>Ga0209754_1001095_pt1 | contig 29705 bp, 28 predicted proteins | sample MesohylBB_FD_187295 | JGI IMG/M metagenome (GOLD analysis project Ga0209754, IMG submission 187295) | Host-associated microbial community of the marine sponge Aplysina aerophoba from Gulf of Piran - sponge mesohyl, lysed by bead beating... | ecosystem: Host-associated > Porifera > Sponge >... | reverse complement strand
CCTGCCAGTAGCCGGTCATGCCGGGTTGGACCACTTGGTAGCTCCCGAATACCTGGTCGTACTTCTCAATCTCGGCCTCCACGATCGGGCGGGGACCGACCAGGCTCATCTCGCCCTTAAGCACGTTCCAGAGTTGGGGCAATTCATCGAGGCTGGTCTCGCGCAGGAACCGGCCGACTCGAGTAATCCGCGGGTCATGGTGCAACTTGTGATTGGCTTCCCACTCCGCCCGGAACTCCGGGCGTTGCGAGAAGAGAGCTTCCAACTTGCCCTCGGCACCGACGAACATGGTGCGGAACTTGAGGCAGCGGAAGTGCCGACCCCCCTCGCCGATCCGTTCGCTCCAGTAGAAGCCGGGGCCGCGGCTGTCGAAACGGACCCAGAGATAGAGCAGGAGTAGTAGTGGAGTGATCATGAGGCCACCGACCGTGGCCCCGAGGAGGTCGATGGCGCGCTTGAAGATCCGGTTACGCCTCAGGTAGAGACCGTTGCGGATCTCGAGGGCGAGCATCCCCCCGAGATTGCGGGCGGATATCCCTTCGGTGGGGAGGTCCATCAGTTCGGGTACGAACTGAACCTGGCGGAAGGACTTGCCCTTGGTGTCGATCAGCTTGGTCAGGGCGGTCGGTGACAGCGAGGGGATGGCGATGATGGCGTGGCTGACCCCGTGGCGCTCGGCAAAGGCGTCGGCCTCGCGCAGACTCCCCCTGACCCGGAGTCCCCCGATCCGCTTACCCCGTTTCTCGGGGTCGTTGTCGAAGAGGGCCAGCGGCTGCAGGCCGGCGAGCGGTGTCCGGCGCAGCGCCTCGGTGACCCTCCTGCCGCTGCGCCCCGCTCCGAGGATCACGACCGGGCGACCCCAGAGGGAGAGTCGGTGGAGCAGACGTTTGGTCAAGGCTCTCCCGATCGGGAGCAGGATCGTGCTCAGCCCCACCAAGAGGAGCAGGACCGAACGCGACAAGGGGAGGGAGTTGGTAAGTAGCACCGTCCCTGCCGCCAGGATGAGGCCGGCGTAGGCGGCTGCCGCTACCTGCTTGCCCAACTCTTGGGGTGGGCTGAGGCCGTAGCCTGGGAAGAGGCCTTCCCGCCACGACATCGCTGGCCAGAGCAGCAGCGCGTAGAACAGGGTGGTCGGCAGGATGGTATCTAGGGCGGGTAGTCCCAGCAGGTCGCTGGCCCAGCGCCGAAGCAGCAGCGCCAGGTAGAGCGAGAGTAGGATCATCAGGAAATCGGTCACCACGAGCGCTATGCGTACCACCGCCTGCCTCGCCGCCTCGCCGCCAGCTGCCGCCCGCTCGCGCTTGGTGGCCGCCCGCCAGCCCGCCACCGCCGCGAGCGGATAGATCACCCCTCCGTAGTAGAGGGTGTTGTCGAAGATGTTGGCGATCAGTACCGCAGCGACCACGATCAGGAAGGGAAGGTCCCGGCGGCGGATCGCGCTCCACGAGAGTGCCGTGATGAAGATCAGCAGGCCTGCCAGTCCGAAGATCCCCCGCTCGAACAGCGTCTCCAGGAACAGGCTATGGGTGTGGGCAGGTACCTCGTCGAGAGTCCTGCGGTCGGGCCAGTTCTCGTCGAAGTAGTTTGGGAAGGCTGCGCTCCCCCAGCCGAGCAGGGGGCGCTCCTTGACTCCCTGCCAGGCCGTCTGCCAGTAGGGGAGCCGGGCGACGCCGAATCCGAGTCCCTCGGTCGCTGAGCCGGGTGCGTAGGCAGAGACCTCCGAGCCGCGCTCGAGCTGAAAGCCCGCGAAGCTGCTAGCGGTCCCCGCGCGGGGACGACTATCCGGTGTCAGGCCCAGGTGCAGGAAGAGTGAGGGCGTTTCCCCCCGGAAGGTGAAGGTCACGAAGGCCCGCTGCCACTCCCCCTCGCGGCTCTCTATCCCTGCTGCGACCACCTCTCCCGCTCCGCTGGCGCTGGCCGTCCAGCCTCGATCGCTCAGGGCGGCCACGATCGCAAAGGTCGTGACCTCACCGTCCTGCCGGTACTGTCCCCAGCCCTGGATGCCCGGTTGGGACTCGGCTTCGGGACGTAGCCAGGCGCTGACGGTGTAGCTCTCTCCAGAGGTGATGGGGATGATCTGCTGCAGTCTGAGCCAGTGTTCCGCGCCGGGTTTCGTTACTCGGTAGACAGTCAGGGGCTGGTCACCGACGAGTTCGGTGGCGGTGGTGAAGTGGACCTGGCTGCTATCCCACCAATCCCCCCGGGCGATCTCGGTGCCTTGCAAGAGGTTAGTGCTTCCGGCTCGAGCCTCGAGGCTCAGCAGGAAGCCGACCCGCCCCCAGCCGAGCCACGGTCCGAGGCCGGCTGCGATCGCCAGCATCGCGGTCAGGAGGACGACCTCGAGGGTGAGACTGCGCCCAGAGCGCCTCTTGCCGGTCAGGAGCAGCAAGAGAGCGATGAACACCCAGGCGATGGCGGCCTCGCGGCTCCCCGATACCAGGATGCCCAGGGCCGAGAGCCCCAGGCTCAGTAGGCGGAGACGCGCCGTAGGGGAGAGGATGGCGATCAGGGCACCCAGAACCAAGACCGTGTGGCCATAGAGCGCTGGCACCGATCCCCAGACGATGGCTTGGGCGAGGGTCTTGGCGGTGGAGAGATTCAGTTGGTCGATCCGCAACCAACCCAGGAGGACGACCAGTGCCAGGCCGAAGATGAGGCCTAAGCCGGTCAGGCTCGGTCGAAGGACGAGTGGGCTGGCCCTGCGCAGCTGAGCGAACGACCTGAAGACCAGCCAGGCTGCCCCTGTCTGCAGGATCCCGAAGGTTGCACCGGAGATCCCCTGGTGGACTCCGAGGCCAAGTGCCGCCAGCAGGGCGGCGAGGCCCCAGGCCAGGTCCAGACGTCGCACCCGCCAGCGGCTTGTCGGCAGGATCAGAAGGGCCAGGAAGGGGGCGGCTACGGGGAGGAGTGAGAAGCCAAAGCCGAAAAGGAAGGCAAGGCTTCGGTTCAGGATGGCGGTCATGTCTTCACCAGGTCGAGTCGGGATGTCGGTGTCCGCCCGAATCTCAGATCACTTCAAAATAGCACTAGCTGCTGTTTCGCGTACCTACGCGTGTTGGTGTCATACTCGGCGCGGAGGTTCGGGTCGTCAGTGAGTTGCTCGATCGCTTCGGTCAGCTGCTTGCCTTGCCGTTGCTGGGGGGCTCAGTGCAGTGTCGGGAGGCTTCCAGGCCCGGCGATACCAGTCTAGGGTCGATACGAGTCCCTCGCGTAGATCGGTACTGGCCTGCCATCCAGCGGTGCTGAGGCGACTTATATCCATCAGCTTTCTGGGGGTACCGTCGGGTTTGCTGGCATCAAAGACGATCCTGCCCTGGTAGCCTACGACCTCTTTGATGAGCACTGCCAACTCCTGGATACTGATATCCTTTCCGCTCCCCACGTTGATTGGTCCGGGCTCGCTAAAGTTCGCGAGTAGGAAGAGACAGGCATCGGCCAAATCATCCACATGGAGGAACTCCCTGCGTGGCGTACCACTTCCCCACACCACTACCTCGGGCCTACCATCAACGCGTGCCTCATAAAACTTGCGGATGAGAGCCGCTAGGACATGGCTGGTTTCGAGGTTGAAATTGTCGTGCGGGCCGTACAGGTTAGTGGGCATGGCCGAGATGAAGTCACAGCCATACTGCCGGCGGTAGCTATCGCACAGTTCGATGGCAGCGATCTTCGCAACCGCGTAGGCGCGGTTCGTCGGTTCTAGCGGCCCGGTTAGCAGCGCGTTCTCGCGGAGCGGCTGGGAAGCGAACTTGGGATAGATGCAACTCGATCCCAGGTTCAGGAGCTTGCGAACCCCGTGCTCGTAGCTGGCGTGGATAACGTTGGCGGCGATCATCAGGTTGTCATAGATGAATTGCGCCGGAAAGGTGTCATTGGCAAGGATACCGCCGACCCGGGCGGCTGCCAGGATCACGACCTCCGGTCGCTCCCGTTCGAAGAAGCTGCCGACCTGCTCCTGGTCACGCAGATCCAGGTCCTGTGAAGTCCGAGTGCTCAGGTCGGTGAAGCCCTCCCTCTCGAGCTTACGCATAAGGGCCCTGCCGACGAGGCCGCGATGCCCTGCCACGTAGATGCGGGTGTCCGGTGCCAGGTCAATCACCGGCGATCCCTCGGTAGGCTACCGAGTGTCCGGCATCCTTGAGAATTCGCTCCTGGCGGGCGAGCTCCAGATCGCTGTCCACCATGCAGGCGACTAATTCATCGATACCGACCTTCGGCTTCCAGCCGAGTTCGTGCCGGGCCTTACGGGCGTCGCCACGGAGGTGTTCGACCTCCACAGGCCGAAAGTAGCGCGGATCGATCTCGACATATTCATGCCAGTCCAACTCCAACCTTGCGAAGACCCGCTCCACAAACTCACGCACGGAATATGCTTCACCGGTGGCCACGACATAGTCATCAGGCTGGTCTCGCTGCAATGTCAGCCACATGGCCTCGACATAGTCCTTGGCGTGCCCCCAGTCCCGCCTGCTGTCCAGGTTGCCTAGGTAGAGCTTGTCTTGCAGTCCGAGTTTGATACGGGTGGCGGCTCGGGTGATCTTACGGGTCACGAAGGTCTCGCCGCGACGTTCTGATTCGTGATTGAACAGGATGCCGTTGCAGGCGAACAGATCGTAGGCCTCCCGGTAGTTACGTACCAGGTGGTGAGCCATAACTTTAGCAGCAGCGTAGGGCGAACGCGGGTGAAAGGGGGTCGCCTCCGACTGAGGGGGGGGGCTACTACCGAACATCTCGCTGGTCCCAGCCTGGTAGAAACGCAGGTCGTGACCGGTGCGACCGCAATAGTCACGTATGGCTTCGAGGAGCCTGAGGGTGCCGAGGCCGTCGATGTCGGTCGTGTATTCGGGCTGCATGAAGCTGACCGCTACATGGCTCTGAGCAGCGAGGTTGTAGACCTCGTCGGGTTGGACCTCCTCGAGGATGCGACGCAGCCCGGGCCCGTCACTCAGGTCGCCGTAGTGGAGGAACATCCTGGCCTCCGGGCTGTGGGGATCGAGGTAGAGGTGATCGATGCGGTCGGTGTTGAATGTACTGGCGCGGCGGATAATGCCGTGGATCTCGTACCCCTTGGTCAGCAGCATCTCGGTTAGGTACGAACCGTCCTGCCCCGTGATCCCGGTGATCAGCGCGCGTCTCATTGGGGACTCCCTATCAGTGAGAGCAAACGGCTCTCGAGTCGCTCTAAAATAGCACCTTTGTCTAGCTGCTGTTCCGCGCATCTACGTGCGTTGGCGCCATACTCGGCACGAAGGTTCGGATCTTCAGCGAGTCGCTCGATCGCCCCAGCCAGTTGCTCGCTGTCGCCGGGGGGGACCAGGATGCCGGCGCGGTGGTCGTTGAGGACCCGGTGCAACTCGGTGTCTGGGTCTGCGGTAGCGATGCTGACGCGTCCAGCGGCGAGGATGTTGGTGAGCTTCGAAGGCATCACTAGGTCGGCCGCCTCGCGCTTCTGAACGACTAGGTGGATGTCGCCGGTGGCGAGCAGGGAGGGCACCTCATCCCAGGCGAAAAGGTCGAAGAAGTACACGTTGCTCAGTCCGGCGCGCTTCGCTCGCTCCTCGAGATCTGTCCGGGCTGGCCCCTCCCCGACCAGAACGAAGCGCAAACGATGGTTGTGAGCGAGGCGTCCGGCGGCGTCGAGGACGATGTCAAGCCCTTGCTTTTCGCCCATGCTGCCGGAGTAGAGTACGACGATATCGCTGCCGCCGAAGCCCAGGCGTTCACGTAGTGGGTTGAGCCTCGGCTGCGGGTGCACGAAGTCGATGTCGGCCCAGTTAGGCAGTAGCCAGAGATTGTCTGCTGCGACACCTTTTTCGATCAGGCGCTCCCGCATTCTGCCAGTGATGGTGGAGACTCGGGTCGACCGCCTGAGGAAGAACCTCTCGATGGCAAAGAGTCTGCGTTCCAGTAGCTTGGGGAGCGGCAACATGTGGAGTTGCAGGGCGGCGTCGATCTGCAGATCCTGGAGGTGGAAGATCCAGGGGACTCGGTGGAGTGACTGGTAGAGCCAGGGCCACAGTGCCGTTTGCAAGGGAGGACAGATCGCCAGCACGGCATCGTGCTGGCGACGGGCCAGAAAGGGAACCCACCAGCGGAGTGCGGCCGCGTTGAAGCTGCTCTCGAGCACGATGCGCGAGCCCAGCGACCCCGCGGATATCTTCGGGAGCAGTAGCGGAGTGCGAAGGACTTGGACCTTGTCGATCTCCTCTCGAATGAATCCTCGCCCTCGGTAGGCCTCGTTTACAGACCAAGCGGGATAGTGCGGCACTGCGGTCAACACCTCCACAGCGTGACCTCGACCCGCCAGCCAGGCTGCCAGTTCCGAGGTGTACTTTCCGGTGCCAGTGGGTTCCGGTGCGTAGTTCGTGCCGAAGATCAGTAGCTTCATGGGTGCCGGGGTTCGGTCAGTCTGCGGAATGATCCTCAGTCCGCAGACTGATCCGCAGAACCGCTCGCAGTTCCACTCGACGTTGCGGAGTAGAGGTGGGCAGCTCCGTCTCTCCGGGCCGCTGGGGACCAACTTGGCTGGACTTGAAAGGGATGAGCTGAATAATCGTGGACGAGAATGCGCATTGAGGTAGCCTCCACCTCACATCCTGGCAGAAGGTGTTGCGGGTGTATCAAGCTTCGTTCCCTTGGGGCAATGCTGTTGTTGCAGAGTAGTTGCCCTCTCGGAATGCGTTCATCCAGAGCATTGTTGGCAGGAGAACATCGGCGCGAAAGAGGGTGAAATCCAGCGTGTTGAGCAAGACGATGGGCAGTAGTAGCAGGAGCCCTCTCCACCGCCCCCAAAGCCAACTCAGCCACAGGAAGCCACCTAGAAGCCATAGGGCGGCAGCCAGACCGAGAAGCCCGAACTCGCTCGATAGGGCCAGTACAAAGTTATGGGCATGATTGACCGGTTGGTAAGAGTCATCCTGATCGCCTGACCATGACGCGAAGTCCTGCTGAAGACCTGTCCAGGGCGACGAAAGGGTCGCTTGCCAGGCCAGCTGCCAGATGTGTGAGCGAGGGGTGCCTTCCTGCCGGATGCTTGTGACTCGCGCATTGCTGAGGAAGGCTGCCACGACAGCCAAGATCAACAGGGTTCCAAGGAAGATGGCCAGGAACGCTCTGAACCTCCTTGTTAGTCTTGGGAGCGACGTTAGGACTAGAGCGGCCAATCCAAGGAAGGCCGCCAACCAGGCTGTGCGCGAGCCAGTAACGTACACCGTTACGAGTGTTAGCGCACCACCAAGGATCTGAAGGCTGCCCCGAGGTAAGAGAGCGATGGCACTTAGGCCGGTAGCGACGGCAGCGTGTCCTGCGAAATTGGGATGGGGGCTTAGGAGCTTTGCTCGGGTGGATGGAGAGAAGGCCACTCTGGGTCGCCGTCCGAATGGGGCCAGGGGTTTGGGGTTTCTGAGTTCCAGAACTATTGGAACAGCCCCAGGGCTGGCCTGAACCTGTATGGAGGCCCTTCTGACCGAGCGGAGCAGGTCGCTTTCGAAGGTAACCCGGTGTTTTTGCCATTGGTCGCCTATAAGCAAGGTTTGCTTGAGGTGGGCCTCCCCAGCCGAGTCTTCCCACTGCAGTCGGAAGATGATTGGTGTCCGGCCTTCATTCTCCGGCGTGATTCGTCGGGCTTTGACGGTAAATTCCAGAACAGGGGCACCCGTGAGATGCCAGGGTTGGTGGGCAGCTACTTGGTGGTTTTTGATCGAGACTGTAGAGGTGATACCCTCGATGGAGAGGTCCCGAACGACCCGGTTTTCGTTCTGGCCGCGCCAGGACAACTGACGGGAGAGAAATTGGGTAGAGCCCAGCACAGAAAGAATGACTAGGGCGAGAAGCAGACCGTAAGCGGTAGAGCGTGTCCGATAGACCAGCACAATGGAAGCGATAAGCCCCAGCAGGATCTGTGCTGCCAGTAAAACCGGAGTTCTGCCCGTAAGCAAGAGGTTTAGAGCCATATGTCCGAGCGCTAGGCCAAACGCTCCCCCCCAAACGACAGTCCAGCCCCGCGACCAGTTGCCCGTACGGGGGTTGAGGAGATAGGCTAGTCCGAATCCAAACAGTCCGGCAGCTGGGAAAACTCCCAGCAGTAGGCCACCCAGTCCTCTGATGGGTGTTGCCAAACGCTGCATTAGTGGTGAAGCGGGTCGCTTGGGGGGTTCATGATTGGCTGGGTTTCGGCACGGTGTTGTGGGGGCTATCCCGTCTCCTCATCATTCGCATTTGTGTAAATGGCGTGGGCCTATATTGATGTTCTCCAAAGCCCCTGCCCTTGAGTTGAAACGCGGCTCCAGATTCGCCTCGTTTCACGTCCCTGATGCTGATTAAGGAGGCGAAGGGATTCGAAACCAGGGATGCGCTGGGCCAAAAGAGATAGGATAGTTCGACAGGAGATGTCCTGACGTGGCTTGCCCATGCCACACCATACCTGAGTGTGTGGATTGCAGCGAAGGCAGGTTGGGTGTTAGGGGAAGGTGATTGCTCCGATGGGGATACTCCTTTAACGAGCGGTTAGAGATAGAAGAGACCAGGTGACATCTACGCTTCTGCAAACTGCGGGCTCATTACTTCCAGAAGAAACTCAGGAGATTCCGAAACCGAATGATGACGAACATCGTCTCAGGATGTCGGAGCCGCCGATTGTGAAGGTGCTCAACTGCCTGCACCGGAGCCATCCAGGGGGCGCACATTGGCGGATCATCCTGGTGAGCCAGCGACTAGAAAAGTATTACGGCATCGAAACGATGATCGCTTTTCCCCAGGATGACTGCGACCTGTACTCGGGCCACCTCGAGAAGATTGGGTTTCCCTATGTGCGCATTCGAATGCAGGTCCTTCGGCGGAAAGTATCATCGTTGGTTCGATTCTTCGCTTCGTTCCCTCGGGGCGTCAGAGCCTTCTCTAGAGTCCTCGAGGAGCAATCTATTTCCATCGTCACCGTCAATGGCATCACCAATCTGCAACCTGTCGTTTCAGCACTCATGTCAAATCGCAAGGTTCTCTGGTACTTCAATGATATGGCAACCCCGAAGGTGTTCGTAACCCTGGTCTCGCCCCTGTTTCAGCACCCCAACGTTCAGCTCGCAGTCGCTACCGATGCGATCTCGGAGCATTATGGCCTGCGGGCACGCTCTCCCATCCTGTATCTGCCCGCCCCGGTGCCCTCGCCAGAAGGATATGATGACGAGCCAGTTTCCAGAGAAGCTCTCGGCCTCCCCAGCGACGCCGTCATCGTGGGATTCATTGGCAATCTAGTGCCGATCAAAGGCGTCGACGACTTGATTCGTGCTGTTATTCCCATCATGCGACAACGGGCCGATGTTCACGCCGTGGTGGTTGGTCCCACTGTCCCCACCCAATCAGACTATGCTCGGAGACTCCAAGCCGAGGTTGCCACAACTCCCTTTGCCGACCGCATCCACTTTGTCGGATTTCGGAGGAACATACCCTCTTGGCAGAGGCTTTTTGATGTGTTTGTCTTGGCTTCCCATTCTGATGCCTGCCCGAATGTTGTCCTGGAAGCGATGCAGGCGGGTACCCCACTGGTGGTCACCCGGGTCGGGGATACGCCCAGGATGAGAGGCCAGCTCCCGTTCCCGATGGTTGAACCGGGCGATATCGAGGGCTTATGCAGGGGTATCGAAGAGATGCTGGGCCTTTCGCCGGGGGCGCGGGGGGAACTTTCCCAACGGCTTCAGAGACGCGTCCAGGCACTCTACTCGCTAGAAAAGGTGACAGACGAGCATGCTAGGATCTACCGTGAGTTGTCCAGTCGGCGCAGGCGTTCCTTTAGGCGGACCGTTTGAGTATCGGTGACTCGCGTTCCCGATGCCATCTGGATTGTCCTGTGCCGAGCCTACAGCTACGGAATAGTCATCGTTGAGTTTTTGGGATTGAATCTGTGTCATACAGGGATCGGTTGGGGGAAACTGCTTTGGCTAGGGCATTCGTGCCATATGGACATCGCGGATGCTTAGTCCGCTGTCGTGAGCAGGTGTGCGGCGAAGGGGTGTCGTCGCGCAAGGCTTGCCACCACAGCTTGGCGGACTATGGAAACTCAGGCTTCGCTTCGTCCCAGTGGCGTCGGACGGTAGCCGGGCGTTGAGGCGCGCGCTCGTCACTGGAGGGGCGGGTTTCATCGGCAGCCACCTGGTCGACGCGCTGGTCGCTGAGGGGGGTTGGCATGTCACTGTCCTTGACAACTTCGACCCCTACTATGACCTTACCCTCAAGGAACAGAACGTCGCTCCGCACCTCGGCCGTGGCGTTTACCGCCTAGTTCGTGCCGACCTTCGCGACCGGAGTACCCTAGAGCGCGACCTCGAAGGTGGCTACGACGTCGTCGTCCACCTCGCGGCGCGCGCTGGCGTGCGACCCAGCCTTACAGATCCGGTCGGCTACCAGCAGGTGAACGTGACCGGCACCCAGAACCTGCTCGAGTTGACCCGTTGTTGGGGGACGAAGCAGTTCGTGTTTGCGTCCTCCTCGTCGGTGTACGGTATCAACCCGAACCCGCCTTGGTCCGAAGAAGAGCGGGGGCTCGAGCCAATCAGCCCTTACGCCTCCACCAAGGTCTCCGGCGAACTGATGGGGCACGTCTACAGCCACCTCTACGGGATCCGCTTCGTGGCACTACGACTCTTCACGGTCTACGGCCCGCGCCAGCGCCCCGACCTGGCCATTCACAAGTTCGCACGCCTTATGCGCGCTGGCGACCCGGTTCCGATGTACGGGGATGGCTCAAGCCGCCGCGATTACACCTACGTTGCCGACATCGTGCAGGGGGTGCGAGCAGCGATGGATTACGATGCCAGCGACTTCGAGGTAATCAACCTCGGCAACGACCGGACGGTTGGCCTGCGGCAGATGATCGAAACCCTGGAAGGCGTCCTGGCGACAAAGGCCATCATCGCTCACCAGGCTGAACAGCCTGGTGACGTGCCCCAGACTTGGGCCAACATCGCAAAAGCGCGGGCGCTCCTCGGGTACGCTCCGGGTACCATGTTCGAAGAGGGGGTAGTGCGATTCGCTGCCTGGCTCTGCCGAGCACCTGAGGTCTAGCAGGGCGCGACCCACCCCCAGGGGACTGTTTCGAGTTCTGCACCCTAGGATTGGGACTTATATACGATCTTACCCAAGCCGAGTTCATTATCGATACAGGTTCCATCCACTACCCTGTGGGCCGGGCGAAAGCCCGAACGGCCTCAGGACTTGGGGAAGTTGGGCGGCTTGAAGCGTTAGCATTGGCCCCTGTGATGACCCGTCAAGCGATATACGGTGATCTATACACGCTTGGGTAGAATCGTATATAAATCCCAAAGGATAAGGCACTCTCGAGCCCACTCGACTCCAGACCCACAATCGAGATCGAGCCATCCAGTTACCAGCCTTCTAAGGCCGAGCTAGAGGCTGATATATCTATTCCGAACACGACGCCTGAGGAATTGGCTAGGGCTGTACTCAGGGATGTAACGGTGGTTAGGAAATCTAGGAGGGGGCAGCGGTAAGCGTAGACAGGAGGTGGTCTAGGGTAAAATACAAGTGAGGGTCCTAACGTGGTCTAGGCCAGTTGACGTGCCACCTGCAGACGCGGAACCAGAGGAGATTGCTCGGACACTCTTCCCGCCACCCCCGACGAATCGGCAGCCCCTACCGGCCTGCCCGGAAAGGATCTCGAAGCCCGTTCCCCAACGTACTGGCGAAGATTCAGGGGAGTGAGCCAATGCAGGGATTTGGGAGGCCTTTGATGAGTAGTGTGCATCACCCTTCTAACCTCACAGTCGATCAGCGGAGGCGCTAGTGCCGAAACGACCTGCCCATCCAGTCTACTTCACGAAGTTAGTGCTTGAGAACATCCGCTCATTCAGTGAGCGTCAGGAATTAACGCTCAGCGATACCGACGGTCGTCCTGCTCGCTGGACACTACTCGTCGGCGACAATGGTGTTGGCAAGACCACGCTTCTCCAATGCCTCGCCCGGATGCGTCCGGTATTCAGTAGACCTCCAGACGACAACAACGGCTCGACTCCCGCTCCGGGTCCGGTCGAGCCAGAGCTCGCAGGGGAGGAGGACAATGATGTACTGGACACGCTTGCGCGGAATATTGCCACTACGGAAGCTAGGCTGGAAGCGGAGTTCTCGTTCGGGGTGCCTCTGGTAGGAAAGAGATTGCCGCGCAGGGGAACCCTGTCAACATGGATTAGTATCACTCGCGACGGAGGCCGTTTGACAGGATTTGATCCCGGTGGGGAACTGTCAGTAGCTGAAGATATTGAGGAACCACTTGTTTTAGGATACGGCGCCGGAAGGCATCCCAGACCGACTAACTTCGATAGGGCTATTGCTACCGATCCTGTCGAGTCCCTGTTCGAGGTGGAAGCTTCTCTCCACGATGCAGAAGAGCTCTTGTATCGCCTAGAATTCGCCTCTTTGAAAGAGAATGGACGCGCCACAAAACGTCTCGAGAGCCTGAAGCATATGCTTGCCAAAGTGCTTCCGGACGTCAACTGTGCCCATGATATCGAAGTCGTTGGCCCGCCGATATCAAGCTCCTCTAGCCGCGCAACAGGCGTCCGTGTGATGACCCCTTATGGGAAGGTTCCGCTTGGTCGGTTGAGCCTCGGCTATCAGACCGTGATCGCATGGACGGTGGATATCGCTTGGCGATTGCTTGACCGGTACCCAAATAGTCCGAATCCTCTCCAAGAACCGGCCATCGTAATCGTAGACGAGATCGACCTGCACCTTCACCCGCGCTGGCAACGCAACCTCCGTGACCATCTTACTGGCCATTTTCCCAAGGTTCAATTCATAGCGACTGCTCACAGTCCGTTGATGGCACAAAGCTCTCTTGGTACGAACTTGGCGGTTCTTCGCAAATTGGACGACCACGCTCAAATTCTGAATGATCCCGCTGTCATAAGGGCATGGCGCTTGGATCAAGTGATCACAAGCGACCTGTTCGGATTCGCTTCGGCCCGCCCGCCTGACGTAGAAGAACTATTGAACCGTCGGCGCCATCTTGTCGAAAAACAAGTGCTTTCAGATGAAGAGCGGCTGGAGCTTGCAAAATTAGATGAAGAGGTAGGTGAACTTCCAACGGCAGAGTCGCCCGCGGATCAGAACGCAATGGACATCATTCGGCGTGCGGCTGCGGTGCTTGAACAAGGCGGTGGAGCTCAATGATCAGGGTGCACAAACCACGGGCGCCCAAAGGGTTAGCACGCGGGAAAGCACTTACACGAGAAGATTGCGAAGCATACGAAGCAAACAGAGTCGATTTCGAGAATGGCACAAGAAAGTTTCAGTTCAAGCGCAATATCTATGGCCACTGTACCGTAAGGGGGGTATTGAAAAGTGCCCAAAATGGCAAGTGTTGCTATTGCGAAGGGAAGGCGTTTGCCCCCCACGCTGCGGCTGATGTCGAACACTATCGACCCAAGGGCACCGTAAGGCAGGATGAGCAATCGGGGGCGGTGTTACCCGGTTACTTCTGGCTGGCTTACTCTTGGGAAAATCTGTATTTGTGCTGCCAGATATGCAACAGAAACTGCAAGAGAGATATCTTCCCTCTTAAGAATCCTGCTAAACGCGCCCGTTCACATGCCGACAACCTAGCCGAGGAAGAACCTCTTATTCTCGACCCTGGTGGCTTAGACGATCCGCGCAAGCACATTAGATTTCATAAGGAGATAGCTTTCGGTTTGACTGAAGTCGGAAGGAATACAATTCAGATTATCGGGCTCAATCGGCCAGAGTTGGGGGAGGCACGCCTCACTCGGCGAGCGAAGCTCGAGAGGCAATTGGAAATAGTAAAGATTTCGCAGGAGAATCCGCACCCTCAACTTGCTAAATTGGCTGAGGAAGCGTCGAACACGCTTAAGGCGGCAGTCTTGCGTGAGGCGGAGTTCAGCGCCATGGCAATAGACTTGTTAGAAGTTGAGCCTAGCTCATAGGTCCAAGCACCGGTTGAGGTGACGTACCAAGGACCGTCCGTTATCAGTCAATCCTTCGGCCGATGCGAGAAAACCAACTTGTGCTGCTTCGTCACGTATTTGGCGACAACGCTCACTAACAAAGACGCTCTCGTCTGACGTTAGGGATCCCGTAAGGCTCAAATCTCTGAAAAACTCATGGACTACGGCAAAGACGTAGAACCCATGCAGGACCCCGGTAACAGGTCGTAGGGTTTGCCGCCACGGCGAGAAGAGTCGGACTTCCGGTGCTTCAACAAGCGGTAGCACTTCCTCGGCCATGGTGAGCTGGAGGTGCATGCATTCGTGGATGATGGACTCAGCAAGGCGCAGTCGTCCCTTTCGCTCGAAAAGAGGGACAGAGGCAAAAATCGAAAATGGCACTCCGGGGTCGCTGTGACTGACGTCATAATCAACCCCGGGCGATTCCAGAATGTGTAGCGCGCGCAGATACTGTGCCACCGTGGCATACAGGCTCGGCACTGAGGCAATGAGGGACAATGCGGATTGGAGGACGTCCAAATCGGCGTCCGTAGAAAAGCATTTGGAAAAGACTAATCCCCCTTCTTCATATGGAGCCCGACTCGATCTCGGCAAGGACTCAATGAGGCACTCAAAAGAATTGCCGAGGTCGAGTCGGGCAAAAAGAATGCGATTAGTTGTCGGATCTTTCTTCAACCACCGATGTGTTCCGTAATTCGCTGGTGTGAATCCTTCGTTTGCCATTTCTTCCCAGATGACCGTTGCCATGAGACGTGATGCTCCAGAGAACCATGGTTCGGTCGACTGAGAGAATGCCGCCCTAAGGATGTCCGGAATGCAGGTTGGTAGGGATTTGCGCATGGAAGGAGTACACAAGGGTATAGCGCTCTCCACGGTGAAGTCTTGAGACAGCGTGATTGGAGTTCTCGCCAATTTCGAATCCAAGGCCACTGCCTGTGATTGGGCGGATGACTCTATGGATATCGTTCGGATCAAAGCTATTGAATAGCATAAACAGCCCACCATCGCCGTCACGTAGACCCCGATTGAGCTGAACCGTCAGACGATGGGTCTCGTTTTCACCACCGAGATAATCGTTGTGGATGGCGATTCGTTGACCGGGTGCTAATTTGTGTGCCAGTAGTGTAACCCGATCATTGAGCGCGACATTGAAGAGCGTTGCCACTGATCGACGAAGTTCCGAAAGATTGCTAGGCCAAGCCAAAGGTGAAAGCGATTCCGGTAGGTCGACATCCAGCATGCTAAATTCGTACTGCTCGTAAAAGTCGGTTTCCACGAGTTGCCAAGGCGCGGCAGATTCGAACCAATCGAGGAGTACTTGTTCGATTCTCTGGACGAGGCAGCGCCGAGCAAGAAAGTAACGGAACGGAAACTCGACAAACTCTACCGCGTCGGCAGCACACTCTTGCGCGAGTACGTAGGGCGAAGACACGGAGTCTACGAAGCCATCTTCATCTATTGTGGCGATGATATGTGCGGTTATAAGTAGTTGCAGATATGGGCTTATCATTATCGTCGTTGCGTATTTCGTCGATCAGTCGTTCCAAAGCCCTACTGCTAAATTCTTTCAGATCGATATCTAAGCTTTTCGGTGCTTGGCGGAGTGTGGACTCATTAGTGTCACTCATTGAGGGTCTCCTTATCTTTTGTTCACACTGCTATTGCGATGAGCTAGCCATTCTCGCATACGAGAGATGAGCAGTAATTGATCGGAACAAAAAATCGATGGATTGTTGAAACCGCGGTCATCACTCCAACGGTGTGCCACCATTCCACCGCCACATACATGGAGTTCAGAACATCTGCGGCACTTTGGTGCGGTCGGCCGTTGTTCAAGATAATAGTCCAAGTAAGCAGTACTTTGGACAACATCCACTAAGGTGTCCGAAAGAATATTCCACGATACTTGATCGAAACGATCTGCGGCGTTGTGGGCCACCTTCAAGGTATCGTTCTTGTTGATGCTCCCATCCGTGTCGATCACAAGAATGCCATAATCGGCGGTACCGACTCCTTCTTTGTTTGATTCCCCTCCCATGATGAGTCGGAGCATGTCATCGAATATCCGCACACGCGGCGGCGTTGGGTCGCTGAGGTATATGTCAAGCGTCTCGCTCATCCAGGTTCCAAACTCTGTTGATGTAGGACTTGCTTTGCCCTCTGGAAGGTGTGTGTGGTTTCCATCACGGACAAGAAAATCAATGCTGGGAGCACCCGTTGCCTTAAGAGAGGAGTAGACGGAACTAGGGTTGGAACTGGGGTTGACCACGGCTAGGACGCCGCTGAACAAGGGTCGCGCATCTTCTCGTGCAGTCAGCAGAGCGATGGCGCTGCGAACGCGGTCATAGGATCCCTGGCCCCTCTTGTCGACACGAAAACGGTCATGCACGTCAGAAGGACCGTCGATGCTAATCGAGATCCCAACATCAAACCGGACGAAAATGTCCAGGAACTCTTCAGTAAGGAGAACACCGTTCGTTTGCACATGAACTTCGCAAGGGTCCGGAAGAGCAGACCGAAGCATGCTGCATAGTTTGAGCATCCGTTTAGGTCCGATCAGCAGCGGTTCTCCGCCATGGAGAACGACATGAAGCCGGTGCCCTTGGCAGCTGTAGAGCTCCGATAGCTGATGAACGGTTGCCTCTTGTACTGCATCCGACATGTGTTTCGGCTGGCCACGCCAACCGTCATCGGCCATGTGATAAATGTAGCAATAACTACAGTCGAGGTTGCACCGGCTCGCAACCTTAAGCAGTACGGTGTCAACGACGTCGATTGCCATAACCGATCAGAAATCCATGCCCCATTACCTCACTAGGCATCATACCGAATTTCTATGATCTATCATAGGGGATAGGGCCGCAACCGGCGAGTGGTGCGCCCGGTGCCGGTCGCGGCCCGTGCCGAGGGGTTCCGCTCCCAAAGCCGGAGCCCAAGCCGCTAGTCGGAGTGAAGTTTCCTAAGCTCACGACTACGAGCCGGAACCGGAGGGGAACCCCTAAACTAATGGCCCGACGAGGTTCCCAATGTCAAGTGCCCCAGACTGTTTGTTCACACTCCTATGGCACCAAACTGGATTAACCGCACCCTCTGGACCGGCGACAACCTCGACATTCTCAGGGGCATGAACTCTGGGTCGTAACGTGAGATTATCTCTGCCCCCCACCCGGATAAGTGGGTGACCGAATCCAGCGAATCCGTCCTTGCAACTCTCGGACACTCCAAATCCGATCAGAAGGACGGATTCGCTGGATTCGTACACTTGTTGCGTCCATCCAAGGACGGACAAGAACGGCTTCGTTGGAGCTACGGGTCCGTGCGGTGCCATTGCGCCGCTCTATAGCACTGGTATTCGGCTTCTCGAAACCCAGCCGGGAAGGCTCTCTGGCTACCCGCTTACTACTTCCATGGGCAATCTGAGTTTCAATCCTGACGAGGCGCCCTCCCTGCTTGGTTTTGCGGACCATTACCTGCGCTTGGCGCCTGCCGACCCGAAGAGTCCGGTCTTGACGGTAGCGTACCTTGGGGAACCTGCCCCTCGATCCCTGCCGGGCAGGCCGGTAGGGTCGGCCGAATAGGGGGCCGACCCGAAGAGTCCGGTCTCAGAGTCGCTTATAGCTCGGCTCACCATCGCTGAACAGCACCACTCCCTGGGGGTAGGAAAGACGAGAAACAGCGTCCTGCAGGACCTGAAGGACGGATTCGCTGGATCCGATCAGTCGTTCATCCCTCACCCCAGTGGCAAAGGCCACCACCAACTTGGTTGCCGGATCGATCACTTCGGCTTGCCACAACTGCTCACGCTTACTCCCAGCAAAGCCCCAGCGCTCAGCGGCCTGCAAGCTGGTGCTGGCCAGTTGCTGGACCGCTGGTCGTGGAACCGCAAGGGCGGATTCGCTGGATCGGCGTGCTGCCCGAGGCGAACTGCAAGGACGGATTCGCTGGATCAGCAATAATGATGGCTTTGCTCTCTCTGATCTTGCTGTTCCACACCCGAAGCAAAAACGGACTCTACGGGTCCAACGAAGCCGCTCTTGTCCGTCCTTATGGGGTGTTCTTACGTTCGCTGAACTCTCCTGCACAACTCCGGCAGCGTATCCAGCGAATCCGTCCTTGGTATAACGGATCTGGTCCGGTCCGTAGACCTTACGGATCCAGCGAATCCGTCCTTCGATCAGATTACCTTGACCTGCCCGGCCGTAGCTGGGGCACTCATGGTTGGCGCAGGCTAGACTTGCTATGGGAGGTCGGTGCCTCTTTTCCATCTGGTGCAGAATGCGCCAGGACTGGTCTCCCCCCTTCGGGGGGCAGAGATAATCTCACGTTACGACCTGTTCGTTCGCTAAGAGCCCCCAACAAAAAGATGATAAACGTCTGAAGCGGATGATGGAACAGCCGAGGGACAGGAAGGCCTCATGGATGTCGGCACGCCGCTCGTAGCGCACCCGTAGTCGGCGAAACTGGTGGAGCCAGGACAGGGTTCGTTCCACCAGCCACCGGTGCACCCCCAGCCCGCTGCCGTGCTCGGCCCCCCGCCGGGCCAAGGCGGGCGCGCAAGTCCTTGCGCTGCTGCCGGGAGTCATAGGCCCGGTCGGCGTAGAGCCGCTCTGGACGGCGGCGGGGTCGGCCGCGCTGCCCCCGCAGCGGCGGCACTGCAAGGGGCAGCAACTGGGTTGCGTCGTGGCGGTTGGCGCCGGTCAGGATGGCCGACAACGGGGTTCCGTTGGCATCGGTGAGCAGGTGATGCTTACTCCCGGGCTTGCCCCGGTCCGTGGGATTGGGGCCGGTTTTTTTCCCCGTCGCCCACTGCCCGCACCGACCCGCTGTCCACACAAGCCCGGGACCAGTCCAAGCCATGGGCCCCCTGCAATCTGGACAGCAGGGTTTCAGGGAGGCGCGGCCACACTCCGGCGGCTTGCCACTCTTGCAGCCGACGCCAGCAGGTCATCCCGGAACCGCAGTCCATTTCCTGGGGCAGCAGCTCCCAGGGAATGCCGCTTTTCAGTACGAACAGAATGCCGGTCAAGGCTTTCCGGTCGTCAACGCGCTTGCGTCCGGGGTAGCGGAACCGCCGGGGTTTGGGAGCGGGCAGCAACGGCTGCACCACTGCCCACAACTCATCACTTACCAGGGACTTTGCCAGCGGCCTCTCCTCGTCCTACAGTAGCTGACGCACGATGCCAGCCATAGTCTGACTCGAAAAGTGGCCATTCCACAATGGCTCGTCAACTCATTTTGTTGGGGGCTCTAAGTGTTGGGCGTTCGAGGGCACTGGCTAACGTCCGATTCCGCGGTAGCGGAATCCGTAGCTCTCTAGGAGTTCCTTATCCAGCAGGTTGCGACCGTCGACGATCAGGTCACCCTGCATGACGCCAGCGAGAGCCGCCCAATCGAGGTTCCGGTAGTCTGGCCACTCGGTGACCAAGGTCAGAGCGTCGGCTTCGGCAGCTGCATCCCGCGGCGACTTGGCGTAGCGCACCGGGAGGTCTCCGTGGCGAGACCGAAAGGCAGGGAGTGCTGCCGGGTCATGCACGGTGACGTGGGCGCCACGCTCCAGCAGCCAGCCGATGATGTCGAGGGAGGGAGCGTCGCGGAGGTCGTCGGTATTGGGTTTGAAGGCGAGACCAAGGATACCGACCGTTTTGCCCTTAAGAACCTTCAGGTCGTCCTGGAGCTTCTCAATGACGATAAAGTGTTGGCGCTTGTTCACCTCGATAGTGGCCTCGAGCAGGGGCATAGGGTAGTGGTACTCGCCTCCCGAGTGGATCAGCGCCCGGATATCCTTGCCGAAGCAGCTGCCTCCCCAACCGATGCCGGCGCGAAGGAACTTCGGTCCGATCCGGTCATCAAGACCGATGCCCCGGGCGATCTCGTCGACATCCGCACCTATCCGCTCGCACAGCCCAGCCATCTGGTTAATGAAGCTGATCTTGGTGGCTAGGAAGGCGTTGGCTGCGTATTTGATGGTCTCGGCGCTCACGAGGTCGGTGGTGATAAGGGGAACACTCCTTAAGCCTTTGGGTCGGGGGACGAAGGGGGGCGGAACGAATGTCTGTTCTGTGATTGGTTGGTAGAGATTCGCTAGGAGCGCCAGGGTGTTCGGGTCGTCGGCTCCGACTACGATCCGGTTGGGATAGAAGACGTCAGATATCGCAGAGCCCTCGCTAAGGAACTCAGGATTACTGGCTACTCGGAACGCGCCTCGGGCCGAGGGGTCACCTTGGGCCTCACGCAAGCCCTTGAGGAGCATACTGGCGACGTACCGACCGGAACCGATAGGGACTGTGGATTTGTTGATTACAATGTGTCGCTGTTCTGGACGTAAGGCCCGGCCAATGCTCAGGATCGCACTGTCGACCGCCCTCAGGTCGGTGCGGCCATCGGGAAGAGAGAGGGTGCCCACCGTGACGAAGCTGACCTCAGTCTCGCCCACCGTGGCGTAGTCGCTGGTAAACCTGAGCCTCGCTCCGGCGGTGGCGACCAGGTCTTCGATATGGGGCTCGAAGAAGGGTGCTCGGCCTTGTCGAAGCGTATCGAGTCTCTCCTCGTCGATATCGATGCAGGTGACTTGGTGACCGAGGTAGGCAAGCATGGCACCGGTGGTAAGTCCCACGTATCCGGTTCCGACGATGGTGATGTTCATGAGATTCCTTACCCCTCGGGGTTGGGGGGTGTTTGTGGATTGTCTCTGCTGTCGGCGAGCGCCCGCCAATCATCCTCGCTTAGAGAAGACACCGTCGCCAAACGCGTCAGGGCTAACCGATACAATCTGTCCCATTTTTTTGGGACCGCCTCAGCACAAGATGCATCTCCCCACCCCAATAGTTCTGTGGGAGATTTCTTCTCGGGGAATCCTTGGCATAGAGATCCCCGGTCACCGCCATCTCCTTATCATATTCATCATTATTATCATCTTGTCACTTCAAGAATTAACTGCTCGTACGCATTAACCGCCCTTTCTATCGAGAAGAAGGCAGCCCTCTGTTGCAACATTCGCCTATCCGGTGGTTGATCGAGTGTGCGCTTCATCGCCTCCGCCAACGAGACTTCGTTGCCGACAGGAACAAGCGGTCCAAGTTTCCCGTTCTGGAGTATTTCTGCGGGACCGGCTGGACAGTCGGTGCTGACGCAGGGGCAGCCGCACGCCAACGCCTGTACAAGGACCCCGGGCAAGCCCTCGTATCTTGAGGACAGCACGAACAGGGATGCGCGGGACATGAGCGCGAACGGATTTTCTGTCCATCCTGGAAAAGAGACTCGGTCCTCGAGTTTGAGTATTTGAACGAGCCTCCTAAGTTTGCTCTGCGAAACTCGGTCCTCGAGTTTGAGTATTTGAACGAGCCTCCTAAGTTTGCTCCGCGACGGCTCGGTACCAAGGATGATCAGACGACACGGCCTTTGTGACGAGAGGCGGGAGAAAGCCCTGAGGAGAGTAGGGTAATCCTTCTGCTCTGTCAGCCGTCCTGCTGCGAGAATGATCGGCGAACCGTTGTCCAGGAACCATGGATGGTCCGGAGGCATCTTCATCTTGGCTGGGAGGTCTGGAGTGAAAACAGGATTGTATACGGTCGTGATCTTCTCAAGTGGGATTCCGATCTCTGCTACTACATCATCAGCAACGCCATGAGACACAGCGGTAAAGTGCGTTGCGCTTTCCCACAAACACCGATATCTTTTCTTATATCCAGGGTGGCGAAATCTGACGATATTGCGGAAGCACGGTATGACCGGCGGAGATTCCTTGACAAGATGACACGCTAAGAGAGTGGCGATGTGCGGTGCCTGTAGAACCGGCAGGACACAGTCAGGTTTCTCGTCCACCATATAGGATGCGATAGCGCAAGCTTGGTAGAGTCGTGACGCTGCTGGAACGCCGAGCGGATTCCAATGCAAAGCGCTTGCAAGACGGGGCCAGTTGCCTCTCCAACGTGGGCGTAGTCGTACCAGTCGAGCGAGTACATCGGCGGCGTTCTCTTTCGTGAATTTGTCTGATGTAATCCTCGGGGCAAAAAGACGCACTTCTTCGGGAACTTCTTTGGGATAAAAAATCTGCGTGCTGCTGGACAAAATAAGATCGACCGCGTGACCACGGTCGATCAGTCCTCTAGCCAGTGTAAGCACCGACCGTTCGGCACCGCCGCCGGCAAGAGATGGAAGAATGAAAGCTATGTGCACGTGCGCCTCCTATGAGGACAGAGATCATCTCGCGTTACGATCAATGGCCCGGACCTCGGGGAAGAGGTCACTGCTGCGGGATACTGTTTGTCGAATCCACCAGACTGAACAACCCGGGGCTAAGGTAACCTCTAGCCGCTTTGTCCTGGTGAGGTCCGGGACGCCCATGTCTCCAGCCCCAACTATTAGGTCACGAGACAGCACATTTAGCCGGGCCCTCCAGCGATTGCCAGAATCGTTCGGACATATTTGCTGGGCGCATGCTCGGAGACTACAAGCTGGTAGCCGCGCGCTCCCATCTCTACCAGCCGGTTGCGGTCACTGATGACCCTCTCCATGTCCTTCGCTAGATCTTTGGGGTCGTCCGTTCTGAATACAAATCCGTTTTCACCTGGACGGATGTAGCACTTCGTTCCGTTTGAGTCGCTGCATATAACGGGAAGGGTATGTGCCATTGCCTCCAGGATGGATACAGCAGCTGGCTCGTCACGACTGGGTAGGACAAACAGATCGTGCCTCGGATACTCCCTCTGGACATCTGCAAACGGAAGATTGATTCTGAAACAGACCCTGTCATCGAGTCTGAGGTCTGCACAATACTCTCTTAGCTTGGCGAGAACGTGCTGGTGTTCCACCGTCGTACATTCGCCGATGATAGTAGCCCGCATCCGGTAGCCTTTTGATAGGCGAGCGACCGCTTGGAGGAACAAACGGTGGTTCTTGCGCCTCTGAAACTTGCCAATGCAGAGGACATTGACTGTGTCCCCTCGGAACCACTGCTTTTGCGCTGGAGCGGTCTTTGGCTCCATGACGAATGGAACATACCGCAGAGCCTCAAAGGCCGGAGGATACTGGTCGGGTGATCCGAGGACGGGAGTTATCCACTTGATTCTCGCTGTCCAGGTTGGAAATTGATGTATGAGTCTCCGCTTCCACCACTTCAATTGCCGATGCAACGGACTCTGGCTGTAGAAGATCACGGAGGCGCCGACTGACTTCGCTGCGATGGCTGACAGCATCCCATACGCGGAATGTGGATTGCGGACTATCACTACATCAGGCTTCAGGCTTCGCATTTGACGCCACAACCCGAGGACAAACGACTCGCCAAGAACTATCGGATGCAGAGCGTCGTACACTTCGCTCTGCCCTCGTCTTAGTGCCAGAAAGGATACCTCGTGTCCAGTGTCCAGCAGCGCCTTCACGGCGAAGTGCTGGTTCGTATGGTATCGGGGAGCGGTGAATAGAAAGTGTAACTTGCGCTCAACCATCTCTTAGCGGGTGAGGTTTTGGTGCTCGTAGTCCAGACCGGCTCTCTGTGAGCAGGGTCGGTGAGCAGTCAGCATCAGCCTCATGATAGCCTTTCTGGGCTCGTGAACCCGAGCGCTCTTGTAAGTGATGGGGTTCCGGGTGATGGGTTGATAGGTTGTCTAACGACACATAAATTCTTGGGTTGCTTCGGTCGGGTAGGTGAGATGTACTCGCACACCCGGCGGCACCCTACGGTCTGGGGAATCGAGAAATCACATCGATTCATACTGGATACCTCCAATGGTTGGTGGCAAGCTTATTGATGGCGATAAGGCATAGTTTGTCCTATCGTGGTCGACTGCCGCTTCGCGAAGTAGCGGTCGCGAAGCTCCGTTGCAGTATTGAGAGGACCCACGGTACTAAGACCACAACAAAGACGATAAAGTATGTGGTGTTTGCCCACGCTGCGCCCGTTGCTCCATACTGAGGTACGAGCCACAGGATAGTGACGAGGGATATCAATACCCCTGATGTCGCTGCGACCAATGACGGCCCAGCCCGACCCATAGCGGCAGGGAGTACGCTCAGCGCAGAGATGCCTGCAGCTATGGACGACCCGATAATCATAATCATCAGGAGCTGGGATGCATCAGAGAACTCAGAGCCCAGGATGATCCGCATGACGGGCTCGTGGAGCACAGCCAGCAGCCCAAATCCTGCGGTGGCTAGTGCGGTGGTCAATAGAGTAAAGCGAAATACCAGCCGGCGTAGGGCTGTCCACTCAGATGAGTACCACTGCCTGCTTAGCTCCACCTGCAGCCCATTCATTATGGGCTGGAACGGCTTCCTTGCCAAGTCGATGATCGACCGGGCAGCACGATACAGCCCGACCTGGGTGATACTTGACAATTCGGCTAGCAAGAGGACATCCATGTTTTGACTCAGCGACGCAACCGTTGCTTTCGCGAATGATGCTGTTTGGAAGCCGACCACATCCCGCGGTACCCTGACCGATAGTGAACTCAGGAGGCCTGGTAGTCCCGCTCTGGCGGCGGAGACAGCTGCGACCGCAAACATTCCCACTCCAGTCACTGCGGCACCAGCGACATGCGCCAACACAACCATGAACAGCCCACCTCCACTTATCCAAGCGACCAACAATACTGCAATCCGGATCAGCGTCCCTGCGGATACGACGATCAGTCCCAGAGAGACTCGGTCAGCCAATCTGAGCACGGCAAGACTCTCTCCGTGAACGGCGAGCAGTAGGCCAGCGGCACCGAAAACGATTAGAGTGGTGGCGTGGGCGCTGTCCACTCCGAGGAATCCGCGGGCGGTTAGAGCGAACACTACCAACAGACAGTAGGAGATCGCCCGAAACCCCAACGCGGTCGCCAGAGCGAACCGGAGTGTCGCTGCCGCCTCCTCTTGTCGTCCAGCTTTCACACTTCGAGTTACGTACGTCGTGATGGTCTCACCACCGGGCAAGGCCAGGAAAGTGTAGAGGAGTGAGGTGACGGCGGTGAAGACCGCGAGAACCCCATAGCCTTCGGGGCCTAAAAGCCTCGCGGTAATCGACACCTGAACGATACCTCCTACGGACTGGACCCCAAGCATGGCCTCCAGCCAGATAGACTGCCGGATCACCCGCCGATCAGACGAGGGGAGCGCGCGCGCGATCAAGGATTTCATGCGATGTACGAAGTTGGTGAACCGTTTCTGCGAACGATATCCTGATCCCCAATTGCCTTGATGGCAGATGTAATAGTTCCTAAGGGTGGACTAATAGGCATGTTGTACTCTGTGTCGAGACCATCACGCTTGGTGTGTCGATACTTAATCTTTCCCCATGGTGTTAGGTCCAGGTCGAGAGTGAGTAATTCACGGTCGTTGTTTCTCGCTAATTCTCGGATGGTTGGAGTCATCTTGATAGCTTCCGGTCGGGTTCCAGGCAGTAAGTACCTTGATCATCGACAGTGTTCGTCGGGGTCAGCCGACTGAACTTGGAGCTTACATGACCCTTCTAACGGCTTCAGTAAACTGCTCAATTCGTCGATCCCACGTGTGATTTGTACGGACATGAGTATATGCTTCGTCGATGATCGCTTGGCGCTCACCTTCGCGTTCCAGGTAGTAGAAAAGCTTTTCATCAAAGTCGCTGAGATCTGGATTAAACATCACACAATGCTTGGTGTCCTCGAACAGTCCAGCGTAGGCCGCTGACCTGTTGCAAAACAGCAACGTCTTCACAGCCATGACTTCGTAGAACCGAGTCCCAACGAGTTCGACGGCACTCGGGGTGGCAATCCACATCCTGCTACGGTTCATCGCACGGGCATAGGCCTCCCCCCGAGGGAGCTGTCGCAACCGCGAAGGGAGCCGTTGCCACCGTCCCGGCCAGAAGATCCTGATGTGCCAGTACCGGGGGGCCTTGACGAGATTTTGCAGGAATAGACGATCCCTGATTCCGACCCTCACGTCGGTCCACTGTTCGTGAAGCCTTCCCGAGAACCCCACGGCGTAGCGTTTCGCTTCTCCATAGTCTCTGAACAGCTCGGGGTCCACTGCGAACGGGAAGTGAACGAACGGAACTCCCACGCGTTCCTGCCACAGACTGTAGTGGTGATGCGCAGTGAAGACCAGCCTGATTGCGTTGTCGTGGATAAAGCTAAACTTTCTGTCGAGTTTCTTATACTCCTTGTTGAGTATCATCACGCTCGGTATGTTGGTTGTTGAAGTTTGAATTGCAGGATGGGGGTCGAAAGCTGGAACCGATGGATCCTCTAGCTCCCAGCCTGCTGCGAAACAGATGAGATCGGGTTCAAACGGGCACAGCTTCAGCACATCGTCGATGGTGTGCCGACTGTTGTAGCCTGCCAACTTTGGGCCGTATTGAAAGACATTATGGGCCCGCCCAAGGGCCTGAGTAAACTGATACTGGTAGTAGGCGGAGCCGTATCGACTGAAGTCGGGTTGCAATACGAGGATGTTGAGTCTAGCCAAGGACCGCCTGAGGCTCCTTCTCAGAGCGGGTCGCCTGAGATTCCTTGCTGACAACATAACCGGGCACGGCCGCAGACATCCCGGGACCGAACCGCGAGGTTTCCTGGATAAGGTCCCAGTTGTCTCTGAACCACTGGACTGTGGCAGACAGACCCTTGGTCAGGTCGGTGGAAGGTTGGTAGCCGATCAGGTTGCTTGCCTTCTCGATCGAAGCCAACAGGCGGCTCTTGGTATCCCACTTGCGCCGCTCGGCAAAGACGACGCCGGACGGGTTTCCAGTCAGGTCGTTGATGGCGTTGGCGAGATCTATGATCCGAGTTTCCTTGCCTGAGGCGAGATTGAACTCTTCCCCGACCGCTTCATCCATATAACCTACCCTCAGCAGACCCTCGACGATGTCTCCGACATAGGTAAAGTCCCGTGTCTCCTCACCTGTCCCCGTAATGGGCAACGGTCTACCTTGCAGCGCGAGATAGATGAAGTTCGGAATGACATTGCGATACTGACCGGGGATTTCTCCTGGGCCGTATGAGTTGAAGAACCGGGGCCTGACGGTATTCAGCCCGTAGTGATTGTTGAAGAATGTGCAGTAGCACTCGCCTAGCATCTTGGTGATCTGGTAAGGCGAACTTAGGTGAATCGATATGAAATCCTCTTTCAGCGGTAGCGGGGCGCTTGAGCCGTAGATGGCGCATCCAGATGACGCGTAGACGAACCGCTCTACGCCGGATAGCTGAGAGAACTGAAGCAGCTTCAGTGTACCGGTGCCATTGACCATCAGGTCGGTCTCCGGGTGATCGATCGAGTTCTGATTCGCGAATAGAGCGGCTAGATGAAACACAACATGAGGGTGATCGAGGAAGACCCTCTTGAGCTCAACTTCGTCCAGGATACTTCCCTCAATGAACAGTATGTTCGGAAGGGATGGAACATTCCATCTCGAAGCCGATGAAAGGTCGTCCAGCACGATCACCTTGGCCGCTCCCGCTTCCGCAAGCACCCTACAGAGTGCGCTCCCTATTGCGCCGGCTCCGCCCGTCACTAGGACTACCCTATCGCGATAGCGGTCAGATCCGATTGAGGTCATCATGTTCACCTCCTTGTGCGGACTGTGTCCGAGCTATTAGACGGTTGGAACACTAGAGATATCACTCGGCCTGAGTATAGCCTTAATCGCTGCAAGGGCCTGCACTTGTTCAGGACGTATGAGGCTAGAGGCTGTTTGGTTGGGCAATTACACTCTTAATAGACAAGCCTACGAATCGAAAGTGAGATCGAATCCACCGACCCCCAAGCCCTCAGAGTCCTCATCGGAAGTAAGCGAATGACCTCCAAGCCATCTAAGTTGTCAATAGTAGGAGCTCGGCGCAAAGTCTCATCGAACGAGAGCGAAGCTACGACAGCGTTTTTGAATGATAGGTTCACATCTCACAGCGTCTATCCCCTTGAGGCAAGTAAGAACATATAGGGGAGAAAGCAGAAGGGAACATGAGAAAAATACTAGACCATATTGTACCTGTACTAATTGGCATAGTAGTTGGCCTACTATGGATTGCCATACTGAGCCGCATACCTACTTAGGGGCCAGTTTGTTCTTGTGCTATATGATCGAGAACTAAAGTCCGTAACTCTTCTAGCTCACTTTCCACTACTGCTAGCGCAACTTCACCTACTGCATCAACAACCTCTATCGTGTCAAATAATGCCCTAGCTAAGGCATCGGAATTGGCACTAAACGCTGCAATCGAGTCACTAAGTGCAGCGTCGGCAGCTACGGAAGCGGAAGCAGCGGCAGCTACGGAGTCGGTGACAGTAGATAACTTTCCCTCCAGAAAGGAAACCTTAGTAGATAAAAGAGCTACATCCGCTAGTAACCCCACCCTATCTTCTTCGAAGGAGATAACTTCTCTTTGTAGATTTGTGACGTAATCCATAAAGAACAGACTAATGAGAAATATTGCAGGAATAACTATCGAAAGAATCCATCGATGGTACTTTAGGGACGTTAGAGACTTAACTACCTTTTCCATACGATAATCGTAGTCAAAACTTGGAGAACTGTTTTCATTAGACATTCCTTAACCCCTTTTTTCTGAGTGCTTAAACACTTAACGAAGGAATCTACCACATGACGAAAACCGAAGAGGAAGTACTTGAGATCCAAGATGAGTCTTGGCTGTCTCTCGTCGACGGGAGCTGTAAGACAAGATGAGCAATCCCAATGATTCAAGGTTGCAAAACGGGTCTGTATTGCACATAGGTAGGTTTGGGTGGGGGATTTTATACTGGCTTTGGCTAAAGGCGAGGGCAATCGCCTATTCGTCGAGTTCGCCAAACGGACCAACCTAGAGTTGCTCAAACCCCGAAAAGAGAATGATAGGGCATGTCGGGCGTAAGGAACGTCAACAAGTCCTCCGGTCCAAGAACATACTCTGGCCACTCGTTCGCCAGCCTCTTTAGCGAGTCATTGTCCGAGTGTTGAGAATGACTTGACCCAAGACAGTACTTAGCCGCTGTCACAACCTTCTCTATGATCCGAATGCTCTCAGCTGCTCCAAGGAGTGCCGGAAGCGTGACACCAAAGACAGTGGCGTGATCGAGGCGGACATGAACGATGTGCTTGTTGAGGTCGGCTGTCATCTCGAGAAAACTTGGGTAGTCGAAGACGCGATTGCGGTGTGTCAGAAGTGCCGAGATTGTTACGACATAGATTAGTCCTTTCTTGCCAGCCACAGGGGTAGACCAGCATGCCCAGGGGCGATACAGAACCTCCACAGTTACGCCCAAGGGGGCATATGAATCAACGCTATGGGGGTCCAGGGGAAGGAAATGCTCGACAACCGGATCTTCAGAGGCCGGAAACACCCGATGAGGATCGTTGTAGGACATGCAGAAGCGCTGGAATCCATGGTCGATGTCCCTGAGCAATTGCACGACGCGATTCAAATCGTCGCGATGCACGGATCGGAAGTGTGCTATGCGGTGTCGGATTTGAGCGACTTCCTCCAGCTTTGCGGTCCAGATCGACTGCGGTGGGAGAAAGGGCTCGAATAGCTGCCAATCCTCGGAGAGTATCCTACAGAGTTCCGAGAATTGCACGTAGCTGAGAGGGCTTTCCTCTGGGATTGGCATATGACTGAGGTGCTTATCTTTCTCCTTGAGCTTCTCGGCATTTCGTATCTTTGAGGCCCAATCGTCTCCGGCAAAAGTCTGCGGAATAAGCGGTTAGGGGCTTAAATTTCGGAGCCATTCATGCCACAATAAGGGTATGAACATCGTCTCGGTTTTCAAGAGATTTCCCGACCA
>Ga0209754_1001091_pt1 | contig 29765 bp, 24 predicted proteins | sample MesohylBB_FD_187295 | JGI IMG/M metagenome (GOLD analysis project Ga0209754, IMG submission 187295) | Host-associated microbial community of the marine sponge Aplysina aerophoba from Gulf of Piran - sponge mesohyl, lysed by bead beating... | ecosystem: Host-associated > Porifera > Sponge >... | reverse complement strand
TTCATTATTTAGCGGATACCAAAAAGGAAGAAAGGAGAAAGAAAGTTCTTCAAAGAAGGAGAGCGAAAAAACGACATGGCAGTAATAAAGCCTACAAAACGAATATCCTGATAGCCAAAAAACAACGTAAAATAAGAAATAAAAGAAATGATTGCTTAAGAAAGACCAGCAAAAAGATATCCAGTAGTTCTTCACTAGCGGTTTTGGAAGATTTGAAAATCAAGAATATGACCAGATCAGCTAAAGGAACGATGGAAAATCCGGGCAAAAACGTCAAACAAAAATCGGGTTTGAACAGAGTGATTTTAAAAACGGCATGGGGCATATTTGACATTTATCTAGGTCAAAAGATGTGGGTGATTAAAATTCCTCCTCATTATACCTCTCAAAAATGTAGTCGATGTGGAACTATTGACAAAAAGAATCGACTCTCTCAATCGAAATTCAAATGTTTAAGTTGTGGATTTTCTATGAATGCGGATATCAATGCTGCCAATAACATCAGGGACACCGGAGCATGTTCCTTCTTTCAAAATTTTGGGAGTAAAGAGTGTTCATTGTCGAATCGGGCGATGTTACATCGAACCTTTAAAACACCTTTGATCATTCATGGTCGTAAAGGGAAAAAGGGGGTAAGTCAACATAATTCTCATGAAAAGTGAGGTCAATATAGCTATTGCTTATTCCAAGCGATCTCTATTCCACAACAAAGTGATTAGAGCCATTCTAAAGTTTAATTCTGAAAGAAGAGCCGTTACTCTTGGTGTTGAAAAACTAGTGCCAATAGTTTTAGTTATTTTACCATCCGGTGAAATTGCTTGAACTCCATTTATAATTGTTCTACCGCTATTAATTCCAGCATTTCCACCAATAGTAACAAGTTCAGGCTTAATAACACCGGCCGGACCAGGTCCAATTCGTGAAAATGGAGAAGGATGAAGAGGTTCTGATATATCGCACTCATTTTTTTTGTGTGCAACAGATCCAACTACTAACGACCTTAAAGAATCTGCAGATTTTGTTATACGTCCTTTAGTTCTGCCACTCTTAAAATTTTGACAATTGCCTGCAGATTTACATATTATTACCTTATACAATTTTTGAATGTTATCCAATTCAATTGCAAAATCAGAAAATTCTTTTAGGCCGGCTTCAATACCAGTTCCAAGTGAAAGATTCCATATCTCTATGTTGTCGTTTGATTTGATTGCTTCTCTGATATTCTCAATTAATTCATCTTCATAAATGGTTTCTATCTCATTATCAGGAAAGACAGTAGCATCGAATAATTTAACGCCTGAATTACCAGTTCTCCCCTCACTCTCCAAATCATCACCATAAAGAATGATACTTGATACATAAGTTCCGTGAGTACGGTCAATTCGTTCGTCTGGATAAGATGAAAAACTTTTAGCTGTTAACCAATCTTCTAAGTAAGTGTTTTTAGCAATTCCTGAATCTAACACACCAACTATAGGATACCAACTATAGGATACCAACTATAGGATAGATACTCACTTTGTGGATTCGGTTTTTTGGCTTTAAGTTTAAAATTTGATTCTAATATATCAAGTCCAATTTGATATTTAGGCATATAAGTAACTGATTCTAAAGCTTCAAAATCACTGAGCTTATCCAATGTTGACTTAGATATTTCTTTTATTTTAAATACAATTAGTTCGGAGGAATAAAATATCTCCTTTACATTAAGATTTAGCTCGTGACAAAATTTCTTAAAAGATATTTTTACAGAGTTGTTTAGTTCAGAATTCAGGAAGTCAATGAGAGAAACCTTTAAAACATCTTTGCTATTTAATCTAACTATAAATGGTTTAAAAATCTGAATTGATTCTACAGCAGAAACTGATTTTGCATATCTATTAAAATTTCTAATATTGGCTTGGACTTGAACACTTTCATCTAAACTATCTAATTTGACTAGTAGTGTATTTGAATCAATGAATCCAATGACGTTGTTCTTTGAATTTTTCCCATAAAACAGCCGCCGAATATCTCTTCTATGGGATTTTGCTATCGCATTTTCACTAATATCTACTTTTATTGTAGTAGGGATAAAATCTCTATGAGACGATCTTGAAGCAAATTTTTCTGTTATTTCGTCAAAGGACTCCAGAAGAAATTGTGCTCTTTCTTCCAATTCTTTGTCCTTTAAAATCCACTTAGGTGGTTTTGAATCTCCACCACCTTCAGTTCTGCGTTCGTCAATTTTTCTTTTTTGAAAGAGCTTTATGGGTAAATTTTTCTTGGCCATTTTATTCTACATCTAATGCATTACGTACTTGTCTAATAGATATATCTAAGTAATTAGATATTTGTATTTGAGAGATATGACTCCTACTTAAAAAGCATATTAATTCTTCAAGTGTGTATCTATTGTTGTTCTTATATCTAAAGAATTCTGAGAATATTTCGTCATAATCGAATTCTTTACTTTGAATAATTGTATTGTAGAATGCACTATTAACAATCTTGATTATTTCGGAATGCGATAGATCTGTAAAATAAGACAACAAAGTTTCAAATTTCTTACCCTCAGTGTCTACTTGTGCATTTACTTTATTAAAATAGTATCGCATTAGAACTTTTATTTCATTTAAGTCAGGTTTGTTAACCTTAATGATTTTTTCAAACCTTCTCCATATTGCATTATCAAGTAGTTGCTCGTGATTGGTCGCTGCAATCAAAATGCCAGTTTCTAAGAAATTATCAATGTTTTGAAGCAAGCTGTTAATGACTCTTTTAAGTTCTCCAGTTTCATGATTATCATTTCTTGCCTTAGCGATAGCATCAAACTCATCTAAAAAAAGAATACAAGGTTTATTTCTTGCATAATCAAACAATTTTCTGATATTCTTGGCAGTATTACCTAAAAAAGAAGATATCAATGAATCAAACCGTGCAATAACTATTGGAATTTCTAGCTCTTTAGCTATATGCTTTGCAAGTGTTGTTTTTCCACAACCTGGAGGACCGTATAATAATAAGGATAGATTAATTTCAATCCCCTTGCTCCGTATTTTGTTCTTAGAATTTACTAAAGAAATAAAATTATTTATCGGACCTTCAATATTCTTCGAAATTGAAATGTCCAATTTTAAATCTTTAGGTAGGATTACGTCTGCTATGTTCAATCTAGTTTCATTATCTACAGGCGCATCAAATAGTTGGTCTTTAAAAACTGGAATGCCTGTGAAACCATTTATTGTTTTCTCTATTTTGTCCGCTAGTTTGTATGATCCTTCCTCTCTCAACTTTTTTGCCAGATGTTTAGAATAAGCAATAACTTTTTTGGTATCGCTTCTAAGACCACCTTCTATTATTTTGATTAGCTCCGTATACATGTATGTAATAGTTTGCAAATATATGTAATATCGTATTATTAAATTTAAAAGTCGTAATTAAAAACACATTTATCGTATAATATATTATTAATTGCGTTACTGTTCAAGTCATTAACGTAATTATACTTTCTATTCCTTGTCCAGATTAAAAGGCAACAAATTAAAATTTGTAGTATATTGTTTTAAGCACAAATACAATGAAGTTCCTTTGTTTCTAGGTATTGAGTTGCTAACTGGAACCTGCTAATACGACACTGTGTAAACCTATTCTATGGTAGGTATTAAAATTCTAATAAAACTAAGCATAAGGCTAGATTTATAGTGTTTAAATGGAATTAATTATAGATAAAAAATAGTGTTTATCTAAAATCAATTATGGTGACACATTTTAATTTTCATCCAATTTCAGACAGAAACCTGCATTAGCTAAATCTTCGGGTGTTAATACCCAAGTCGAGCTAAATGTCGTGGGTTTAAACATCAGTTTGAAGGGAGTGTCCCAAAAATGTGTAAATAGAAATCAGGTGGGTCTATATAAGACTCACCTGATTTTTTGTGTTTTTTAAGTTTGGGTGCCAGAATCACATTTATTGAAAAAAAATACACTTAGGGATGAATTTAGAAAAATTAGTAAAGACAGTGGCATCTTAGCTGATGTCAAAACCATTTCTGAAAGTGCTGATTTGATGAGTGATTTTTTCAAACATTAAAAATGCCCCCAACAATTCAATGGAAGTAAATAATCCAAGATATATTCTGGATGTGCAACTCTCGGTCATTCATCTATCAACCAAGACACTGGAATTGGTAAAGAAATTTCCTAAAGTGGAATTTAATGACTAGTTGGATGGCAAACAAAGATAAAAATCCGTAGTGTTTAATTACTTTTATCGTACACTATGTGATGGTTGATATAAAAGAATATTTAGGCATAGAAAATGCATTGTCTCTGTATTCAAAGCCTAATGAAGTAGATGAAAGTCAATTAGAGGTAATCAATCAAGTTAAAGATTTCCATGTTGATGAAATTTATTTCAGTAAAGAGAAAAAGAATCACAGTTATCCCGCTATATTTTTAAAGAAAGTTCAAAAGTTCGATTCTGAAGTTTTATCAGAGATTAGAGTTGCTCAGAGAAAAATTTGGAATTTCAAAAAAGTCATTTTTCTTTACGTCTATTCAGAAACTGAAATTCGTATTTACAATTGTGCAAAGAGACCTCTTTTGTTTCGATTCGAAAAATTGAAAACATTGGAAATAGAGTCTTGTACATTTTCTGATAAAAAGAAACTTGAACAACTTAAAAATTTTTTTTCTGCTCATTCGATAGATACTGGTATTATATGGACATTGGAAGAGGCCAATGAAATCAGAAAAAAAATAAGCCTTGAAAAAAAAGTAAACAAATATCTTGTAGAAAGTCTTATTCATGTCGCTAATCAACTTAAAAAGAAAGGATTAGATGATTTCTCTCTTATCCACAAAATAGTAATGCGGTCTCTTTTTATTTTGTATTTAGAAGATAGAGGGGCTATGGATGAAACATTTTACTCAAACATAAACAAAGGTGCTAAGAGTTATTTTGACATTTTAAATGATGTTGATAAAACATACGCTCTTTTTAAGAAGTTGGAGGAGCACTTCAATGGCAATGTTTTTACCCTAAAGAAAAATGAGCATTTATCTATAAAGAAAGAACATTTAAATGCAATCAGAAATTGTTTTATCGGAGGCAAAGATTATTCTTTGGATGGACTTCTTGAAGATATTCGAATTTTTGATTTTAGCATCATTCAAATAGAGTTATTGAGTGAAATTTATGAAAACTTCTTGGGGGAAAGAGATTCCATTCTTAAAAAAAATACAGGTGTATTTTATACGCCACCTTCTTTGGTGGAACTTATATTGGATGAGAAATTACCAATCATTGAGAAAAAAGAAAAAGAATATAAAATCAATGTTAAAGTATTAGATCCGGCTTGTGGTTCAGGAATTTTTTTAGTAGACACTTTTAAACGTTTAGTCAAGCGTCACGAGTATATAAATGGGAAAAAAATTACTGATTTTAATCAGCTAAAAAAATTACTAACGGAAAACATATTTGGTATAGAGAAGGACTCTCAGTCGATTAAGGTGGCTGCATTTAGTCTTTATCTTGCTTTGGTAGATAATTTAGATCCTAAAACAATTTGGCAACACAAAAAATATCATTTACCCAATTTAATCAACAACCCATCGGATAGGGAATTAACCGAGCAAGGGTATAATTTGTTTTGTACTGACTCTATAAAGGAAAATACTGAAATAGAAAAAATAGATTTTGATTTAGTGGTGGGGAATCCGCCTTTTGGCACTAAAAATCTATCAGCATCTATTCGGGATTATAACGATAAATATGGTTTTGCTAAGGAAATGGTCATTCCATTTCTTCATAAAGCGACTACTTTTTTAGGAAATTCAGAAAATGGAGAAATGGCTTTAATTTTTAATACCAAAGTTCTCACAAACAAGAGTAAAACATATCAAAATTTTAGAAAATGGCTTTTTAATGAATGCTATGTAGAAAAAATATATAATTTTTCTGTTTTGCGGCAATCACGCAAAAAAGACTATAACAATCAATTATTTACTTCAACAACTGTACCAATTAGTGTACTTTTTTACAGAAAAAATCCACCCAAAAAAGAGTCAAATAGTATTATTTATTATGTCCCCAAAACTTACATAAAGACGAATGTTATAGAAGGTATCAGCATTGATACTATAGATGTCAAATATATTCCTCGAGAAGAGTTCAAAAAAGGAATTTTTAAAAATAATATCTGGAAAATTGCTATGTGGGGGCAAACTATGGATGTATATTTAATAAAAAGACTAAATGCAATGAATAATCTAGGTCAATTTATAGTGAATGAGCAAATCAATAAAGGCACTGGATTGCGATTTTTGACTAGTTCGACTAAAAAACCTAAAAAGGATAATGAAATTCCAAACAGATATATTAAACCGGAGAATATACGTCCTTATGTTTCTCCTTCTAGTTCATTTTCTGATTTAAAAACTGGTCTTAAAAAGCGGCGTTCAGGGAGTATATATAGAGACTTTGAGCCAAAAAAAATAGAACCTATAGAAGGCAACATTCATTCTAAAAGAAAGAATGTCAATGGCTTGGGGGAAATTAATAGTTTTCGACGTTTAGGAGCAAAAAAAACTTATTCCGCACCTCATGTTTTAATTAAAAAAGGGCTTTCCAACTGGAAAGTTTGCGCCTCATATGAAGATAGAGATTGTTCCTTTAATAGTAGTGTTATAGGTCTTAGTCATTCTTGCCCAAAATTACTTAAAGGATTGACTTGTTTTATAAACTCAAATCTTGCTCGCTATTATCTTTTATTATCTTCAGCGTCTGTAGGGATAGAAAGAATAAGGATACAACTCAATGAATATTATCAATTGCCATTTTCTTTATCTAAAAAAGACTTATATCACCTTGCCGATATCTATGATAAGATAATTGTTAAAGAAGATGAATTTTTTAATGTAAATACAAAAAAAATCAAACAATTAGAACAAGAGGTAGATCATTATATATCTAAGTGTTTTGAATTATCAACTGATGAACATATAATTATAGATGATTTTATAAAATTTACCATTCCATTAATGGCCGGTAAATATAAAAATGCTTGCTCTCCAGTCAGTGAAGATGCAGTGCGAAAATATGCCCAAAGAGTTATTAGATATTTGAATGAGTTCTTAGGAGATCAAAATTTATGTGTTTGTTCTACCATTTATAAAATAAATCATTATTCGCCCTTAATGATGATTAAAGTTTTTTTTGAAGATGGAAAAGAAGAAATTTTATTATCTAGTGAGAAGATAGAATCTTTATTATCGAAATTCGACAGAGAATTGTGGAAAAAAGAAGCAACCGGCATTTATTTTAGAAAAAAATTAAATTATAAAACTGATAACGAGATTTTTATTATTCGTCCAAATCAAAAACGATATTGGACTCAATCCATGGCTATGTCAACTGCTTTAGAATTAATACTGGAAATTCTCAATGAAGTATAAAAGTGGATTAAATGAGTCAATTAAGACAAAAAGGGACAATTTCAAAAAAAGATTTGAAACACAGTGTTTACAGTTGAAAACAGAAGCATATGACTCTGCTATACAGGAGAGGGTTATTGAATTAGACTGGAATGAAAATGACATTACCTCAGAGTAAAATGGCCATATTGAAAAAACCGACAAAGAGTAAAGGGATATTATATCGAATGTTGAACATCCTATACCAAAAGATGAGTTAATAAAAGAACAAGGTTATGCAAGTAATTTCGGGAGTGCCCCAAAAACTGTGTAAATAGAAATCAGGTGGGTCTATGAAGACTCAGCTGATTTTTTGTATTTTTTCAGTGTGGTTTACCTAATCACATTTATTGAAAAAAATACATTTATGGATAAATTTAGAAAAATTATTAAAGACAGTGGCATCCTAGCCAATGTCAAAACTACTTCAGAAGGTGCCGGTTTGATGGGTGGTCTCTTCAAAGAAGTCTTCGAAATAGACATACTAAAAATATAAATTTCATATGTTATAACCCTCTTGCACTAAGGAGTTTGATTTTTTAAATTTGTAAAAATTCATTTCCACTTGTTGATGGACTACACCACTATAAAATCTATTCAAAAAAAACATAAATCCTCAGATTTTATTGAACTCGAAAAAGAGTTTCTCGCCAATAACTATAGTCCGATTCCCGTTGCTATTGATGAAGGAAAGGGAGTCTTTGTTTGGGACGCTGAAGGAAAGCAATATTTTGATTTTCTCTCTTCATATTCTGCTGTAAACCAAGGGCATTGTCATCCACGGTTGCTTAAAGTAATGAACGAACAGTCAAAAAAACTCACTCTTACCTCTAGAGCATTTTATAATACAGAACTAGGTAAGTACGCAAAATACATCACCGATTATTTTGGTTACCAAAAAATTCTGCCTATGAACTCAGGCGTTGAGGCCGTAGAAACAGCAATCAAACTAACTAGAAAATGGGGTGTAGTCAAAAAAGGAATTCGAAACAATCGTTCACAAATTATCGTTTGCGATCAAAATTTCCATGGTCGAACAACAACAGTAGTTTCATTCTCATCCGACAATGAGTCAAAAGATAATTTTGGGCCTTTTACCCCAGGATTTATAACTACTCCATATAATGATCTGCCAGCTCTTGAAAGGATTTTAAAATCCAATGAGGATATTGCAGGCTTTTTGGTTGAACCAATTCAAGGAGAAGCAGGAGTTCGTGTGCCAGATGATGATTATTGTTCAAGAGCTAATGCTTTATGCAAGAAATATAATGTCCTATTCATTGCCGATGAAATTCAATCCGGTATGGGCAGAACGGGTGGATTATTATCTACATGTGGAGAATGTCATTGTAATGACCATTGTAATAAGAACGGGCGTTTCTATACAAGACCAGATATTCTCATTTTAGGCAAGGCTCTCAGTGGAGGTCTATATCCTGTTTCTGCCGTGCTAAGTGACTCAAAAATTATGGATGTCCTCGAACCAGGTCAGCACGGAAGTACATATGGAGGCAATCCCCTAGCTTGTAGGATCGCTGTTGAAGCACTTAAAGTACTCAAAGAAGAGCATCTAATGGTTAATGCTAGAAAATTGGGAAAGATTTTTCGGCAATCAATTCAAGAATATATCTCGACTTCAAAAATCGTAAGGAAAGTTCGAGGCAAAGGATTACTCAATGCTATGGTTATTGATTCAGAAAAACGCGTTTCACTGGCATGGGATATATGTATAAAACTAAAAGATAATGGATTACTTGCCAAGCCAACTCATGGAAATATCATTCGATTTGCTCCTCCACTTGTAATTACCAAAAAACAACTCCATGATGCAATAGAAATCATAATAAATACGTTAAGAGAATTCGAAACATAAAATTTGTATGGACGTTTATTTTGATAATGCAGCCACTACTCCCTTATATCCTGAAGTAATCAAAACCGTTACTAATTCCCTTAGTCAGTATTACGGTAATCCCTCATCAACACACGCCTGGGGGCGAAAAGCACGTTCCGCTATTGAAACTGCCAGAAAAGAAATTGCAAGTTTAGTAAATGCTGCTCCACAGGAAATCATTTTTAATTCCGGGGGTACCGAAGGTATAAATGCAATTTTCTATAGCGCGCTAAAAGATCTGAGAGCTGAGAGAATCATCACTTCAAAAATTGAACACCATGCGGTGCTACACAGTTTGCCCAAAGATAATCCACAGATACAGATTGATTTTGTCAACTTGTTGAATGATGGGTCTATTGATCTAGACTCTCTTGAATCCCTACTATCAACATCGAAAAAAAAAACACTCGTCAGCTTGATGCATGTCAACAATGAAATTGGCAATATCTTAGACATTGATAAAGTCGGTGCACTATGCCTACACTATGGTGCTTTATTTCATAGCGATGCAGTTCAATCAGTAGGAAAGCTAGCCATAGATGTTAAACTAAGCCAGATCACCTTTCTTACGGCTTCAGCACATAAATTTCATGGTCCTAAAGGAGTGGGATTTATGTACCTTAAAAAAAATTCGGGATTGAAATCATTTATCCTGGGTGGATCCCAAGAGCGGGGAATAAGAGCAGGCACAGAACCAGTACACAACATATTGGGAATGTCATCTGCACTGAAATTATGTCATGATCACCTAGATGATAATCATCAATATATTTCAAAACTAAAAAACCACTTTTTTGAGGGTTTGGTTGATATTTTTGAGAAACCTCAAATCAATGGCATTTGTAGAAATAGTAAAAACAGTCTTCCGAACATTTGTAATGTAACCCTACCAATGGATGAAGGAAAGGCACAACTGTTAAGCTTTAAATTAGATTTAAATGGTATTGCTTGTTCTCACGGAAGTGCTTGTCAATCTGGTGCCGGAACTGGGTCTCACGTATTAAAGCAAATCAATAATAAATCAAAGTACTACCATCCTTCGCTTCGTTTTTCTTTTTCCAAATTCAACACGATAAAAGAAATAGACTATGTTTTGGAGGTTTTAAAACAAATATCTCGAAACTAACGGAATCCCGCTTTTAAATTGTAGAATCAGACTCGTTCCATTTGGAATATAACATATCAAGGTTGTATTCCAAAGGAGTGCTTTGCAATTCAATGATGCCATCTGAATCAGCCCTTTGAAGAATATATTCAATCATATAATCTTCTTCATTGTTCAATGGATCGAATTCACTCTTGAGGGTCAGCTTAAATAGTGATGCAGTGGTCTGATAGACGAAAGCTCTGAATCCGTTACGTAATTCTTTGACCAGGTCATAGGCAGTAGATCCGGTTTGTCGGTATACTAGTCTGATTAAGATTCTTCCTTGGCTTCTAGATAAATTTTTGATTTCTTCTTCAAGTTCTTTATAGATAAATTTTTCTGCACGCTTGGTATATCTTTTTCGTGCAGATTTTTTTTCTATTTGTTCTAAACGTTTGCTCAGAGTTTCGAGTCGCTCTCCGGCCATTTTAGCATAAGGATAAACTTTGAGGGTTCTATTTCTCAAGATGAGGTATTCCCTCAGTTGTTCATTAGTTTCAAATTCGAGAGGTTGGAAAACGGTAACGGCACCTAATTCTATACCAAATTCATCATTCCATTGTTCCAGGGTATCCAGTATTTCACCAGGAAAATCTTCATTTTCCTCTTGAGCCAGTAAAACAACCCCTGATGCGAGGATAAGAAAACACGTTAAGACAACTTTGATACTCATGCCCACAAAATTAAACTTAAACTTTCCAAAAATGTTACGAGCAGAAAATCTTTAATTTTGTCCGCATATTTATTTTGAGTGAAGTATGAACTATATTGATAAAAACGGGATGGATTTTTTTGAGCAGTATTTAAATAATGCTGCACCGACTGGGTATGAAGTCTCTGGACAGAAACTATGGATGAACTATCTTAAGCCTTATGTAGATGATTTTTTAACAGATACTTATGGAACAGCAGTTGGGATAATCAATCCCGGTCAAGATTATCGTGTAGTCATAGAAGCTCATTCAGACGAAATTTCTTGGTATGTAAACTACATTACCAAAGACGGTCTGATTTATGTCATTAGAAACGGAGGTAGTGACCATCAAATTGCGCCATCTAAATGGGTAAATATTCACACTCCAGGCGGTATTGTACCTGGAGTATTTGGCTGGCCAGCTATACATACAAGAAAATCAGAAACCAAAGAAGAACCTCCCAAACTAAGCAATATTTTTATTGATGTTGGAGCCAAAGACAGTAATGAAGTAGATGATATGGGCATCCACGTTGGTTGTGTCATCACTTATCCGGACACCTTCCGCATCATCAACAACAAAAAAGTGGTCTGTCGAGCGATTGATAACCGAGTAGGTGGATTTATGATTGCACAAGTAGCTAGATTACTTCATGAAGAAAAAATCGATCTTCCTTACAGCCTTTACATCACCAATTCAGTTCAAGAAGAAGTCGGTCTTCGGGGAGCAGAAATGATCACTCAAACCATAAAGCCACATGCTGCAATTATTACAGATGTTTGTCACGATACCTCAACCCCGATGATAGACAAAAAATCTAATGGTGATATACAAATTGGTCAAGGACCAGTGATCTCTTATGCTCCTTCTATTCATCATAAGCTGCGCGATACCATTATAAAAACAGCAGCAGATAATGATATACCATTTCAGAGGATGGCTTCTCATCGGTACACGGGAACTGATACCGATGCATTTGCTTACAGCAATGGTGGAGTGGCTTCGGCTCTGATATCTTTACCACTACGCTATATGCATACAACCGTAGAAATGGCTCATCTTGATGATATTGAACATTTAATTCGACTTTATTTGATTAGCCTCCAGAATCTAAAATCTGGTGATCAGTTTAATTACTTTGAATAGATCTTAACAAGTACTGATTGATTCTCTTGATTAGTCTGGGCCCTTGATAGACAAGTCCGGTATAAATTTGGATTAAATCTGCTCCAGCTTCAAATATTTTTAGTGCATCCTGGGGTGATTGGATTCCTCCAACCCCGATGATACAAAATGGTTTAGTTTGTTTGGCTTTGATGTATGAAATTATCTCCAAACTCCTTTGAAATAAAGGTCTTCCACTAAGCCCACCTTTCTGGTCTTTGTAGGGAGATTTAATTTCATCTCTTTTTAGAGTAGTGTTTACAGCAACAATTCCCGCTAGTTTGGTTTTTTCAACAATCTCAACTATGTCATCAACTTGTTGAAAACTCAAATCTGGTGATATTTTCAATAATATTGGAACGGGAGATTTTGATTTATTATTTTCAGTGATAAGTTTGTTTATAAGATTTTTCAAAAGTTCTTTTTCTTGCAGGGATTGTAGTTCTGGTGTGTTTGGTGAGCTGACATTTATAGTAATAAAATCAGCAAGTGGAGAAAAAGTCTTGAGGCATTTTAGGTAATCATTTATAGACTCCTTAATGGGGGTATCCTTGTTTTTTCCAATATTGACACCAATAATAAGCCCATCGGGTCTTTTTAGTTTTTTCAAACGTCGGGCAATAGTTTGAGATCCTTCGTTATTAAAGCCCATTCGATTAATTAACCCATAATCTCTAGAAAGCCTAAACAATCTTTTTTTTGGATTGCCATCTTGTGCTTTAGGAGTAACTGTGCCAATTTCAATAAACCCAAATCCAAAGGAAGATAGCGATTCTATTGCCAAAGCATCCTTATCAAAACCTGCAGCCAAGCCTATTGGATTGAAAAACTTTTTATCAAATAGATCTTTTTTTAATTCATCAGTCCTGACCTGGTAGCACTTTTTGACTAACCATCTAAGGATGCCCTTAGATATGGTAATCCTCAAGATGCCAAGGACAAAACGATGAGACTGCTCTGGATCAAGAGCAAACAATACAGGTCGAAAGAAGAATTTATATAACCCTATGGTATGTTTTATCTACAATCAAAATCAATACAACTATCTCTTGATTGCTGGAGCATTTAATTTTGTACTTAATTCAGTAGAAATGGCTGACCGTTCAATTTTTAATTTTCCCGCCATAGTTTCTAAAATGACTGTGGTGTCTTTTTCAACCACTTCCAATAATCTACCGTGAAGTCCACTTTTAGTGATGACCTTATCTCCTTTCTTAAGATTTTGTTGGAAAGTACGTTCCCTTTTGGCTCTCCGCTGTTGCGGTAGAATAATAAATAGAAAAAAAACAACAAAAAGCAGAAGAAAAAAAGGTAACTGATTTGATATACCCTCCATATTTTATTTAAACTTATTTAAGGTGAATTTTTTGTCTTCTATTCTTGAATTGTGGCTCTAATACGTACTCTTTCTTCTCCATTAGCGGTATTGGTATGGAGGGTAACAGTTTTTTGTTGGTTACCACTAAATCCGGAAGAATCAAATTTAACAATGATGGAATCTTTCTTACCAGGTGCTATTGGATTGGTCGGAAATTCAGGGACGGTGCAACCACAGCTTCCTTCTGCATTTAAAATTTTCAAATCGGTTTCACCGATATTAGTAATATAGAATACAGTTTCAACTGTTTCACCTTCCTCGATTGTGCCAAAATCGTGAACCAATTTATCAAATTTCAATGTCGGCTCTTGCAAAGCAATAAGCTGATTATTGATGGCTTGCTGGCTTTCCACAATAGTAGATTGGGCAATTAAGTTTTTGTCTTTGATTTTATTTGAAGGAAGTTCTTTGCATGCCATTGCTAGGAACACTCCTCCAAACATCAGTGCGAAAATTTTTATCATGATGTAGATTTTTTTGCAAAGTTATCAACTTTTAAATTTTATTTTGTGATGGAGCGACAAAGTTATTTAAACTTCACCATATCTCAACCACAAACACTATGGAGATTTTGACTTTCATACAATCATTCCGGTAAGATTTCCATAAATTTTTATGGTCTTTTAGTTTAGGTATTTTTTCATTAAACTGTCTAGTATACCATTAATAAACATTCCACTTTTTTCTGTGGAGTAATCTTTGGCAATATCTACATATTCGTTTATGGTGACCTTTTTCGGAATTTCAGGAAAATAGAGTAATTCGGCTATCGAGACATTCAAAATTGCTGTATCCAAAGTTGCCAATCGATCAATAGCCCAATTTTTTACTGATTCATTATAATGTTTAACTATTTGTTCTCTATGTACAAAAGTTTTTTTTAACAAAGCTTTTGCGAATCGAATATCTCTAGTCTGATCTGATGGTATGGAGATAATCAAGCTGGAGGAATCATCAAGTTTTATTCTTTTGATTGATTTGAGTAAATAAGTGTTTACCAGAGGCAAATCATCTGTAAATGACATTGAATAATCTTGGTAGATTTCTTGAAGATTTTCGGAACCAGCAATAATATCAGTAAATAAATAGATCAATAATTTTCTGTGTTGATCTTCACTAGGGTTTTGGAAGGTTATATAATCATTAAATGGTTGGCTATTGAGTAATTTGTCAATTAGATTTTCAATGGTTTTGTTATGTTGATTCCAAAAGCGAATATTATTTGAAATAATAATTTGATTCAATTGACTATGTTGACTAATAAATCTTAAAAATGGATTTTTACCTAGGGCTGAATATTGGTTTAAAAGAGGGTTAGATGGTGTCTTGGATTGAGATATTTTCTCTGTTTTGAAATCAATAATTTTCAAAATTTTCATCAAAAGTGAAATCTCAATATACAGAAGTTGATATGCTTGGTGAAGAACATTTGTCAACAATTCTACTGCGTGGTCTTGTTGAATAGAATTAATCAAAGTCGAATAATATGTCTGGACAACTCGAATCCGAACATGCCTACGAGTGATCATTGACTTATATAATTGAGAACGAAGATGAGGGGCAAATATAAAATATCAAAATTGATCATCGGTATAGAATCAATCCTATTATTTTGCTAGCGACTTTAATTGGTGGTGAAAGCTCTTAAGTATCTCAATAAATATTTCTACAAGAACAGAAAAATGTTGATTATAGGAGTTGTATTCACGGTTGCAGCTCGAATTTTTTCTCTTCAGGTTCCTCGATTAATTGGAGACTCTTTAGCCAAGGTGGAACAACATCTTACTCATTCATCGAATATATCGGAAGGCATAGAGAAGACATTACTTGTCAATATATTGGTGATCGTTGGTGTGGCATTAATTTCTGGGTTCTTTACTTTTCTTATGAGACAAACCATTATCAATGTATCTCGTGGTATAGAGTTCGATTTAAAAAATGAAATTTTCAATCACTATACAAAACTCACCCAGAGGTTTTTCAAAAACAATAAAACTGGTGATTTGATGAATAGAATAAGTGAAGATGTAAGCAAAGTAAGAATGTACTTTGGACCGGCATTGATGTATTCTATAAACACTATAACTCTGTTTGCAGTGATTATCATCTATATGTTTTCGATTGCTCCGGTATTGAGTGCTTATACTATCCTTCCTTTTCCAGTCTTATCAATTATAATTTACAAATTGAGCCGTCGCATAAATATTCGATCAGCTGAGGTTCAAGGGATGCTCTCCAAACTATCAGCTTTTACCCAGGAAGCATTTAATGGCATTAGTGTGATCAAATCTTACAGTATTCAATCCAGATTGTCCAAAAGATTTAATACTCTAACTGAGCAGAACTACCAAAAAAGTTTGGACTTAGCAAAAATTCAAGCTTGGTTTTTTCCTTTGATGATTCTTCTTATAGGGTTTAGTAATCTCATCGTTATTTTCATCGGCGGGAAAAAATACATTGAGGGATCTATTGATATTGGAATTTTAGCTGAATTCATCATCTATGTCAATATGTTGACTTGGCCTGTGGCGCTGGTGGGTTGGATTACATCTATAGTCCAACAAGCGGAAGCTTCTCAGGAAAGGATCAATGATTTTCTAAAGGAAGACCCCGAAATCAAAGATGGTGTCATAGCGCCTAAAATTGACCGATACCAAATAACTTTTGATAATGTAAGCATTATCTATCCAGAAACCCGAGTAAAAGCCTTAGATGAAATCAGTTTTAGTATTGATCATGGACAGACACTTGGAATTTTAGGTAAAATTGGTTCGGGAAAAACTTCGATACTCAATTTGATATGCCGTTTTTATGACCCTGATACTGGAACCATCGCCATAGGAGATCAGCCTATAAAGGATATGACTCTTGAGAATTTGAGGGGTCTTATAGGATATGTACCCCAACAAAGTTTTTTGTTTTCTGATACAATTCGGAACAACATTCGATTTGGAGATAAGGATGCTTCTAATGAAAAGATTGTGTGGGCGGCTCAAAATGCTATGGTCCATGACAACATCCAAGAATTTGCAGATGGTTATAACACGCTATTGGGAGAACGTGGTGTCAATCTTTCTGGTGGGCAAGTTCAACGAATATCAATAGCTAGGGCCTTGGTCAAGAACCCGAAGATACTATTACTTGATGATTGTCTATCTGCTGTAGATTCTAGCACAGAGGAAGCCATAATGAAAAATCTAAAGAAGTTTCGGGTCAACAGGACAACGGTAATTGTTTCCCATCGGGTATCAGCATTAGAAGGAGCTGATCAGATTATCGTGCTTCAATTAGGCAGGGTTATAGAGAGTGGAAATCATTCACAATTACTATCATCAGAGGGCTATTATCATGGGCTATATAAAAAGCAAAACAGCTATAAAATATCAATATAAATCTATAATAGTTAATTTTACTCAATTTAATTATTTCGAAACAAGTTGAATTTTCAATAAATTAACAAACCAATATGGAAAATAGAAAGCCTAAGTATGACAGTCAAGATGTTTTTTCCCGTGTATTTCGAGCCGGTCGCCGTACTTATTTTTTTGATGTAAAAGAAACACGTGCTGGTGATTATTATTTAACCATCACAGAAAGTAAAAAGCATTATGATAATGATGATAGAGCTTATTACCGAAAACACAAAATTTATCTATACAAAGAGGATTTCAAAGAATTTGAAGATGCTCTAAAAGAAACCACTCGTTTTATTATTGATAACAAAGGGAAGGATGTCATTTCTGGGCCTAATCAAACTGAATCAGATGCTCCTGACAGGTCTCCATCTGGTAAACAATCAAAAGGTTCCGAGTCTAAATCAACCCCGTCTTTAGATCAATTGGATGATGAGAACTTTCAATTTGATGAAGAATAGCCGAGTTTCTTAGTAATGTTGATTCTTACTTAGCGACTGCATCTTTTTTATTTCTATCCCTTAGTTTTTCCTGCTGATAAGAAATGAGTTTATTGGTTTTATTTTTTGAATTTGTTTCACAAAGATTTATTAAAACTTGCAGTCTATTTTTAGTTGGTTCTCTTGATCCTGAGGAATTTCACAGAAAGTCATGAGTATTTATCCACTGAAATCCCTGAAAACTTGCCCGACTGTGGGTCTAAATTTTTCGTTAAAAGTAACTTGATAGTTTTCGAATAATTCTTCTCCCTTACTGTTGGTATGTTTATATCTTATCTGGACGATATACTTGGGGATTTCTTTCTTGTTGTATTTGGTTGTAATTTCAAATCGAAAGGGGACAAAACTTGATGGGTTTTCCAAGGCCAGCTTTTGAGGTGTTTCTGAAATTAGGGTAGATATTATTTCAGGAGAGGCGAAAAATTGATTCAAATTTTGTGTGTCTTGATCGTTATAAGTTCTTTGAATGAAATCTTTTCCCTTAAATTCATCTATTACTACCCTTCCTTGTTTATCAATTGATCTCTCTACATGATATTTATTCTTTGTATAACTAAGGGATAAAGAAACTAGGATTGTGTCGCTTAAGGCGGTACGGTATTTAATGGTTTGGGTATCCATATCAATGGAAACCAGTCCTCCCCATACGGGATACTGCCCGTAAGATTTGACGTATCCAAACAATAGGAAAAAAGCAATTAAATATTGTATCTTCAAATAAAAGTTGCTTCGTCAAATATAAGTAAAGATGGTTATGTTATTGAACAATAACCAATCTAAATTTCCATCTTTTTTATTAGAAACAGTTTCGGTTATTTGGGGGGAATTCAGATGTTACTTTATTCAACTAATTTGTTGATTCATCATTAGTGCCAGACGGTTGATTCGCAATTTTATAGGGCACTTCCTAGGATCATTAGACCCACTGATATTGCTATGCAAATCTCAATTTGTGCGGGACACCCAAGTTCATACTACCATAGCCAGGATAGTCAATACACCATCAGAATATTTTTCATTGCTCCTGATATAAGTAAATAAATCATCATCTTCATCTCCTAAACAGCAAGTTATGGTCAAATCACAGAAGGTGATAGAAGGAATAACTCCAAATGAAGATTGCTTTTGGGTAAATAGTTTCTACATCACGTTTTTCGATGTTTATTTAACAGATCACCAACTCAATATAAACGACTGAGTGAGGGTTAGCTGCTCATTCTAAGAACACATATAGACTATACTTTCCATTGAGTCATCTTATAGATTTTAGTTTAACTTCTATTGAGAAAGAAGACGATTTAAGAAAAGAACTTGGAGAATGATTCTATGTTGAATAGAGAAGTCGAAGGATTGAATAAGAGAATCTAATCCAAATAAGGATAGTACCTTCAGTGGCGCGCGTTCTTCTGCATACTTTCAAAATGCATATCCTCTATCTAATTGATTATCAAAGGAGTTTGGTCATTTTTTCTCCATAAGGGTTGTACTCTATCACTTTTAATCCTGGCTTTCGGGTCGAAATATGGCCAAAACCCTTACCAGGTATGAAAAAAGTGCCATTTCCAACTGTTACTTTACTGGAATCATCTTTTTTTGATCCATACCAATAGGGTTTAATGTCCTCCGTTGCCTGAGACATTACATGAATCATTCGGTCATCATCTCTTGGTGGACTTACCTCATTCAACGGCAAAGTTCCCAGAGTGAGGTGTAGCATTCGGGTAGATTCTCTGTAAAGAAGTTGATCAAACTTCAGTTTTTTGATCAATTCCAAAATACAGACTATATGCCCATGAGGTAAAGATCTTTTGATGGGAAAGGCTTTGGAAATATCCTTATAGATTACTCCCCCTTTGACAGCTGCCCTAAAGCCTTCTATAACAGAGGGGTGAAAATCGCTCAAATTGGCTATGGTTTTTCTTTTGACTTTCTTTCTCTCCAGGCTTTACAGAGGAGCGTGGTTGGTCTATATTTTCTATTGGGTATGACTTGGATATAATATGACATGGAGTTATAAAATATGCTGCAAATATGTTATAATCAATTAAATAAATAGTGATAAATAAGCATTTCACATAGACACTTTTTCACAAAAATACATTAAAATATATCGTCTATATATCTAATATACAAGTGTTTAAGTGATGTAGATTATTCAAAAAAAGTATGAAAGTCGGGGTTAATGCCCGAAAAGCCATTGAACTTGATGGTCTGTTTGTTTACCCTTTTTGAAAGCAAGACTCGTTGCCGTTTATATTTTCTGACTAACCAAAACAAGACAGATCATTTTCTTTTTTCATTGGGTCAGTCAATGCCTAAATTGAATAGTGAGACTTATTTTATATTTTCTATTAATTCTTTCGCACTTAACAAAGGGATACGGACTTTTTTCGGTTTTTTGCATTGATTGTACGGATTACTATTGAGATAGTATCATTTTAAAGTGTGTTAAACCTGACTTTCGATTTGAAATAAGGCCAACATCCTTACCAGGTCTGAAAAAAGGGTCATTTCAAACTATTGTGTTACTGAAAACATCTTTTTTGATCCATACCAATAAGGTCTACTCCCCTGTTGAATCTCCGTTGCCTGAGACATCACATGAATCACTCGGTCAGGGTTTCCAGATGGGGATACCTCATTCGACGTGAAGGATCTAATATCTTTACTACGGCCAAAGACAGATAGAATGCATTTACCTCCTTCAAAGTAACTGGAAGAAACATCGTAGAGAATCATCGTTCCTTCTACCGAATGGCGTTTTGCTAGAGTCTTTTTTATAAAGGGTTTTCGCTTATTAAACGAATCAGGTATATCAAATACTTCATGGACATCAACCTTTCCCAGATTCAATAAAGTTCCTATAGAGGTGGTAGCGGTTGGTTCAGAGTGCAGACGGGCGGTAGCTAGCATGGAAAGGGGAGAAAGAATCCGCAGGATGGTAGCGCCCTGAGTGTTGTGTCTCATTCGGGTAGATTCCCTATAGAGAAGTTGATCAAACTTCATTTTTTTTGTCAATCCCAAAAAGCAAGCTATATGCCACGAGGTAAAGATCTTTTGATGGGGAAAGCTTTGGAAATATCCTTATAGATTACTCCCCCTTTGATAGCTGCTTTAAAGCCTTCTATAACAGAGGGGTGAAAATCGCTCAGATTGGCTATAGTTTTTCTTTTGACTTTCTTTTCTTCTCTCCAGGCTTTACGGAGTAGAGTGGTTGGTCGGTAATTTCTATTGGGTACGACTTCAAGGTAATATGCCATGAAGTTATAAGATATGATGCAAATATATTATATTAAGATAAATAAATAGAAAATTAATTTAATAGAACTATTATCGCAAAAAATTACCCTAAACATACCGTATATATAACTGACATACAAATACTTAATTGATATAAAGTAGTCGAACAAGAGTGAAAGTCGGGATTAAAATGAAAATAAATTATAAAGAAGAACGAATAATGGCAACAGGATATACAAATAAAATGAAGAAAAAAATCCTCTGCACCCTCACGTCTCAAAAAATGTCAATAATTTTGTATCATTGCCGGCTGAGAGATTAATTCTCGTGTATTTAAATTTAGCCTCAAATTCAATTCATTTCACTTTTTGCTTTGTTTTGGCACGATTATTGCAGTTTTCTCGTCTTGGATATGAACCGCTAATACCTACACATTGAACAGCGACAATAGACATCTTTCGGCTTTAGCAAAAAATTGCCTTAGAGGATTTTACCTTGGTTCTACCGTGGTTTTTCTTGCTGTTCCGTTTCTTGGTCGTTTTCTGTTGATTCTTTCCTCCATGATTAGGGGGGAGAGTAGAAAGTCATGTCATTTTAGCGGCAAAGCAACATCATCTGTAGGTCTCTTTTTCCTCATAGGTCTTACTCTTTGGATTTATTCCCTTTTGGGTTGGTTATTTAACCTAAAAAACCTTTTCGGTGAACAAGATAACAATCTTGATTCAGCGAAATACCCAACAAGGTATCTATTGATTGATAGACTACAGACTTATTTAGCCCGCATAGGGGTGTTTCCTAACACAACAGCATCTTTTCTGAATAGAACCATAGCCCCTTATGGTGGAATTCTGCAAACCCCAAACGACTTAGGTAATCCTGCCTATTCGTTACAACAAACAAATAATTATTAACTTTTTTATGTTTTATTTTTTATGAAAACACGTTTTTTTATTCTTCTTGCTTCTGTGGCTGTCATAGCTGCCGGTTGTAAGAACTACGATGACCGGTTTGATGACCTAAACACTCAGATAACGGCATTACAAGGCCAGGTGACCGCACTTTCAGGCCTACAGACAGAAATCAGTGCCTTAAAGACAACGATTTCTGGAATTCAAACCTCTCTGTCTGCGCTTGATGGAAGAGTAAATGCTGTTTCCTCAGGTGTTACCACCGCTCTCGAAACAGCAAAGGCCGAGATCAGTACTGCTATAGAGGAATCATCAACAGCATTAGATACAAAGCTTTCTTCTACTAAAACTGAAATTGATGCATCCATAGCTACGCTGACCACGTCTCTGACTGAAACAAAGGAGGCATTGGAGACGTCGCTGACTGAAACATCAACAGCGCTGACCACGTCTCTGACTGAAACAAAGGAGGCATTGGAGACCTCGCTGACCACGTCTCTGACTGAAACAAAGACAGCACTGGAAACCTCTACACAGGAGAAAAATGATGCCTTGGCTGCTAAGTTGGAAGAGTTGCAGACCAAACTCGGAGAATTGGAAACTACTCTGACAAGCATCACCGAGAGCAACACCGCCTCAGATGAGGAGTTGGCTGCAGTGAAACAAGCCTTGACTGACCAGCTAAACCAGGTGAAAGAGGAATTGACTATCGCCTTGAATTCATCAAGTTCTGCGCAAGTAGACGTTACCATTGATTCTGAGGGTGCCTGGGGATTTGCAGTCAATAGATATAGTTCAGCTACACTGTTCAATGGTTCTGTAACAATTCATACTGCCGATTTATCAGAAGAAAGTCTGAATGGATTAATCGGTTGGGTAGCTAATGCAACCTACATTGCTGGGAAACTGGAGATTCGTCATAAATCCGATACCAGTGTTGACTTGGCTGACCAGAAGGTAGTGAAGTTTGCTGCATTAACTGCTGTGGGGGATCTGGATGATGCCCAGACCCATGCACACTATCCGGTTTTGACTACAGCAGGTGAAATCACCTTAGAAGCTGATACTATTGAGACAGTCAAATTCCCTGTATTGACCACAGGGACGTTTACAAGTGACCACATCAACCTAGGAAAGGCCACAGAACTTGACATCCACGCATTGGCCACTTATGCCGATGATTTGGAAATTACCGCAGGTACCGGTGCAGTGGTTAATCTTCTTGCCTTAAAAAGCGTACAAGCGAGTAGTTCCGATAGAAAGGACCTAACCTTGTCAGGAGGAGGAACAGTGAACTTACCTGAGTTGGTATCTGCAGATAAGATCGACGTAAAAAATGTAAGGACACTAGAAGCACCAAAAGTAGTAGGAGCTGATTTGACAGTCGGAGAAGATGTGGATACAGTGAATGTGGGAACCGCAGATAATCCTCGGGGCATTGAGGCGTTAGACATCAGTGGTGCCGACGACTTGGAGACTTTAAAGATAAGAGGAACGTCAAAAGGAAGTGGAACAAAGACAAAAGTAGCCATTGTCGAATCGGTAACAACTGCAGAAATACACAATGTCGAAGAATTAACTATTGACGACGCGGGTAATGATTTTGATATTGAGACGTTGATGACCGGTGGAGAAATCAAGGATATCACGATTCACAATACAGATATTTCAGGGGTCTTGACACTGGGGCATACCAGTCTTGATGGTGGAGATTTCATCGTGACCGATAATAGGGATATCACCGAACTTCATGCCGATATGGTGAACAACTTGAATATATTGACCATTACAGGAAATAATGATTTGACCAGAATCAGTTTTGCCGCTTTGGACAGTGATAGCGGTACCAATTCAACAGCCACTATCGGTGGAGATGATAAGCCCAATAGACTAATAGCCGATAAGATTCACATAGAAGACGGCTCTGGAGCAAACAAGCAAGATGGAGATATCGATGATTCGTCGGGTTTGTCTGGTCTGGCCGATTATTTAGCTACAGTAGACAAGGCGGCTGTTTATTATGATGGGGCTGAAGTGTTTAAAGCAACTAAGGCTTCCACAGCAGATGATATAGCAATTAGTGCAGATAACAAAGACCACCTAGTACTGTTTAGAAAAGGGCAACAAAGTGGTGCATCAGCCGCTGGAAAGGCCGTTAGAGCGTGGGTTCATACTGGTGGTCTTCAAACTGATGGTGTAGATTTGACTATCGGGCTTGCATCAACTGTTTTTAAATCCTTTGAATTGGGAGCTGGAGGATCGCCTGCCAATTGGAAAGCACAAATTGAAAATGAAGGTAGAAGCTTTTTTCAACAAAATGGTGTAGATCTTGATGTAATTGTTGGAGGTTTTCCAACCGGAAGTTTGGAATTTGGTAATAATAGTACAGCAACAACTGCTATTAGCGATACTCAGATTGATGATGCTGACTTGCCAGAAGGTGCTTATATTGGCATAGAAGTAGGTTCAGGAAGCAATACGTATAAGCATCATGTCATCATTACAGAAAAAGATGACAACCCTGATGAGGCCTCATTTTCTTCGACAAATAAAACAGCCATTACACACAAAATAGTAAAAGAAGGAAATGATGCTGTTGCTACTGGTACTACTCCTGCAGGCGCAGGTATTACACCCGCAAATTTATTTGACGCATTACTCTCCAAGTTTCCTGGGTTAGTTGACGACGCTCAGGGACCTGATGATAACGCTGATGAGGATGATGATAACCGTGACAACGAGTTAGCTGGCACTGTTCCTTATGGGTTGACACAAAGGGCATTTGCTTTTGACGATGCTGGTACTCCGGGAAGAACGACAATAACTGCATTTACCTACGATAGAGGGCCGATAAGTGGTGAAATTCCTTTAATATTTGACACAAATGTGGTAGATCATTCAAAATTGGTGGCCTTAGGGTTAGTTCCACAAACAGCTGACGATGCTGCTACTACTGATGAAGATGAACTTGTGTTTGTTGTGAAACAAGATATTAGAAACACTGCAAATCATATCACAATAAAGCTTACTTCACAAGCTGTTGGGGGGGTAAATAAATCAGCAATTGGACAGCCGCAAATTGTAGAATTTGACGCTGACAATGCTGAGTCAGATAACAATGCTAACCCATCTGCTAGGAGTGATGGTTCATGGGTTTTTGCTGGGGCTACTCCGACAATTGAGGACAACGGAGTTATCACCGATAGTAATGTGACGGAGCTCCTCGCTAAATCAGAAGATAATGATTCCATATACCAGTCGGCACTACCAAAGATTGGTGAAGATGGTGTGAGTGCTACGGGCGATTCAGATGTGAGTCGATTAGCTTGGTTGTAGTAATCTATCGTCAAAGTCATAAGGAAACTTAACCTTATATTTAGGCCTTCCAAATTGGAAGGCCTTTTTTTTTAATCTGCACCGGAGAAGGGTTATATTCGACTCAATAAAATTTTAGAGAACCTATTCACCTCCCAAAAGCATATAAATAAACCACTGACATCCCATGAATGAAAATAAAATTAATTCTCATGTTTTGCAAACTGAAAACATCCAAATGTATCGTTCTTCATTCCAAAACGGTTTACATTCGACCAATGTGAAGAATATAGATCTCAACTGAAAAATAAATTGGAATACCTCCTGTACAATAGTCACCAAAAATATCTTCACTAAAATCAACCTATAATAAAATCTGAAAGGATACCGAATCTACTAAAGAAGAAAAGAAAATATAAATGAGTTATCTTTTCAGAAGAACTGAATACTAACTTGATAATCCATCCATGAAAAAAAGACTCCATTATTTGGATGCCCTTCGAGGGTTTGCTATCATTATGATGCTGCAAGGGCATTTTGTGTATAGTATGCTTGATCTATCTACTATAGATGAAAATCATATGGTCTACGAATTTTGGAGATACTGCCGGGGATTTACCGCTCCACTATTTTTTACAATTAGTGGATGGGTAATTTGTTTTCTGATGGTTAGAAATCCCCAGCAAGGACTAAAAAACCCACGCATCAAAAAAGGACTGAAACGATTCTTAGAGCTCTTATTTTGGGGTTATCTAGTCCGACTCAATTTACCAACCCTCTTTTCCGGTAAAATAAATTCTTCATTTTTGAAAGTTGATGTGCTTCAAATCATAGGTTGTGGACTACTATTTATCGTTGTAATTTACTGTCTCTTTTATTTTTTAAAAAAGAATATCCGCTGGGTATATTTAGCTATTGGGGTTTTGATATTTATTACCGAACCCCTATACAAGGAGATTGAATTTAAATCCCTACATATCTTTTTTGCCTCATATCTTACCCAAGCAAACTCGGGTGTGTTTTATTTATTCCCCTGGTTAGGGTATGTTTCTATCGGCGCATTTTTTGGATGCAACCCAACCACCAATATCGTGCTGAAAGATATCAAAGCCTCTTTATTAGTAGTTTTAGGCCTTGTATTGATTTATAAGTCTTCTCATTTTTTCATTTGGATTGATTCATTGATAGAAAACCGAACTGTATTTTATGATATAGCCTACAACAATTATTTGTTTATGCGATTAGGAGATGTTTTTCTATTGGTTGGTATTTTTATGTTACTGGACAAATTTTTACGCCATAAGTACTGGAAATTTGTGGGAACAAAAACGCTTGAACTCTATGTAGCTCATTACTTTATTCTCTTTGGAAGTTTAACAGGGATCGGTTTACAAAAACTATATCCAAAAACATTGAATTCTTGGGAAGTTATATTGGGATCTGTTTTATTTATATTAAGTTGTGTTTTGACAGTTTATTTCCTGGGAAAAGTCAAAATAGTATTTCCCCATAAATTTCGCCATCTTATTGCGGCTTGGTTTTCTAAGAACACCAAGTAATAGTTACATTTTTTCCAAGGCTGGAATCAAAATATGGATAAATGCCATCTTGATTGATTTCCTATACCATTCCTAAAATCAAGCTATTAATGCAACTTTAGGATAAAGATTTCCAATTATAGACGGAAAGTAAATAAATCAGAATATAGAATAAACCCATTAATGCAACTATAGGATATAAAATTTTCCAATTAATAAATCAAATGATTGATAATCTGTATTCTGAACTCATAAATTCCATTATAAGAAGCGAACTATACACTAAACCCTTCTTGAGAAACTATGAGGCCTAAATGAAATTATAAATGTTCATCAATATCTGTTTTTCTGTTCTATTGATATAGAATCGCCCATGTATAAGGTTTATGGTGTGGTTCAATTACTCAATGTAATATATAACGAATCTTTCTTTTCAAAACTCTCCAAAAGACGTTCTAAATCGGCTTTTTTATAATGGGTGCTTGAATCAATACCGATATACAAATTATCACTTATGTGTTTCGATATTCTATATCTGGATTTATCACTAACCAGCTTATGAAAACTGTACATTTTTTCATTTACCTGTAGAAATTTTTCTTTATCCTGGTTATAGAGAATAATGCATATTTCTTGGAAAAGAGCACTCCAATTTTTACACACTTTCGGTTGACCTTCCCAAGTATAAGAACTGATTTTTTTCCCTGTTAAATCACCTAATTCAAAGAAATTTACCTCACTTTGTGGTGTGGGAGAAGGTGAAAGAGCTTCGGGTAATGTGGGTTCCAGGTCTTCAATGGGTTTAAACGACTTAGCATTTGGTAATTTTGAACCAAACATTAGAATAATCTCTTTAGACAAATCCAAATATGATCTTCTTTGACTACCAAAAATGCACTTAGAAATTGCCCTTACAAATTTATCTTCAGGACTTATAAATTGCCTTTCAAGCTCGGAAAGATGCTTTCTTTTGGTCGCAAGCTTCTTAAGTCTACCAAAATTGTAATTTTCAACTGAAAACTGAAGTAATAGTTCTCTAATTTCATTATCAATCTCTTCCAAACAGAATATTAAAAAGGGGGTTTCGTCCAGCTGGTTCTTATCTTCAATGTCAGTATAAAATTGATATTCGTTCCCATTGGTTAAAATGCCAAATTCCACATCCTTGTTAACGTTGAAATACTTTTTTAATCGGCTATGATATTTACCTAAGTTTTCATCCAAAGGTATTGCTTCAACAAAAATGATAGGTTTCCCATCTTTTAGTAGAGCATAATCAACTTTATCTGGCTTTTTAGCATTAGGATCAGGATCATACTCTTGAAAACACAATGTGTGCCTATATCCCAAAGCACCTAAAAAGGGATTAATAAACCACATTTTAGTATTAGCTTCACTAGTATGTTCGTCCTTTTGTTTTCGCTTTTTGTATGAAACAAGCTGCCTATTTAATTCATCTTTTAAATCCATAGTTAATGTTAAGTGTTACTTCTATAATGGTTTACAAAGTAACAAAATATATGAGTTTTTCAAAACCGATGGATAATTGTCAAAAAAACAACAATTTTGTTACATTGTATTAGACAATATTGCAATGTGACAAAGTACGCAAGTGTACCAAAACTCATCAATTAGTTTCATGATAGTGCTATATATTGAATCCCTTTTCTAATAAGAACACGATAAAGAGTGATGTAATACCATAACGAACACTATATTGCTCAATAAGTTTATGTATTTACTCTACTGCTAAACAACTCAGGCATCAAATTTTCTATGAGTAACTTTAATGTGTAAATGGTATAAGTTGGATTTTGGTATCAGAATAAGAAATTACAGAGTTTAACGTACACTACGCACTCTATAATTGGAAAGATTTATCCTAAAGTTGCATTAATAGGTTGATTATAGGGTACGCTGAACAGATATTTCAATGAATTCTGCTCTAGGATAAACTGTTCACAAAGTAAACTACGATATTCAACAATTTGATAACAAAAATGGTGAACAAGGAAAGAGTATTTATCAAAAAAATCTGATATGTGCTTAACTATTTACCTCGAACAGATTAATAGGAAAGTGAAACAGATAGCCGGTAGTTAGTGACACCCAAATTTATGCGGATTCGATACAAAGTAAACGGATGTAAATCTGATTTAAACCCACCAGTTAAAAATTCCAACCAACAAATGGACCAAAACTATTCTCATAGTTGCGCTCCGGTCCTATCCAATCTAAATTGAATCCCAATCCAGTAGTAAATGACTTTAGCCGAATGCCAAATCTTAAATACAAATAACTTCTTGCATGTGCATTAATAACTGTGTCATGTTTGACAAGAATTTGAACCCTTGAATAAAGAGATAAATCATCACTCAAAGAAGGCTTGAACTCATAGACACCAAAAAAAGAAAGAACACTTCTATCTAAAGCAATTGATGGCATTGTGGAAAGTAGTATTTCCTTCGTCGCATAAAAATGCAAAGGCCCTGCAACAGGTTTTACTCCCGTAACATTGTTCATGTTCACGCCAATAAAAGCTCCTAAACCAATTTTAGTTTGATAAGAAATCTGCGCTGGAATAACAATTTCATTGACATCTTTATCGTTCTTATAAGAAGCTGTTAAATTGGGGACAGCAAAAAAAGAAAAATTGCTTCCAGGACTAAAAGAACGCGAAATAACAAACTCCATATAAGATTTTTCTCCGCCAATAAAAACCTCTAGAGGCATCGGCGGTTGGCTATTCTGTGCCATTGCTGGTTTTAAAAAAAATAAAACCCCCATCGGAATGAGCAATCTGAAAAATAAGATCCCCATAGAAGTAAATAAAGAATAACCAATTTGGATCATTATTAGTTCATAAAATTATGAAGCACACACCACAATTCTTGATCAACCTCATCTGATCCTAAAAAAAGGTATGCTAATTAAGCAGGGTCTAATCACTTTATTGTGGAATGCATCTAAAAAACATTTAACGGACAAAAATAGATTATATTTGCGTGTAAATACCCTATGCTTAAAAACAAAAGGCAATATATTCGGATTAAATATCGCTTACGAGGCAACCCTAAAGCATATGCTTATCTTTCCGGTCTGGCGGGTGCTAATAGAC
>Ga0209754_1001082_pt1 | contig 29901 bp, 27 predicted proteins | sample MesohylBB_FD_187295 | JGI IMG/M metagenome (GOLD analysis project Ga0209754, IMG submission 187295) | Host-associated microbial community of the marine sponge Aplysina aerophoba from Gulf of Piran - sponge mesohyl, lysed by bead beating... | ecosystem: Host-associated > Porifera > Sponge >... | reverse complement strand
ACCTCAAGGCCTATCTGGACAGGGTGGAGCCGGTGGCCGCCGCCAACAGGCCGCACGCCTTGCGGTTTCCGTTCAACGTGCGCCTCTTTCTCCATCCCTGGCGCTGGCTCTTCTTCGATCGTGGGCCCGTCAGCGCCGATCCGGGCCAGGACGAGCGCCTGACGCGCGGGCGCTATCTTGTGGAGACGCTGGGCCACTGCGCCGAATGCCACACCCCGCGCAACATGCTGGGCTCCCTCAAGCGCGGCCCGCACCTGGCTGGGTCGCGCTTTGGGCCCGGCGGCATCTCGGTTCCCAACATCACCCCCGATCGCGAAACCGGCATCGGCTCATGGTCCGAAATCGATCTGGCGTTCTTCCTGCGCACGGGCTTCACGCCCTATGGCGACGACGTGCAGGGCGAGATGCGCGAAGCCATCGACGACGGGTTGCGCCACCTGACCCAGGAGGATCTGGAGGCCATGGCCGCCTATCTCAAGTCGCTGCCTGCGATCCGCAATCCGGTGAGCCCGACTCCCTCTCCGCCGCCCGCGATTTCGTCTGGCGGCGACTGGTAGGGTGTCCGTTGGGGTAAACTGTCGCGCCTCGAACGACTCGTGTATCGTGGCGCCGCCCATCACTGCTAGGCGTATCGAGTGAGCGAGACAGGCACTTTCACCAGTCGCGTGGCCGCTGCGTTGCGGCGGCGCGAGACACTCCGCATCGCGGCCCCAGCCGCCGTCGCCGTCGTGGTCGTCGGCGTCCTGCTCGGCGTGTTCCTGACCGGCGGAGACGAGCAGGACGGAACGTCGGGGCAGTCCGTCGACATCGCCGACCGCACGGCCGAGAGCACCGTGGACAGCGTATCGCCGGCCGAGGAGGCGGAGCCTGCTACGGCCGATGCCGGCGCTCCCGAACCGGCCGAGCCAAAGCCGGCAGAGACGGCTGAGGCGACACCGGTGCCTGCCGACGTTCCGGGCGGTGATATCGGTGCCGGCCCGCCGGAGGAAGAGACGGCTGAACCGGCGCCGGCCACGCCCGAGAAGCCGACCGAGGCTGAAACCGGTGAGATGGCTGAGACGACTCCGACTCCGGCTGACCCGCCTGCGGGCGACGTCGATACCGTTGTGCGGGAGGAAGAGACGGAAGGGCCGGCAAGAGCCGACGATGGCGCGCCTGCGGTCACAGCGACGGAAGACGCTGCCGAAGGCGACGTTGCCGCCACGACCGGTGACAGCACCAAGCCCACCACCGAAGAGGACGAGGAAGTTGCGGCCGAGCCGGGGGCAGCGGAGGACGCGGCAGGCGCCGACGCCATGGCTGCGACCGACGACGGCACCGCGCCTGCCACCGAGGAGGATGAGGCGCCTACGGCTGAGACGGAGGCTGGGGACGACGCGACCAGCGCCGACGCCATGGCGGAGGTCGAAGACGGCACCGCACTTGCGACCGAGGAGGATGACGCGGCTACGGCCGAGACGGGGGCTGGGGACGACGCGACCGGCGGCGCCACGATGGCGGAGGGCGAAGACGACGCGCCTGCGACCGAGGAGGATGAGGCGGCTACTGCCGAGACGGGGGCTGGGGACGACGCGTCCCGCGGCGCCACGATGGCTGAGACCGAAGACGGCGCCGCGCCTGCGACCGAGGAAGATGAGGCGGCTGCGGCCGAGACGGGGACTGGGGAAGACGCGACCGGCGCCGACGCCATGGCGGAGGCTGAAGACGGCACCGCACCTGCGACCGAGGAGGATGAGGCTGCTACGGCTGAGACAGGAGTTGGGGACGACGCGACCGGCGCCGACACGATGACTGAGACCGAAGACGGTGCCACGCCTGCCACCGAGGAGGATGAGGCGGCTGCGGCCGAGACGGGGGCTGGGGACGACGCGACCGGCACCGATACGATGGCAGAGGCCGATGACGGCGCCGCGTCTGCGACCGAGGAGGATGAGGCGGCTACGGCAGAGACGGAAGCTGGGGACGACGCGACCGGCTCCGACGCGATGGTGGAGGTCGAAGACGGCGTCGAGCCCGCCACAGAGGAGGATGAGGCGGCTACGGCGGAGACGGAGGCTGGGGACGACGCGACCGGCACCGACACAATGGCGGAAGGCGAAGACGGCACCGCGCCCGCGACCGAGGAGGATGAGGCGGCTACCGCTGACGCGGGTGCTGGGGACGACGCGACCGGCGCCGATGCCATGGCGGAGGCCGAAGACGGCGAAGCCTCGCCTAGTACCATGGACGATGCAGCGGTTGCGGCTACGACAGAGGCAACGGGAGACGCGACCGGCGGCGCCACGATGGGAGAGGGCGACGACGGCTCTGTGCCGGCTACCGAGGACGATGAAACGGTTGCCGCTGAGGCAGGGTCAGCGGAAGACGCGCCCGATGCCGTCACGAAGACGGAGCGCGACGACGGCACCGCGCCTGCCACTGAGGAAGACGTAGCGACTGCGCCTGGAGCGGAGACAACGGAAGACGCGGCCAGCACCGAGACGATGGCGGAGACCGACGATGCCGCTGCATCCGCCACCGAAGACGATACAGTGGCTGCGGCGGAGGCAGCGGACGACGCGAGTAGCTCCGACACCGTGGCAGCGACCGGCGACGGCACGGCTCCGGCCACCGAAGAGGATGCAACGTCTGCGGCCGAGGCTGGAGCAACAGAAGACGCGGCCGGCTCCGACGCCATGGCGGAGGGCGAAGACGGTACTGCGCCCGCCGCCGAGGTGGGTGAAGAGGCGACCGAGTCTGTGGCGACGACTGACGGCAGCCAGGATGCGGCCGATGAAGGCGCAACCGAGACCGCCGCTGGCGATGTCGCGCCCGCTGGCACTGTGGAGGGAGACGAGGAGGCGGAAGAGCCCATCGTCGAGACGCGCGTCGTACCCGACGAGCCGGTGGAAGAGGCTCAGGAACCGGCCGTCGCGCCGGATGTATCGGAGGAGACGACGCCTGACGAAGAGCTGGCGCCGGCGGTGACGCCGCCCAGTTTCGATACCGTGCGAATCAAACCTGATGGCAGCGCGGTGATCGCGGGCCGAGCCCCGCCCGGCTCCGAGGTCACGGTGAAGAGCGAGGACGTCAACCTCGGTTCGGAGACCGCCAACCGGAGCGGCGAATGGACGCTCGTGCCCTATATCCGCATTCCCCCGGGCGACCACCAATTCTCGGCGGTTGCGACCCTGCCGGACGGCACGCAAGTGGAGTCGGACGAGGTGCTCATCGTCTCCATCCCCGAGCCCGATGAAGACCAGGGATCGGTGCTCGCCCTCCTGGCGCCGCGTGACGGCGAAGGCGGCAGCACGATTCTGCAGAAGCCGGAACCGGTTCAAGAGCAAGCAGAACCGGAGCCCGCTCCCGAAGTGGAGGAAGAGCCGTCGATCGAGGTTGCGCGCGCCGATGAGGCGCCCGCAGATGAGGCCGGTCCCGGCGAGGAAGAGCCGGACGAGGCTCGCCCAGAAGAGGAACCAATGGACCTGGCCAGCCGGGACCCGGCTGGTTCGGACGAAGCGGGATCCGGCGAAGCCGCCGCCCCGGACGAGACCATGACGGATACCGCTCCCACGGACGACGCCCGGTTGGAAGAGGACGGCTCCGACGAATCCGGGGCGGACGCCGCCTCGGAGTCCGCCGGGGACGCGCCCGCTGCGCCGTCTGAGGACGAGGATCAGGGCCCGCTCGCCGTGGACGCGGTGGATTACGACGACAAGGGCGACATCACCATCACCGGCAAATCCGAGCCGGAGGCGGATCTGCACGTCTATCTCGACGAGCGGCACGTGGGGACCGTCGAGAGCGACGCGGCAGGCGAGTGGGAGCTCGACCCGGACGAAACCGTTGAGCCCGGCAGCTACACGCTCAGGGTCGATCAGATCGATCCCGCCGGCGTGGTTCTCGCCCGAATCGAGACACCCCTGGTCCGGGCCCGGCCCGAGTTGCTCACGCTGGGCGATGCCATCGTGGTGGTGCAGCCGGGCAACAGCCTCTGGCGCATCGCCCGGCGCACGTTGGGCGGCGGCATCCACTACACCGAGATTTACGAGGCCAACAACAGCCAAATCAAGGATCCGGCGCTCATCTATCCGGGCCAGATCTTCACCGTTCCGGGGCTCGACTGACGCCCGCGGCTGCCGCCGGGCTGCTCAGCTTAGCCGCGCGACGACATAGCCGAGCAAGCTGAGCAAGCGCTTCTTCTCGTCTTCGGAGAGGCCGTGGGTTGCGAGCGCGTTCACCTCCAGCGCGGCCGGCACCAGCTCGCCGCAAAGCTCGCGGCCCCGCTCCGTCAGCACCACGCGGCGCTGACGCCCGTCCTTCTGGTCCGGCACGCGGCGAATCAGACCGTCGCGCTCCATGCGCTGCAGGGTTCGCGCTGTCGTGGGCTCCTCGATCTGCTGCCGGCGGCTCAGCTCCTTCTGGGTGAGGCTCTCCTCCTCCCAGAGCAGCAGCAGCATCGACCACTGCGCGACCGAGACCCCGTAGCGGCCCAGCCGCTCCTGCAACGCGCGGGAGAAGAGGCGCGAGGCCAGCGAGACCAGATGGGCGGTGCTTTCCTCGATCACGAAGGGCGTGGCGCCGCTCGTCTCGTCACCGCCCCGTGCCGCCGGCCGGCGGCGTATCACCGCATATGACACGACACTCGCTCCCCTGGCAGGTCGCTTCAATCCTATGGTGCGCCGGCAGGCCCGGACAAGGAAGGGGTGCGGCAGGGCGCTATGCCGCCTGCGCCCGGAGCCATGCGGAAAACCATTCAAACTGCACGCCATCGCTGGCATAGTGCGCGCCGCGTCGCCGCCCGTGTTGGCGGTGTGCCGGGGAGGCGAGGGGGGACATGACGCTTAGCGTGGCGATCGTCGGTTCAGGGCCGGCGGGTTTCTATACGGCTGACGCACTCCTGAAGGCGGACCCGGAGTGCCGGATCGACATCATCGACCGGCTGCCGACGCCCTATGGCCTGATCCGCTTCGGAGTCGCGCCCGATCACGAGAAGACCAAGAACGTGATGCGTGGTTTCGCGCGCACGGCATCCAACGAACGCGTCAACTTCTTCGGCGATGTCGATATTGGCGAGGCGCTCTCCCTCGACGAGCTGCGCGAGTTGTACGATGCCGTGGTGCTGGCGGTGGGCGCCGCCCATGACCGCAAGCTTGGCATCCCGGGAGAGGACAAGGCCGGCGTCGTCGGCTCCGCGAGCTTCGTCAACTGGTACAACGCCCACCCCGACTTCGTCGATCGCACGCCCGATCTCGATACCTCGAGCGTCGTTATCATCGGTGCCGGCAACGTCGCCATCGACGTGGCGCGGGTGCTGGTCAAGACCCCGGCGGAGATGGCGGCGACCGACCTGCCGGACTATGCCGCCGGCCCCATCCAGAGCGCGCCGATCAGCGACGTCTACATGGTGGCGCGGCGCGGCCCGGTCGAGGCCAAGTTCACCAATGTCGAGCTGCGCGAGATGGGCCACCTGGAGCAATGCGTGCCGCAAGTGGCAGCCGCCGACCTGCCCGACGAGGTGACCGGCGAGATGTCCCCACGCGACCGGCGCGTGCGCGAGAAGAACCTGGAGACGCTGCGCGCCTTCGCCGGGCGCGGGGCCGACGAGATGCCGAAGCGCGTGCACTTCGTCTTCTTCGCGAGCCCGGTCGAAATCCTGGGTGGCGAGCATGTGGAAGCGGTGCGCTTCGAGCGGACGCGGGTCGAGAAGGGCCGCGCCGTCGGCACCGGCGAGCACTTCGAGATCGCTTGTGGGCTGGTGGTCGCCGCCGTGGGCTACCTCTCCCTGCCCGTTGATGGTGCGCCCTTCGACCACAAGTATGGCGTCGTGGTGAACGACGAGGGCCGGGTCGGGCCTGGCCTCTACGCAGTCGGCTGGATCAAGCGCGGCCCGACCGGGGTGATCGGCACCAACAAGCCGGATGGCCGGGACGCCGCCCAGCAGATCATCGACGATCTCGGCGCGGGCGGCGGCAAGCCCGGCCGCGAGGGGCTGGAGGCGTTGCTGCGCGCGCGCGGGCACCGCTGGGTCGATTTCGAGGACTGGCAGCGGATCGAAGCGGCGGAGATCGCGGCTGCCGCCGAGGGAGCGCCCCGCCGCAAGCTCTACCGGCGCGAGGATTTCCTGGCCGTCCTGGACGAGCAACGGGCCGCCGGCTGAGCGGCGCTCCCCAACGTCACTGCCCGTCAGGGAAGGGGGGGCGGGGGTGCCTTAAATCCTCCCGCCCGGGATTGGTGAGCCGGGCGGGAGGGTGACGGTCTCTACTTGAAGTCTTCCGCGTTTTCCATGGTCACGAGGACCGTGCCCGTGTCGATGATCGGAGGAAGCTCACCGCCGCCGATCAGCGTCATGACGCTCTCCACCCCGATTGCACCCATGTTGTAGGGGTTCTGCGCGACAGTTGCCGACATCTCGCCGGCCAGTACGCTCTCGGCCGCATCCGGATTGGCATCGAAGCCGACGACGAATACCTGGTCCAGCATTTCCGCGTTCTTGAGTGCTTCGATGGCCCCGAGGCCCATGTTGTCGTTGCTGGCGAAGACAGCCTTGAGGTTCGGATTGCCGGTGATGATGTTCTCCATCACTGCCAGCCCTTTTGCCCGGTCCCACTCACCGGTCTGCTCGGCAACGATATTGAGGCCGCAGGCGGCGAGGCCGGCACTCGAACCGTCGGCGCGCTGCTTGCCGGTCGACTGCGTAAGGACGCCCTGCAGGATGGCGACATCGGAACCGGCGTCCACATTCGCGCAGATGTGCTCGGCAGCGAGGCCGGCGCCCACCAGGTTGTCGGTGCCGATATAGGTCACGCCGGCATTCGAGCCCTTGGTGTCGATGAACACCACCGGAACCCCGTCAGCGAGCGCCTCGTCCACGAAGGGAGCCAGCGCGTTCGGGTCGGAGGGTGCAAGGACCATAGCGCTGATGCCCTTGGCAAGCTGATCCTCGATCTGCGCGATTTGCACCGCAACATCGGACTCGGTCGTTGGTCCAAGCACGACGACGTTCACGCCAAGTTCGGCGCCCTTTTCCATTGCACCGCGCTCGACGGCGGCCCAGAAGGGGTTGCCGGCGCCCGGGCCCTTCACGCTGACGAAGATCGTCTCTTCGGCCGCGGCCATCGGGGCGAGGCCCAACAGTACCGTTGCCGCGACCGCGGCCAATGCACCTTGTAGCTTGTTCACTGTCGTCTCCTTCCGAATTTCGTTCGCTGACATGATTGAACGCAACGTCCCGAGCACGGGCAGGTCAACCAAGTCCGAAGCGCTCATAACTATAGTCTCTAGTGGCGCGTGCCAAGGTCGCGCCGCAGCACGTCGATGAACACCGCGAGCACGATGATCGCGCCGATCAGGATCTGCTGCCAGAACGAGCTGACATCGTTCAGGTTGAGACCGTTCCTGATCAATCCCATGATCAGCACGCCGCCGAAGATGCCGAGCACCTGTCCGCGGCCGCCGAAGAAGCTCGCCCCGCCGATGATGACTGCGGCGATCGCTTCGAGCTCCATGCCGAGGCCCGCATTCGGAAATCCGGAATTGGTCCGCCCGGCCATGATCAGCCCGGCGATACCGGCCATGCATCCGCATATGGAGTAGACGATGATCAGCGTGCGATCGACGTTAATTCCGCTGACCCTGGCCGCTTGCGGATTGCCGCCGATTGCGTAGAGGCGCCGACCGAACACCGTATGCTCCAGCAGCACCCAGAAAACCAGGTAGACGACGACAGTAAAGATGAACACGACCGGCAGGTTCAATCGTGTTCCATCGACCTCGCCAAGGAAAATACGGGCCGATCCGAGGAAGCGGATCGGGTCGGGCAGCCCTGAATAGGGCACACCTCCGGATATCAGGTTCGCCAATCCACGGGCCATGAACAACATGCCCAATGTCATGATGAAGGGGTGCGGCATGCGGAGCTTCGTAATGCCGACACCGTTCACGAATCCCGCGGCAATCCCCACCAGCGGTGAAAGCACCAGCACCACCGGCCAGGGAACGCCGGACGCGCTGGACACCGCAAGGGTCATCATGCCCAGCGCCATGACCGAACCGACCGACAGATCGATGCCGGCAGTCAGGATCACCAGGAACATGCCGATCGACAGCATCCCGTTGGCCGCGGTCTGCTTGAAGACGTTGGTGATATTGCGCCACGAAAGGAAAACGTCGGGTTGCAGCGCCCACAACACGACGCACATCACGACGATGACGATCAGGATGCCGTAACGGTCGAGGAAGGGCATGAGACGGACCCGCAGCGGGTCCGTGTCTTTGAACTCCGGCTCGGTGCCGACTGGATCACTCGGCACGGTGATGCGCCGCTTCCTTCGCGTTTTCCTTCGTTCCCATGACCCAGCCGATGACTTCGCTGCGGGTTGTCTCGGCCAGTTTCGCCTCGGCGAAGTTCGTTCCGTGGTACAGGGCCATGACCCGATCGCAGACGTGGAATATATCGTCCATGCGGTGGCTGATGATCGCGACCGAAATGCCGCGGTTCTTCAGGCCGATGATGAGATCGAGCACCTTGCCGACCTCCTTGACCGCAAGCGCCGCAGTCGGCTCGTCCATGATCACGATGCGCGCCTGGAACGCGATAGATCGTGCAATTGCGACCGCCTGGCGCTGGCCGCCCGACAGCTCCTCCACCTTTTGCTCCACGCTCTTCACGTGGATTTTCAGATTGTCGAGATGCTCTTTTGCCAATTCCCGCCCGCCGCGATGGTCGAAGAGCGACACCAGCCCGCCGAGCAGTCTGCGCTTCGGCTCGCGGCCGAGATAGATGTTCTCGGCAATGTTCATGTTCCCGGCAAGGGCCAGGTCCTGGTAAACCATCTCGATTCCGAGATTGCGGGCATCGCGCGGGCTGTGGAAGCGAACCTGCCGGCCATCGAAGATCAACTGTCCTTCGCTCGGCGGGTGCAGGCCTGACAGGACTTTCATGAGGGTCGACTTGCCGGCGCCATTGTCGCCGACGACACCGAGCACCTCACCCGGCCAAAGCTCGAGATCGACATCGCGCAAGGCCGTAACCGCACCGAAATACTTCCAAATTCCACGGGCCTCGAGCAACGGCTGCGCCGCTTCTTCGGTGCGTTCGCTCAAATGTCCACCCGCCTGCGCAATGGGGATTGGCCCTCGCGCGGACCATAGGTTGATCGCGTTTGAACCGTCAAGGCTGGCCCCGCCATCCACCGGCCGGGCTCAGTCGGCTGGCCAAACCTGACATCTCGGGCGCATGCACGCCTCGGACCGGCCTGAAAAAGGTCGGACCACTAGACATCGGGGGCCGGTGGGAGTAAGTGAATCATCCCGCCCCGGTCGACTGACTCGGCGGGTCTCATGGAGAATGACAGGGCCATGGCAGAAGCAGCATTGACGCTCGACGAGGTGCCGCGCGAGGAGCTGGAATCGGCGGTGATTCGCTTCGCCGGGGATTCCGGCGATGGCATGCAGCTGACCGGTGGGCGCTTCACCGAGACCACGGCGCTCGCCGGAAACGACCTCACCACCTTCCCGGATTTCCCGGCCGAGATCAGGGCGCCGATCGGCACCACCTACGGCGTCTCCGCCTTTCAGATCAACTTCGGCTCGCGCAACGTGATGACCTCGGGCGACCTGCCGGACGTGCTGGTCTGCATGAATCCCGCCGCGCTCAAGGTCAATCTCTCCGAGCTCAGGGAAGGCGGCCTGGTCATCGTCGATAGCGGCACCTTCACCGACAAGAACCTGCAGAAGGCAGGCTACGAGGCCAATCCGCTCGACGACGGCAGCCTCGACCGCTATCGGGTCATGGCGATCGACATCTCGAAGCTGACGCTGGAGGCGGTCAAGGACTGCGACGTCTCCAAGAAGGAAGGGCTCCGCGCCAAGAACCTGTGGACCCTCGGCCTGATCTACTGGATGTACGACCGCGACGTGGCGGCGACGGTGAAATGGCTCGGCACCAAGTTCAAGAAGCTGCCCAACATCGCGGCCGCCAATATCGCCTGCCTCAAGGCGGGCCATGCCTTCGGCGAGACGGCCGAGCTTCCCGACGGTGCTCTGGTCTACGAGATCAGGCCCGCAACCTTCAAGCCGGGGCTTTACCGCACCGTCACCGGGACCGAGGCGCTGGCCTGGGGTCTCGTGGCGGGATCGCAGCTCGCCGGGCTCAAGCTGGTGTTCAGCTCCTACCCGATCACGCCGGCGTCTTCCGTGCTGCACGTGCTCTCCCGGCTCAAGGCCTACGACGTGGTGACCTTCCAGGCCGAGGACGAGATCGCTGCGGCCGGTGCCGCGATCGGCGCCTCCTACGCCGGCGCCCTCGGCGTCACCTCGAGCTCCGGCCCCGGCGTGGCACTCAAGACCGAGGCGCTCGGTCTCGCGATTACCGCCGAGCTGCCGCTGATTCTGATCAATTCCCAGCGCGCCGGCCCGTCCACGGGCATGCCGACCAAGACCGAGCAGTCGGACCTCTACCTCGCCGTCTACGGGCGCAACGCCGATGCGCCGCTGGTGGTGCTCGCGGCCCGCTCGTCGGCAGAAGCGTTCGACGTCGCCATCGAGGCGGTGCGCCTGGCGACCCGCTACATGACGCCGGTGGTGGTGCTGAGCGATACCTTCATCGCCAACGCGGCGGAGCCGTGGCGGCTGCCAGACGTCGGTACGCTCGAGCCCTTCCCGGTGACCTTCCACACCGATGCGGAGGGCTTCCAGCCCTACCGGCGGGATGAGGAGACGCTGGCGCGGCGCTGGGTGAAGCCGGGCACGCCCGGCCTCGAGCACCGCATCGGCGGGCTGGAGAAGGACTACACGACGGGCAACGTCTCCTACGACCCCGAGAACCATCAGCGCATGACCAACGTGCGGCACGAGAAGATCGCCAACATCGCGGACGACATTCCCGAGCAGGAGGTCGATCAGGGGCCCGACCATGGCGCGATCGCGGTGGTCGGCTGGGGCTCGACCTACGGGCCGATCAGCCGGGCCGTCGAGCGCAGCCGGGACGAGTACGGCATCGACGTTGCGCACATCCATCTGCGATACCTCAACCCGCTGCCGCGCAATCTTGGCGACCTGCTCGCGAGCTACGAGACGGTGCTGGTGCCCGAGATGAACATGGGCCAGCTCACCACGGTGCTGCGCAGCCGCTATCTGGTGCCGGCGGTGAGCGTTCCCAAGGTCACCGGCAAGCCCTTCAAGATCGTCGAGATCATGGACGCGATCCGCGCCCATTCGGAGGCATGAGATGAACGATACGGTCGCGATCCCCGCGCTGACGCCGCAGGACTTCACCTCGGACCAGGAGGTTCGCTGGTGTCCGGGCTGCGGCGACTACGCCATCATCAAGGCGGTGCGCAAGGCGCTCGCCGACATCGGCACCGACACCAAGGACGTGGTGTTCGTCTCCGGCATCGGCTGTGCGGCGCGCTTCCCCTACTACATGGCGACCTACGGGTTTCACACCATCCACGGTCGCGCGCCGGCGATCGCGACCGGGGTGAAGCTCGCCAATCCCGACCTCGATGTCTGGGTGGTCTCGGGCGACGGCGACGGGCTCTCGATCGGGGGCAACCACACGCTGCACGCGCTGCGCCGCAACGTCGATCTCAACATCCTGCTGTTCAACAACGAGATCTACGGCCTGACCAAGGGGCAGTATTCGCCGACCTCGCGTGAAGGCACGCGCTCGCCGTCGACGCCGCTCGGCTCGGTCGACCATCCCCTGTCCGCGACCCGCTTTGCGCTCGGCGCCGGGGCGCGCTTCGTCGCCCGCGCCATCGATACCGACCAGAAGCGCCTGCCGGACATCCTGAAGGCCGCGCACGCGCACAAGGGGACCTCGTTCCTCGAGATCTTCCAGAACTGCATCGTCTACAACGACGGCGCGTTCGATGCCTTCGCCGAGCGCAAGAACGCGCCCGAGACGCAGATCTTCCTGGAGCACGGCAAGCCGCTGATCTTCGGCAGGGAGCGGGACAAGGGGCTCAGGCTCGCACCCGGCACCTTCTCTCTCGAGGTGGTGCCGCTCGGCGAGGGCGGCGTGGACGAGTCCGACCTCCTGGTCCACGACCAGACCAACCGGCCGCTCGCCGGTATCCTCGCGGAGATGGAGCCGCCGGACTTCCCCGTGGCGCTCGGCGTGCTCTTCTGCAGCCCGGAAGAGAGCTACGAGGCTGCCGTCTACGCGCAGATCGAGGATGCCAAGGCGAAATCCAAGGCCGGCGGGATCGACGCGCTGCTGCGGAGCGGCCATACTTGGTCCGTCGAGGCGCGCTGATCGCCGATCCCGCGGTCCCGGCACCCCGCTACTGACTGGCCCACGAGGCCACGATGATCGAGGCCCTGATCTTCGACGTCTTCGGCACGGTGGTCGACTGGCGCAACGGCGTCGCCCGCGAGGCCGAGGCATTCTTTGCGTGCTCGGACCGGAGGGTCGATCCAATCGCCTTCGCCGATTCCTGGCGGGCCAAGTACCAGCCGTCGATGGAGGAGATCCGCTCCGGGCGGCGCGGCTACACGGTGCTCGACGTGCTTCATCGTGAGAATTTGGACGCGACGCTCACGGAGTTCGGGCTCGACGACGCCGTGGACGACGAGGGCCGCGCGCGCCTCAACCGGGCCTGGGAGAAGCTCCCGCCGTGGCCGGATGTCGTGCCCGGCCTGGAGGCCCTGCGCAGCCGCTATCTGCTCGCACCCTGCTCCAATGGCTCGATCGGGATGATGGCGCGGCTCGCGCGCTTCGCCGGGCTGCCCTGGGACGCCATCCTCGGCGCCGACATCGCGCACGACTACAAGCCGCAGGCGGCGGTCTACCGTGCCTCCGCCGCCGCGCTCGGCCTTGCGCCCGAGGCGGTGATGATGGTGGCCGCGCACAACTTCGATCTCGCAGCGGCGCGTGAGGCGGGCCTGGCGACAGCGTTCGTATCTCGGCCTGACGAATACGGCGACGGCCCGGTCGGCACCCCCGATCTCGCCCCCAGCGACGACTGGGAGGCCGTGGTGCCGGACTTCTTGACCCTCGCCCGGCAAATGGAGGCGGGCGGGTAGCGGCTAAGACGAGGTTGGCGCCCCCGCCGCCGGCGGCGAAACGCCGTGGCGGGCCAGGAATTCGAGGACGTAGGTGGGCAGGCCGAACTCGGGGAGGTCGGCGTGGTCGGCGTCTGGGATGAACACCGCCTCCTTGGGCTCGCGGGCGCGCTTGTGGAGCTTGCGGGCGAGGCGCACGGGAATGGTCCGGTCGCGCTCGCCGTGCACGATCAGGACAGGCGCCGCGACCTTGCCGATCTTGGCAGCGGAATCGAAGCGATCCACGATCAAAGGGCCGACCGGGAGCAGCGGGAAGCGGCCTGAGGCGATATCCACGACCGAGCTGAAGGGGGCTTCAAGCACCAGGGCCGCAGGCGTCGCCTCGCGGGCCAGATGGACCGCGACGCCGGTGCCGAGCGATTCGCCGTAGAGGACCTGGTGGTCGTCACTGCAGCCGCGGGCGCGCAGGAAGGCCCGCGCGGCGCGCCCGTCGGCGTAGAGTCCGTCCTCGGTCGGCGTGCCGGGGTTGCCGCTGTAGCCGCGCCAGGTGGTGAGAAGAACGCCGAGCCCGGCATTGAGATAGGCCCGCACCTTGAAGCCCCGCATGCCGATGTGGCCGGCGTTGCCGTGGAAATAGATCAGGCTCGGAGCGTCGGCTTCGCGGGGCGGGGCATACCAGGCGAGCAGCGAGAGCCCGTCCGCGGTATCGAGAGCAACGGGCGCAAGCTCGGGAACGCCCGAGTCAGCCGGGGTCGGCCGGGTGCGGTCGGGATAGTAGGTGAGCGAGCGCTGGAACGCCGCCACCGGTCCGGGCGGCCCATGACGCCAGAACCATCCAAGCATCGTTCAACGAAAAGGGCACCGGGCGTTGGCGGCCCGGTGCCCTCCGTCCCTATCCGGCCGCGCCGCTATTCGCGTGCAGCGCCAAAGAGATGCAGCAGCAGGATGAAGATGTTGATGAAGTTGAGGTAGAGCGAGAGCGCGCCCATCACCGACTTCTTCACCATGACCGCCTGGCCGTCGGTCTCGCGATAGACGTCCTTGATCCGCTGGGTGTCGTAGGCGGTCAGCCCGAGGAAGACCAGCACGCCGATCACCGAGATCACGAAGTGAAGCAGATCCGACTGCAGGAAGATGTTCACCACCATCGCGATGATGACGCCGATCAGGCCCATGAAGAGGAACGAGCCCCAAGTGACCAGCGAGCGCTTGGTGGTGTAGCCGTAAAGGCTCATCGCGCCGAACATGCCCATGGTGATGAAGAACACCCGGACGATGCTGGTCGCCGTGTAGGCCATGAAGATGTACGAGAGCGAAGCCCCCATCAGGATCGAGAAGACCCAGAACAACGACTGCGCCGTGGTGTGCTTCATGGTCTGGATCTTGATCCCCAGGAAGAACACGATGCCGAGCGGGGCCAGCATGACCACGAAGCCGAGGCCCGAGCCGTAGAGCACGTTGAAGAGCCCGGTATTGGCGATCACGTAGGCGGTGACGCCCGTGAGCGCCAGGCCCGAGGCCATGTAGTTGTAGACCCGGAGCATGTAGCTCCGGAGACCCTGGTCGATCTGCTCCTGGGTCAGAGTCGTGCCAGCGAACGGCTGGCCTTGCGTTCCGAGTGCCATCGAAGCGTCCTCTAGTGCGACGAACTGTAGGATTCGAATACTATATTAGGAAGCCCGACGCCCACTTTCAACGCCTGCGCGAATTACCTTTTCTCCAGCAACGAGCCTGCAAGCGGCCGGTCAGGTCGCCGGCGGGGGGCTGCCTGCCGTTCCGAGCGGGGATACCGGCGTATTGAGCTTGCGGTAGGCCACCGAGACCACCGCAACCGGGATGCTGACGGTGAGGAAGGTGAGCGCGTTGAAGAACGACACCATCGCGCCGGGGCCAAACGTGGCGAGAATCAACGAGCCCAGCACGCCGCCGAGCAGGAAGAGCAGGACGGTAATCGCCACGAAGGAGAGCAGGATCGCGCCCATGAGCTGAAGCGTGGCGCCGCGCAGCATGCGCCGGGAGGCGAGGAGCCCCTGGTAGTTGTCGACCGCCGTCGCCGGGAAGGCCAGTGCGAAGGGTGCGGCGATGAAGAGCGTGATCAGCAGCAGCACCAGGACCAGCATCAGGTCCTGCGCCTGCATCGCCACCAGGATGATCTCCTGCGGCAGCAGGAAGAGAATGAGCCGGCCGAAGTACTTTACGTCCCGAATGCCGGGCCAGAACTGGATCGGCGCGGCCGTGTCGCGCGTCCCCAGCAGCAGGTAGCGGTGCCAGGCCACCGCGAACACCGAGAGCAGGAAGAGCCGGGCGAGCGCGTGGATGACGAGCAGCTCTTCGGAGGCCATGCTCTCGAGGTCGAGCCGCATGACCGCCGGCAGCAGCACCGCCAGCACCATCGGCGCCAGCGCGAGCCCGAGCATGGTGCGGAAGTTGCGGAAGGTGAGCCGGAAGGCCTCACCCACCGTTTCGTACACCCTGAGCCTCGGTGGCGAGGGGGCTCCGTGGCCGTACATCTATTCCACTCGCAGGAGGGGCGCGGCCTTGCGGCCGAGCGCGCGCCATGTGCTCGCGAATCCGAGAACGAGCGTCATGGTTATACAGGCTGCGGCGGTCACGGCCACATATTCGGGCAGGAAGCGCCATTGCAGGTCGAGCACCTGGGTCACGAAGGCCCAGGCGGCCAGCGTGCCGATGCCGATGGCGAGCCCGGCGATGGCGCAGCCGAGCAGGATGTGCTCGGCGAGGAAGGCGCGCAGCAGGTCGCCGCGCCGGGCGCCCAGCACCTTGAAGACGACGGCGTCGTGGACCCGGCGCTCGTGGCCGGCGGCGGTCGCGCCCGCCAGCACCAGCAGGCCTGCCGCCACCGTCAATCCGGCCACCGCCTGAATCGCCGCGCCGATGCGTCCCATGAGCTCGTCCAAGGCCTCGATGATCGCGCGTATGGGGATTGCCGTGATGTTGGCGAAGCGCTCCGTCACCGCGCGCTCGAGCACGGGTTCCGCCTCCGGTGTCGCGTGCGCGGTGGCGAGCTGCGTCTGCGGCGCTCCCTCCAGGACTCCGGGTGAGAATATCACGACGAAGTTGATATCGAAGGCCGTCCAGTCGATTTGGCGCAGACTCGCGACCTCGGCCGTGAACTCGCGCCCCAGCACGTTGATCGAGATGGTGTCCCCGAGCTCCAGCCCGAAATCGATCGCCTCCTCTTCCGAGAGCGAGACCAGCGGCGGCCCGTCGTAGTCCGCGGGCCACCATTTCCCGGCCGTGATCTCCGCATTGGGCGGCGGATCGGCGGCGTAGCTGAGGCCGATATCGCTCTGCATCACCCATTCCGAGCCCGGCGCGACCTTGGCCTCCCGCACCGGGACGCCATCGATGCGGACGACGCGGCCGCGCAGCATCGGCACTCGGCGGCCCTGGTCGACGCCCGCCGTCTCCTCGATCAGCCGCTCGAAGGGTGCGATCTGCTGCTTCTGGATATCGAGGAAGAAGAACGCCGGGCGCTCGTCGTTGCGCTGCTCGCTGATCATCGCGCCGAGATTGCCTTCGACCAGCGCAATCGAGACCAGGACCGCGAGGCCGGTGCCCAAGGACATCGCGACCGGAACCGTGGGCGCCCCCGGGCGCGCGAGATTGGCGAGGCCCAGCCTGAGCGCAGGGAGCCGCCGCGGGCGCGTGCGCCGGGCCAGGACGACCACCAGGGCGGCTGCGGCCCTGAAGATCGCGAGCGCCACCGGCGCGCCCAGGACGAACCCCAGTGCGATGCTCATGCGGGGCGCGGTGCCGACCGCGATGCCGGCAAGCGCCAGCGCGGCCAGCGCCGTGCCCGCGATCGACGCCAGCGGCGGCCAGCCCGAGGCGGGCGCGATGGCGCCGCGAAAGAGCACGCCGGGCCGGGTCCGCGCGGCGCGCCCGAGGGGCCAGAGCGAGAAGGCCAGCATGGTAAGCGCGCCATAGGCCGCCGCGAGGGCAAGCGGCGCGCCGTGGATCACGCCCGCCAGCGGCACCGGCAGCGTGTCGCCGAAGAGGGCGGAGAGGACGGGCGGCGCCGCAGCGCCGAGGACCAGCCCCGCCGCGATGGCCCCGAGCCCGAGCATGCCCAGCTGCAGCAGGAAGGCGCGCTGCACGGTGGCTTGCGTGGCACCCACGCACTTGAGCGCGGCGATGGTGTGCAGCTTGCCGTGCAGATGGCTCGAGACGGCGCTGGCGACGCCGATTCCGCCAACCAGGAGGGCGGCGAGGCCCGCGAGGGTGAGGAAGAGCCCGACCCGGTCGAGCTGGCGCCGGAGCGAGGGGTTGGCGTCGCGGGTGTCCCGCAGCCGCCAGACTGCAGCGGGAAACGCCGTCTCAAGATCCGCCACCCACCCAGCGACGGCTGCGCCTTCGGGAACGAGCACGCGGTAGCGGTGCCGCACCAGGGTGCCCGGCTGCACCAGTTGCGTCTCTTGCAGCGACACATGGTCCATCATCAGGCGGGGGCCGAGCGAGATGCCGCCGGTGAGCCGGTCGGGCTCGCGCTCGAGCACACCCCGCACCGTCAGGAGCGCTGCGCCGATCCGGATCCCGTCGCCGATGCCGATGCCGAGCCGGTCGAGCAATCCCTCCTCGACCGCGGCCCCGCCGCTGGCGAGCGCGTCCGCGAGCGTCGTGCCGTCCGCGAGGCGCGCGCGATCGACCAGCGGATAGGCGCCGTCCACAGCCTTGAGCTCGACCAGCGAGCGGTGCGCGCCGTCCTCGTCGCGGGCCATGCCGCGCATGGTGACGACATGCGAAAGCGCGGCGGTGTTCGCCTTGAGATAGGCCATCGCCTCCTGGGCGAGGGGTTGCGAGAACTGCACCAGCTCGACGTCGCCGCCCAGGATCATCCGCGCATCGCGGGCGAGTCCGGTCTTGAGCGCCTCGCCAAGCGAGCCGACGGCGGCGGTAATGCCGACGCCCAGGATCAGGCAGGCGAGGAAGACGCGAAAGCCGCGCACGCCGCCGCGCAGCTCGCGCCGGGCAATGCGCCACGAGGCCGGCGCCTGACGAGGAAACGCCATCGCGGATCAGACCTCGGCGGGCGCCACGATCCGCCCGTCGGCGATGTGCACCTTGCGATCGCACTGCGCGGCGAGCGCGTGGTCGTGGGTGACCAGGATCAGCGTCGAGCCTCCTACGGCCCTCATGCGGAAGAGCTCGCCCATCACCGCGTCCCCGGTCTCGCCGTCGAGATTGCCGGTGGGCTCGTCGGCGAGCAGCACGTCGGGTTGGGGCACGAAGGCCCGGGCGAGCGCCACCCGCTGCTGCTCGCCGCCGGAAAGCTGGCTCGGGTAGTGCTGCAGGCGCTCGCCGAGGCCGACGCTCTCCAGCGCCTCCCGCGCCGCGCCGAAGGGGTCGCCATGGGTGCCGAGCTCTAGGGGCAGCGCGACGTTCTCCAGCGCCGTCATGGTCGGGATCAGGTGGAAGGCCTGGAACACGATGCCGACGGCGCTGCGCCTGAAGGCGGCGAGCGCGCTCTCGCCCAGGCCGCCGATCTCGGTGCCGCTCACGACGACGCGGCCCTGGTCCGCCCGCTCCAGGCCGGAGATGATCGCGAGCAGGGTCGACTTTCCAGCGCCCGAGGGCCCGAGCACGGCGATGCTCTCGCCCCGCTCGGCGGTGAGCGACACGCCCCGCAGGATGTTGACGGGACCGGCCTTGCTGGTCAGGGTGAGGTGCACGTCATCCAGCACCACCGCCGGCTCGCTCATGTCATCCCGCCGCTCCCCCGGCCGCGTCGCAACGTGGATCGGAGCCGCCCTGTGCGTGTGGCTCCTGCTTCTCGGCCCGCCACCCGGCGCCGCCGAGGAACCCCGCATCGCCGTGCTCGGCGACAGCCTGACCGCCGGCTTCGGATTGCCGCGCGAGGACGCCTTCCCGGCGCGGCTTGAGGCCGCGCTCAGGGCCGAGGGCCACGCCTGGAAAGTGATCGACGCCGGGGTCTCCGGCGATACCAGTGCCGGCGGACTGGCGCGGCTCGACTGGGTGCTCGCCGATGAGCCGGAGATCGTGATCGTCGAGCTCGGCGCCAACGACGGCCTGCGGGGGCTCCCGACGGATCGGATGGAGGCCAATCTCGACGGGATTCTGGCGCGAATCCTCAAGTCGGGATCGACCGTGTTGCTCGCCGGCATGCGGGCGCCGGCCAACTTCGGCCCCGACTATGAAGCCGCGTTCCGCGCAGTCTATGAGCGCCTCGCCGCCAGGCATGGGGTTGCGTTCTATCCCTTCTTCCTGGAGGGGGTGGCCATGGAGCACGACCTCAATCAGTCGGACGGTATCCATCCCAACGCCGACGGGGTCGCCGAGATCGTGCGGCGCATAGTGCCACATGTGGTGGCCGTCATCGCCGGGCACAAGGGCGGCTGAGGGGCAGGGGAGGAGGACTGCCCGATGTTCCGCCTCTTCGCCGCGCTTTCGCTGCCGGAGGACGTGCGCCGCCGGCTCGAGATGCTGCGGGGCGGACTGCCCGGCGCGCGCTGGCAGAGTGCGGAGCAGATGCACCTCACGCTTCGCTTCATCGGCGAGGTCGACGGCGCCGCCTTCGCCGAGATCATGGACGCGCTCGCAGACATCGAGGCGGACGCGTTCTCGCTCGCGCTCGAAGGCGTGGGCCACTTTCCTACGCGCGGGCGGGTGCGAATCCTGTGGGCCGGCGTGGCTCCCAACCCCGCGCTCATGCGCCTGCGCGAGCGTACCGAAGCCGTCATCACCGGCCTCGGCTTCGAGCCCGACGGCCGCAACTATGCGCCGCACGTCACTCTCGCGCGCTTCGCTTCGCGGGTGCCTGCTCACCGGCTTCAGGAGTTCGTTTCCTATCATGGGTCGTTCAGCAGCGGGCCCTTTGAGGTGCGCTCGTTCGAGCTTTTTTCGAGCCATCTCGGCGCGGGCGGCGCGCACTACGCGGTGGAGGCGAGCTATCCGCTGCTGGCTGCGCCGCTGGCGGATACGTAGGAGCCCGGGCGGGCCTTCGCGCACCCTGCGTCATCCGGCTTCCTCGATGCGTTCCATGTCCTCGTCCGAGAGGCCGAAGTGGTGGCCGATCTCGTGGATCAGCACGTGGCGGACGACCTCCTCCAGGCTGTTGCCGGTCTCGACCCAGTAGTCGAGCAGCGGCCGGCGGTAGAGGAAGATCAAGTCGATATCCTCGCGGATGTCGTGGACCCCGCTCTGGTCGAGCGAGACGCCCTGGTAGAGGCCGAGCAGCTCGTAGGGGCTCTCCAGCTCCATCTCCTCCTGCACCTCGTCGCTGGGAAAGTCCACGACCTGGACCATCACCGGGTCGACCTTGTCGCGCAGGAACGCGGGAATGCGGCGGTATTCCTGGTCCGCGATCTGCTCGATGTCGGCTGCGCTCGGCGCCTGGGAGTTCCGTTCGCTCATGGCGGCAAGCCTAAAGCCAATGCGGCCTTAGAGAAATCGTGCGGGGCGCTATACTGCGCCGCTTCCAGGGAATGCAGGCTGAGGGAGGCCGGTAGGGTGAGCAACAGAGAGGCGCTGCTGCAAGGGCTCTGCGAGCAGGCGCTGCAGATCCGGCGCAACACGTGGCGGGCGTTGCGTGCGGCGGGCTCCGGCCACATGGGAGGCTCGCTCTCTGCGGCCGACCTGCTGGCCGCACTCTACTTCCACTACCTCAGGCTGCGGCCCGACGAGCCCGACTGGCCCGAGCGCGACCGCTTCGTGCTCTCCAAGGGGCACGCCAACACGGCGCTCGGCGCGGTGCTGGCCCAGGCCGGCTTCGTGGACGATAGCTTCATCGATAGCTTCTACGGTTTCGAATCGCTCTTCGGCATGCATCCCGACATCAAGGTGCCGGGCGTCGAGATGTCCACCGGCGGCCTCGGCCACGGGCTCTCCGTCGGGCTCGGCATGGCGCTCGGCGCCAGGCTGCAGCGGAACGGCGCGCGCACCGTGGTGATGCTGGGCGACGGCGAGCTGCAGGAGGGCTCGAACTGGGAGGCGGCGATGGCCGCAGCCCACCTCGCGCCGCTCTCGCTCACCGCCATCGTCGACTACAACAAGGTGCAGCAGAGCGGCCATGTCGCCGAGATGCTGGGGTTGGAGCCGCTCGCCGACAAGTGGCGCGCCTTCGGCTGGTCCGTGCGCGAGTGCGACGGGCACGACATGGAATCGATCGTCGATGCCCTGGACGCGCTGCCTGTTGCGCCCGACAAGCCCTCGTTGCTCATCGCCCATACCGTGAAGGGCAAGGGCGCGAGCTTCGCCGAGGATACCTACCTCTGGCACAACAACGCGGTGAGCGACGAGGTCTACGAGAAGGCCATGGCCGAGCTGGGAGAGCCCGCATGAGCGTGCCGCAGCAGGGCAACGGGGCCGAGCCCGCCTGGGTCAAGGCGGCGGCCAATCAATCGCGGCTCGCCTTCGGGCTCGCCCTGACCGAGCTCAGCCGCCGCGACGAGCGGGTGGTGGCGGTCTCCGCAGACACGCTCGACCTGATCGGGCTGCGGGGCTTTGTCGAGCACGCGCCCGAGCGCGTCATCGACGTCGGCATCGCCGAGCAGAACGCCATGGGCGTGGCCGCGGGCCTCGCCACCACGGGCCTGCGCCCCTTCGTCTGCGGCTACGCGCCCTTCATTTCCGCGCGCTCCATGGAGCAGGTGCGGAACGAGGTCGCCTATGCCGATCAGCGCGTGGTGATCGGTGCGGCTGCGAGCGGGGTCTCGCTTGCGGTCTCGGGCGGCACGCACCATGCGCTGGAGGACCTCGCGCTAATGCGGAGCTTCCCGAACATGACGGTGGTGGTGCCGGCGGACGCCCACGAGGCGTGGCACGCGACGCTGGCGACCGACGAGATCGACGGCCCCGCCTATATTCGCCTCGGCGGGCGCGTGCCGGAGCCCCCGGTGACGCCGGTCGATGCGCCCTTCAGCCTGGGCAGGGCCGCGTGTCTTGTCGAGGGCGCGGACGTCGCCGTGATCGCCTGCGGCGCCCTGGTGGCGCCGGCCGTGGATGCCGCCGAGGAGCTGGCGCGGCAGGGTGTCGGCGCGCGCGTCCTCAACATGTCCACGATCAAGCCGCTGGACGAGGATGCGATCCTCGCCGCCGCCGAGGAGACGCGGGGCATCGTCACCGCCGAGGAGCATCATCTGACCGGTGGGCTCGGCGGCGCGGTGGCGGAGCTTCTCGCCGTCAAGCGGCCGACGCCCATGCGCATGGTCGGCATGCCTGACGAGTTCGCCGTGGTCGGCCCGACCGACCGAATCCGCGCGCGCTACGGCATGAGCGCCAAGCACATCGTGGAGGCTTGTCTCGATTTGTTGAAGTAGGGGCGCTGCGCCAAGGGCAAGTGTCGTTGCGGCACTGATGCCGGCGGCAAAGAGCGATGCGATGCGAGAACTCGCATTTGTTTCCGTCACCAGGGAGACGGGAAATGAGACGGATGGTGGTTCTGGGATGCACACTCTTGCTCGTGGCCGGTTGCGGCGGGGGCGGCAGTGGCGTCGAGCAGATGGTGACCACAGGTCCGCCTGAGACCGAGTCGAGCACCGGCGGCGAGGAGATGGGGACCACGGAGCCGACCGAGCCCGAATCGAGTCCGACGCTGGAGACCCTGGGCGACTATCGGCTTGCCCCGATCGATGAGGTCGGGGATGTCGTGACGGCCGAGTTCATTCGATGGGGGATTTGGGGAGGAGTCCTCAGAGACGACTATGTCACGTGTCAGGCGATTGGCTGTCCGCCGCCGGGTGAGACGATTTTCATGGCGTTCGTGAACCACGAGAACGATGGGACCGTGAGCACGGCGACGCAAGGCACGCAGTCGGGAAGCTCGCCGACGAGCGGGAGCACCGTGTGGAGTGGCGATGTCCGTGCCTATGAAACGGAAGACGTCGTGAACTCCGAGGGAACGTCCGTCACGACACTTGCGCCAGTGGAAGGCGATGCGCGGCTTGAGGTCGATTTTGCAGCCGCTACGGTCGATATCGATTTCACGGACTTCGACAACAGCCAGGCCGACATGTCCTGGGACGGGCTCGTCCTGGACAATGGCGTGTTCGGGGTCGGAGTCACGAGCATCGACGGTGCGTTCTACAGCGCTGACCATGAAGGCGCCGCCGGCACCTTTGCCCGCGACGGTCTCACGGGGGTGTTTGGCGCGCTCCGCTCCTCCGAGTAGCCGGCGGCGGTGATTCCGCCGGCCTCACCTGCATACTCCCTGTGCCTCGCAACATGGTGCGGTACACGGCGCGTGGCGTGCGCGTCATGGTCGCGCTATGCGGATCAAGGGCGGACGGAGCGCGATAGCTGCGGCAAGGGGGTGCCTCTCGGCCGAGGGGTTGCCGCGCGCATCGGCCGCCGCCCGTCGCGCGGCATCCCACTTGAATCCCACTTATCCCGGCGAATCCCGGATAAAATTCTTGTTTCACGTCCGGGGCCGTTGGCGGGGGCCGCCCGGCGCACGCGCCCTTTCGGTATGATGCCGCGCGGGCTGACGGGCACGACGAGAAGGAGGACGAGCCCATGGTCAGGAGGCACAAATAGGCCGCGCTGCGGGGAACGCACGGATGGTGGAGATACACGGCCATCGCGGCGCGCGCGGGTTGCTGCCGGAAAACACGCTGCCCGGGTTCGAGCGCGCAATCGCTCTCGGCGTCGATGCGCTGGAGCTGGACGTCTGCATGACCCGGGACGGCGTTCCGGTCGTCCATCACGACACGGCGCTCAACCCGGACCATACGCGCGACGCCAGCGGGGTGTGGCTCGAACCACCGGGGCCCTTGCTCAAGGACCTGGATTTGGCGGAACTGCCCGGCCTCGATGTCGGCAGAGCCAGGCCGGGCAGCCGGACATCCTTGCGCTTTCCGCATCAGGAGCCGCGCGACGGCGCGCGAATTCCCACCCTGGCGGACGTTCTGGTGCTGGGGCGGCGGCCGGCTGCCGGCAGGGTCCGCTTCAATATCGAAATCAAGTCGTCACCGCTCGAAGCGCACGAATCGGCGGGGCCCGAGGCGCTCGCGCTGGCGGTTGCGGCGGTGCTGCGGGCGGAAGGGATGATCGGCCGGGCGACCGTCCAGTCCTTCGACTGGCGCGTGCTTCGGGAGTTGCGCGCGATTGCGCCGGAAATCGCCATCGCCTGCCTGACCTCCGAACGAGGCTGGCGCGACACGGTGCTGCGCGGCCGGGCAGAGCCCTCGCCCTGGACCGCGGGCCTGAGCGTCGACGCGGAAGGCGGCTCGGTACCGCGGCTGGTCCATCGCTTCGGGGCCCCGGTATGGATGCCCTTCCACGCCGACCTGAGGGCAGAGTCGCTCGCCGAAGCCCGGACGCTCGGCCTCAGGGTCATCGTCTGGACGGTGAACGAGGCAGCCGACATGGAGGCGCTGGCCCGGCTCGGCGTCGACGGCATCGTGACGGACTATCCGGACCGCGCCCTGGAGGCGCTGGCGCCCTGGCGCCGCGAAGCGCCGCAGATCGCTTGACGACACGCCATGAAGCGCTCCGGGCTCCTTGCTTGCGTCCGCCCCTCGATGACATGACAATGGCGGGCGTTGCCGAGGCGGCGGCGGAAAGCCGCGGCGCCCCGGAACCGTTGGCGTGTGGGAGGTTGGCGATGCTCGAACGCTCCGAGTGGTACGATATCGCGCGGGATACCAACTGGACGCCCTCCTACGTCTCGCGGGAGGAGCTATTTCCGCCCGAGATGGGCGATCCCTACGGCATCCCCACCGAGGAGTGGGAGACCTTCGACGAGCCCTACAAGGTCTCCTACCGCGAATACGTGAACATCCAGCGCGAGAAGGATTCGGCCGCCTATTCGGTGAAGGCGGCGCTGGCGCGCTCCAAGTTCTACGACCAGGCCGACGAAGGCTGGGCGAGCGTGCTCAAGCTGCACTACGGCGCCGTGGCGCTCACCGAGTATCAGGCCTGCCAGTTCCAGGCGCGGATGTCGCGCTTCGGCCCGTCTCCGGCGATGCGCAACATGTCGGTCTACGGCATGCTAGACGAGCTGCGGCACACCCAGCTGCAGCTCTTCTTCCCGCACGAGCTGGTCCACCTGGACCGACAGTACGACTGGGCCCACGAGGCCCAGCATTCCAAGAACTGGGCGGTGCTCGGCGGCCGTCATGCGTTTGACGACATCATGATGACGCGGGACGCCGTCACGTCCTCGGTGATGGTCTCCTTCGCCTTCGAGACCGCGCTCACCAACCTGCAGATGATCGGCCTCTCCACCGACGCCGCCAACATGGGCGATCACACGTTCGCGAACCTGATCACCAGCATCCAGTCGGACGAGGCCCGTCACGCCCAGCTCGGCACGCCCACCATCGAGATCATGATCCGCAACGGCCGCAAGAAGGAAGCGCAGCAGGCGATGGACATCGCGCTCTGGCGGGTCTGGCGGCTCTTCTCGATCACCGTCGGCATCCCGATGGACTACTACATCCCGCTCGAGCAGCGGCACATGTCCTTCAAGGAGTTCATGCACGAGTGGGTGATCAACCAGTGGGAGCGGCAGGTGCATGACCTCGGCCTGGAGCGGCCGTGGTACTGGGACATCTTCCTCCTGGACATCGACAACCACCATCACTGCCAGCAGGGCGGCATCTGGTCGTGGCGGCCGACGGTCTGGTGGAACCCGCCGGGCGCGGTGGGACCCAAGGAGCGCGCGTGGCTGGAGGAGAAGTACCCCGGCTGGAACAAGAGCTACGGCAGCTACTGGGACGTCATCACCGACAACCTGCTCCAGGGGCACGAGGAGAAGACGCATCCCCAGTGCATCCCGATCATCTGCAACATGTGCCAGATCCCGATCTCGCACCGGCCGGGCCCGGAGTGGGGTGCGCGCGCCTATCAGCGCGAGTACGGCGAGCGGCGCTACAACTTCTGCACCGAGGTGTGCCGCTGGGTCTTCGATACCGATCCGGAGCGCTACAAGGACCACGAGACCATCGTGGACCGCATGTATTCCGGCGAGATCGATCCGCCGACGCTGGAGAACGTGCTCAAGTACATGGGCATCGGCGTCATCAGCGAGGGTGGTCGCGACGGCCACGATTACCGCTGGGTCGAGGGTTTTCGGGCCCAGGCTGCGGAATAGCCGAGCGGCATCTGTAGCGTTACCGAGAGCGGCATGAGCGCGTTCCCGATCCTTTCGCGCTTCCAGCAGGATGCGCACATCAAGACGGTGGAAATCGAGTCCGGCCAGACCATGGACGAGGTGGCGGAGACCTGCGCCTTCCACTCGATCGGCCTGCACGTGGCGGAAAAGCCCGGCCGGACTCTGCGCGTGCGGCCCACCACCGAGGACGACTCCGCGCCGCCCTGGCCGCGCGATCTTACGGTCGAGAAGGCGGGCATCCGCTTCTACGACTGCATCGACATCTATTTCGAAGAACCCTAGGCGCCGACGCGCACCGGGAATGGAGTGACCGACGCATGGCGTTCAAGAAGGCGTGCACGCTGGACGACATCTGGGAAGGCGACATGGAGACCTTCGACGTGGACGGCACCGAGGTGCTGCTCGTCCATGTCGAAGGCGAAGGCATTCAAGCGATCCAGGCGCAGTGCCCGCATCAGGAGGTCGATCTCGTGGACGGCGATCTCGAAGGCCGGGTGCTGACCTGCATGATGCACCTCTGGGAGTTCGACGTGGTGGCAGGCAAGGGGGTGAACCCCGGCCACGCCGAGATCGCCCAATACCCGGTCAAGATCGAGGGCGAGGATGTCCTGGTCGACGTCGAGGGCATCGAGCCCAAGCATGCCAAGCCCTGAGGGCGCGGGTAAGGGGAGGGAGCTGCGATGAGCGGTGACGGCGTGGCCCGCAAGAATTCGGTGGGGCCGGTGCTGCGCGCCGGCGAGGTCGCCGACGCCGTGGTCGAGGCCCTGCAGGAGGACAACCCCGGCAAGGAGTTCACGGTCGAAGATCGCATCGCCTACGTCAGGGCGGAGACCGAGGGCGAATGCGTGGTGCGGGCCGAAACCGTGGCGAAGGTGCTCGGTCGGCCCTTCAAGATCGCCGAGCTGGAGGTCAATCTGACCTCTTTCTCGGGCCGGATCGAGACCACCGACGACACCATGCGCTTCTACTTCGAGAAGAGGCTGTAGTGGCGTTCCGGAAACACCCGCACTGTCTCGCGCGGTGCCCCCTTCTCGTCATGGCCGGGCTTGTCCCGGCCATCCACGCGTTTGCCCAGAGTCCGGTGGGTCTGGTTGAGGGAGATGCCTGGAACAAGTCCGGGCATGACGAGGTATGGCGTGGCCGGGTCGCAGTCGGAACGATTCATGGTTGTACACACCCCGAAGTCGGGTCGTAATGACCACTAAATCGGAATAATTCCCGGATATAGCGGGATATAGGCGGATATAGACGGACGGTGTGACTTGTTGGTCTCACGGACGATGGCTGAGGCGCCGCCGATGTTCTCCGGCGGCGCCTCGTGGTGAGACTGTCAGGGTGCGTGGCTTGCGTCAGCCGGTTCCCTGCCCTACTGCGCCTTCGTCGGCCGCTACGCCCTCATCGGCGGCAGCGGTGATGTCAGCAGGCTCGATCGAGTCGCGGCCCGCGGCTTGCGCCACCATCCAGGCGCGGCCCAGGAGCCGGCGCATCGCGTGAAGGCCGCCGGGGCCTTTGCCGACCGCGTTCAGGGTCTTGAGCTCCTTCTTGCTGGGCCGACGCCCGAGAACGCCGGCGGCGATGTCCTCAACGTCCGCCATGGGCTGTGTCGCCAGGTCGATCTTGAGGCCGATTCGCCCGTCCACCTGCTGGCAGCGGGCCAGAGCCATGCGGATCGTCTCGTCCGCCACAAGCGCCAGGCCGCAGCCGGCACGGTCACGGATGATGCGGAGCTCATCGAGCAGCTTGTCACGCAGGTGGTGGGCCTCATCCACCACGATCAGCGCTTGCCGGTCGCGCAGACGGTCGATGATGGTCCTCTCTGCCTCCAGTGCCGAGCGGTGGTGCCGTCCGGCACCGATCGCCTCACCCACCAGGGACAGGAGACCGGGCAAGGAGAACACGGCGCTGGAGACGGAGAGATAGAAGGCGTTGGTCCTGCCGGCGCAGTAGCGCTCCGAGGCCCATGTCTTGCCCCGGCCGGGCTTGCCGATGATGGCGACGATATCGCCTGCGGCATGGGCATAGGCCAGTGCAGAGGTGATCTGGCGTGCAGCACTGGTCTCCGCATGGCGGTCGAGGCCGGCACCGTCGAGGGAACGTCTGGCGGCATCGGCTCGGGTATCCAGCCAGCGCTCGATATCGGCTGCGACGGCGTCGTTGTCTCCGGTGTAGGTACCGTTCAGCCAGCGGGTGATGCTGGAGGCATGTCTGCCGATCTGGTCTGCGGCGCGGGCTGTGCTGAGACCAGACTGTTCGAGCTCGATCTGGAAGGCGGCGCGCAGATCGCGCTTCTCCCCTTGTGGCTCCAGGTGCGTGACGTTTCCCATACAGGGTTCTCCTCTGAGCAGGGCCGCATCGCGGCGGTTGGAGGCCGGCCCATACCGGCCCCCTTCAGAACGCAGGCGAAGGCGCTGCCTGCGCGGCAACTGTGGATTCGATCGCCCTTGGCGGCTGGGTTGCCGTGGACGCGCATGCGCTCGCTCACCAGGGGCGCGAGCTCCGGTGCAGCATGAAGTGCGCTGGTGATGCGGACGCTGGCCTTGCCGACGACGCGCCGGCTGTCGCCAACGGGACGGCGGGCTGGCACCGCATGGAAGACTTCGCCGATGCGGAGGGTGAGCTTGTCAGTCGGGCGCGTGGCGCTTGCCAGGCTCACTCCTCGTCTTTCAGGAACAGCGCCCCGGCTGCGGCCAGGGATGCGCTCGTGGCGGTGTGCTTTGGCGGGATGGCGGCCTTGCTGGCCTTGTCGGCCGCCTTCGCCGCCCGCCCGGCTTGCGTGAGTGCCGGCGTCTGGTACCCCTTGCCCTGGCATGGCAAGGCAACGACGCAGCCGGCCTCGACCCCGGCATGCGTGAGAACCTGGTCCATCGTGTCTTTGGGCTTCTGGCTCTTCATGAGGTTGCGTGCCCGCTTGCGCGCCGCCTTGCGGCTGGCCTTGTAGCTCTCCGTCATGTGGGCAGCGATGGCGGCACGGTCCGCACCGGTGCGGACCGGATCCTCGGCCACACAGACGAAGGTGCCATCCTTGCGATAGACGAAGATCCGGTCGGGGTCAGCAGGGTCACGCCGGATGTGCACCCGCTCGCCCACCAGCGGCCCGAGCTCGCCCGCGATGTAGTCGGCGTTGTCGAGGCGGATTCCGGCCTTGCGGACGGTACGCCAGCCGCCACCCGCCGGCTCCGCCAGCAGCGCGTCCAGCGCCCGCTCGTCGTGGACCCAGCGTACCGGGTGCGGCCATGAAGCACGGCGGGCGAAGGGCGAGACCCCGCCGAGGCCACCATGGGGCCGACGGCCATAGACCGCGTCGCACCAGGTGTCGCAGCGCTCCTGCAACTTTTCTGCCGTGAGTTCTGCGCCGTAGACCGCAGCGTCATCCTCGCCGCGTCTGGCAGAAAAACTCTTGCGGGAGCGGAGCGCCTGCGCCTGGGCCACGTCATGCCCGGTAAAGCCCGGAAGAGTGGCAAACAGGTCCCGCGTCAGCGTGCCCAGAAAACGCTCGACGAAGGGTTTTGCTTCGGGCGTATAGGGTGGGCAGGGACGGTGCTCGATCTCCAGATCGGCCAGTACGCCCAGAACGTGGCGCGAGGTGTAGTCCTTGCCCTCATCCGTACGCACCGCCTCCGGCACGCCCCATTCGAGGATGCAGCACCTTAGCAAAGCCGCAATCGCCGTGGCCCGGCTGGCAGGAACAACCAGCACCCGTGCCAGCCGGCTCCAGATGTCGATGGCAGCAACGATGGCGTGGCGCTTGCCGTCGGCGCAGATCACATCAGCAGGCGTGCTGTCCAGTTCCCAGAGCTGATTGAGGCGCAGGACAG
>Ga0209754_1001081_pt1 | contig 29919 bp, 25 predicted proteins | sample MesohylBB_FD_187295 | JGI IMG/M metagenome (GOLD analysis project Ga0209754, IMG submission 187295) | Host-associated microbial community of the marine sponge Aplysina aerophoba from Gulf of Piran - sponge mesohyl, lysed by bead beating... | ecosystem: Host-associated > Porifera > Sponge >... | reverse complement strand
CAGTTCGCGCCGCCGGCGGCGGACGGCAGCGTCACCGCACCGAGCTTGCCGCCCTCCTTGACCTCGAGCGGCGGCGTGAAGATCGGGCCGAGCACGTAGTTCTCTACGATCTCGAGCGCCTCGGCGCGCAGTTCCGGTGTGAAGTCGATCAGGTCGTCCTCGGTGAGTCCGAGCCGTTCGAAGGGCACGGGCTTCGTCGGCATCGGCTGGGTCGGCGAACTCCATTCGCCGGGGACCGTCGTCTGCGGCACCGCGATCTCGTCGATCGGCCATACGGGCTCGCCCGTCTCCCGGTCGAAGACGTAGGTGATGCCCTGCTTGCTGACCTGGGCCACCGCCCTGATCTCGCGGCCATCGACCGTCACGTCGACCAGGTTCGGGGCGGAAGCGAAGTCGTAGTCCCAAAGACCGTGGTGAACGGCCTGAAAGTGCCACTTGCGCTCACCCGTGCGGGCGTCCAGCGCCACGAGACTCTCCGCGAACAGGTTGTCGCCCGGCCGGTGACCTCCGTACCAGTCGTTCGTCGGCGTGGACACCGGCAGGTAGACCATGCCGAGCTCGTCGTCGCAGCTCATCATCGTCCACACGTTCGTGTTCCCGGAGTACTCCCAGGATCCGTCGAGCCAGGTGTCGTTGCCGAACTCGCCGGGCTGGGGAATCGTGTGGAAGATCCAGCGCATCTCGCCGGTGCGCACGTCGTAGCCGCGGACATGGCCCGGAGGCATCTTCGGGCCGCGCGGGCCGTCCGAGATGATCGAGCCGAGCACGATCACGTCGGCGCAGACGATCGGCGGCGCCGAGTGGGTGTACTGACTCTCGTTGATCTCCCGGCCCAGGCCGAGGGCGGTGTTCACCATGCCGCCATCGCCGAACGCCGGGTCCGGCGCGCCGGTCATCAGGTCGAGCGAGATCAGGCGCCGGTGGTGGGCCGCGTAGATCAGCCGTTCGACGGGTTCACCGTCGACTTCTCCGCTCCAGTACTCGAGTCCGCGTTGCTGGAAGCCGGCGTTGGCCGGACGGCCGGCGTCGTAGCTCCTTGGGTCGTAGACCCAGCGCGTTTCGCCCGTGGCCGGGTCGAGCGCGGCCACCTGACTGAGCGAGGTCGTGATGTAGAGCGTGCCGTCGATGTAGAGCGGTGTGCTCTTGTACATCCCGCCGCGGTACTCCGTGTCGGCCTCGGTTTCTACTGAGGCCCAGCGCCACACTTCGCGCAGTTGGCCGACGTTCGAGGGGTTGATCTGGTCGAGCGGCGAGTACTTCGTCGACGCGCGGTCGGCGGCGTAGTGGCGCCACTCGCCGACCGCAGCGGCGTCGGCGTCGATACTGCGGCCGCTCCCGCAGGCCGTCGCAAGGAGAGACACGAGGAGCACCGCGGCGGGCGAACACACTCGGAAGCCGGAAGCCGGCCGGGACGACGGCGCACCCAGTAGGGAGGCGTTGTTCGTGGTCATCCGGCGAGTCTACGCGTCCATCTTGTACGCTAAGCGGCCCTCAACAACACGGCGCAACAGGAGAAGAGCAATGGCGTGGGACTTCGAAACGGACCCTGAGTTTCAGGACAAGCTGGACTGGATGGACGAGTTCGTCCGGGACGAGATCGAGCCGTTGCGGTTCGTCCTCGGCAGCCCCTACGACCTCTCCTGCCCGAACCGTCAGAAGCTGATCCCGCCGCTCCAGGAAGAGGTCAAGAAGAGACAGCTCTGGGCCTGCCACCTGGGGCCCGACCTCGGCGGCCAGGGTTACGGCCAGGTCAAGCTGGCGCTGATGAACGAGATCCTCGGCCGATCGCCGCACGCGCCGATCGTGTTCGGCTGCCAGGCGCCGGACTCGGGTAACGCGGAGATCCTCGCCCACTACGGCACGGACGAGCAGAAGGCGCGTTTCCTGCAGCCCCTGCTCGACAATCAGATCGTCTCCGCCTACTCGATGACCGAGCCGCACGGCGGCTCCGATCCGAAGGTGTTCAAGACGAGCGCCGTCCTCGACGGCGACGAGTGGGTGATCAACGGCGAGAAGTGGTTCTCCTCGAACGCACGCTACGCCTCCTTCCTGATCGTCATGGTGGTCACCGACCCGGAGGCTCCGCCCTACAACAAGATGTCCATGTTCCTGGTGCCGAAGGAGACGCCGGGCGTGAAGATCGTCCGCAACGTCGGCGTCGGCACGGGGACCGAGGAGGGCTCGCACGGCTACGTCCGCTACACGGACGTCCGGATCCCCAAGGATCACCTCCTGGGCCAGCGCGGACAGGGCTTCGTCGTCGCCCAGACCCGCCTCGGCGGCGGCCGCATTCACCACGCGATGCGGACGATCGCCAAGGTGCGCACCGCTTTCGACCAGATGTGCGAGCGGGTGCTCTCCCGCGAGACCCAGGGCGAGCTGCTGGCGCAGAAGCAACTCGTGCAGGAGAAGATCGCCGACTCCTGGACCCAGATCGAGCAGTTCCGGCTCTTCGTGCTCCAGACCGCCTGGAAGATCGACAAGTACAAGGACTACCGGATGGTCCGCAAGGACATCTCGGCGGTCAAGACGGTCATGCCGAAGGTCTACCTCGACGTCTTCTCACGGGCGCTGATGATCCACGGCTCGCTCGGCGTCTCGAACGAGATGCCCTACTCGGCCGGCGTCATCGACTCGTTCCACATGGCCCTGGCCGACGGCCCGACCGAGGTCCACAAGGTCACGGTGGCGCGGCAACTCCTGCGCGAGTACGCCGGCACGGACGACCTGTTCCCGACCACACACCTGCCAAAGCTGCGGCAGGCGGCGTACGACAAGTACGCCGGCGTGCTGGAGCAGGAAGTGGCGGCGCTGTAAGACAGACAAAGCCGCCGCTTCGCGGCGCGTCGTCTTCCAGAAGCCGGCCAGAGGGCCGGCGCACCCAGTGGCGGCGCTGTAGGCCGCGGCTACGCGTGCGCCATGGCCGTGGCGCGGACGCCAAGGCCGGCAACGACCGCGAACAGCAGCGCGAAGACCAGGTTCGCGATGCCGCCGGTTTCGCCCATCAGGCCCATCACCGCGAGAACGAGCAGCGCCACCGCGGTCAGAATCGAGAAGACGTTGCCCATCTTCTGGGCATCTTCCTCGCTGCCCCCCATGCAGCCGATGCGGACCAGGAAAAAGGTCAGCACGGCGAAGAAGGCCAGCAGGTTCCACCAGGAGCCGGCGGCGGCATCTACCATGGCCTGACTGGCCCACCAGCCGGCGCCGAGAAGGTACGCGATCGCAAACAGGAAGTTCTTCAACATGGCGAACGGGAATCTAGCCGACCGGCCCCGGATCGGCAAGCCCGGCGGGTCTCCCAAGCACCGGGACCGCTCGACCGAGTAGCGGAAAACACACGTTCCTCACCGGACCTTCACACGCCAGCGTGCTAACGTCTCGCCTTCACCGAATCGTCACTCCCCGGGCCCCGGCCCGGTCTTCCGACGGAGGCACCCGACATGCTCCTCGATCTCGCCAAGACCCGTTCGATCCTCATCGTGGCGGCAGCCGCGCTGCTGCTCTTCTTCGCCGGCTGCGCCGCGGAATCCGGCGAGGACCACGCGGACCACGACCACGCGGAAGGTGACATGGATCACGCCGAAGAAGTGGCCGATGACGGTGAGCCAAGGGTCTACTTCGTGGGGCTGGAGAACCACGCCACGATCCCGAGCCTGGTCAACCTGCAGTTCGCGGCCGAGAACTTCATCATCGAACCGGTAGGCGACGGCGCGATCAACGAGGGCGCCGGCCACTACCACATCGCGATCGACGGCGAGTGCCTGGAGCCGGGTATCGTGATCCCGACCGCCGACCCGTGGATCCACTTCGGCGACGGCTCAGACTCGATCGAGCTTGAGCTGGGCCCCGGCGAGCACTACCTCTGCCTGCAGATCGGCGACGGCGAGCACCGCACGCTCGACGAGCCCGGTCTTTCGCAGTACATCATGGTGCACGTCGAAGAAGAGGCGGCCGAGTAGCCCGTTACTCGAAGAAGAACGGGCTCGTCCAGGCCGCGCCGCCGTCAGTCTGGACGACGCGCAGGTAGAGGTAACCGCCGGACCGGAAGGCGGGCAGTGTGACCGTCAGGCTGCACTCGCGCTCCCGTTCCGGGCACAGGGCTTCGCCCGCGATCGCGCCGGCGCCGGTCGCACTCGGGCGGCTGATCACGTCGATCCGGGCGATCTCGCCCGGCGCCACCGCCCGCACGACGAGCGTCCCTTCCGGCACGCCGACGATCGGCCCCACTTCACCGGCGGCTGCCGCGGCGGCCGGGATGTCGGCGCCGATCGGCCAGCCGGCGTAGCTCGCGCGGACCACGATCCGCGGTCCGTTCGTCGCGTACGTACGGCGAGCCCGCAGCGCTTCGTGTATCCCTTCCCGCGTCGCGTCGTCGGCGAGGATCGCCGCCACCCCGCCGCTGGGAGACGCGAGGTGCCCGAGACCGGGATGGCCGTCATGGCCGTCGCTCGAGCCGACGAATCCCAGCCGGTAGCCATGGTCGAGCGCGTCACGCACGTAGTTGCCCTCGACAGCGCCCCGGACCACCACGCCTGGTGAGTCCGCCGACTCGTTCGAGCCGTGGACCGAGACGATCTCGGTGACCGGCTCCAGTCCGGGCGGAGGCTCCTGCGACCAGTCCGTCGGGATCGGATCGCCGGCCGAATGGTGGGCGAAAGTCAGTGCGCGAACCTCGTCAAGCCCCGCCCACAGCTCGTGCGCCTCGTCGTAACTCTCGTCGATCGAACTCAGGAGCAGACCGGCCGCCGCCTCGGTGGTCGGTTCGAAGAAGACGACGTGCCGGTGACCCTCGACCCAGTTCGTCCACTCGTATCCCGCAAGCGCCACGAAGCGGCCGGGATCGTGCAGGCGATCGACGGCATCCAGCGTCCGCCGCCAGATCGCCGGTTCGCGGTCCATGAAGCGCATGCCCCAGTGGTCGTGGTCGGTCACCGCCGCCGCGTCCAGGGCCGCGATCTCGCGGGCGTACCGCAGGAGGTCGTCCGGGGTCGCCGAGCCGTCGGAGAGGCCGGAGTGATTCTGGAGGTCCGCCCACAGGATCCGCCGGCCGGCCGGCGAGACGAGGAGCGGGTTGCTCTCCGCTTCAAAGCCGACGCCCGGCGAGCCGCCCTCTGCTTTCCCTTCCACCCGCACCAGGCCGCCCAGTTCGGCGGAGAGCCGGAGCGGGACGACGAGGCGGCCGCGGTCCTCCTCCGTCAACGCTAGAGACACGACCTTCCGGGTAGCGCCGTCCCCGCCCGGTCTGTCGCGGCCGTCAGCCACAGCGATGCCCGCAGGCAGCCGCAGTTCGAGCGTGCCGCGAAACCCCGGCCAGCCGTTGCCGGCCGCGTCGACCAGAGCCGCCACCAGATCGACCGACTCCCCTGGTCGCGCCGTCGACGGCAGGTGCAGCAGCAGGCGCGCCGCCGGCCCGGGCGATACGTCGACCGCGGGGGACTCCGAGATCAGCTCTCGCACGCCATCGCCGTCGCCGTCGACGGCCACCCAGAACCGGGAGTCCCGCTCGGCATACCGGTCCGCCAAGGCGCCCGCCGGCCCGGCGCCGTACGTGATCTCGACCCGCTCTCCCTCTCTCAGCGCCCGGCCATCGATGTGGACAGCCAGCAGCTGCTGATCGAGCGTCTCGGCCGACAGATCGACACCTCCGGCGTCCGTTGCAATCGTCGTGTAGCCCAAGACCGCTTCGCGCTCCGTCTGCGGTGTGCTCCAACCCCAGAACGGCGATACCTGGAGGTAGACCGCACCGCCAACCGCTACGCCAAGCGGCCCCGCCCGATACACGATGCGCCACGTCCCCGGCCGGCCCGCGACCGCTGGTCCGCTGATCTCCTCGACGGAAGCAGTGCCGCCGCCGTCCGACTCCGCGCGAGGCCTCGAGAGATCGGCACGGAGCTCTTCGACGATCTCGACCCGCGGCGACCGGTCAGGCCAGTCACCGCGCGAGGCCTCATCCGGCGCGGGCCCACACGCCGCAACCGCCAGAACCGGGGCCATAGCGAATCCGAGAGCGCGCACCCGGGAGATCCTCTCACGACCGCGAGAACGGCTGTAGTCTGGCCAACGCCCATGCCCTTCAAGATCGCCTTCATCGGCACCCACGGCGTCGGCAAGACGACCCTCGCCTACGGTCTGGCCGCGCGCCTGAAACGCCGCGACATCGACCTCGATGTCGTCGTCGAGGTGGCCCGCCGCTGCCCGCTGCCGCTCAACGAGCGGACGACCCTGGAGGCGCAGTCGTGGATCCTTCACTCCCAGATCGCGGACGAACTCGTGGCGGAAGCCCGCGCGCCGGTCGTTATCTGCGACCGTAGCGTGCTCGACAACTACGTCTACCTGCTGTTCGCCCGCGGCCGCCAACCGCCGCTCGAACCGCTGATCGAGTCGTGGTGCGCGACGTACGGCCTGTTGGTCTACGTACCCATCCTGCACGGCAGCGAGGCTCAGGCGGACGGCATCCGCGCTACCGACCCCGCCTTCCGTCAGCAGATCGACGACCGACTCTGGAACGAACTGGAGGATCGAAGGATCCCGGTTCTGGCCCTGCACCCCGAACAACGTGCCAAGTGGCTGGACGCAGTGGAACAGGCCGTGGCGAACGAACTCCGCATTCCCCAACTCGACCTGCTGTGAAGTGCCGGCGGCGCGCGTATACTCACGCCCCGAAAACGCTCGACACCGAACACCGATACGCATTGACGAACGTGACCGCGGCCCCTCAGGCGAGCCGCCGGTCGACGAGCCCGAGAGGAGCCGCCATGTCCCGTCCCTACCTTCGCACCGAACTCTGCGACATGCTGGGTATCGAGTATCCCGTTTTTTCCGCCGGCATGGGCCCGGTGGCGGGCGGTGCCGAACCCGTCGCCAAGGCCGAACTCGTGGCCGCCGTTTCCGAGGCAGGCGGCCTGGGTGTGATCGGCGGCGTTGCCTACAGCCCCGAGGACCTGCGAGCCGAAATCAACAAGGTGCGCGCGAAGACGGACAAGCCGTTCGGGGTCGACCTGCTGCTGGCGTCGAACTTCCTGGAGAAGGCGGGCAGCGGACCGACCTCGGCCACGGTGCCGACCCGCGACCTGGTGCCGGCGGAAACGCGCGACGCGCTCAGGAAGATGGCCGAGCACCTGGGTATCGAGTGGATCGAGGCGCCTCCCCCGGAGCCGAGTTGGGCGGTTCCCGAGGGCAAGAGCTACGCCGGCGCCCAGATGGAAGTCCTGCTGGAGGAGAAAGTGCCCGTGTTCGCCTCCGGTCTCGGTTCCCCGGCCCCCTTCTCGAGAGCGCTGAAGGACGCCGGCATCAAGATCGTCTCTCTGGTCGGCAACGCCCGCGCCGCGCGTCGCGTGGCCGACGGCGGCGCCGACATCGTGGTCGCCCAGGGCACCGAGGCGGGCGGTCACACCGGCAAGATCGGTACCCTGGCGCTGCTGCCCCAGGTCATGGACGCGGTGGCGCCGCTGCCCGTCGTCGCGGCGGGCGGCGTCGCCGACGGCCGCGGACTGGCGGCGGTCATCGCCGCCGGCGCGATCGGCGGCTGGTGCGGCACCGCCTTCCTGGTTTCCGACGAGGCGAACCAGCCCGCACTGCAGAAGGAACGCATCATCGATGCATCCACCGAAGACACGGTCGTGACCAGGCTCTACAGCGGCAAGACGATGCGCAACATCACGAACCCGCTGATCGAGTCCTGGGAGCAGAGCGGCATCCGGGCCCTCCCGATGGGGCTCCAGGGCGTTCTCACGCGCGACCTGCTGCACTCCATTCGCACCGCCGGCAGGGACGACCTGCTGATGAACGCCGCCGGGCAGACGTCGGGCATGCTGACGAAGACCCGGCCGGCGAGCGAGATCCTCCACGAGATGGTGGCGGACGCGTCTCACCTGCTGGGGGCGCGGCTGTCGGAGCGGGTTCAGGTCCAGGTCGCCGTCTGAAGACTGGGTGCGCCGGCCTACCAGCGTCGCGCGTCGGGCTCAATCGCCTCGAGGTCGAAGCAGTCGTACCCCGCCTGATGCCGCCAGAAGCGCTCCCGGTACGGGTACGTCCTTAGTGACGCCTGGTCCGTGGGCGCGTCGAGGCTGAAGGTCGCGCAGAGCTCGTACGCCTTCTCCCCGGTGGTCCGGAAGGCGTAGGGCTCCCGGGTCTCCGGATCGACGATCGACACGATGTTGATGTCGCGTTCGCTGCTGAGCGCTTCCAGACTCGCGGGCAGGGAACCGCTCCTCTCCCAGTAGACGTCCACGCCCCGGACGATGTCCCGCAGGTTCCCCACCCGGGCCACATCGAGTCCCCGTTCGCGCGCCGTTCCGGGCGAACCGACGACAACCAGTCCCAGAACCACGGCGACGACGACAGCGACCGAGGATGCTCCAGCGAAGATCGCTGGCAACCGGGGCGCCTGACCGCCTTCGGCCGTCTCGACGTCATCCTGGCGCAGGTCCCAGAAGTAGTAGCCGAAGACGCTGCCCGCGATGGCGGCAACGACCGCCACCTTCAGGAGGAACCGCACGGCCAGTTCGCCGCCAAGGCCGAAGAAGACCAGGGCGATCAGGTCCCCGGCCAGAACGCCCGCCGCGACGAACAGGGTCAGGTACGTGAGCCACTTCCTGATCCGCGACGAGCGCAGTTCCGGATCGCCGCGCAGCGCGCGCCGCACCCGCCGCTGGATCAGCAGGAAGGCCGGGAAGGAGATGACGAGATACGCCAGACCCCAGCGCAGCATCTCGGCGGAGGCCGCGGCCGGAGGCGTGAAGGCCACATCGGCGAAGGCCCGGTTGATCAGCACGAACATCACGTTGCCGAAGCTGATCGCCGCCGTGTAGAGAGCGGCGAAGAGGACCAGGTAGAGAAAGGCCTCACGTGCACCCAGGTACGGCCGGGGCCGCGGGATCGGCGCCACGAAGTCGCGGTCGACCCAGGCGGCGAGCGCCTTGTCGATGTCCGCCGGTCGCCAACTCGCGTCGGCCAGTGCTTCCCTGATCTCGTCGTGGCTGGCGCCCCGCGCCAGCGCCTCCCTTACAAATCGGCTCAGTTCTTCGTTCACGGTGTCTCCTCGGCGTTGTTGACAACGTCAACATACACCTCTACCGGCGACGGTGTCAACAGGCAAAGCGGCGTTATCATCCGCGCCATGATTTCGACAGCCCTTCTCGACGCCCTCCGATCCCTCGACACGCCGACCGTCTGCAACGCCCTGGAGGTCGTGGTTCCCAAGCGCCGCGGCCACGGCTACACGGTGGACCCGTTGGTCTGCGCCAAGCCCGAGTTGCCGCCCATCGTCGGCTTCGCCCGCACCGCGCGCATCCGTGCGCAGCACCCGAGTTCCATCGACCCGAAGCAGGCGCGCCGCACGTCCGTCGGCTACTACGAGTACCTGGCCGCCGGCGAAGGCCCCACGATCACCGTGATCCAGGACCTCGACGACCACGCCCGCGGCTACGGGGCTTTCTGGGGCGAGGTGAACTCGAACATCCACCGCGGGCTGGGCTGTCTCGGCGTGATCACGGACGGCAGCATCCGCGACCTCGACGATGTCGCCGAAGGATTCCAGTTGCTCGCCGGCCGCATCGGACCGTCACACGCCCACGTCCACGTGGTGGACTACGGCGAGCCGGTGACCGTCGCCGGCATGGCCGTCGCGGACGGCGACCTGATCCACGCCGACCAGCACGGCGCCGTGGTCATCCCCGCCGACGTGGCCGACCAGGTCGAAGCGGCCGCCGACCTGATCGCCCGGCGCGAACGGGTGATCATCGACGCCGCCAAGCAGGACGACTTCAGCTTCGAGAAGCTGAAGGCCGCCTGGGGCGAGGCGGCGGAGATTCACTGAATCGCCGGCGGGCGAAGCGGGCTCAGGCCATCACGGGATCGATCGGCGTGATGATGCCGAGCGCGTCCTCGATCGTCTGGGCGGCTTCCAGGCACAGCCCTTCGCGGTAGCGGCCGCCAATCACTTCGACCACCTGGGGCAGACCATTGGCGACGCCCGTCGGTACGCAGACCGCCGGCAGGCCGAGCAGGTTGATCGCCACCTCGAAACGCATCTGGTCGAGGACATCGCCGGGCTCCTGCAGGTCTTAGCCGACGACGAAGGGCGGCTGGGTCATGATCGGAGCGACGACGACCGGGTAGTCCTCCTGGAACTCCTGCCAGACACTGGCGATCCGGTGACGCTGGCCGTACATGGCCTCGTACTCGGTCGGCGACTCGACCCCGAACATGTCGAGCGCGCGGACCAGGAAGTCGTAGGCGTCCGGGGACATGACCTGCTTGAGCGCCTGCCGCGCCGTGTTCAGTTCGTAGCCGAGGAAGACCTCCCATGCGCGGCGCGCTTCAGCCGCCATCGACGGTTCGATCTCCTCAACTGCGTAGCCCGCCGCTGCAAGCGCTTCGCCCGCGGCGCGTACACTCGCCGCGATGTCGGGATGGGTCGAGCCGCCGCTGGGTTCAGGTACCAGCGCAACCTTGACCGGCGACGCCGGCGGTTCCAGATCCAGCGGTACGGGCACCGACCAGGGGTCGCTGCGGTGGTACCTGCCGAGCAGCTCGTACGCCGTGCGCAGGTCGGCGACGCGCCTGGCCATCGGGCCGTCCACCGCCATCAACTGACCAGACATGCTGCCTCCCGTGGCGCTGGCGATGCGCCCGAGAGTCGGCTTGAGCGACGCGATCCCGTTGCACTGGGCCGGGACGCGCAGCGAACCGCCGATGTCGTTGCCAAGTCCCAGACAACTCATGCCGCTTGCCAATGCCGAGCCTTCTCCGCCGCTCGAGCCGCCGACGTTGCGATCGGCGGCCCAGGGATTCCGGGTCACCCCGTAGAGGTAGCTGTCGGTGTGCACCCGCAGACCGAGATCGGGAAGGTTGGTCCGGGTCAAGACGATCGCACCCGCCTCCTTGAGGCGGGTCACGATCAGCGCGTCCTCTTCGGCGTTCTCCTCGGCGTAGGCCGGAACGCCGTTCGTCGTCGGTGTGCCGGCGACGGCGATGTTGTCCTTGACCGAGATCGGCACACCGTGCAGAGGACCGAGTTCCGCGCCAGCGGCGACTGCCTCGTCGGCCGCCTGCGCCGCCGCTCTCGCTTCGTCGGCCAGTACGCGGACGACCGCGTTCAGATGGCCGTTCACGGCGTCGACGCGTGCGAGGTGGGAGTCCACGACTTCGAGACTCGAGACATCGCCGCGCCGGATCGCCGCAGCGAGTTCGCCTGCGCTGGCGCGCCACAGGTCGTCGGGCATCGGCCCGGCGGCAGCCGCGTCGGAAGGAGCTGCCGCCCCACTGTCGCACCCGGCCAGAAGGCCGGCGGCGCCGGCCAGGGACAGGGCGTGGATCACCTGGCGCCGGGAAACGCCTGCGATCTCCTTCGGCTCAAAGTCCTGTGTCGTCATCTTGCTGTCTCCTCTCACTCGACTCCCAATTCATCCAGACTGAGCGTCTCGGCGAGTACGTGCTCGCCGTCGATGCCACGGACTTCCAGCGTGACGCTGCGGGAAGTCCAGTCGATCGACAGCGCGCCGTAGTTCTCGGGCCGGTAGGTCGGGCCCAACCGGTAGGGCCCCGCCTCTTCCCCGCTGCTGGATGGCGAGTTCAGCGAGCTCGCGGTGAGTTCCAGGAGCGGATAGTCGAGCGCCTCGTCGTGGCGGTAGATGCCTGCCCGGTGACGGTCTCCGGAGACGATCACGACGCCGTTGGCCTGCGTCTCGCGGAGCAGGCCGTAGAGGCGATCGCGCTCGGCCGGAAGATGCCGCCAGGCCTCGAAGCCGTGACCGTCGGCGATGACCTGAATCGACGACGCGAGAATGCGCAGATCCGCCTCCTCCTCGAGCACGCCGCGAAGCCAGGCCCACTGCTCCTCGCCCAACATCGTCTTCGCGGGATCCGGATCCGGCAGGTAGCGCTCCTTGCCCGGCACACCACGCTCGTCGGTCGGCCGCAAAGCGGATCGAAAGTACCGAGTGTCGAGCAGAATGAGCTGCACCCGCTGTCCCGGCGGACCGTAGGTCACCGCATCGTAGACGCCCGGCCGGGACACCCGCTCCGAGTCCGCCGGCACGTCCCAGAAGTCCTCGAAGATGCGCTGTGCCTCCTCGCGCCCGAAGAAGTCCGCGCCGCCGTCGTTCAGGCCGTAGTCGTGATCGTCCCAGGTCGCGGCCAGCGGCACCGCCTCGCGCAGCCTGCTGAACCCGTCGGCCGCGGCCTGCATCGCGTACGCATCGCTCAGCTCGCGCAGGTCCTCGGACTCGACGTCGCCGTAGACGTTGTCGCCAAGGAACACGAAGAGGTCGAAGTCGTCGTCGAGGACGGCGTCGAAGATCGGCTGCGGCAGGTCCTGCTTCAGGCAGGAACCGACACCGATACGCACCAACGCCGGGTCCGCCGCCGCCGCCGGGGGCTGTTCTTCCGCCGCGCCGCACGCCAGAACCAGCAGCGCGGCCGCCAGCAGCGCTTCAATCCGCGGCTTCACGGCACACACTCTCGATCGTGAACAGCGACGGGTCGGGCAGCTTTCCCGCGACGACCATCTCCTCGATCAACTTCTCCGTCTCCGTGACCCGATCCCTCTCAGCATAGGCCTCGCGCATCGCCCTCACCTGTGGATGTTCAAGCATTCGACAGTATCCCAGCATCCGCTTCCTCACCTTCGGCCACTTCCGCCGTATGTAGATGTTCGGCTGGTAGGACTCGTCCCATTCGGGCGTCACGTAGTCACGCAGATCGAACGGCCGGCGAAGCCGCCACACGCCTTCGTCGTAGACGATGTTCGGGTCGTCGCCCGCGCACAGGTGCTCATAGAACCACATCCCCTCGTAGTTCGCCTCCAGGTCGGCCAGGGACAGGACGCCCGAGACGGCCCGGCCGAGAATCGTGACCTCGTGGCCGAAACCGCGACGGACGGCCCGATCCTCCGCCTCGGCGAGCGGCGCACCCCGGGAACGGGCCTTGCGGTACCAGCGGTGGTAGTACCAGGCGGTTCCCAGCAGGTGGGTCAACTTGTCCGTGCCAAGCCGCACACCGTTCACCTCCACCGTCGGACTCGGCGGCATCCACCGGCCGGTGTCGAACACCGACGATGTGCCCCCGTACAGATAATGCTGCTTGAACTCCCGCATCTCATCCGCTCCCGACGGTGACCGGCTGACCAGCGGTGAATTGACCGACCAGGTCTCGAAACCGTCGAAGAACAGCATGCGATGGCGCTTGAAGAACCGGAACCGCACCTTCTGGCACGGGCGGTCCCGGCCGTCCCGGTTCAGCTCGGCAACGAGACGCTCGAGTTCCAGGTTGACGCGGGCGTTCAACACCCCGGTCATGTCCTCCAGGGGCCGGCCCCAGGCGAAGAACTGGTCCGTCTCGAGGCCCGGCGCGGCGCCGGCGCCGCCAAATCCGAGGAACACCGCCGCGACCGCAAGGACCACGGCGAAGCGAGCCGAGCGCGGCCTGGCCGGAGCCGGCATCAGAAACCCCAGCCGATCCCGGCCGTGTACACGTAGCGGTCGGCGTCCTCGTGAGCCGAGCTGATCCGCCGCAGGACGCCCAGGTTGAACGTGATGCGAGGCAGCGCGAACTGCCCTTCGAAACCAGCCAACGTCTGCCGCACCGGATCGAGGTCCGAGTCTCCCCAGGTACGCACGAGGACGGCCCGGGCACTCCATCCGACGTAGACGTTGTTCAGGAACGCGGAACGCGGCTTGTGCGCGCCGATCAGGCGGGCATAGCCGACGCCTAGCTGGCCGCCGGCCGAACCCGGCTCGAGCTGCGCGACGAACCCGCGATACTCGCAGAACGTGGCGCAGTCATGGCTGGCCGGCACCCGCGCCACGACCACTCCGCCGCCAACCGAGAACTCAAGCGGGATCGAGTACCGAACCCGTGTGATGCCGAGCCAGCGAAGCGAGGTCTCGTCGACATCCGCTTGGACCCGCTCCACGAGCGACCGGGGGTCTTCTGACCGTGGCCGGGGGTCCTGCGAAGCCAGCGGCCCCGCCCAGAACCAGAGAAGAACAGCCCCCGCGGCCAAGTGCGACGAGCGAGCCCGGACAAATCGGAAAGCAGCTTGCATCGGCGACGAACGCGGCGGGGCTGAGCCCGTTCCTTCTCTCAGCGCCGATGCTACACCCGGCGGCCCGGCTTCCGATCCGGCGGCGCACCGCCGGATCGGGCCGGAAAGGGTGCCGAAGAGGCGAGGAGCCGGTGGCTAGGAGCCGCCGCCGAAGCGATAGCTCATGACCGCCTTCAACCGGCGGCCCTTCGGGTTCGCGGTCAACGCGTCGAAGGACTGCTCGAAGAAGACGAGCGGCGGGTCCTCGTCGGTCAGGTTGATCGCCGACAGGGCGAGATCGAAGCCGAGCCGCGGGAAGCGCCACAGAAACGTGAGATCGAAGGTGAGCCACTCGTCGATCGGCAGCAGTTCAGGCGGCGTCCAGGCGACGTTGCTGTCCTCGTAGGACGAGATGTAGTTCGCCCAGCCGATCAGGCTGTAGTCACTCCACCGGTAGCCAAGCGAGGCCCGGGTCTTCATCTCCGGCAGCGGCGGCGCGATCGGCGTGTCGCGATTCAGCAGGCCGACGACGTCCTTCTGCTCGCGGTAGACAACGCCGTCGCGTTCGAGTCTCTTCAACTCGTAGCTGTTCGTGTACGTGCTGTCCACTCCAAAGGAGAGTTCGCCCACGCCCGCGTCCAGGTGACCGTGCAGGTGGAAGTCGAAGCCCGACGTCTTGATGCCCGGCCAGTTGATCAGGTCGATCCGCACGCGCTCGATGTCCCCGGGAGAGCAGGACCCATCCGCCAGTCCGCCCGGGCAGACGACGCGGCCCATGACCGCATTGAGCACCGCCTGGTTGCCGCCGTAGCCCTCCGCGTAGAGCCGCACGACCTCCTGCTGCGGCAGGGGAGCGATCACGTCGTCGAAGTCGTAGCTCCAGTAGTCCAGCGTGACGTCGATACCGGGCGAGGCGAAGAGCACCAGGCCCAGGTTGTAGGTGAAGGCCTGCTCCGGCATCAACGACCGGCTGCCGAAGGCGTCGACTGCCTTGTAGACGCCGACCGTGTTCAGGTACTCCAGGGTGGTGCGAACCTCCTCGTTCAGATCGTCGACCGAGGGCGCCCGGAACGTGGTCTGAACCGAGGTGCGGAAGGACAGCACGTGGTCTTCGCCGGCCGAGAGCTGCCAGCGGCCCGAGAACTTCGGATCGAAGCTGTCGATCTCGTCGTGGAGCTCGTAGTTCGCCGCGAACTGCATGTCGCCGCCCAAGGCATTGACCGACAGTTCGCCGAACATCCGGTGGACCGCCTGGGAGTCGCCGTACGGGTAGTAGCCCGAGGTGAAGGTGAAGGCGCCGGCGCGCGCCCCCCTCTGTCTGCCGGTGACCGGATCGACGCAGGACCGGTCACCCGGCACCACGCACGGATTCAATGCGTAGTTGCCGACCGCGTTCGGGATCGCGCTCACGTCCAGGTCCCGGTACTGGTAGCCGAACGCGTAGTCGAGCTTCTCCGGCAGCCAGTTGCCGGAAAGCGTCGCCTCGGCCACGACGAGTTCCGCCTCGTTCTCGACGTTGACCTGCTCGTTGATCCAGCCGAGCAGATCCCGGCTGTTCTCGAGGCCCGTGCGGTACATGGGATTCGGGTCGTTCTCCCACGGCGCGCCCGGCTGGGCCGCAAACTCGACCCCGTTGCCGAAGGGGTTGTAGTACATGCAGTCGCCGGCGCCGGGCTGAGCCGAACCGGTGTCTCCAAGCCGCATCCCCGAGGGGCTCGTGTCGTCGGCCACCACGCCGACGCCGCAGTTCGGACCGCCGTAGCCGCGGAAGGCGAGGAACTTGCGGTACGCGTACTCCGCCGGGTGGTTCATGTTGCCCGTCGCACGCGAGTAGTTCACGCCGACGTCCAGGTTCGCCGCCTTGCCGCCGACCGACAGCTCGTGGTCGATGTTCGCCGCGAGCCGGGTCGTCTCCGTGCCGCGCCGCAGGCCGCGTCCGGGGCCCGCGTTGCCGACCAGGCGGCCGTAGAAGTACCAGTCGTCCTGCAGGCAGTCTTCCCCGGAAGCGAAGCCGCCCAGCCCAAAGGAGCTGTTGCAGAACTCCTCACGCCCCGGGTGTTCGTTCGAGATCAACTGCAGGCCGTCCAGCAGGGACACCGGCGGGAAGGAAGGCGTGGTCACGTAGTTCGGAATGAGCGACTCCGCGTACAGGGCCTCGACGTGGTACGTCGTGCCCTCGGCCAGCGGGCCGTTCAACTCGGCGAAGAACCGATTGTTCTCCGTCGCCTCGATCAGGCTGTCCCACGGCTGATAGCGGAAGGCGCAGGTCCAGCCGCGGTCGTAGCCGCCGAGGCCGTTGCACGCGGGATCGACGAAGTAGTCCGTGCCGGCCGCGCCGTTGCGCGCCCGGGCCAGTTCCTCGACGAACGCGGAAGAACCCTCGCCGCCGGTGAGGTTCGGCCGCAGGAAGATGCCGGGATTGCCGGTGTTGGACCAACCCCAGAACCAGCCTGTGGAGCGATCCTGGAGCGTGTACGGCCGCTCTCGGGCGCCGAGATGCGAACGCTCCGCGCGCTCGAGCGAAAAGACCAGGTGATGGTCCGAGCCGCCGAGCTTGCCGCCCCAGATTGCGCCCGCCGAAGAGTCGCCCGCACCGTCCATGCTCTCGTGCGAGACCGAGACCTCGAAGCCGGTGAACTCGTCGCGCGTGACGAAGTTGGCGACGCCGGCGACGGCGTCCGAACCGTAGATCGCCGCGGCGCCTTCCTTCAGCACCTCGATGCGATCGATGGCGATCGACGGGAAGGCGTTGATGTCGACGAAGCGGCCGCCGAACAACCGCGCCGGCAACGCCGTCTGACGCCGGCCGTTGAGCAGCACCAGGGTCCGTGAGGCCCCGAGACCCCGGAGGTTCACGTTGGCGACGCTCTCGGGCACCGCCGTCCCCTGGTCGTTGTACCAACTGTTCGCCTCACCGATGACGCCCGACGACGCGGTCAGGTTCTTGAACAGATCAACCGCCTGCAGCGACCCCTGCTCCTTCTGGAGTTCCCGGTTCAGGACTTCGACGGCATACGGGAGGTCGACGGCCGGTTCCTCGATCGCCGAGCCGGTAACGACGACGACATCGTGAGCGTGGAAGTCGAGGACACCCTCTTCGTCGCCGTGTTCTTCACCCTCGTGGTCCTCGTCGTCGTGCTCCTCGTCTTCCTGGGGCGGAGGCGTGTCGACCGGTGCGGCCGGCGAGGTTTCCGCCAGTGCGGAATCGTCACCGTCTCCCGCGGCGAAGGCGGTTCCCCCAAGGGCTAGCGGGAGAAGCATGAGCAGGATCATCAGTGGCTTGGCGTGCATTTCGCCTCCTTACTCTGGTTCTGACAACGCGTGAGTGGCTCGCCGCCAGGCAGGCATCAACCTGCCCACCGGATCGCGAGCTACACACAAGGGCCTGTGCGAAGAACGATACACCCATTTGGGAGGCTAGCCTCCGGAATCGCTCCTCCCCCAAGAACTACGGGGCTTGGCCCCGGCGCCGCCGAGCGGGCCCGGAAGCGGCGGCGATGCCGGCCCTTCGCTTGCGCCTCCGGCAAGTCCGTAAACTAAGATCACTGCCCAACAGGAGGTACAGATGTCCCGACGAGTCCACCGAGTCCTGCCCGCCGCCGTTCTCGCACTGACCGTGAGTGCGGCCGGCCCCTCCCCCGCTCACCACGCCTTCTCGGCCGAGTTCGATGCGAACCTGCCGATCAAGATCGAGGGCACGATCACCAAGGTCGAGTGGATCAACCCCCACGCCTGGGTCCATGTCGAGACGACCCTCGACAACGGCGAGACGATGACCTGGGAACTCGAGGCCGGCACCCCGAACACGCTGGTGCGCCGTGGCCTGACCCGCACCCTGCTGCGCCCCGGCACGGAAGTCGTCGTCCGCGGCTACCAGAGCAAGGACCGGATGTGTGTTCCGAACTGCCGCGGTAGCGGCCGCGACATGAAGCTCCCCGACGGCCGCAGCCTGTTCATGGGCTCATCCGGCACCGGCGCGCCGCGCGACGGCGCCGACCCGACCGAGCAGTAGCCACGAAGGGGCGCCCAGCGCCACACCGGCGGCCACCGGATGTGCTCGCCTGATGCCGACCGGCTACTGGTCCCCCGCCGGGTTCGACTCCGTCTCGTCGTCGATCAGACCGAACGCCGCGACGATCTCCAGGGCGATGAACGCCACCGCCAACAGGATGAAGAAGTTGAAGTCACTCATGTGCCGCCCACTTGCCGCGCAATCGGCGAAGTTCCGCGCGCGAACGTTACCTCACCGGATCGTCCCCGGCTACTGATCCTGCTCTTCCTTCGCGGCCTCCAGGGCCTCCCGCGCCGCGTCGACGCGGTTCTGGCCGCCGTACCAGCTCGCGAGCCAGTCCTTGCCGTCTTCGGCCTTGCCTTCCTGCTCGCGGTGGCGGGCGCCGCGCAGCATGAGGGTCATCGCGCGGTTGCCTTCGTGGCAGGCGTACTCGAGGACGGGGTCGTCGCTGCGACGCATCTCCAGGGCGCTCGTCCAGGGCGCTTCGTACGACTCTGGATCGTTGACGGTGTACTCGTAGAGGAGGGCGTCGGGGCCGGTGCGGGTGAAGCGTTCAGTCAGGACCAGGTTCGGGCCGGTGCCGCGGAAGGCTGTGTGCTCCGTGTAGTTCTTCGTCGTCACGACGAAGGTGTCGCCTTCCCAGACGCCTGACGAGTCGCCCTTCCAGAAACGCATGCTCTCGTCGGCGTGCTCGCGACCGTCGGTCGGAATCACCCGGTGGTCGTTGATCATCTCGGTCATGATCGCGACGTAGCCCGGCGACTGGAAGATCTCCATCATGTTGTTGTAGGCGCCCGGCGTCATCGGCGGGCCGGCGTTGAAGCCGACGATGCAGCGCTCGTAGCTGTTCCGCTCTTCCGGGCCGGCCGGCGGCTGGCCCCAGAGCGCGTAGCGCTCGTTCGACCGCCGCTGCGCATCCTCCGTGACCGCGGGTACGCGGCCGTTCGGCGGATCGATGACCAGGGAAGTCCGCATCGTGCCGGAGACCTTGTCGCCGAGATCGAGCCAGAAGGAGTTGTAGCCCACGTCGACGTCGCCCTGACTGGGATCGACATCCTGCACGCCGGAAGTCGCCCGCGCGGCGCGTTCCTCGCGGCGCCGCTCTTCCCACTCGGCCGCCTCTTCGGCGGTCAGGGTCGCCTTGTCGCCGAAGGCAGCCGGACGTTCGAGCGGCGTGATCGAGCGGAAGTCCCAGGTGCCCTGCAGGTCGGGAACGCCCCACGATGTCTTGAGTTCCGCGTCCTGGGCGGCTGCGACGCCAGCGAAGGCGACGGCGACAGCGACGACACAGACGATGCTTGCAAGCGGTCGATTCCTCATCTCTTCTGCTCCTTCCGATTCTTCAGACAGAGGCTGCCCGTCCTACTCCGGCGTCGCTCCACGACGCAGGTGACCGTAGGCGGCGTCCTCGCCGCCGAGGGGGATGCACTTGAACTCGAGCAGCCGCGCGTTCTCTTCCAGGCGCCGGTAGAGCGGCATGCTGATCGTCCACGGCTCGGTGAATACCTGGGGATCCGTGATCGTGGCTTCGTAGCGCATCGAGTTCGGGCCGGTCCGCGTGAAGCGTTCCTCCACCACGAGTTCTTCGCTGTGGAAGTTGCCCGAGGCGTCGAACCAGGTGTCCGCCACCTGGTCCGTGACCTCGACCACGAGGGTGTCGCCCTCGAAGCGGCCGAGCGAGTACCCCATCCACGACGGCAACTCAGCCCGCGTGCCGGGCCGGTCGAGACGGACCGCGCGGCTGTTCCCGCCCCACTCGTAGGCGAAGAAGACCGCCTTCGGCGTCTGCACGATCTGGAACGGCAGCGGCATGTAGGTGGCGCGCGGTATGCCCGGTATGAAGCACTTCGCCGCCGGATCCAGGTTCAGCCAGTCGGCCCGGTTCGCGTTGCGCTGCTCGAGCGCCCAGTCCTGGTAGGGAATGCTGCCGCCATCGACCACGCTCAACCCGCCCGGAATCGCTCCGAGAGCGCCGTACTCCGGCACCGGAGTGCGCCGCGCATGGTGCGCTTCGAGATCCCAGTGCGCGCTGTTCATCGTTTGCCAGATGCCGTTCAGGTCCGGATCGCCATCGGGCGTCCGCGGCGCCTGGTAGGCGCCGTCCTGTGCCTGCGCCGCGGCGGACACGAGAAGAAGCAGCATCGCCGGCAGCGACACGGCCAGACTGTGCTTTTGCATGATGGCGGACTATAACGAAGACCGCGTTTACGGGAGGCGGAACACGAACAGGCCGTTACCGCTGCGGGGATAGCGAATCTCCGGACTGACCCGGGCCGGAACGAAGCGGGGACTGCCGCCGCCCAGGCCGGTCGAAACCGCCACGTACTGGACGCCATCGACCTCGTAGCTGACCGGGAAACCCTGGACCGAGGTCGGCAGGCGGGTTCCCCAGAGCTCCCTACCGGTGGCGGTGTCCCAGGCCCGGAACCGGCGGTCGATGTCGCCGGCGAAGACGACACCTCCCCCGGTGGTCAACGCCGCGGTCAGGAAGGCCGGCCGCTGCTCGACGCTCCAGACCTCCTCCATCGTGTCCACGTCGTAGGCCGCCAGTTTGCCGAGACGGCCCTCCGTTCCGGGCATCTCGAACCACTTACGGTCGGCGCCCTCGCCCCCCGATCCCTCCTCGAACCGGATCTCGCGGCCCGAGATCTCGAGACAGCTCTGGCTCAGCGGCACGACCAGCAGCCCGTGCGCCGGGCTGTAGGACGATGCCTGCCAGTTGTGGCCTCCCGCCGTGCTGGGACACACCGACACCCACTCCCCGACCTCGGCCGAGGCGATGTCCTCCCGGTAGCGGACCTCGCCGGTTTCGCGGTCGATGTGGTCGAAGACGTTCTGGAACACCATCTCCCTGAGCGCAACGAAGGAGCCGTCGGACCGGTCGAGCTTCCACAGAATCCCGTGCTTGCCGGAGGTGAGGAGGAACCTCTGCTCGCCGCGGTCGATCAGGACCTGCTCGAACGCTTCGTCGAAGTCGAGCGCCTCGCCCGGCACGTACTGACGGTAGAACGCGATCTCCCCGTCGCCGGGCCGCAGAGCCAGGGTCGAGTTCGTGTACAGCACCTCGTGGTCGATCGTCAGGCCCCGGCTCGCCGGCACCCACGGCTTCGCCTGGGCCACCGGCCAGTAGAGCAGTTCGAGCGCCGGGTCGTAGCTGCCCGGAATCCACGAATCGCCGCCGCCTCGCAACATGAGCGGCAGATCACCCCAGGTCTCGCCTCCCGGCTCCCCGGGCCGGGCGATCGTGTACGTGCGCCATCGTTCCTCACCGGTCTCCGCGTCGTGGGCGGTGATGAAGCAACTGTCCTCGAAGTAGCGGATGCAGCCGTTGATCCCGTTGATCACGAGTCCGTTTCTTGCGCCGGTTCCTTGCCCCCCCGCGCCGCGATCGCCCTCGGCGTGGATGTCCGGTACGACGATCGGTCCGCTCGTGTTCCGGTAACCCTTTGCCGGATCGGCGATCCGGGTCTCCCACACCGGCCGTCCGCTCCGGGCGTCGAGCGCGAGCATCGCCGCGTCCTTGGTGGCGACGAAGACCTTGTCGCCCCAGATCGCGAGGTTGCGGAGCTGGTTGAAGCCGCGCGCCGCATCGCCCTCCAGCGAACGGCGGTACTCCCAGATCAGCGTGCCGGTGTCGGCCTCCAGCGCCTGGATGATGTTGCGCGGGTTGGCGAGATACATCACTCCGCGGTAGACCAGCGGCGTCGGCTGGTTCACGCCGTCCGCCATCGCCCAGGACCAGGCCAGCCGCAGCTCGCCGACGTTGCCCGCGTCGACCTGATCGAGCGGGCTGTGGCCCTGGCCGTCGTAGGTGCGCCGGAACATCAGCCAGTCGGCCGGGGCGGGATCGAGCAGTATCTCGGCGGTGACCGGCTCGAAGTCCTCGATCTCGCGTTCGCCGGGAGGCCTGACGACCTCCTCTACAGTCGCCGCGACCGGGCCGCGGCGGTCCGCGACGGCGGCCGGGGCCGTGGAACCAGCCGACGCCGGCCCGCCATCCAGGCCCAGGGTGCCCAACACCGCACTCAAGCCCGGTGCATCGGGGGCCAGGGCTTCCTCGCCGGCCACGGCGCCGTTCGCCTGCAGCACGAAGGCGGCGAGGTCGTACGCCTGTTGGGGACTCAGAGAGTTCCGGTCCTCCGGCGGCATCGTGACCCGGATCGTGTCCGCGAGGTCGACGACGGCGCCCGTTCCCCAGGCGCCCAAAAAGTCCGCGCCACGCAGTGGCGGAGCCTCGTTCGCACCCCCGATCAGGCTCGACAGGTGGCAATCGACGCAAACCTCTTCGTAGAGAGCCCGCCCGCGCTCCGCCTGCTCGTTGGTGTAGACGCGAGGTGGAGCTTGCGCCGTCTGCGCCGCGACCCTCGCGACGGATGCAAACAGCACAGCCGCTACCACAAGAACCCGGACGCTCCGAGCCATGCCTAGCGCGCTCCCGCCTCGTGCTTCCTGATGGCGCTGACCTGCTGTTCCCACCGGCCTACTCGATCTTCCCGCATGCGCAGCTTCCCCCGATCAAAGCGCGCGAGCACCCAGTCATGGTCTGCGGCATCGAACGGCATCCAGAGGTCGGGACCGACCCAAAAGGTGTACGAGGCGCGCTGGAGGCCCTCCCGCTCGCTACTCGCGGATGGCAGCACCATGATGTTCACTCCCCTTTCCTCCAGGACGTACCCCGGCGGTGGCTTTCGGTCGTGCCCCATGAGTCGCTCGCTGTTTGGCCGGGTCACGGGATTCCGCGCCACAGTCTTGTCTACGAGGCCGTACCCGTCCACGATTCTCACGTCCGGCAAGAAATACGACTGGATCCCCAGGGCGCCCGCTGCTGTAAGCGCGTCCTCAGGAAACACCCCCCTTTCCATGCGCTGGTACTGCTGCCACGCCTCGAGATTGAGGTTCGCGGCCTCCCGATGTTCCGAGAAACGCAGCGACACGAACTGTTGCGCCATTCGCCGGCGCAGGTCGTTCGAGACGGAAGCCAGGGTCTGCAGTCCCGGCGCCGCACGAAGCCATGGGCTGTTCTCGCGGTCTATCTCCACGTGAAGCGCCGACTTGTAACCCGTCGTAGCGGCACCTTGAAAAAGAAGGGCGCCCTGCAACGCGCCAGAGTAGAAGAGGACGGGCACGAAGAGCACGAGGGCCCACACGGTGGGCTTGGTCGGTCCCAACTGTCGTGATTCCGACCGAAGTCGCTGCAACTGGACGAAAGCCACAGCGCCGATTTGAACGATCCCCGCAGCCGCGGGGACCGCCATCAGTGGCCAGTAGAAGTCCAGCGGTCGATACTCGAAGTGGTCACCGCCGATTCGGAGCAGATACGCCATGTGCGGAACGATGCAGAAGAGCGGCAGGGCGTACCGGATGTCTCCGCGCTCTCGCCACGCCCTCCACAAGGCAAGGACCGCCAGCGGCGCCAGCAGGTACAGACCAGTGTCGATCACCGCCGCCGACAGATAGCTGAGTCCTGACTCATACCACGGCCGAACGTACTTGGCGTAGTAGGTGTTCGGTAGCCACTCCCCGTAGTAGGCGTACCGGAACAGAAAGTGCGACGCGACCAGGCACGCGAAGGGTAGGACCAGCCAACCGAGCTCTCGGAAGTCCACCCGCAATCGCCGGGAGGCGGAGATTCGCTGCGTGACGAACCAGCCGAAGCAACACGCGGCGATCAAGGGTCCCTCCGGCCTCGTGTATGCGGCCGCGGCCAGGCTCAGGGAAGCTCCGACAAGTCCCGAGCGACTGTCGCCGTACACCGTCAGGCACACGACCGCCACGACGACGAAAAGGGTGAACTGCCCCGTCTCCAGTCCCCCGGCGGAGGTCCACACGGCGAACGTGGCGCTAGTGCATAGGAGGCCCAAGGCCATCCAGGCCACCAGCGCCCGGTGCCGAAGCCCGGGAAGTCGCGCTGCCCACCAGACCGTGGCCGCCAGCGTGCCCACCGTGCAGACGACCGACAGCCACGGCGCGGCGTTCTCGGGACGCAGGCCGAAGAGCTTCCACAGGACCGCCAGCTCGAGGACCCAGAGGAAGTTCGAGTATCCCTCCACGCGTTCTCCGAGGTTGAAGACCAGACCGTGGCCTTCCACAAGGTTGCGAACAAACCGGAAGCTGATGAAGGCGTCGTCGCAGAGAAACCAGGCCAGCGACGCAAACCAGGCCAGAATAGCCAGCCACGGCAAACTGCCACCAATAAGCGCTACTCTCCGGGCCATGCCGCGCATACTAGTTGTCGGGGGAACAGGTCCAACCGGCCCACCGATCGTCAACAGTTTCCTCGCCGCCGGCTCCGAAGTATCGATCTTCCACTCCGGACGCCACCCCGTGGACTTCGACGGTCCCGTGGAGCGCATCCTCGGCAACGCCCGCGACCGGGACGACATCCGCTCGAAGATCGCCTCCCGCGAGTGGGATCTCGCGGTGTGCATGTACGGCCGGTTGCGGACGCTGGCCGAAGAACTCGCGGGCAAGACGACGCGCCTCGTTGGCATCACGGGCCAGCCCGTCTACAGGGGCTCGCAGCCGCCGACGCCCGAGGGACGTATCCCGCTGCCGGTGCCGGAGTTCGCCCCGCGCCAGTACGACGCGAAGAACTACACCGGCAAGGTCGCGGCCGGCGAAGATCAGCTCTTCGAGCAGCACGGTCGCGGCGACTTCGAGGTCGTCATCCTGCGGTATCCCGGGGTCTACGGCCCGCGGACGCCAATGAACCACGAGTGGGCGGTGGTCAAGCGCATCCTCGACCGCCGGCCCTTCATGATCCTCCCCCACGACGGGGTCACCTACTTCCAGCGCGGCTACGCCGAGAACCTGGCCCGGCTCGTGTTCCTAGCCTCCACCCGGCCCGAGGCGGCGGGTCAGGCCTTCAACGCCGGCGACGAACGGGTCATCAGTTGCCGGGCCGTGGCGGAGATCATCGTCGACGAGCTCGACGCCGACATGGAGCTGATCGGCGTGCCGGCCCCGTTCTGCCGCGGCGTCTTTCCGCTGGCCGAGAAGTCGAACCAGATCCTCGACATGTCGAAGGCCCGGACGCTGCTCGGCTACCGCGACGTGGTCGACCCGGAGACCGCGACCCGCGCCACCGCCCGCCACCTCGCCGCCAACCCGCCCGACGAGAAGGATCTCTACGCCGCTGGCACGGGCCGCTTCGACTACGAGCGCGAGGACCGGATCGTCGAGCGTTGGCGGCGGGCCGTTTCCGTGATGGCCGCCGACTGAGGGGTTGGCTGTTACCCTTCGTTCACCGAACGCTGAAACGGAGGAGTCGTCGATGATCAGACGAACGATGATCGCTCTTGCCCTGGCTGCCGCTCTCGTCGCGGCCCCCGCACTCGCGGCGGACGACTGGCAAACACCGCGCACTCCCTGGGGCCATCCGGACCTGCAGGGGTTGTGGACGAACACCACCCTGACGCCCTTCGAACGGCCGGTCGAGATGGGGGACAAGGCGTTCCTGACCGAGGAAGAGGTCGCCCAGGCGGAGGCGGCGCGGCAGGCCATGATCGAGAACCGCGCCGAGCAGCCGGCGCAGAAGGCGGAGGCCGGCCAGAACGTCGGCGCCTACAACCTGCACTGGCTGGAACTGGGCACGAAGATCGTCGGCAGCCGGCGAACCTCCCTGGTCGTCGATCCCCCGAACGGTCGCGTGCCGGTGCGCCCGGTTGCCCAACAAGTCCGCGCCGACAACCTGGTCAAGATGTTCGACTCCTACGAGTACATGAGCGTGTGGGACCGCTGCATCACCCGCGGCGTTCCCGGCCACCTGTTCCCGGCCGGCTACAACAACAACTACCGGATCGCGCAGACGCCCGAGTACGTCGTCATCTACTCCGAGATGATCAACGACGTCCGCTTCATCCCGGTCGACGGCCGGGAACGGCTCCCCGAGGACCTCCACCTCTGGAACGGCGATTCCCGCGGCCACTGGGACGGCGACACGCTGGTCGTCGAAACGAAGAACTTCTCGGACAAGGGCTGGATCGCGACCAGCGGCTCCCAGGGCCGGATCAAGGGGATTCCGGTCAGCACGGAACTCGTCACCGTGGAGCGCTTCACACGGATCGACGAGGAAACGGTGGACTGGACGGTCACGATCGACGATCCGGTCAACTACACGGACACCTGGACGGTGAACATCCCGCTCTACTTCGATCCGGACAACGAGATGTTCGAGTACGCCTGCCACGAAGGGAACTGGGCGGTCACGAACACGCTGAGCGGCGCTCGCCACCTGGAGAAGACGGGCGGGAACAGCAGCTTGTGAGCTTCGAAGACAACCGCTTCCCCGTTCCCGTCCGGGAGGAGTTGGCCACCGCACTGCGCAGGTCGTGGGCCGACATCGGACGCCCCGGTACCTGGTGGACCGGTCCTGAGCGCGTGGCCATCGCGGCTCTCGCGCGGGCCGACCGCGTCCAGCGCAACGACCCGCCCTGGAGCCGAGACCGTTCGCAGCCGCTGCTGGCGCCCCTGCCTGCAGAAGCGGTCGAGGCGGCGCGCAAGATTGGCGCCGATCCGACCCACCTCGACCGCGACTGGGCCGAAGCCACGATCGCCGGGCTCGGTGACGCGCTCTACGTCGAACTCGCCTCGGTCGTCGTGACGACGGTCGCCGCGGACGCCTTCTGCGAGGCAATGGGGATCGAGCACGAGCCTCTGCCCGAACCGGAGGCCGGCGAACCGACCCGGGAGCGCCCGGACGGCATGGGCGACATCGGCGCCTGGGTCCCGGTCCAGGTCGTCGACTGGAACCGCGCGAACGTCGCGCGCGCTCTGAGCCTGGTGCCGGAAGGCGTGCGCACCTTCTTCCGCATGGTCGCCGCCATGTACTCGGGAACGGCGACCGACTTCGAGAAAATGGTCTGGGACCACCGGCCGCTATCCCGCCCCCAGGTCGAGCTGCTCGCGGCAAGGGTTTCGGCCCTCAACCAGTGCTTCTACTGAACGACCGCCCACACCATGCTGCTCCGGGCGAGCAGCGACGCAGTCGGAGCGGAAGTCGACCTGAGCGCGGCGGTGGAAGATGCCGCTGACGGCGGCGTCGAGCACGGCGCGATCCTGACCGCCTTCGCGGAAGCCGTCGTCCGTGCCACGGACGAACTCGACGATGCTCGCGCACGCACCCTGGAAACCCTGGGCCCGGCGAAGTTCGTCGAAGCCGCCGCCACCGTCGGGATCTTCAACGGCCTCGTCCGCGTCGCCGACTCGACCGGCATCCCGAGCGACCCGATGACCCTGGAACGCACCGCCGACGTCCGCGGCGTCCTCGGCTTCAATGACTGGTCCGGCGCAAAGGCGTCGGGCGTAGCCGAAGCGCCGGCGTAGCGGCGGCGCGGCGCGGCACGACACCCGCCGGTTGGGTCCGGAGCGGCTGGCCGTCATGGGCAGGTGATCCGGTAGATCCTGGCTTCGTTGAGTGCGGCGAGGGGTTCGAGGAGCGCGTAGGACTGGTGCTCGCCGGCGCGGGTGGCGGCGATGAAGGGGCGGAGCCAGTCGCTGGGGTCCTGGTCGGAGCGGCCGCCGCCAAGTTGGACGGTGGGGCGGACAACGAGGAGGAGGCGGTCGAAGTCGGGGCAGTGGCGGTTGGCGATGCGTTCGAGGTCGGGGTAGGTCAGAACTTCCGTGTAGGGCAAGCCCGCATAGGAGATGGCATGGCTGCCGGGGACCAGGAAGGGGACGTCCATCGTGCCGCCGCCGATGACGAGGTCGCCGGGAACGGTGTGGTCGCGCAGCCATTGCTGGCGTTCGCTGCGGAACTCCACGACCCGGGCGTCCCGGCCCGTCGACCAGAGGGTCGCTTCGCGAACGAAGGCGGCGCCCAAGCAGGCGGCGAGGATGGCGGGCGGTAGCCAGGCGCATCGGCGCAAACCGGGCACGGCGGCCGCCGCGAGGGCTCCGAACACCGGGATGAGCGGCACGGTCGCCGGCAATACCAGCCGCACGCCGATCGGATCGAAGTTGGCCTGGGTGCTGCGCCAGACGACGGCCGCGACGTAGAGAACGGCCCAACCGCAAACGAAGAGTGAGAGACATGAGCCTGCCAGGGGCAGGGGACGGCCCGAATCCCTGGCTGTCCGGATCGCGAAGGCACCAAAGGCTCCGAGCACGACGGCGAGTATCGCTGCGTCCGGCCAACTGCCGAGTGCGGTCGAGCGCCAGCCGCCGAGAACTGCCGTACCGGCGCGCTCCAGGCTCTCGGACAGCGTCGTCACGGCGGGCATCGCTGAAGGCAGGAGGCGTCCTTCGACGGACAGGTTGCGGCCGAGGACGACGGCGACCGGCACGAGTGCGCCGGCCGCGAGTGCCAGGGCCAGTCGCCTCGCGGCTTCGCGGCGCCCTTCTCGAAGATCAAAGCCGCTGAACCACAGGGCCAGGACACCGATCAGCGGCAGCGGCCACAACGAGTAGCGGACGCCGAACGCCGCTCCGGCGAGCAGGCCCAGCGCGAAAGGCGGCAGCAGGCCAGGCCAGGCCGGGCGGACGCCGTGGTCGGGCGTCCTCTCGAGGTGTCGATCGAGAAGCAGGAAGAACAGCAGCACGACGGCGACGCCGAAACACTCGCTCAAGGCGGCTCGGCCGAGATGAGTCAACGGAACGAACAGGAGCGCGGCGCCGAGTGCGATCGGCGCGGCCGGCGGACCTCCGATCCTCAGCCCAAGCAGGTAGACCAGCGCGAGGATCGCGGCGTAGGCCAGGGCGGAAACGACCAGCGCTGCGTCCGCCGCGTCCGGGCCGAGCAGCGACTGGAGGGCAATCGCCAGGGGATAGCCCGGCGGCTGCGCGGTAAAGGCCGACGGTAGGTCCAGGTCGCCGGACAGGTAGAACGGCTGGTTGAAGCCGCCGGTGGACTGCACCAGACCGTCGCCGGCGACGACGCGCCGCGCGACATCGACGTAGTTCATCGAGTCCGCAGTGAACGTGCGGACGCGGATCAACGAGTTCGCCGCAAAGAGGCCGCAGTAGGCGCTGGCCACCAGGGCCAGCAGGACCTTTGCCGTGGCGGGGCGGCGCAAACCCCTAGCCTGCGAACTCCGGAACCGGCAGCTCCGCGAGGTGCCGGTGGCACATCTCGCAGCTCGACACGCCCCGGGCTTCGGCCGCAGGATCGAGCTCCTCGTCCACCCACCGCAGGAAGGAGCGATAGTTCCCGAACACGGTCTCGGACTTCGTACCGACCGCGCCGAGGTCGAAGTGGGGCGAATCGACCTCGGCGGCGAACGGACAGGCGTGAAACCGTCCCTTCGTCGTCAGCACCGGGAAGCACCGCACGCAGCGGTTGCCCATACCGTGGTACTCCGACTCGCGGTCCCGGTCGAACTCCTGCTCCGCCCCGCCTCCAGCGTGGAAGAGCACCTTGTAACCCTGGAAGATGCGGTTCGGATTCTCGCGCGCCCACTCCTCGAGACGATCCCGGGCGTAGCGCGGCATCGGTTTCGCGTCACGGCCGTGGTAGATCGAGTAGTTGAGCACGGCTTCGCTCTTCGGGTCCGATTCGAGAATCGAGATCAGCTTCTCCGCCTGGATGCCGTTCGAAAACACGGTGATCAGACCAGCGAAGCCACGCTCGCGCACGTAGCGCATCGCGGCGACGATCTCCGGCGTGTGCAGGGTCGGCTCGCCGCCGTAGAACTTCAGGTTGCCGTCGGCGGCGAGGCTGTCGAGCGCCTGGTCGAGCACCTCCGGCGTGTAGGCCTCGTACCACCCATTCGGCGAGCCCTGGATCGTGCACCAGGAACAGTCCCGGTTGCAGAAATTGCCCTCGTAGAGGTGGAGTTCCCGCAGTTCGCCGTCCGCCTCGGCGAAGTGCTCCACCGGCTCATGGAACGTGATCGGGCCGATGTTCGGGTCGCGGTGCGTGTCGTTCAGGCCCCAGTCGTAG
>Ga0209754_1001080_pt1 | contig 29932 bp, 24 predicted proteins | sample MesohylBB_FD_187295 | JGI IMG/M metagenome (GOLD analysis project Ga0209754, IMG submission 187295) | Host-associated microbial community of the marine sponge Aplysina aerophoba from Gulf of Piran - sponge mesohyl, lysed by bead beating... | ecosystem: Host-associated > Porifera > Sponge >... | reverse complement strand
GTCCTCGGCGTCGAGTACGGCGCCGGCTTCGGGGTCGCCCGCGCCCGCGGCAGCGAGAACAACGATCCGTTCGAAATGCGGGAAGGCAGCGTTTCCACCCGGAGCAACCGCCACGGCGGCATGCTCGGCGGCATCTCGTCGGGCCAGCCGATCGTTCTTCGCTGCGCGGTGAAACCGACCAGCAGCCTGCCGCAGCCGCAGGACACGGTGACCCGGGCCGGGGAGCCGACGACGATCGCCACGAAGGGTCGCCACGACCCCTGCCTGCTACCCCGCTTCGTGCCGATGGGCGAGGCGATGATCGCCCTGGTGCTGGCCGACCACGGCCTGCGCCAGGTCGCGGTCAGCGACGTGCTGGGCTAGGGCCGCAGTATCGTCGCCGCTTCGCGGCGCGTCCTCCTCAGAAGCCGGCCAGAAGGCCGGCGCACCCAGTGATTTACGGGTCGACGCGCGCCGTCGCCTTGCCCATCACGACGACATCACCATCCTGATTGACCGTCGTGACGGAAAGGTCGACCAGGTTCTGACCGTCCTCCTCGCGGACCGCATCGACCTTCGCCGTCGCGGTCAGGGCGTCGCCCGGCCACACCTGGCGCGTGAAGCGGACGCCGTAGGCGGTCAGCCGCCCGTCGCCGACGAAGTCGGTCACCATGCGGCCGGTCATGCCCATCGTCAGCATGCCGTGGGCGAAGACGGTGGGGTAGTTCGCTACCTTGGTCGTGAAGATCTCGTCGGAATGGAGCGGGTTGTAGTCGCCCGAGGCCCCCGCGTACTGGACGATCTGGGTGCGGGAGAGGTCTTCCGTGAGCTTCTGGGTGTAGGTGTCGCCGACCTGGACTTTGCTTGCCTGAAGTGCCATCTGTTCTCTCCTCAGTCGCTTTCCACAACCTTTTCGGTGCGCACGCCGACGCCGGTGGCGCGCACGACGAGTTCGCCGGATTCGTCGAAGTACTCCACGATGTTCTCGCTGAACGTGAGCTTGCCGCCACGCTTGCCCTGCCGCTCCCAGGTCTTGCCGGGGCGGGCCTTGAGGGTGAGGGTCTCGCCCGGGTTCACGTGCCGGAAGTACTCGAAGCGCTGCTCCGCGTGCAGGCCCGTACCGCCGTCGCCGCCGGTGCGTGTGGGCGGCACGCCGGTGGGCTCCTTGCCGGAGCCGAACCACGGTTCGCCGATCTTGGGGCGCAGGAAGTAGTCCGGGTCGTACTGCGCCGAGGCCTGGTAGAAGGTCGGCGGCGCGATCACGTCGCCGGGCTCCGTGTCCGCCGCCGCGTCCGCGTCGTGATAAATGGGGTTCGGGTCGCCGACCGCGCGGGCGAACATCATGATGTGTCCGGCCTCGATCGGGAACTTCTCTGCTGCCATACCGTTCCGTCCTCCCTTTGCCAGTGGTCTCTGGAGCGCACTCGCTGCGTCGTTTGAGCGCGTGACTGTAGCAGCGCTGACATGAACTTGCTTCTCCTGGAGGAAGGCGACCTAGAGTCCGGCGGTCCCGCCGGCGTTCGGGCGGTAGTCGGCGGCGAACGCCTCCGGCACGTCCGCAAGGTGCTGCGGGCGGCGGTAGGCGACACGCTGGACGTGGGCCGGCTGGGCGGCGGCATCGGCCGCGGGCGGATCGTCGAGCTGAACCGGGAGCGCGTCGTGCTGGAGCTGGGACCACTGGACGGCGAGCCGCCGCCGCCGCTTCCGGTCACCCTGGTCCTGGCGTTGCCCCGACCCAAGTTCGTGGGCCGGATTCTGCAGGCCGCGGCCGCGATGGGTGTCAAACGGATCCTGCTCGTCCACACGGCCCGGGTGGAGAAGAGCTATTGGCAAAGCTCGATGATGCGGCCGGAGGCGCTGCGTCGTCACCTGATGCTCGGCCTGGCGCAGGCGCGGGACACGGTGCTGCCGGGAATCGAGTGTCTGAGAGGACCGCACGATCTGACGGAGGCGCTGCCGGGCCTGCTTCAACGCCACGACGACGTGCTGGTCGCCGACGCCGGCGGCGCCGAACCGTGCCCGCTGGGCATCGATGGACCGACCGCGCTGCTGATCGGTCCCGAAGGCGGCCTGCTGGACGAGGAACTCGATCGATTCGCGGCGGCTGGTGCACGGACGGTCAGTCTTGGTCCGCGGGCGCTCCGGGTGGAGCATGCCGTGGTGGCGCTACTGTCGCGCCTGGCGATCTGAGACCGGGAGGGTGGTGCGCCGCGGCGTTGCTCGCCGTGGCTCCCTGGGGCGCTACTCCCGGATCGTGGCGCCGACCGACCGCTCGATCTGCCCCAGGATGCGCCGGCGGAGCTTCTTCACGTCGCGGTCGCGCAACGTGCGGTTCGGGGCCCGGAAAGTCAGGTGGTAGGCGAGGCTCTTCGAGCCTTCGCCTACGCCAACGCCGCGGAAGACATCGAACAACTCGACGGCGCAGAGCAGGGGCTTGCCGGCCGCGAGGAGGGCGGCCTCGACGGCCGCGGCCGGCGTCGCCTCGTCCACGATCAGGGCCAGGTCCTCACGCACTTCCGGATAGACCGGCACCGGGTCGACCTTCAGGGAGTCGGGGATGCGCTCGAGGATGCGGTCGAGTTCGAGTTCAGCGGCCAGTACGGGCTGTCCGGCTGGCGGCTCCATGTCGAAGTTCGCGGCGACCGTCGGGTGGACTTCGCCGAGCGTTCCGACCGGTTCCGGGTCGCCTGCGAGCAGGACCGTGGCGGTGTGTCCGGGACGGAAGGCGGTTGCCGCCGAGTGCGCCTCGGGCTCGCCGAACTCGACCATCAGGCCGAGGCGGTCCAGGACCGCTTCGACGACGCCCTTGACATCGAAGAAGTCGAAGCAGTCGTCGGGGTCGGCGTGCGCCTGCCAGTGGCCCGCACGACGCGGACCGGTGAGTACCAGGGCGGCCCACTGGCGTTCCTCGGACAGCGAATCGCCTTCGTTCACCGGGAACACGCGGCCGACCTCGAACAGGGCGAGCCGGTCCTTGAAGCGACTGTTCGAGGCCGCGGCCTCCAGCACCGACGCGAGCAGGCTGCGGCGCATGACGACGCGGTCGAGGGTCGAGGGGTTGGCGAGGCGGATGTAGGGCGGGGGCTCGGCCTCCTCGAGTTGCAGTTTCGCTTCCGCTTCCGGCGTCGTCAGCCGGTAGCTCACGACCTCCTGAAGGCCAAGGTCGGCGAAGGTGTCCTTGACCCGGTCCTCGAAGGACTGCTCGCGGTTGCCGCGTTGGGGCGGCAGCACGTCGCTGAGCACGGTGGAGGGGATGCGGTCGTAGCCGTAGATGCGGCAGACCTCCTCGACCAGGTCGTGGGGGCCCTTGATGTCGAGGCGGTGGTCGGGAACGGTGACGCTCAGCCTGCCGGTATCGCCCGCTGGCTCGGCTTCGAAGTCCAGCCGCCGCAGGAGAGCCGCCGTCTCCTCCGCGCCGAGGTCCAGGCCGCTGAGGCGACGCAGATAGCCGAGGTCGAATTCAACGGTGACATCAGGAGCCGGTTGCGGATGGTGGTCGACGATTCCCTCGGCGATCGTGCCGCCGGCGTGAAGCCGCAGCAGTTCGGCGGCGCGCCGGGCGCCAAGCAGAGCCTGGCTGGGATGGACGCCGCGGCTGAATCGGAAGCCCGCCTCGGTGTGGACGCCGAGCTGGCGCTGGGTGCGCCGGATGCTCCGGGGCTCCCAGGCCGCCGCCTCGAGCAGGACGTTGCGTGTCTCCGCGCCGATCTCGCTGTCCCGGCCGCCCATCACCCCGCCGACGCTGAGGGAGCCGGCCGGATCGGTGACCATGATCTGGTTCGGCAGCAGCTTCCGCTCGGCGCCGTCCAGCGTGGTCAGGCGTTCGCCGTCGCGCGCCAGCCGCGTGACGATCCGCACCGGACCGCCGTCCGCGTAGCCGTCCGCCCGCTGTCGCAGCAGGTCGTAGTCGAACGTGTGGTTCGGCTGGCCGACTTCGAGCATCACGTAGTTGCTGATGTCGACCACGTTGTTGATCGGCCGCTGGCCCGCGAGTTGAAGCCGGTGCTGCATCCAGTACGGCGACGGCCCCTGCTCGATGCCCTCGATCAGCAGGGCGACGAACCGTGGATTGACCTCCGGGTTCTCGGTGGCGATCTCGACCCGGCCCGCGATCGGCGGTCCGTCCATCTCGAACGGGACGGCTGGCGGCCGGAACTCGGCTTCCGTGAGCGCCGCCACCTCGCGCGCGACCCCCAGGATCGAGGCGCAGCGGGCGATGTTCGGAATCACGTCGATGTCGAGCACGACGTCGCCGAGCACTTCGGTCAGTGGCCGGCCGGGCCTGAGCTCCGCCAGCTCAGCGGCCGGCTCGAACAGGATGATCCCCTCGTGGTCTTCGCCGAGTCCGAGTTCCACCGCCGAGCAGAGCATCGCGTCGCTCGTGATGCCGCGCAGCTTCTTCGGCTTGAGGCGCGTGATCTTCAGGTCGCGGTACGGATTGCGGTAACTCGCACCGGCGAGCAGCAGGGCTCCCCACAGGTTGGCATCGCTCAGGTCCTTGCCGAGGTACGGGAAGAGGTTCGGGGCTCCGGTGACGACCTGGCGCGTCGAGTCGGCACCGTAGTCGACCGTCGCGAGGACCAGGCGGTCGGCGTCCGGCACCGGATCGACGCGCAGGATCTTCGCGGCCATGACCAGGTCCGCCGGCCACGGCAGTTCGGCGCCGTCAACGCCGAAGCGGTCGATCGCCTTGACCTCGAGGCCGGCGTTTGTGACCAGTTCGGCGAGGTCGTCGGGCGGAAGACCCGGGTCGACGAAATCGCCGAGCCAACTGAGCGGAACGCGCATCAGACGAAGCGCTGGAACTGGCGCAGGAAACGCAGGTCGTTTGACCAGAAATAGCGGATGTCGCGGATCCCGTGCCGCAGCATGGCGATCCGCTCGGGGCCCATGCCGAAGGCGAAGCCGCTCCACTCGTCCGGGTCGTAGCCGCCGTTCTCGAGCACGGTGGGGTGGACCATGCCGCAGCCGAGGATCTCGAGCCAGCCGGTCTCCTTGCACAACTGGCAGCCCTGTCCGTCGCAGAGCAGGCAGGCGATGTCCATCTCGGCGCTCGGCTCGGTGAACGGGAAGTAGCTGGCCCGGAAACGGGCGCCGCGGCCTTCGCCGAACAGGCGGCGGGCGAACTCGGTCAGGGTGCCCTTCAGATCGGCGAAGGTGATCGCGGGGCCTACGGCGAGCCCTTCGATCTGATGGAACTGGATCTCGCTGCGGGCGGTGATCTGCTCGTTGCGGTAGCACATGCCGGGCAGGATGACGCGGATCGGCTCGGGGTGGCGCTCCTGCATCGCCAGGATCTGGCCGCCGCTCGTGTGGGTGCGGAGAACCACGCTCGGATCCGTCGTGTAGAAGGTGTCCTGCATGTCCCGCGCTGGATGATCGGGCGGCATGTTCAGGTCGCCGAAGTTCAACTGATCCGTGACCACGTCCGGGCTGCGGTAGGTCTGGAAGCCCATGTCGCCGAAGATCCGCTCGATACGGCGCATGACCAGGGTCGACGGGTGGAGACCGCCGAGATGCGGCCTGCGACCCGGCAGGGTCACGTCGATCCGGTCTGTGTCGCCGTCGGTTTCGTGCGCCGAGCGCTTCAGAGCTTCCTGACGCGCTTCGAAGGCGGCCTGCAGGGACGTCTTGATCTCGTTGATCCGCTTGCCGAACGCGGGGCGGTCGGCGGGCTCGATCTCGCCCATCCGCCGGGTCAGGAGCTGGACCTCGCCCTTGCGGCCGATCGTCGCCAGGCGCCACTCCTCGAGTTGCTCCAGATCGGCGGCCTGGTCCAGCGCCGCGGAGACCCGCGCTTCGATGTCGTCGAGCTGGTCGATCATGGCGGCGTCAGGCGGGTCTTCGTTCGGCGCCCTTTCTCGGGCCCGGTGCGGTGCCCGACTCTACAAGCCTGCGCCGGGAAACGGCATAACGCGCGTCCTTCGGGCTACGCGACGAGGGCCGCCAGCAGGATCTGCAGGATCGCCCCGACGAACAGCAACAGGGGGAGAATCGCGGCGAGCAAGGCCGCTCTCGATGCCTTGACCCCCTGGAGTGCGTGAAGACCGACCGCAAACAGTCCCGCGCTTCCTACGACGGCCAGAACGTCGCCGACAACCGGGACGGCGATCAGCAGAAAGGCGCCTGCTGCGTAGCAGGCGGCGACCCCTGTGCCGCGAAAGCCATTTGGCCTTGGCGAGCGGGTGATGATCAGAAGCAAGTGCACGAATCCGGCGCTGAAGAGTGATGCGAGCAGACCGAAGGCGAAGACAAACGGAAGGAACAGCAGGAGGAGCTGCAGACCGAGAAACGGGAGAATCCGCTGGAGGAAGGAGTTCCCTTCCAGGCCGGAAACGTCTGCCGGCTCGCCGAGCAGCTCCATCCGGTTGACCACTTCCAGGACCGCATCGGGCAGCGTCAGGGTCAGGACGAAGAGGATCAGGCCGTTCAGAAGGGCGCCCAGCGCGGCGACCAGACCGGCGAAGAGAAGCGGCCCCCACCAGCCCGCATCGACTCTCGTTCCTCCAAAGAACCCGCGGGGAGAGGTAGCCAGGAGGGCCAGGGCGGAGACCAGGGCCGACACTCTGCCTCGGTCCTCCCGTTCCTCCCACGGATTGACGACATCCGTACCGGCCCCGGAGGCGGTGTTATCGTGATCGGAGTTCACGACGAGCACACTACCGGAGCAGTCCCCCAGATTGTCGGAGGCGCGACAGCAGAAGACGGCCGCCGTCCGTGATGTCGGCGCCGGCGCCGGGGCTCTCGTCGTCGGCGTTGCTGCCGCCAGCGCCTTCAACGAGTTCGTGCCGGAAGGGCACCGGCCCGAGGACGTTCTGCCCGGTGCGAAGAGCGTGGTCGTCGCGGGCAACCAGGGGCCGACCGCGGGCGCCTGGCGGAGTCCCGACCATCGGGTGATGGAGATCACCGGCTACGACTTCCGCGAGAACGTGGCGGTCCACGTGATGTGCGACTACATCGAGCGGGAGCACGGTCACCGCGCGCTGCAGGCGCCGTCGCTGCCGACCGCCGGGCACAACCCGCCGATGAGCATGATGCTGGCAGCGGTGCTGGCGGGCCTCGGCACCCGGTCGCTGGCCGCGAACATCATCCTGCATCCGCAGTACGGCCTCCTGTACTACGCGGCCCTGGTCACCACGCTCGAACTCGAGCCGGACCATCCGCTGGAGGAGGACGTCTGCCCGTCGAAGCCGTGCATCCAGATGTACGAGAAGCTGGGCACCACGCCGTGCCTCGCCTCCTGCCCGAAGGAGGAGGGCGGCTGCCTCGACGGCGCGATCGACGAGAATGGCCGGATCAGCTACTCCTACTACGACCGCGAGCGCTGCACCTCCCGGTCGATGAACTTCGGCATCGGCTCGATCCAGAAGTCCCTGGTCCAGATCACGTCCGAGGAGGACCGGGAGCGCCGGCGGTCGATGATCTACTCCGACTTCTTCACCCAGTCGCTGTCGTCGCTCAGCTACTACAAGGAGAGCGTGGCGCAGTGCTTCGAGTGCATGCGGGTGTGTCCGGTCGGCATGCACGAAAGGCGGTTGCAGTGACCGTCTCCGCGGCGGCTGCCACTCCGACGGCGGACGAGGCCGCGGCGGCCCGCGACCGTCTGGCCGCGACGGTCGAGCGCGGCGGCGCGCTGACCTGGGGCGTCGCCGACGCGGACGCCTTCGACGAGGCGCCTGAGGGCTTTCGTCCCGCCGACCTGCTGCCGGGCGCTCGCCGGGTTGTGGTCGTCGGCGGCAGTCCGCCGCGGGCCGCGGACTGGGCGAGTCCCGTCCACGAGCACCTGGAGACGATGGGTACGAGCGACCGGATCAACTCGCTCGGCCTGAAGACGGCGAAGTTCATCGAGGCGGAGTTCGGCTACTACGCCCTGTTCGTGCCGCCGGGCGTGCGTCGCGGCAACCGGCCCTTCCTGAGCGTGGCGCTGGCGGCGGAACTCGCCGGGTGTGGGTCTCGCAGCCTGGCGGGGCCGGTGCTGCACCCGGAGTACGGCCTCCTGTTCTACTCCGCGATCGTCACGACGTACCCGTTCCCGGTCACGCCGCCGCTTGGCGAGCCCGCCTGTCCGGCGCCCGCCTGCGTCGAGATGTGGGAAGCGGAAGGGGCTACGCCGTGCACTCGCGTGTGCCCGCTCGGCGATGGCGGTTGCCTGGACGGGCGGATCGAGAATGGCCGGCTCGTCGAGCGACGCTACGACGCGGCGCGCTGCACCTCGCGCGTGTACACACACTGGATCCCGGGCTTCCAGAAGGGGCTCGAACTCGCTCTGGACCAGGAGGACCCGGAGGCCCGCAAGATGGTCCTCTACTCGAGCCACTTCACGAAGACCCTGTGGTCGATGACCTATGCCGCACAGAGCCAGGGCCAGTGCTGGGAGTGCATGCGGGTCTGTCCCGTGGGCGCCGGGTTCCGGCAGAAGGCGTAGAACCCGAGCGAGGAACCAACATGGCTTTCTTCTTCATCGACCCGGAGACCTATCGGCGCCATCGCGACGAGATCCTGGCGCTGTCGAACTCGATCCAGATCGACATCCACGAGCAGCTTCCAGGAGAGAAGCGGCGCCGTGGACTGTCGGACCGCGAGATCGCGGAGCGCCTCGACCTCGACGAGCGGACGGTGCGCGAGATCCGGGTCGTCGCGGAGCGCGACTACTACGACATCGAGGAGTGGGACAAGGCGGTCGAGTTCAAAGACAAGGCCTGCCGAGCCTTCGCCGAAGAAGGCCTCTCCTACGTCTACAAGCGCCGCTCCTAGCGGGAACGGCCCGTCCTCAGGCGACGCGGGGCAGCACCTCGTCCGTGAACAGGACGAACGAGCTGTGGCTGAGGGGCGCCAGCAGCAGGTAGTCGAGGAACATCTCTTCCTTGAGCCGCGCGATCTCATCGACCAGCTCGTCCGGCGTGCCGTAGATGATCACGCCGTTCATGTAGCGGTCGATCGCGGACTGTTCCGCCGAATCGACGAAGATCTGATCCTGTGCCAGGTCGCTGAGCTCGCGGTTGAGTCGGGTTTGGACCTTGGCCGCGCGCACGCCCTTCTTGCGGTGTGAGCCGACGGTCCATTCAGCCCCCTGGCGCGCGATCTGCTCCGCTTCGGCCCGGGTCGGCGCGCAGGCGACAAGACGGGCCATGGGGATCTCCCGCCCCTCGATCGAGTGGCCGTGCTGTTCCAGGATCTGCCGGTACAGCTCACGCTTCTCGGCGATCCGGCCGTGGTCCGCGTGCGGATCGAGCATGATGGAGAACCCGTTCCCGGCGGCCCAGTTCATTGCCTCCGGGGATGAGGCGGCGAGCCACACGGGCGGGTGCGGCTTCTGCGCCGGCTTCGGCAACACCTCGACGTCCTCGCACTGGAAGTGCTCGCCCGCAAAGGTCACGCGCTCCTCGGTCCAGGCGCCGATCACCGTCTGGACGTGCTCGCGGAACACCTCGTAGCTGTGCTGCGGGTCGACGCCGAAGGCCTTGAACTCGCCCTCCTGGTAGCCACGGCCGACGCCCCAGTTGACGCGACCTCCGGACAGCACGTCAAGCAGCGCCACTTCCTCGGCAAGCCGCAGCGGGTTGTAGAAGGGCGCCAGGGAGACGCCGGTGCCGATGCGGAGGTTCTGCGTCCTCGCGGCCACGTGGGTACCCATGACGTGGATCGACGGGCAGATGCTGAACGAGCTGAAGTGGTGCTCGGCCAGCCAGACGGCGTCGTAGCCGTTCTGCTCCATGATGTCGATGCGTTGGAAGGCCCGGTGGTACACCTGATCCAGCGGAATCCGCCGATCGGGCCACGAAAAGAACTGGAGGACGCCGACCTTCATCGGCCGGCAATCGTTTCACACGGCGGCCAGGCCGCCTTGCGGGGTTGGCCCCGGACGCCGAATGGGTGAGAGTAGGGCTGTGACCGCCCGGGATCCCTTCGCCCGCTTTTGCGATCTGTACGGGCGCGCCGTCTCCACGGGTCTCACCGAGGCGAACGCGATGGTCGTCTCGAGCGCCGACGGGCAGGGCCGGCCTTCGTCGCGGGTCGTCCTGCTCAAGCACTTCGACCGGGAGGGCTTCGTTTTCTACACGAACCTCGAGAGCCGCAAGGGCCGAGAGATCCTGGCGCGCCCGGACGTGAGCCTGAACTTCTTCTGGCGCGAACCGAAGGAGCAGGTGTGCGTCTTCGGCCGCGCCGAGCGGGTGTCCGAGTCCGAGGCCGACGCCTACTTCGCGACCCGCAGCCGGAACAGCCAGCTCGGCGCCTGGGCATCGCAACAGAGCCGGCCGCTCGAAAGCCGTGAACAGCTCGTAGCCGACTTCGAGGGGGTCAGCCGGCACTTTGACGGGCGCGACGTGCCGCGGCCGCCGCACTGGACGGGGCTGCGGGTCGTGCCCCGTCGGTTCGAGTTCTGGGTCGCCCGGGATCACCGGCTCCATGACCGGACGTTCTACGAGCGGTACGGCGACGCGTGGCGGATGGGCCTGCTGTACCCGTAGCGAGGCTTCGCCTCGGACCGACGAGCGTGCAGGCCGGAGCAGATGCCGGCCAGAAGGCCGGCGCACCCAGTGGGCGGAACTTGCCTCAACTGTAGAGGTCAGCCCTGTTCAAGGAGTCTGGCGCCGGTCCTCAGTACACCCGCGGCACGATGCGCCACGGCACGCGCCGCCGGTACTCGTCCCACAGCGCGCCGTACTTCGCGGCGCAGAGCCGGTCGTCGTCGCGCTCGCGCGGCACGAGCAGGAGGACGTAGTAGAGAGGGTAGAGCCACGGAGCGAGGAGGGTCGGGTAGCCGAGGCTGAGCGCAAGTCCGGTCGCCATCAGGATCTCGCCGAGATAGTTCACGTGGCGCGAGACGCCCCAGAAGCCGCTGCACAGGAGGCGGCGCTCGCCGTCCGAGATGACTTCCGGCCGAAATAGGCCGAGGAACGTCCGTTCGGGATCGAGCTTGAAGTGGAACTTCTGCATGTTCGCGCCGCACGCCAGCGACCAGCCGGCGAAGAAGACGAGGACGGACAGGACGAGCAGCCAGACCGGGGCGTGCGGGTTGGGGAGATCGGCGGAAGCCCACAAGCCGATTCCGTAGAAGTAGGAATAGAAGAAGATGCAGCCCCAGACGAGTTTGAAACCCACCCGCTCGGCGAACAGGTCGTACGTGTAGAGGTGTACGCGCTCGAAGACCAGGTAGTCGCCGATGAACCAGGTGAAGAGCACGACGTAGAGGACGACGCCGGGCGACGGATCGTCGGGAAACGTCGAGTAGTGATGGACCGCGAACGAGAGCAGATTCAGTTCTAGCAGGGTGGCGCCGAACACGTAGAGGAACATCTTGGCGTCCACGCGGCCGCCGAACATGCGCGGGTTCGTGCGCCTGCCGAGATAGAACTCCTTCAGGACGGAACCGCCGCGGCCGGGTGCCGTCAGCACGGCCGCCGCCGAGGCGACGATGCCCAGAGCCAGGGCCCCCGTGGCGCCACTCCAGCGGTGCGTCCATAGCCAGTCCCAGGGCATCAGGCCGCTGTAGCCCGCCAGGAGCCAGAGACCAATCGTCACGACGAACACGAGCGGTCCGTTCAGGCGGTACCGCAAGAGCTGGCCGGTCCGTTCGTCGCGGACGTAGCCCACAACGCGGCGGGCGGGCAGCACGACGCTGAGACTGAGGATGACGGCGGCGAGGAACCAGGGCGTCAGGAAACCGAGATGCGGGGTCAGGTCCACGATGTAGAGCTTAGACTCTACGCCTCGGCCAGCTTGACCCACTCGAAGTCGCCGGGCTTGTGGTTGATCCGGATCCTCGGTTCGGCGATCCAGGAGGCGTAGTGGCCGGGCCGGAACTCGGGCTTCATCAGGGACTCGATGAAGGCGCGGTCGGCATCGTCGGGGAGCCACTCGTGGCGACGGCGGTTCCAGTCGTCCTCGGACACGAGATCGCCCTCCGGGGTCGCGTGCAGGTCACGATAGACGCCGATCTGGCGGTGGAAGGCGACGTGGGGCAGCGTGATCTCGAAGTCGACGCCGCTCTCGCGGATCGTCTTGTTCCAGCGGCCGACACCGAGATTGCAGTCGTTCGTGAAGTCGTCGCGCAGCCGCGCGTTCAGGGCGTTCAGGGCCGGGTGCAGGGCGACGCTCCAGCCGTCGTTCGACGGTTCGGGGATGCCGTAGGTCGCTTCGTGCAGGCGATGGTCGTCCTCCAGCCGGTGCTCGCGGAAGCGGCCCTTGAGCCCGGCGTTGAAGAAGTTGGCGGAGTTCGTCGACAGTTCGGAGCCGAACAGGTCGAGAGTCAGGGAGTAGTGGAGGTTCACCTTCTTCTGGATCGTCGGCAGGTCGATCACGCCGAGCGCCCGCACGGCTTCGACGTCGGTGGGGTCGTCCATTCCGGCGGCCGTCATCGCTTCGCAGGTGCGCTGAACGATCCGGGTGACGCCGGTCTCGCCGACGAACATGTGGAACGCCTCCTCGGTGAGCATGAAACGGCAGGTGCGGGACAGCGGGTCGAAGCCGGACTGGGCCAGGGATTCGAGCTGCATCCTGCCGTCGCGGTCGGTGAAGAAGGTGAACAGGAAGAAGGAGAGCCAGTCCGGCGTCTCCTCGTTGAACGCGCCGAGCATGCGCGGGGCGTCCTCGGAGCCGGAGCGGCGGCGCAGCAGCTCGCCGGCCTCCTCCCGGCCGTCGCGGCCGAAGTACTTCTGGAGCAGGTAGACCATCGCCCAGAGATGGCGCCCCTCCTCGACGTTGACCTGGAAGAGGTTCCGCATGTCGTAGAGCGAGGGCGCCGTCTTGCCCAGGAAGCGCTGCTGCTCGACCGACGCGGGCTCCGTGTCGCCCTGGATGACGATCAGCCGGCGCAGCATGGCCCGGTACTCACCGGGGACTTCCTGCCAGGCAGGCTCGCCGCGGTGGCGGCCGAAGGGGATCTTCCGGTCCGGGTCTCCGGGTGCGAGCAGGATGCCCCAGCGGTAGTCGGGCATCTTCACGTAGTCGAACACCGCCCACTTGTCCGCGCCCTTCGACTCGACGCGGACCGCTGTGCGGAGATAGACGTCGGAGGTCTGGAAGCCGTCCGGCCCCATGTCCATCCACCAGTCTATGTAGCCCGGGTGCCAGCGCTCCAGGCCGCGGCGGACGCGCGCGTCAGACGCCAGCGCGACGTTGTTCGGAATCAGGACATCGTAGTCGACGGTGCTGTCGAGGGTGGCCATCGGTTCAGAGTACCCGTTGAGGCTTCGCCTCAGACCGACCAGCGTTCAGGCCGGAGCAGATGCCGGCCAGAAGGCCGGCGCACCCAGTGGGGGAACTTGCCTCAACTGTAAAGGTCAGGCCTGTTCAAGGAGTCTAGATTCGTTCCCGGTCGAAGCGGGGGCGGCGGCCGGTGCCGTAGAGGCGGAGCGCGCCTTCTTCGCCGACCGCGTTGGGACGCTGGAAGATCCAGTTCTGCCAGGCGCTGAGGCGTCCGAAGATCCTGCTCTCCATCGTCTCGGGACCGGGGAAGCGGAGGTTGGCCTCCAGCGCGGTCAGGGCGTCGGGCGAGAAGCTCGCCCGCTCTTCCAGGGCGATGCGCACCTCGTCCTCCCAGTCCAGGTCGTCGAGGATCTCGGTGACCAGCCCGCCCCGCTCGGCTTCCTCGGCCTCGAGAGGCGTGCCGGCGAGCGAGCGCAGTTCCTCGATCTCTTCTTTCCGGCCCAGGAACCGGGTCTCGACCCGGCTCAGTCCGTTGGGGGTCGGGAAGGCGCCGAAGTTCAGCTCGCTGAGCTGGATGGAGGGCGGGGGCGCTCCGCCTACCCTGCCGTCTTCGGCCTCACCCTCGAACATGTAGGACCGGTCGGCGGCCAGGGCGAGTTCGAACAGGAACCCGGCGAAGCAACTCCCGGGCTCGATCAGGGTGAAGACGCTCCGCGCGGTCAGATCGAGCCGCTTCAGCACCCGCTTCCAGAACAGCAGCACCTCGCGTACGAGCCAGTGCCCGCGTTCACGGTGAAGGAGCGCGTCGAAGGCGGCCGCGGCTTCGAAGTCGCCCCGGGACTGGATCACGAGTTGTCCGACCCGCGTCTCGTTCAGGCGCAAGTGGAGCAGGGCGTCGTCGAGTTCGCGCGCGAGAATCAGCGGCCAGAAGACGGCGTCCCGGGCCAGCGCTTCGGAAGCTCGGCCGGCCGGCGGCGCCGTGGGGCCGAATACGGTCAAGTGCGCGGCGCCGAGGGCGCGGTCGAAATCGATCCGGAGCGTGGAGTAGACGAGCGAGTCGGATTCGAGCTCCGGTGCGATCTGCGGCCAGACCACGCCGCCCGCGTCCGCCGGGCGGTCGCTGCCGGCGGCCAGTTCAAGGGCCCGCGCCGCCGCGTCCTCGTCGAAGGAGGATCGAGGGAGCAGTTCGTCGACCAGGTTCCACTCCACCGCCCGACGGCCCTTGATTCCCTCTTCCAGGGTGCAGAAGATGTCGACCCGGTCGCGGCGGACGCGGCGCTTGTCGAGCAGGCGGGTCAACCCCCCGGTACCCGGAAGGACACCCAGCAGGGGCACCTCGGGCAGGGAGACCGCGGAGGAACCGTCGTCGGCGAGCAGGATGCGATCGCAGGCGAGCGCGAGTTCGTAGCCGCCGCCGGCAGCCGTGCCGCGGACCGCGCACAGGTAGCGCTGCCCCGAGTGCTGGCAGGCGTCCTCGATCGCCAGGCGGGTCTCGTTCGTGAACTTGCAGAAGTTCACCTTCAACTGGTGGGACGATGCGCCGAGCATGCCGATGTTCGCGCCGGCGCAGAAGATCCGGTCGCGGTCGGAGCGCAGCACGACGGCGTGGACTTGCGGGTGCTCGAACCGGAGCCGCTGGGTCGCGTCGTAGAGCTCGAAGTCGACTCCCAGGTCGTACGAGTTCTGCTTGAGCTGGTAGCCGGGCCGGAGCCCCGCCTGCTCGTCGACTTCCAGGGTCAGTAAGGCGAGCGGTGGCTCGATCTTGAGCCGCCAGTGGCGGTAGCGGTCGGGGTGGGTGCGGAAGTCGATCGGGCTGCTCAAGGTGGCGTTGCCGAGTATAGTGACGGCCCCGTGAGCGTCCCTGTCCCTGACGAGCGCGGCGAGAGCGCCGTCCCCCACGTTGAGTTCGTTGGCGTAGACAAGAGCTACGACGGCCGCAACCTCGTGGTGCGGGGCCTGGACCTGGAGGTCGAAAGAGGCGAGTTCCTGACTCTGCTCGGGCCGTCCGGCTCCGGCAAGACGACCTGCCTGATGATGCTCGCCGGATTCGAGGCGACGACGGCGGGCACGATCCGGATAGGCGGCCGGCCGATTCACGATCTGCCGCCGCACAAGCGGGGCATCGGCATGGTGTTCCAGAACTACGCCCTGTTCCCGCACATGACGGTGGGCGGCAACCTGGCCTTTCCGCTCGAGGTCCGCGGAGTCGAAGCGGCTCTTCGGCGGGAGCGGGTGGAGCGTGCGCTCAGCCTGGTGCAGCTCGAGGGCCTGGAGGACCGGAAGCCGTCGCAACTGTCGGGCGGCCAGCAGCAACGCGTGGCGATCGCCCGTGCTCTCGTCTTCGAACCGGAACTCGTCCTGATGGACGAACCGCTGGGCGCTCTCGACCGCCGCCTGCGCGAGGAGATGCAGTACGAGATCCGGCGGATTCACTCGACCCTGGGCGTGACCGTCGTCTACGTGACCCACGACCAGCAGGAGGCGATGACGCTCTCCGACCGGGTGGCGGTGTTCCACAACGGGATGATCGAGCAGGCGGCGTCGCCGGAGGTCCTGTACGAAGAACCCGAGAAGGCCTTCGTCGCCCGGTTCATCGGCGAGAACAACCGCCTGGACGGCGTCGTCGTGAGTGAGGGCGACGGGGTATGTGACGTCGACGTCGATGGCTTCAGGATTCGGGCGATGAGCCTTGGATTGTGCCCCCCGGGCGCGCGGGCGACGGTCGTCATTCGGCCGGAACGCGTTGCCGTCTCGGCGCGTCCCGGCCGCTACCGCAACGAAGTCGAGACGAAGATCGACGACATGATCTTCCTCGGTGACCACCTGCGCGTGCACATGACGGTGGGCGGTCGCTCCGACTTCATCGCCAAGATCCCGAACGTCGTCGGCCACGGCGCCGTGCTGCCCGGCGATACCGTGACGGTGGGGTGGGCGGCCCTGGACTGCCGGGCGCTCGTGCCCGAGGAGCTTCGCGAGGGCGAGGAGGAGTGGTGAGAGCGGCCGCCGGCCGCATCCTCGCGTCCGGTCTCGTCGTTGCTCTGGCGGCCGCCGCGATGGCTGGCTGCGGGCCCTCGGGAGGCGCGCCGGATATTCAGGCGCCCTTTGCTGACGCGGACTCGGGCGATCGATCGATCACGGTCGTTTCCTGGGGCGGGTCCTACGCCCGCGCCTGTGTCCTCGGCTACCACGAGTCGTTCACCGCGGAGACGGGCATCGAGGTGAACATGGAGGACTACAACGGCGGCCTGGCGCAGATTCGCGCCCAGGTCGAGGCCGGTTCCGTGCACTGGGACGTGGTCGATCTGGGAGTCTCCGAGTCCGTGACCGGCTGCGACGAGGGTGTCCTCGAGCTGATTGATCCGGCCGTCCTGCCGCCCGGACCGAACGGCGAACCGGCCGCGGAGGACTTCCTGCCCGAGACGAACACCGAGTGCGGCGTGGGCACGCTGCTGTACTCGACGATCTACGCGTACAACCCGGAAACCCTGACGGGTCCGCCGCCGACGTCGATCGCCGACTTTTTCGACCTCGAGCGTTTCCCGGGGCGCCGGGGCATGAGGCGGGTACCCGACGTGAACCTGGAGTTCGCGTTGCTGGCGGACGGGGTGCCGAACGAGCGCGTGTACGACCTGCTGTCGACTCCGGAGGGCCTCGACCGGGCGTTCCGCAAGCTGGACACGATCAAGGACCAGGTCGTCTGGTGGGAAGCCGGTGCGCAACCTCCGCAGCTTCTGGCGGACGGTGAGGTCGTCATGAGCACCGCCTACAATGGCAGGATCTTCAACGCCCAGGTTCTGGAGGGGCAGCCCTTCGAGATCGTCTGGGACGGCCAGGTGTTGGACCGTGGCCAGCTTGTCGTGGTAGCAGACACGCCGAGACGCGAAGACGCGCTGCGATTCATGAGCTTTGCCGCGCGGTCCGAATCGATGGCGGGCGTGGGCGGGTACATCGCCTACAGCCCCGCGCGCCGCTCGGGGCAGGCGCTGATCGATCGACAGGTGGAGACCGGCACGGAGATGTGGCCCCACATGCCGACGAACCCCGAGAACATGAAGAACTTCCTGATGGCCGACTGGGAGTGGTGGTCGGACCACAAGGACGAGATGCAGGAGCGGTTCGCCGCCTGGCTGGCGCGATGAGTGTTCGAGGAGGATTCGCGTCGTCGTTGGGCTCGTGTACGGCGCGGCTCGGTGCCGCGGGTGTAGCGGCGGTCTTGAGCACCGGTCTGCTGGCCGGCTGCCGGCTCGCCGCGGATCCGCCTCCCGATGGGATGGCGGCGGGTGCCCCCGAGTCGGAGGAGCGATCGATTACCGCGGTCTCGTACGGCGGTTCCTACGCGCGTGCCGTTGTTCGGGGCTACCACGAGTCCTTCACGGCCGAGAGCGGCGTCAGGGTGGACCTGGCGGACTTCATGGGCGGGCTCGCTCAGGTCCGTGCCCAGGTGGAATCCGGCTCGGTGCACTGGGACGTGGTGGATCTCAACGTCGCGGAAACGGTGAACGGCTGCGATGAGGGCGTTCTGGAGCTGATCGATCCCTCGATCCTGCCGCCCGGTCCGAACGGCGAGCTGCCCGAGGACGATTTTCTTCCCGAAATGAACACGGAGTGCGGCGTGGGGAACCTGCTGTTCTCCTCGATCTTCGCGTACAACCGGGAGGTTGTGGCGGGGCCGCCGCCGACCCGGCTCGCCGACTTCTTCGATCTGGAGAGATTCCCCGGCCGGCGCGGAATGAGGCGGTCGCCGGAGGCGAACCTGGAGTTCGCGATGATGGCGGCCGGGGTTCCCAAGGATCGGATCTACGCCGAACTGAGCACGCCGGAGGGCCTCGCGCGGGCGTTCCGCAAGCTGGACACGATCAAGGACCAGGTCGTCTGGTGGGAGACGTCGGCCCAGGCGCCGCAGTTGCTGGCGGACGGCGAGGTCCTCATGACCACGGCGGCGAACGGGCGGATCTTCAATGCCCAGGTGCTCGAGGGCCAGCCCTTCGAGATCGTGTGGGACGGCCAGGTGATGGATCGGGGCCAGCTCGCGATCGTTGCCGGCACGCCGAGGCTCGAGGACGCGATCCGGTTCCTGCGGCATGCCGCGACCGCCGAGTCGATGGCGGGCGTCGGCCGCCACATTGCCTACAGTCCGGCGCGCTACTCGGCGGAGGCGTTGATCGAACGGCACGTGGAAACCGGCACCGAGATGTGGCCCCACATGCCGACGAATCCCGCAAACATGAAGAACCACCTGATGGTCGACTGGCGGTGGTGGGCCGACCACGGCGATGAGATGCTGGAGCGTTTCACCGCCTGGCTGGCCCGGTGAGAAGCGAAAGTGACGCCGTGACGCCTGAAGACACGTCCACCAGGCAGCAGCCGGTGGCTCGGCCACTATGGCGGCGGGCTCTCGGCCCGCGGTTGCGTGCCGCCGGCCTGGCCTTGCCACTGGTCGCGTTCGTGACCGTCACCTTCGCCGGTCCGATGGTCAGCCTGCTGACGAAGAGCTTCTACGAGCCGGAGATCGCCGACGCCTTGCCTGAGACGATGGCGGCGCTGCGTCAGTGGGACGGCGACGGAGCGCCGCCCGACGACGTGTTCGCGGCGACCGCCGGCGAGTTCGTGGCGGCCAGGAACGAGCGCACGCTCGGTCGCACGGCGAACCGGGTCAACCGGGTCGTCAGCGGCATGCGGAGCGTGATCATGGGCGGCTCGCGGCTGATGGTCGAGGCGGCGGCCGAGGCGGAGGCGGCCGGGGTGGCGACCGACGGCGCCTTCTGGCGCGAAACGATGATCGGGATCGACGCCCGCTGGGGCACGCCCGAGCCCTGGCGCGCGCTTCGGGACGCCGGCCAGCGCTTCACGGCTCGCCACTACCTGAAGGCCCTGGACTTCGAGCGCGGTCCCGAGGGCGGCTACGTCCGCCAGGCGGAGGAGTGGCGGATCTACGTGCCGTTGTTCTGGCGCACCCTGAAGGTGAGCCTGGGCGTCACGCTTCTGTGCCTGGTGATCGGCTATCCGATCGCGCATCTGATCGCCAACTCGCCGCCGCGGCGGGCGAACGTGCTGCTGCTGCTCGTCCTGCTGCCGTTCTGGACTTCGCTCCTGGTGCGCACGACCTCGTGGATCGTCCTGCTCCAGAACCAGGGCATCGTCAACGACTTTCTGGTCGCCGTCGGCCTGATCGGCGACGAGAACCGGATCGCGATGATCTACAACATGACCGGCACCTTCATCGCGATGACCCACGTGCTGTTGCCGTTCCTGGTGCTGCCGCTCTACTCCGTCATGCGCTCGATCCCGCCCGCCTACATGAGCGCGGCCGCGTCCCTGGGTGCGACTCCGCTCCAGGCGCTGCGGCGGGTGTACTGGCCGCAGACGTTGCCCGGCGTCGGCGCCGGCTGCCTGCTCACCTTCATCCTGGCGATCGGTTACTACATCACTCCGGCCCTGGTCGGCGGCCAAAGCGGTCAGTTGATCTCGAACATGATCGCCTACCACGTGCAGACCTCCCTGAACTGGGGTCTGGCTGCCGCGCTGGCGGCGCTGCTGCTCGGTGGCGTCACCGCGCTCTACGTCGTCTACGACCGCCTGGTCGGCATCGACCGGATCGGGCTCGGCTGATGGCCGGCACGGCAATCAGCCCGGGGTACCGCGCAGCTCGCTGGGGCTACCTGGCCTTCTGCGTTGCCGCGTTCATCTTCCTGATTGCGCCGATTCTGGTCCTCGTCCCGCTGAGCTTCAACGCCGAGCCGTACTTCACCTTCACGGAGGGCATGCTGCGGTTCGACCCGGACGCCTACTCGCTGCGCTGGTACCGAAGCGTCTTCGACGGTGACGAGTGGACCCGCCCTCTCCTGAACAGCCTGGTCATCGGCATCTCGGCGACCGTGGTCGCCACCGTGCTCGGCGCGGCCGCGGCCCTCGGACTCGCCCATCCGGCGATGCCGGGCCGGCGCATGGTGTCGGCCCTCCTGATTTCACCGATGATCACGCCCGTGATCATCGCCGGCGTCGGCATGTTCTTCTTCTATTCGAGCCTTGGGCTGGCGCAGACCCATCTCGGGATCATCCTCGCGCACGCCGTCTTCGGGGCGCCCTTCGTCGTGATCACCGTGAGCGCGACCCTGGCCGGCTTCGACTGGACCGTGATGCGCGCGGCCGCGAACCTCGGCGCGAATCCGCTCGTCGCGTTCCGCCGCGTCCAACTGCCGCTCATCCTGCCGGGTGTCATCTCGGGCTCGCTGTTCGCCTTCGCCGCGTCATTCGACGAGCTCGTGATCGTCCTGTTCATGGGCGGCCTCGAACAACGCACCCTGCCGCGCCAGATGTGGTCCGGCATCCGGGAGGAGATCAGCCCGACCCTGCTGGCCGTCGCCACGTTCCTGATCGTGTTTGCGTTACTGGCGTTGAGCACGGTGGAGTGGCTGCGCCGGCGCGGCGAGGGAGCGGCGAAGGTTCGGAGTTGAGGTGAAGATCCTGCGATCCTTGGTGAACCGAAAGAGAATCGGTAACAAGGGTCGCGGGCATGAGTTGTTCGGCGGCCAGAGGATTCGACTGGACCGTCCTCTCGCGGCGGTCCTGAGGCGGCGGCTGGCGGATCGCGCCGCCGCTCGCCCCCTTGCGTTCGCCCCTGTCGTCGTGCTGGCGGCCGGCGTGTTCACGCTCTTCTCGGTCGCGCACTTCACGTTCCATGTGGCCAGGAGCACGGCCGTCGTCGCCCGTTATGAGCGCCTTGAAGAGCGTGAGCGGATGAACTTCATCTTCGGTCGGTCCGGCCCTCGGGCAGAAGACTCCATCGAGCGTGCACTGTTCGACCGCACGATGAACGTCATGATGGCCGTACCGCGGCATCGCTTCGTGCCGGAGAGTCAGCAGGACCACGCCTACCGGGCCGTGGCGTTGCCGATCGGTGGGGGCCGGACAATCCCTGATGCGTACACCGTGGCGGTGATTGCCGCGCTCGCTACAAGCGGACGAGCGGGAAAGGTGCTGGAGGTCGGCACCGGCGCCGGCTACCAGGCCGCGGTGCTGTCCGAAATGGTGGACCACGTGTACACGATCGAGCCCGTTGAACCCTTGGCCCGGCGGGCGGCTTCCACGCTCGGAGACCTCGGCTACGGCAACGTGACAGTCAGGGTGGATGACGGTGACCAGGGGTGGCCGGAGGTCGGGCCGTTCGACTCGATCGTCATCAGGGCGCCAGTGGATCCCGTGCCGGAGGCGCTTTTCGACCAGCTTGTGGTGGGCGGGAGGCTCGTGGCGCCGGTAGGGCCAGTTGACGGGCCACAGGACCTCCAGGTACTTGAAAGGCAGCCCGACGACGCCCTGGAGCGAACCTCGGTCCTGGAAGTGCGTTTCCCGCCGCTGGTCGAGAACGACTGACGGTCGCATCCATCGGATGCCCGAGCCTCATCGACTTCTGTCAGAGCACTCCGAGGCGCCCGAACAGCTCGGAGATGTAGGACGGGTCGTTCTGGAAGAGGACGTGGTACTCGGCCAGGCCGGCACGCGAGAGTCTGCGGCCATTGACCTGCCAGCGCTCGTCAAGGTCCTCGTGGCTAGTTACTGAGACGATGAAGGACTCCAGACGGATGGAGTCATCCTTGAGTCTCGCCTCGACGTCCTTGATCGTCTGGTGCAACTGGACTTTGGGGTCGTCGGGGCCCGCCAGGTGAACGAGGCCCTTGGGGTCGATGAAGGCGAGGTGCTGTCGGCCGTTCTTGAGCGCCCAGAGGATGAAGTCGGGGTGAAAGCTGTTCGCCTCGAAGAAGCCGATGCCCTGGCCCCGGCTCTGGTTGCGCATCAGGTGGATGCGGACACCGGCGAGTGGGTCCGCCTTCGCCTTGAGGAACCGCTGAAGTTCGCTGACGAACTGGAATTCGCCCTCGTTGAGGGCGGGCGGCGAGACTCTGAGTTTGTCGTTCTCGACGGAGAGGAGCGGCCAGTACAGGTGCTGGTCCAGGCGGAGCGCCTTGACCTGGTGCTCGTTCCAATCGGACAGATTGCCGGAGTCGATCGCCGCCTTCAACTCGCCCAGGCTCTCCCGCAGCCTGGCAACGTCGGCCGGGTCGGGCGGTGAAGCCACCTCGATGAGGAAGCCGGCGCGCGCGCTACCCTTGCCCTTGACTTGGAGGTTCGGGTCGTCGTCGCTGAGCGGATGGATTTCGAGGTGTCTCGATTCCCATGTCTGCCGGCAGAGGCCGTAGTAGCGGATCAGGTACTTCCGGAGCAGCGTTGCGGCGATCTCCTGCCAGTGCCGGACGTTGGTCCAGAGGTCGAACTCGAAGAGGCTCGCCGGCGCCTGGAGGCGATACCAGGAGTCGTCAAGGAGCAGGCTGCGGATCGCCGACCGTGGCACGGTCAGATTGTGCCAGCCGCGTTCGGTCTTGAGCCGCACGAGATCGAAGTAGAGGTCGTCGATGTCCAGATGGCCGATGTGCTGGAGTTCCATGCGCGACCCCTGCTTGACGATCACCTCGGCGTCGGAGTCCGAAGAAGTGAGCGTTCGGACCTTGGGGCTCCAGTCGAGGTGAACTGCCGGGCACAGCCGGTTCCTGATCGGGAGGGGCGCTTGGCTCGGCGGCAGTAGAACCGGCATGGGGCCACGGAAGCGGAACGCGGCCTGGGGGTCGTCGCCTTCGACTTCCTTCGCCAGCCGAATGGTCGAGAGCGGTGGGTCGGCCGGCAACGTGCTGTGGCGAACGGGAAGAAAGACCTCCTCCCGGTTGGCCGCCACGCCCTCCTTCTCCAGGAACTCCCGGAAATGGGTCATGTAGTTCGCTTTCACGCCGAAGACTTGCAGGGTTTCGAGGAACGGAAGTGCGCCGGGCGCTTCCTGATCGGCGCTCAGCGAACCGGAGCTTCGCTTGAGGCTCATGCCGCGGCCCTTCAGGCGGACCCCTCGGCCGAACATCTGGATGATCTGGGCGCCCTCGCTTTTACCGACGTTCATCAGGCCCATCGAACTCACCCGCCAACTGTTCCAGCCTTCGATGAACTTGCGGGCGCCGACGACGACGTTGATCGGGGAGTCGCGCTCGTTGACCCGGTCGAAGACGGTCCCCTTGAACTCGCTGTCCGTCACCTGGAATCCTGCCCTCTCGCAGGCTTTCGCAAGCGCGGCAGGGTCGCCCACGTTGATGACGCCGAAGGGCTCCGAGTTGCCGAGGCGAAGGGTCAGCTCCCCGGAGCTTCCCTTGAGCCGTTCGATGTGGAGGGCGCCTCCGCCGACGGCGTTGAACGTTGTGGCCAACGTGGCCCGGAAGATCTCCTGGGCGTTCATTCCTGAGCGTTCGAGCTGCTCGAAATGACCGGCGAACAGGTTCCTGCCTCCGGCCGTCAAGAGACCGTGTTCGAGAAGCCCATGGATGTCCGCCGCGCTCGTCGAAGGGTTGGACGAGAAGTTGGAGAGAAAGCTCACGATGCGGACGACGTCCGAGAGATCGTCCCTGGCGGCCTTGATCACGCGGCTTCCGACGAAGACCCACAGCGGCGGTTCGACCTGCCACGGCGCGAGTTCCCGGCGGTCTCGCAGGTAGAGCCACTGCTGTTGGAAGAAAGTGAGTAGCGCTGCGGTCAGGTAGAGGCGTTCCCAGTCCTCCTCCGTGCGGCCCTCCAGGTTGAAGATGCGGAAGTCCTTGCCGTAGCCGTCGCCGTGAAACCAGCGGTAGGAGTAGTCGAACAGCGTGGCGCGGGCGTAGGTGTCCGTGAGCCTCCTGTCCGCCGCCACTGCCTGGGCAAACGTGGCCGAGTACTCGAAGGAGAAGCCGCGCTCGCAGAGTTCGTCCCGTCTCCGCATCCACTGGCCCTCCTTGCCGGAGGAAGCGCCGCGGTGCCCCTCGTCAACGAGCACCAGGTTGTTGCCCTCGAAGGCCGATACCGCCACGGTCTTCTCTCCCATCTTGTCGCCCAGCTTGTGTACGTCCAGAACCTCGACCCAGGCCCCCGGCAAGCCGTTTCTGTCGAAGAGGCGGGCGGCGATTCCGGCCGCCCTGAACTCGTCCAGGTGCTGGTGGGACAGGCCTTCGTGCGGGGTCAGCAGGATGATCCGGTTCAACTCGTGCTGGCGGCCACGCATTCGCAGCCACTCCTGGTACAGCAGGAGATGCGCGTGCATCAGCAGCGTCTTGCCGCTGCCGGTCGCCATCCAGAAGGCGAGCTTGTTCAGACGGTTCGCTGCGTCCGCGGCGCTTCCGGTCTCTTCCAGCGGGGCCAGCCGTTCGCTCTCGGACAGGCTGGCGTTAAGGCGCTTGATGGCCTGGTTCAGATCGGCCAGTAGCTGCCGTGGGTTGCTGAACCAGCGGTCGAGGTAGATGTCGGTTGCCAGCAAGGCCAGGTACTGGAAGTACAGCCAGTGGATCTCCTTCTCGCCGCGACGGAGCCGCGGTTCGTTAATCCTCTGCGTGATGGCTACGATTCGCCGGTCCGCATCCAGCAGGCGATCGTCAGGCAGCTCGGGCCGCTGGCTCTGGGCGATATGCAGGCGAAGCGCGCCGTGGAAGCGATGAACGTTGTCGGGCTCGAGCCCAACGAGTTCGTCGCCCTTGAGATGCCTGGCGAGGCTGTCCAGGTTCTGGCAGCCGAACAGGCCGAGCAACCACCCGTTCAGGGCCAGCGTGCGCGAGAAGGGAGCGACCGTGCGCTTTCCGTTCGCCATCAGGCGAGGCCGTGTCCGCAAGAGGCTCGGGCCTTGCGATCCGCCGCGTCGACCCTTCGGCAGCCAGGCGTCGGCTCAGGCCGGTTCATCGTCCTCGAACATCAGCCGAAAGAAGTGCTCTTCGAGAAGGTGCGCTTCCCACGTCGCGCCCGTCGGCCGAACGTTGCCGAGGTTGTGGTCGCCGTTCGCGTAGACGACATCGGGACGAGTCCCTCCGTTGCCGGACGTCCCGGTCCAATCCTGCGCCTTGAACCACTCGTTGAGAACGAGGTTGTCCTGCTTGATGCCCTCTGGATCGTCGCCGCCCGGCCGCTTGCGCCAGATCACGAGCGCCCGCCGGTCGTCCGGCAGCAGCCCCTCGACCGCCCTGAACCACCATCGCCCGTCCGGTGTCTCCCGGAGGCCGTTCCTGAGCTTCAGCCGGCCTTGGCCGTCACTGTCGAAGGCCGCATCGACCTGCCGCGGCGCCCAGAGCCGGGACACGCGAAGCCCCAGAAGCCAGTTGAACGTCTCGATGAGATCGACCGGCGTCTCCCGAATCTCGTCCGACCCGGGCCGCTTGACCTTGAGCGCGTAGGCGGTCGGGTCGACCAAGCGCTCCACATCGAGCAGCGAGGCGCCGTGCCGCGTGTCGACATCGAGGAGGTAGCGCAGCAGGTAGCCTCCGCGTTGCTCGGAAGGCTTGGTTGTCTCTCCAGGAGTCGCCGGGACACCGTTGGCCTTACCAGTCGGAACGTGCAGATTGTTCAGGGTGTCCTCGTACGACTCGAGCCGGATCACCTTCATGATCCCAGGGCTGAGCTCCGCCGTCTCTTCGGCCGCCGGGTTTAGCGGCTTGCCGTTCTTCCACTCCGGCGAGTAGCAGACCTTCTTGAGCCGTGGCAGCAGCACCGTGTCGAAGTGCTCGCCCATCTCGACCAGGATGAACCGTCGGTTACCGCCGTCCGAGCGGTTCAGGTTGATGACCGCGTGGCCGGTTGTTCCTGAGCCGGCAAAGTAGTCAAGAATGAGGTTGCCGCTGTCACTGACGCTGTCTATGCAGTCTTGAACGGTGAACACCGACTTCGGATAGTCGAAGACACCGCTCCGGATTCCCAGGTGGCCCAAGAGTCTGGTGCCGTGGTCGCCGGCGTTGTATCTGGGGGAGTACCAGACAGTCTTCCTCTGATCCTGGGTCTTGGCAATCTTGATGTCCCAGAGATCTGCTCCGCCTCTTTGAACTGCCTTCAGTTTGTGCCGAACCGATTCAACTGTTCCCTTTTCGTATCGCCATTTTCTCTCGACTCCCCGACGATCAATTGGGAAGACCTCGACGATTCCGTCCGGTAGTACGACGTTAGCTCCTTCCGGATGCTGGTTCTCGTCGGCCCAGACGTCGCCGAAGTCGACGATCTGGCCGTCACGAACCCGCACGGCGTAGAAGCACTTGGCACCATCCTCTCTTCGGGACTCTCCTCCCCAATTCCTGAAGTTGTCGTAGGTCCAATCTTCCTTGCGCCGTTCGACTTGATTCAGCTCTTTGCGGGCTTTCGGAATTGAGAACAGCGCGTACTCATGCGTGAACGAAAATTTCTGATCCTGTACGCCCTTTCGGTTGTGCTCGACTGTGACAGCGACGTTGTCGTGCTCCGGGAAGGTCTGAAGGAGGAGGCGGAAGAGACCGTTCCGCTCGTTCTTGTCGATCGCTACAACGTGCGAGCCTATGGTTGCAGTGAGATCTCGGGAGAGCAGCAACCGGCTTTCCATCATCGAGAGGAAGGAGGAGTGCTTGTAGTTGTTCTTATAGAGAATCTCGCTCGCGGGTGCGTTGTAGGGCGGATCGATGTAGACGCAGTGAATCTCGCCCCGGAAACGGCGGGACAGGACGTTCAGGGACTGGAAGTTCTCCCCATGAACCAGCAGGCAGGCGTTGGGGATGTCGGCGTTCCCCTCGATGAGACGCTGCGCGAAGGCTGGCACGAAGTGGTGGGTATCCACGATCAATGAGGGCTGCGACCGCAAGAATTCTACCGTCAGCGGCTCGCTGTACTCGGGCCTAGCCAGATGGCCCTTGATCGCGTCGATTCCGCACAACTCGACCCACTCCCGCCGCTGCGCCTCGTTCGCGTCGATCTCGGGCAAGAACTCGTCGGGGATACAGCCGAGGCGAACGCAGTACGACGTCTCGACCACTAGCTTTTTCTTCAGCCATAGGCGCTTCTGGAAGTTCTCGAGGGCGGCCAGGAAATTGATGACCGGCAGGGCGGAGCGGCGGATGGCCCGAATACGGGAGAGGTATTGCTCGGCCCCGAGGGCGTTCAGGTTCTGAATGTCGTCGAGACGCATGACCTCGTTCTTGATGTAGAAGTCGAGTTCGCGCCTGAGGAAGCCGCCGAGGTTCTTGTGGATGAAGTAGTCGAAGGTGTTCCGGGCGGTGTAGCGCTCAAGATGGACTCGGAGGCGGGACTTGCCGGTGGTCTCGCCAGCCGCGTTGATGTGCTTCTGTTCGAGCGCCGCAACCCAGCGGCGGAAGCCGGTCCGCGCGAGGCTAAGTGACCGAATGCTGGACTCGACAAGATCGAGGAGGAGTTTCTGCGCGGGCGGTTTTCTCTTGTCGGCCCGGTCAGCTGCGGGCCAGTCGTCGAGGGTCGCGGGCCGATACTCGAAGCGCAGGACGAGTTCCCGGGGGCCGCTCTCGCCGGCCTCCTCGAAGGCGAAGTCGCCGTTTGCCAGAACGAAGAGGCGGGCCTTCCCGGCGACGGGCTTCACGTTGTCATGCTCGCCCTCGGTCGCGTCAGACAACCGGAAGTGGACGCGCATCGGGTCGTTCGCGTCGTCGGGCCGCAGCCGGAAGCTGTAGCTCCTCAGGTATTCGTCGGTCTTGATGTAGTACTGGTCGGCGTTCGCCCAATGGAGCTTGACCTCCTCGCCCTGGTAGGGAATGGCGTAGGTGCCGTCCTTGTAGACGCGCTGGCTGATGAAGTCGCCGTCCTTGTAGTAGCGGCGGAAGAACCGGTAAAGGTGGTCGTAGACGTCTGGTTCGATCGCGTCGAGGTCGTTGGCCGCGTCGAGTTGCGCCTGCAACTCTTGGACCTTGGGAGCGGACTGGGGGTCAACGCCCGCATTCGTCAGTTGTTCGACCGTCTCGCGGAGTTCGTCCTCGGTCCGCGCTCGGTCGGCCGACTCGTACTCGCTGAGAGCAGCCTGGACCTCGGCCTTGAGATCCTCTTCGAGGAACCGTGTCACCTCTGCGCTTCGGGCATGCATGATCCGGTAGATCCCGAAGTCGAGTTCCGGCTTGTCGAGCTGGAACAGCTTCTTGAGAAGCGTGACCAGCTTGTCGAAGCGGTTGGCCGTCATCGTGGTGCGGCCTGGTCGGAGTCTCGGGCGGCGGATGCGCTGAGACGGCCGACAGTCCGGTTGATGAACGTCTCGATGCGTTCACGGTTCGCGCCCAGACTCGAGTACTGGCGGTCGCAGACGTCTGTGAAGCGGGCCAGGACCTTGCGGCCGATCTTCTCCTGATCTTCGAAGACGCCGAGCGTGCGGAACTGCGTTCCCCACTTCTCGAACTGGTGGATGGCGATGGTGGCGGCGTTCGTCTGATGGTCGCTCGCCAACCCGTAGATGAACAGCGGCTTCTCGATTCCATTCACGCGGCAGTCGACGGCATAGTTCCCTTGGGGATCTGCCTTGGGATCGCGCCAGTCGAAGACTCTTCGTTCGGCCGGTATCCACTCCTTCAGGAATCCTCGAAAGTCGTCCTTGAAGGTGGTGAGTACCCGCTCGCGAGACAGGTAGTTGACGTCGAAGATGCGGAGGATGGCCTGTACGAAGGAGAAGAGTGCGTCTCCGAAGCGCTCGCCGGGCACTGACATGACGAGTTCGCCGTCGTGATCTTCGACCCCGAACATGTCCAGCGCGTTCGAGATCAGTTTCTGGCGCGTACCCCGATAGAGGTCGGCCCGGTCGATGTCGTACGTCAGGCGCATGAACGTATGGGCCTCGTCGGTCAGTTGCCACCCGGAGCCCTGTTGCTTCAGCACAATGACGAGACCGTCCCCGTCGTCGAACTCGAATGGCGTGACAACCCGATACCGGTCGATGCCCTCCGGCATGACTTCGATTTGGCGGCAGACCTTCCGCCGGAACTCGGCGACGATCCGTTCGCTGTTCATGGTCCGTCCTGCGGGAACAGTTCAGCCTGCAGGTCGGGGCGCCTGGCGATCCCCAGATTTGCCTCCTCTATCAGACAGCGCACGGCGCCCTCGTAGTCCCCATACGTCGTCGCCACTTCCGCGTACGCGTCCTCGCGACGGCCTGAGCGCTGGTACCGCTCCGTGGCAGTGTGGATGTGGAAGCCGCTGACGGTCGTCCCCTCGATTCGGTTCCGGTGGACATGACTCCTGCCGTTGTAGCGCCGAAGCCGAAACCAACGGTTCGATCTGGGCACCCGAACTGCCAGGATGACGGAGAAATCGAGGGCGTTGGCCCGACTTCGCCGAAGCACGACCTTGAACTCGTTGCCGTCGTCGTCGCGGAACAAGGCGGTCGCACGCGCATGCATACCCGCGTCGCGCAGCCGGGGCAAGTCGGTGCGGTCGCCGACCGGCGCTTTCGGAGTGTGGATGAGGTCGTTGATTTCCTCATCAGTGTACGTCACCACTCTAGTTCATCCCAACAACTGCGGCGCGAGAGTGTACTTGAGCCGGTGGCACGCGTGCCTTGCACGCGTCTTCCCGCCGCTGCGAGGGCGTTTCCGCGTGCCGTCACCCGGCTAAGCGCGACTCCTGTAGCGCCACAGCCCGGTCGCGGCCATGCTGTAGACGAACAGCAGCACGGACACCGCCATGCCCGGGACGAGCCCGGCGAGCGCCCCATACTGGTCGACGATCCAGCCCAGGATGACGGCGCCGAGCAACGGTGCGCCGAGCAGGCCGAGGCCGAAGACGGACATGACGCGGCCGCGGGTCGGCGGTTCGGCGGCTTCCTGGACGATCGCGCGGGCCAGGGTGGTCGTGACGCCCATGTTGAGGCCCCAGGCGATCACGGCAGTGACGACCAGCCACCAGGCCGGTTCGATCCAGATCAGGAACAGGACGAGGACTCGGGAGAGCTGGAAGAGGATGAACCAGCGTCCGGGCTGCGCCAGCGGCATGAAGCGGAGCATGATCAGGTTCG
>Ga0209754_1001077_pt1 | contig 29984 bp, 16 predicted proteins | sample MesohylBB_FD_187295 | JGI IMG/M metagenome (GOLD analysis project Ga0209754, IMG submission 187295) | Host-associated microbial community of the marine sponge Aplysina aerophoba from Gulf of Piran - sponge mesohyl, lysed by bead beating... | ecosystem: Host-associated > Porifera > Sponge >... | reverse complement strand
AGGACCAGGATATAGTCCACCCAAATTAGCTGAAATTGTTCAAAAGTATATTTCCTAAATCTATTTTCTCTCAAAGTTATAGACCCCGATAAGACAAGGCAATCAATTTGAGTTAATGGGGGGGGGGTAAATATCAAATGTAATTTTTAAACGTTGCTAATTAGTTAACCACATACCGCCAACCAAATGGATCATTTGCAAGGTTATGCTGTATGTCAGTTATCATTTTTTTGAATACCTGAGCATATGTTTTTCTTGGCCAATGGGCTGTGTAGGTTTTATTTTCAAAGCTGAATTCAGAAATAGGACAAACAACAACAGCTGTACCCACACCAAATATTTCTTTTAGTGAGCCGTTCAAACTACCTTCAATAATCTCACTTATTTTAACTGCCCGAATTTCTAAAGGAATACCTTGATTTTTAGCAATAGTAATAACACTTCTTCGGGTTATGCCATCTAGTATTCGATCGCTGACTGGAGGTGTAACTAATGTTTCTCCAATGCGAAAAACCATGTTCATCGTTCCGGATTCTTCTATATATCTATGGGTAGTTGCATCGGTCCAAATTAGTTGTTGATACCCACTTTCTACAGCAATATTTGTTGGATAAAACTGAGCTGCATAATTACCGGCGGCCTTTACATTTCCCACACCACCTATTGCTGCTCTAGAATGATTAGTATTGATTATCACCCGAATTTGTTGATTCTCTTCAAAGTATGATCTCGCTGGAGAGCAGATAATCATGAATGTATGAGTTTTAGATGGTGAAACTTGAATTTTTGGGGAATCTCCAATGATAAAAGGACGAACATACAATGAATTCTCCTTTCCAGGAATAATCCACTGATGATCTAGTTTTAAAAGTTCCTTTAAAGATTTAAAAAATAGTTCGGTATCAACTGGTGGAATGTTGAGTCTTTGAGCGGATTTTTGAAGGCGTAAGCAATGGTCCATGGGTCGAAACAACAGAATCTGTCCTTGTCCATCTTTGTAGGCTTTCATACCTTCGAAAACGGCTTGACCATAATGGAAAACATTAGCCGCTGGGGAAATTTTAAAATCTCCATAGGGAATGATTTGTGGTTCAGACCAACTATCATCTCTATAACGTGCTATAACCATATGATCGGTGAAAACAGTCCCAAAAGGAAGGTTTTGGAAATCAATTTCGCCAATCCTTGATTTGTTCAATTTAGAAATCTGCATCTTGGTATTAACATCAGCTGGAGAAAACAAAATTACTGATTGAAAGACTTCTCAAGACAAAATGATCATCTTATAAAATGGATAAAGGCTTCGTTGGTTATCTAATTTACGATATACCGCCAACCAAACGGATCTTTAGCTAGATTATGCTGAATGCCGGTAATCACATTTTTGAACACTTGAGCATATGTTTCTCGTGGCCAATGTGCTTTGTAACTCGAATTTTCGTATCTGAATTCAGAAATAGGACAAACCACCACCGCCGTGCCTACACCAAATATTTCTTTTAGTGAACCATTTAGACTGCCTTCAATTATTTCACTTATCTCGACTGGTCGAATTTCTATTGGAATACCTTGATCTTTGGCAATAGTAATGACACTTTTCCGGGTAATGCCATCTAGTATTCGATCACTGATTGGAGGCGTTACTAATGTTTCTCCAATTCGAAAAACGATATTCATCGTTCCGGACTCTTCTATGTAGTGATGGGTATTTGCATCAGTCCAAATTAGTTGTTGATACCCCTTTTCAATGGCGATATTCGTTGGATAAAACTGAGCTGCATAATTACCAGCGGCCTTTACATTTCCCACGCCGCCACTTGCTGCTCGGGAATGATCAGTATTGATCATTACCCGAATTTGTTCATTCCCGTCAAAATATGATCTCGCCGGAGAGCAGATAATCATGAACGTATGAATTTTAGATGGCGAAGCTTGGATATTGGGAGAATCCCCGATGATAAAAGGACGAACATACAATGAATTCTCCTTTCCAGGAATAATCCACTGATGGTCTAGTTTTAAAAGTTGCTCCAAAGATTTAAAAAAGAGTTCGGTACTGACTGGAGGGATGTTAAGCCTTAGAGCAGATTTTTGAAGGCGTAAACAATGGTCCATGGGTCGAAACAACAGAATCTGTCCTTGTTCATCTTTGTAGGCTTTCAACCCTTCAAAAACTGCTTGGCCATAATGTAAAACACTAGCTGATGGGGAAATGTTAAAGTCGCCATAGGGAATGATTTCTGGTTCAGACCAATTGTTATCCCTGAAGCGAGCTATTACCATATGATCAGTAAAAACAGTACCAAAAGGAAGGTTTTCAAAATCAATCTCGTTAATTCTCGAACTGTTTACCCTAGTAACTCGCATTTTTGAATCAGCATCAATTTATAGGGCACAAAATTACACATTCAAATTCTTAGCACTTAACTTTGACAATTTATTTATGGTGGAACGAATTCTTAAAATCACTGAAGACGGAAGTCCAACTTTTTACGTTCCTAAGTTAAACGAATATTTTCATTCAAAACATGGCGCAATTTTAGAATCGAAATATGTATTCGTTGATCGGGGGTTTCGGTATTGGTGCGAGTTAAATGCTTCAAAATCTAAAGTAGACATCCTTGAAATAGGATTGGGAACAGGACTTAATTTTCTACTAACCGCTAACGAGTCAAAAAGAAAAGATAAAAAATTGTTTTATCAGGGAATCGATGCTTATCCTTTGGACTCTAATGAATTAATGAGTTTTGCCAAACTCATTAGTTTCGATCATTATTTTACGGAACAACAAATGATCGACTTCTATCAACTGTCATGGGAGAAGTGGCATCAATTTGAAGCGAATATTCGTATTCAAAAACTAAATACAAAAGTCCAAGAGTTTTCTATGAAAAAGTCATATGATCTGATATACTACGATGCATTTGGACGGTTTGCTCAGCCTGAATTGTGGGACGAAGAAATACTGGTTCCTATACTGAATCAATTGAATCAAAATGGAGTGTTTGTAACGTATGCCGCATTTGGAGATTTGAGAAGAACTTTAACAAAAATGGGTCTGAAAGTAGAAAGACTTCCGGGTGCTCCAGGGAAAAGAGAGATGACTAGGTCTGCAAAAATTTAAAATGAAGGTATTGATTACAGGGGCAACTGGTTTGATTGGAAGTGCATTGAAATCTCATTTTAAGAGACAAAATATAGAAGTGAATTATTTAACCAGAAACCAGAGGCTGATACAATCTGATCCACATGCTTTTGGCTGGGATCCTAATAATGGAATTATAGATGGGGCTTGTTTTAAAGAAGTTCAAGTCATAGTAAATCTTGCCGGGGCAAGAGTTTCTCGTCCCTGGACCAAAAAAGGCAAAAAAATTCTGATTGACAGCAGAATTAAATCTATTGCATTATTAAAAAATACAATTGATAAGACTAATAATCACCAAATCAGACATGTACTATGCGCTTCTGCCATTGGCATTTATAAATCTGATAGAGAGCAAGCACAATCAGAATTTTCTGAGCCTGAAAGCAATACTTTCCTTTCAAAGCTTGTCCAAAATTGGGAACAAAAGTCTCTTGGGTTCGAACAACTAGGGATCAAGACTACTATATTGAGATTTGGACATATTTTCTCAAATAAAGGAGGAATTTATCCAATTTTGAACTATTTCGTTTTCAATAGGTTCAATTTTTTGCCAGGTCCAGGAATGCAAATTTATTCGTGGATTCATATTGAAGATACAGTCCGAATAATAGATCATCTAATTAAAAAAAAATCTCAAGGCATTTATAACTTGGTTGCACCGGAGTTTATATCCCATAAAGAATTAATCCAAACTATTTCAAAATACAAGAAGCATAAGACTATTGTGATTAATATACCTTCATTTTTGATAAAGGTGCTTTTGGGCGAAAGAAGTCAATTGGTTCTAAAGGGCCAGAGGGTAAGCAGTAAGAAAATAATAGATAATGGTTATTTGTTCAAGTATCCATTGATTGATTCATGCGTGAAAATTTTGAACTGACAAATTGACATATACCCCTACTTTGGCAATACATTTGTATTGGAATTATAAAAGATTAGTTTAATGGATTCTAAAAAAGAGAAAAAAGCTGTTGAAACGGAGAAACTAGCATCTGAGCAGGGAGGTTTCCCTTCGTCAAAAGACAAGAATCAAACAGATGAGGAAAATACTTCAGTTTCTGAAGATTCTAAAGGTAAATCTAAGGTAAAGAAAAAGAAAAGCCAAAATAAGGTGCTACAAGAGAAGGTAAAAGAACTTCAAGAAGGACTGGATAAGGAAAAAGATCGGTTTCTGAGGATATTTGCTGAGTACGAAAATTTCCGAAAAAGAACTTCTAAGGAAAAGCTAGAATTGTACAAAAGTGCCAATAAACAACTTATCATAGATCTTTTAAGTGTTGTTGATGATTATGAAAGGGCAAGTTTTGATGAAGAGAAGGGGAGTATTAAAGATACCATAGAGGGCTTTGGACTTATTCAAAAGAAATTTTACCAAATATTAGAATCAAATGGTCTGAGTTTAATAGAGGTTAATAAAGGAGATTTGTTTGACGGTGACCATCATGAGGCTATTGCACATATTCCTTCAGGTGAGGGTGAAACGGGTCGAATTGTCGACATAACTCAAAAAGGCTATAAATTGGGAGAAATTGTCATCCGTTACCCTAAAGTGGTGGTCGGAAAATAAAACCGATGAAAAAAGACTATTATGATGTTTTAGAGGTTTCAAAAGATGCATCACAAGAGGAGATTAAAAAAGCCTATAGAAAAAAAGCCTTAAAGTATCATCCGGATAGAAATGTTGGTGATGCCCAAGCGGAACAAAAATTTAAAGAAGCCGCTGAGGCGTATAATGCTTTAGGAGATCCCCAGAAGAGACGAAAATACGATCGCTTTGGTCATTCTGCTTTTTCTGAATCTTCAGTTCATGACTTTGATCTTCAAGATATCATGTCTCAGTTCAGTGACCGATTTGGTTCTTCTTTTGGGTTTGGTAGTTCTAGTGGGGCAAAATCAACTTCTTATAAGGGGGAAGACTTGCGAATCAAATTAAAACTAAACTTGGAAGATGTAATCAATGGGGTAGAAAAGAGCATCAAAATAAAAAAAAGAGTTCTCTCTCCCCAGGCGAGTTTTGGTAGATGCAGGGCATGTAATGGAAGGGGTTATGTTTCTCGCTTAACTAATACTTTCATTGGGCAAGTACAAACTCAAACAACTTGTGGGCAATGCAATGGAGTAGGGAGGTCACTTGTTAAAAATATACCAAATGCTGATCGTTATGGTCGTGTTTTAAAGGAGGTTACTCTTCAAATTAATATACCACCAGGGTCGACGCATGAAACGGCGGTGAAAATTTCTGGCAAAGGAAATGATGGTATTATGGATGGGCCTGCAGGGGATATCATTGTAGTTATTGATGAGCAACCGCATCCTAGTTTGGTAAGACAAGGAAATAATTTGCATCACGATTTATATATTAGTGTACCCGAAGCTATTTTAGGAACTCAGAAAGAAATTGATCTAGTTGGAGGCAAAAAGGTGCGAGTTAAAATTGAATCTGGCACTCAGTCGGGATCTATGCTTAGAGTAAGGGGAAAGGGAGTTCCAGAATCAGGATTTTTTGGCACGACCGGAGATATGTTGATTCATATCAATGTATGGACACCCAAGAATTTAGACAGGCAACACAGAGAATATTTTCAGCATGTCTTGGGTGATCCCAATTTCCAGCCTAATCCATCAAGAAGTGACAAGTCTTTTTTTGAGAAAATAAAGGGTATGTTTGGATGATTTATATACACATAATTTGATTTTCAATCTACAAATTTTCAATTCTGATGAGTAAACATCGGTAGAATTGATTGGATTAATCCCTATTTGCCCGTGGTGATCCCCTTTGGACTTATCTCCTGTTTTTAAGTTAATAAGTGAAAGGCATATTTATCTTTTCAGTTAAAAAAATAAATCATGCAACGATTCCTGATGAACAAAATTCTTGAAAAAATTGACGGCTAATTTTGTCTCTAATTATAGACAACTGTTGATGTTTTCAATCCGTATGCCGTGGGGCGCGATATAGTTTTCCGTTATCTACTAGAAAGTCTCTTTAATTTCCGTGATGCTTACACCCAGTAATTTTTGTGAGATTTCACTCAAGACCTCTACTGAACCACTAAAATGATATATATGTTGGATATGTTGGTGGCTTTCATTGGGGTTGAGCAATAATGCTGGTGAGGAACTCTCAAGTTCATAAAAAGGACCTAATTGATCTCCATTCTCAAGTGGTCCATCATTATAAGAGTTGATTACATCACCTGAAAATGGATTTTGTTGAATCTCCCAGGCTGAGTTTACGTACTTATCTGTACTATTTGGTTGATTTATTTCCAAGATGGTTAAGATTTGATTATCACCATCATAGCTTCCAGAAAATATCTCGGCTCTCTGTGGAGAAATGCCTATTTTCCCTCTACTTTTCCCGTCGGCCTTAAAAAAGATTGTTTTGTCAGTTATCTTCAATCGGTCCTCACTTATTTTCCCAAAATAATTATCATTAACTCTTGGACCGAGAACATCATCTTTTCCTTGAACAATTGGGAGAACGACTACGGCCTGGGGAGAAGGGTTGAACATACAGAGCAACCAGATTGAAATTGCACCCGTTTTTTCTGTCCATGGCAAATCGCCAAGGTTTCTAACCGTATTTTTGGTTTGGTAGGCTACAGCTGAAATGTTTTCCTGTTTCAAGCCCAATCTTTGAAAAATATCATCCTGAGAGCTTAGTATTACTTCTCGATTAATTTCTATTTCGAATGTTGTTCCCGAGTAGTTAGAAAGAATTGTATTCTTTTTAAATAAAACGCTGTTTTCACTTTTATTGACAACTTCGAATGGTTCGATATCAATTACGGGTGGGACGACCCAATCGGCAAAATCGAAGCCATCAGCCTTGGGAAAATAAAGACCATATTGTCCACCTTCGGGACCTAGCCAAAAACGCTCTTCGCCACCAAAGGCATTCATTTGAGGGTTAATTATTTGTGATTCAATTAAATCGTAATTAATCCATCCAAAGCTAATTCCAGTATCACCTCCAAGTGTGCTAGTCATCACTCTACCTTGTAACTCAGGGGATACTATGATTGCTTGCCCACCAATTGTATTTTCCAAAATGATGGTGTTTTTAAAGTGCTTTTGAAGGAATACTTTATCATAACCAAAAGTTCCTTTTTCGTAATTCATTTCAGTGGAATTAGTTTTCAGTTTGGATTGACAGCCAAAAATAAACACAAACGAAAGCAAGGTTATTGGACTTCTAAAAATTGAGATACATTTACTCATGGAATTCTAATTAGGTTTTTTTTGGGTTTTGTTTTTTTATATCGGGTTATATCAAGCCATGCTTCATATAGTTTGGAATCTAAATTAAAAAAGAGCAACCAATTTATTGTTGACTGATTTCAATAAAATTTGTTTTTCCGTTAAACATATGGGATTATGCAATTGGTACTTTCGATAACAGGGGAATCATATTCAATATAACCAAGTGGTCTTTTATTTTCGACCATCTTGCTGTATGCTAAAACACTAGTTTAAATATGATTGGTCTTTAATTTAAAGTTTGGTTGAAATTGATTATCATCTCGTATCCAAACATTTTGTTGTCAAGTCATTAAATACAAATTCCATGTTATGGAGAAAAGATCTTTACAAAATAAGGTTTAGATTTTGTATGTGGAGTCTTTAAGTGTCTAACCTTTTGAACATTAGAAATAAACTAATCACTACATTTTGTAAATGTAGGTTTATAATCGTCCATCAAGTTAGATCCATTTGAGAAGGATGCACACGATGTTACATTACTAACATCCCAACCACTAATATCTTGATTGAATGAAGTAGTAAGTGAAAACATGCTATCCATTTTAGTCACCATGCTTACATCCCAACTACCTATATCTTGATTAAACGAACTCGCACCCTTAAACATATCCTCCATGTTGGTCACATTACTCACATCCCAAGAACTGATGTCTTCATTGAAATTATTCTTGTTTAGAAAAAGACTACTCATATCAGTAACGAAGGTGGTAACCACCTTATCAACAGGATCTCCATTATTAATCCTTTCCTTTAGCGTTGCTTTATCTACTATTATGTATGCTACATTACCAATTGTTACAGTCTTTCCTACCCAATCATCTTTCATGGCTTCATCCTTTACTGTTACTAAATTGCCGGCTACTTCTATTGGCACAAATTCCTCAACTTCAAGATGTATATTACAATTCTTAGTTGCAGTAAAGGTAATTTCTGAATCCTTATTGAAAGAGCCACAGGTTCCTGACCATTCTTTTACTATTTGACTTGGAGTAAGTTGGACATATTCAAAGGTGATTGAGGATCCATGCTCCACCAAAATATTCCCATTACTGTCTGGTGTAATAGAAGTTCTCAGTTGTGCTAATAAGCCCGAAGAATAACTAATCTCGTAAATCAGCTTTTCAAATTCTACACTAACAGAACAATCTTTGGTTGGGGTAATGGAAACTGGATTGGTACTCTTGGCATAGGTGCCACATGTTCCTGACCATGTTTTTATTTGATAGCCTGTATCGGGTGTGGCAGTGATGCTTACTGATTCACCATATTCCACAATTTGGTCTTCAGTGATTGTTCCACCGGTGCCTTCAGATGTAGTGATGGTATAGGTTATCTTTTCAAAGGCTACACTGATACTGCAATCTTTGGTTGCGGTGAAGGTTGCTGTATTGGTCGATCTGTCAGTGGTTACACAGGTTCCAGTCCATCCACTTATTTGATAGCCTTCACTTGGTGTGGCAGAGATGCTTACACTATCGCCATGTTCTGGAGATTGATTTTCGGTAATAGAACCTCCATCACCTGCATTTGTGGTGATGGTATAGGATTTCTTTTCAAAGGCTACACTGATACTGCAATCTTTGGATGCAGTAAAGGTGGCTGTATTGGTCCCTTTATTGAAGCTTCCACAGCTTCCTGACCATGATTGTATATGATAGCCTGTACTTGGTGTGGCAGAGATGCTTACACTATCGCCATGTTCGGGAGATTGATTTTCGGTAATAGAACCTCCATCACCTGCATTTGTGGTGATGGTATAGGTTATCTTTTCAAAGGCTACACTGATAGCACAATCTTTGGATGCAGTAAAGGTGGCTGTATTGGTCCCTTTATTGAAGCTTCCACAGCTTCCTGACCATGATTGTATTTGATAGCCTTCACTTGGTGTGGCAGAGATGCTTACATTATCTCCATGTTCCACAGATTGATTTTCGGTGATACTTCCCCCTATACCTGCATTTGTGGTGATGGTATAGGATTTCTTTTCAAAGGCTACACTGATAGAGCAATCTTTGGATGCAGTAAAGGTTGCTGTATTGGTCTCTTTATTGAAGCTTCCACAGTTTCCTGACCATGATTGTATTTGATAGCCTTCACTGGGCGTGGCAGAGATGCTTACCGATTCTCCATGTTCCACAGATTGATTATCGCTAATGGTTCCGCCAGTGCCAGCACTTGTAGTGATAACTCGCTGTACTTTTTTAAAGACCGCTCGTAGTTGACAATTTCCCGAGACTGTAAAGGATTTGGTGGGATTCTCTTGGCTGGAGGCTGTTGGACATCCTGTCCCTACAAGTTGCCAAGTGCTGAACACATAATTGGCATCAGGTGTGGCGACAAAAGAAACTGTCTCCCCTTGCTTTTTCTTTTCGTCAGTGGGACTCACAATACCTCCATCTCCAGAAGTAGCGGTAAGCGTATACACGGTTTTTTCAAATGAAGCTGCAAGTGAGCAATCATTGGTGGCTGTAAATTGAATGGTTGTCTTGTCGTTACTGAAGGTGCCACAATTGCCTGACCATGACGTGAACTGATAATACTGGTTTGGTGTAGCAGTGATGGATATTTGGTCTCCGTGCTCTACTCTCTGTGTTTGGGTAATTGTTCCTCCGGTTCCTGCCGAAGTGGTGATGGTTCGAGGTATCTTTAAAAAGGTTGCTTGGAGTCGGCAATTGCCTTCTACGATAAAACTAGCTACGGGATTGGTTGCATCGGATAGTTCAGGGCAACCGCTACTCAATTTTTTCCAGCTGCCGAAATTATAACCTTCTTGAGAGGTAGCACTAAAGCTAACTTGGTCGCCAAAGACCTTGGTCGCTTCCCCTTTTGGGCTTACTGTTCCGCCGGTGGTTGCTGTAGCAAAGATATCGTACTGATTTTGTTCAAATACTACATCAATTTGGCAATCTTCAGTAGGGGTAAAAGAAATACTCTGGCTGGTGGAGGGGAAAGAGCCACAAGTCCCTCCCCATGATTTTAGTCTATAGTGTGTCTTGGGACTGGCGGTGATGCTTACTGTCTCACCTTTGGGAATGCTCTGGTCTGGGGTTATCTCACCACCGAAACCTGCTGTGGTGGAAATGTTGAAGATGATGGGTTCAAAGTTGGCTTGCAATGAACATTCTCCCATGGCTTGAAATTGAGCAATGGAATAAGTGTTATCAAAAAAATCTGGGCATCCTTCACCGTTGAGGTTCCAAAGGGTAAATTCATAACTATCATTAGGTAGAGCAGTAAAAGATACTGATTGGCCTTGTGCAATAGAGAGGGTTTGTGGGCTTTGGATAGTTCCTCCTTGGGATGCCGTTGCTGTGATCGTATAGATGATAGGGGTATCGGTGGTTGTATCAGGATTTGTATCTGATGTATCGGTTGTTGTATCAGGATTTGTATCTGGCGTATCGGTTGTTGTATCAGAAGTTGTGTCTGACGTATCGGTTGTTGTATCAGAAGTTGTGTCTGATGTATCGGTGGTTGTATCAGAGGTTGTTTCTGATGTATCGGTGGTTGTATCAGAAGTTGTGTCTGATGTATCCATTGTTGTATCAGGGGTTGAATCTGATTCAGGTTCAGTAAGGATTTTATCAAAAACAGCTTCAAGAGTACAATTTCCTTCTACTATGATTTCCACCTGTTTACTTTTGTTGCCGGTTAGCATTGGGCATCCCTCATCAGTGGTTCTCCACTCTTTAAATTCATAACCCTCTTCAGGGGTAGCGTTAAAAGAAACTTTTTCTCCGAAAACGGCACTGAGATTACTGGAATCATTTACCGAACCGCCACCAATTGCAGTGGCAATAATGTTGTATTCTATTGGATCAAAGACTGCCTGGATAATACAATTTCCACTGACTGTGAAAGAAATGGTTGTCTCTTCAGAATTGAATTCTCCACAAGTTCCATCCCAATTCTTGAAACGATAATGTTCATCAGCAGTAGCGCTAATCTTCACATTATCTCCAAATGCTATATTCTCTGAAGGTAAAATTTCTATACTCCCACCTTCACTAGGTATCTTGGTGATGGTACGTAGTGATTTTCCAAATGTTGCTTCCAAATGGCAATTACCCTCTACGATGAAAGTTACTTTGGGATTAGAGGAATCTTCAAGGGTAGGGCAATCGGTATCTTCTTTTACCATCCATCCGCTAAAGTCATATCCTTCATCAGGGACAGCAGTAAAAGTGGCTATCTGTCCTTGTTCTCTGTACTCGGTCACCGAGCTTGATAAATTTCCTTCGGACACGCTACCACCATCGGTTGCAGTGGCTGTGATGGTGTAATTAATTTTTTCAAATTCAGCCCTAACGACACAATTTTTTGAAGCACTAATCGTTATTTCCGTAACATCATTGTCAAAGTTTCCACAGTCGCTGGTCCATTGCTTTAATTGAAAGTGTTCATTGGCGGTGGCAGTAATTTTCACTGATTGTCCACTATCTACATTATTTTGACTATCTGTTATTGTTCCACCTAGACCAGCAGATGTGGCGATGGTGAACTTTGTACCTATATTAATTAAAGGGAGTGGTTCAGGTTCTGGTACTGTTTCTCCCTTATTACAAGAAAATAAAATGAGGAAAACTAGAATGAGAACAAATAATGGATGTTGATTTGTTCGGAAATTGAAAGTTAAATTATTGGTTAGCATATATTTGGATAGTAGTTTGTTTGATAAAAGGCTTCAATAGAGAAGTGTTAAAGGATCATATCCGTATTAACCTTCTAAATTTTTTATGGAAATAGGTGATCATACGATTTACTATAGAGACGAAAGAGACATTCTGGTTCATACCTAACAGCCAAAGTGCTGATCTTAAAAAAGTAGATTACTTGATATTTAGGATGAATTACGCTGTTCCTACTCCAAAAATTAGAGAGAGGTAATTTCATTAAATAAAATTTGGTTATATCTCATTGGAGAAAAGAAGCAGTATCACCTCTGAGCGAAAAAGTGTGTTCAACACTATGATAATTTTTTTTTGAATAAAAATTTGACAAATCTAATAAAATCATCATCGTATAAATTATACTAATAAAGTTAAAATATTGTTAATATTAGTTGAATAAGAGTGAAAAAATATCTGTTAAGATGCTATGCTTAAATATATGATAAAAAATTAGCTCAGAAATGTCAATTTTTAATTGTAAACTTCGTAGGCTTGAATCTGTTGGTTATGTTGTACCAAATTGGAGCCGAATTACAAGATTTTAACCACCGGTGGTATATAGTTCTGCTCCCCACGTGTTGAGGTTTCTCGCTGGAACAGGAAAGTGTAAAAATTGTTTATCACCCAAGTCATCTGTTCTACGCCGATCGAAAAATCCATTTCCAGTTGCATCATTTGTTTCTAAGTAACGCTCATAAAAAAGCTTATCCAAAAGATTAAAATCAGATGAGGTTGCAGGTTCCTTCATGCCAGCCTCAACTCTTGTTTCATTAATGATATGTGCAGCCAATTCTAAATCTGTCCCTAATCTAATTAGTGCCTCAGCTTTAAATAGTCTTACTTCCCTGGCCTTTAATAGAGGCATAGGCCCTAAACCACCAGATAATCTGAATTGTTCGTGCTCATTGAATTTCCAACTAGAGAAGAAATAAATTCCTCGGTTTGCCCTGAAAGGCGCTGCTCCAGCATACCTATACTTGTGTGCTGAACTAGACCCCCAACGAGCATCTTTTTCTGGCAAGTCTAGTTCATCAGATGGATATCCATTTATGGGATATGGATATGGGCTATTCGAATCAACCATATTAACTATTTTTTGATCAACTCTCATCAGATTGCCATCATTACTCCTTAAATGAGCATTATACCATTTATTTGTATTGCCAAAAACAGTGAAGTCTTTTTCCAAGTTCCCTTTATTTATTTTTTCGAGAACTTTGTTCCAATCAATAGTAGTAGTTTCACTTGAAGATCGGGCCGAATGCACTAAAATTTTTGCGTAATAGCTATTTGCCAACTGAATTAACATTGTCTTATCAATAGTTATTCCATTGAACCCCATAATATTGATAGCCTTTGAAGCTTCTGCGTATTCTATTGCTCTGTCAAAATCCATGAGCGATTGCTCTATAACTTTATCATAAGGAACAAAATCATCATAGGTCAGGGATTTAACATCAGTTTTCTCATCAAAAACCAATGCCTGGTCAAATATCAAACCTAAATAGCCATAAGCCAAACCCCTCAAAAAATGTGCATAAGCATTATACTGATTTTCTAATTCGGAATCTATATCGGCACCTTCTACAGCTCTAATAATATCGGTCGCACTAGTAACGGCAGAATATAATCTATTATATGGGATTTCTAAAAACTCAGGGTATGAAGCCGTTACACTATTATTTATGGGGAAATGTGAGCCAAGTCCATAAGGAGGACCAACCGTCCCAACCTCTCTCATTCCATGAAAACCCCATGAAGATGTTCCTACATCCGCAGCAACCAACAAGGTCATCATCGGTTCAGATTTGAATAGGGCATTGAACCACTGATATGCAGCCCCATTTAGATTACTTTGATAATCCTCAGGTGTTGAAAGCACTTGATCTCGTATGGGTTGAGCAAGATTTTTAACTTCCAAGCTATCACACATGGTAAATAAAAAAGGAACTGAAAAAATGAGATAGATAATTTTTTTCATCACTTGCACTTTAGAAGTTCAGTTCAAATCCACCACTAATCGTGGAAAAAGAAGGGTATCCATAACCATCATAGAAGTAATTTGTTTGATCTCCATTTCCTCGGACTGTAACTTCAGGATCTATCCCCGAATAATTGTCAAATTGCAAAATGTTCCTTCCAATAAGGCTTAGCTTAATTGAAACTTCGTTTTTTAAAATCCTAAGGTCTGTCAGTACATAACTAAAATTCAATTCGCGTAATTTCAAATAACTAGCGTCTTCGACAAAGTGAGAGGTTGTAGCATTTATATTATACAAGGCACTATAGTAATCAGTAGATTTTCTCTCATTTAATGGCTTATTGACCTGATCTACATCAGGATGCAATAGCTCTTTGAATGTTGTTTGTTTGGTTTGATTATATACATTTCCCCCTTGTTTCCAATCCCAAAGCATGAATGCACTAAAGTTCCTATAGCGAAAAATTGAATTGAAACTTAGATTAAAATCAGAATTTATATCACCAACTTGAACTTGGGCCTTATTTCCTGTTTCATCAAGCAAAAAAACTGGAATTCCATTTTCATCTACAACATAACCCTCGTCATTAATGCGATAATCTGAAGGGTTTTGACTCTCATCAAGCTGATCAAGGCTTGTCAACACCTTGCTTCCAATATATATCCCGTACACTTTACCAGCTTGGACAATAAAAGAATTCCTAGGCCCTAATTGCCAGACAGGCCGAAAGAGTTCAGTGACATATTGATTAGTGGATTCAAACAAAAAAGTAGTGTCTAAATAGAGATCAGGTGTTCGAATCCAATTAAATGATACGGAAAGTTCGTTGGTGAATGATTCAAGTGTCCCAGCATTTCTCCACTGAAAGGGGAAACCATCAATTTCAACTGGTATGTCAACCGGGAGAACTTGACCTTCGGTCTTTTTTTCTGAGTAATTGTATTCCAGTGAGATGAAATTCCCCAATTGTATGTTTGATCCAAATTCAATTTCGGTAGAGAAGAAAGGACCTAGCCTGGTATTACCAATAGTATTTTTCTCTGCTGAACCTTCTGATACAGTAAAAGTCTCAAATTGTGCGGCAAACGGCGGTAATAATCCGGCAGTGCCAACAGATCCTCGAATTTTCCACTCCTCAACATATGGAATAGTAAATTCTTCCGATAAACGCCAAGCACCCGATATTCTATAGAAAGTTTTTTTTCTTACTTCAGGACCAAATAATGAATTACCATCCCTTCTGATTAGAAAACTCGTAAGATATCGGTCTTTAATATCTAAATCAATGATTCCAGCAAAACTCTTTTCAACAAAGTCGGCAGTGTCAGAGCCGATTATTTCAGAGTCCGAGGTCACATTATTTAAGTTGTTTAAACCTGTAATTCCAATTTTTGTACCTCCAGCAAAAACTTCATGCTCGTTTCGATCATCGTAGAGATAAAATAATTTGGCCTTTATATTAAAATAAGGAGTGATATCCTTATCCAAAGAAGCAGTAAGCTGTAAATTATCTTTCCTTGATTTAGACCTTTCTTTGGTTATATATCCACCATCATATATGGGAATCCGAGAGTTTAACCACCCTTTATCTACAAAAAAATCTGTTTCTGTTGTGAAATAGTCAAAGGAGTATGCACCCTCCACGGTCAGATAATTCGTAGCAAAAAAAATTAATTTATAGTTTCCTATAACTCTCTGTCTTGCTATTTGTGTGAATTCATTGGCTAAAGTGTACAAGGGATTAGTTTCCGATCCCGGCCACCCTGTTTCTTGTTGAGCATTCCAGTTGAAAGATGATCTATCTTCTTCATTAGGTGCAGATAAATCTGCATGGGGAGGAGTTAATAGAATTGTAAAAAAAGGACTAGATGCACCTAGGTCAGGCTCCACTTGGTTGATACTGCTGAGATTTGTTGAGGTTGATAATTTTAAACGATCGGAAATCTTCATATCGTGATTAAGCCGAACGGTTTGACGTTCAAAGCCAAAATGATCAAAATTGAGAATGCCATCTTGGGATAAATTCGAAATGGATAGATTGGTAGTTGTTGTTTGGGTCCTATTTAAAATTTGAAGCGATTGATTGTGCATACTATTCGCCGAGTAAAAAAGCGAAAGATTATCATAATAAACAGGAAACGGGTTGTCTGCAATCCGATCATCCTCAAGAACATATCCTCCATCACTTCCCCGAACATAATTCCCCGAATCATCCAGCTGATAATTATGAGATTGAGTAATTGAGGGTTGTCTTGATTTTGGAATAAAATTGAAGCCAATTTCTGTCCTAAGTCTAATCTGGCTCCCATATTTACGACTTCCTCTCTTGGTGAAAATCTGAACCACTCCATTTGCAGCTCTAGATCCGTAAAGCGATGCAGCAGCAGAGCCCTTGAGAATTTCCATGTTTTCAATATCATCTGAGTTAATATCTGCAAGCTGACCGTCTAAAATAGTTCCGTCCAGAATGATTAGGGGATCTTGAATTCCTAGTAAGGAACTAGAACCACGAATACGAATACTCGGAGCAACACCTGGCAATCCGGTACCCTGAATGACTCGAACACCCGCTACTTTGCCCCTTAATGAACTAACGGGATCTACCCCGGGTACTTGTTGCAAGGTGGTTTCATTAACCTTGCCCACGGAGAATGATACCTTCCTTAAATCGGTTTTTCCCGCAACTCCAGTTAATACAATTTCTTTTAACTCCGTACCCGTAAGTAATTTAATAATATAGTTTTCATCATCACCAATTGTTATAATTTGGGTTTGAAAACCGAGATAACTAATAACTAAAACATCACCTTCCTTAGCATCAATGTAGAAATCCCCCTCAATATCAGTAGACACACCATAGTTTGTATCTTGGATGATAATTGTAGCTCCAGGTAAAGGAGCATTTTCTTCATCTACTACTGTTCCTTTAATAACTCTCTTCTGCGCAAAAGCTGATATTGAAAAAATGAGGAGCAAGGACAAATAGGTGTGTTTGGACATTGTCCAATAGATTTTCAAAGTTGGGGTAAAGTTAATGCCCGAATCATCAACAAACGACCGAGAACATCAAGTAAGGCTTTCCGTCCAAGCACAATGATTAGTTTTTTGTCAAATATAACTTTCCCATTAGATACGGAATATCTCCTCTATAACAAAGAAAAGAGGGTTAAACACCCTCTTTTCCAATAATTAGATAATATAATTCTACTTTTTCCTCTAAAAAACTTAAAACATGAGTTACCTAACCCAAACCTGAAGATATACAATTGAGGAGTTGTATCTTAAGAGTAAAGGTACACTTAGAAAATATCAATGAGAACTCTTAGGACATAGGAGCGTCCATTATAATCCCATGGTGTACTTTCAGGGCGGATATTTCCTTGACTCCCGGTTTCATCAGGATGTGCGTCTGGAATAGTGTTAAACAAGTTATCCACACCGAATGCTAACCGGTATCGGTCGCGCAAACGAACACCAATTTCAGCATCTGCAATTGTGGCTGAATCAAACTTATCAAATATATTCATTGGGCATGAATTACTATTGTTGCGACATGCAGACCAACTACTAAAATAATTGAGTCGAATCATCCCATTAACTGCTCCACGTGTATGACGTGCCATAGCGACAATACGATTTTTCGGATTAAGATCCTCTATTTCACGCTGTCGCCTAGGGGTTAGAAGTTTGATTTCAAAAGGTTCAGATAATGTTTGATCAAGGAACGTATTGATATTTCTAGGTTCGGAAAAATTTACCAATGTAGTATTGGTCCAGTTCCAAGCCAGCGAGGCTTGTGTTCTATGACCAGCTGCACTTCTAGAATCATAAGCCAAGAGAAGATCAATTCCTTGGGTATGAGTATCAAAATCGTTGGAAAAGAATTTTACTTCTTTTATATTTTCTACACCACCCAAGAGATTCTTTTCATTCATGATTTTTTCAATTTCAGGTGTTATTGTAATATTACCTGTAAGTGAAATTCTATCATCCAAGGAGATGTCAAAGTAATCCAGTGTCAGAGTTAAATCCGATGAAAGGTCTACAATTGTACCCAACGTGAAGCTCAGGGCTGTTTCCTCAGTTAGTTCTTCTCCACCAAATGATGCAGATATTGGATGGGTTGGCGGAAGCTGTCCAGTGTCCACTAATTGATCGCCATCAGCTGAAAGTGCTGTTTGTAACGCCCAGAGATTTGCCTGACCAGGAGTAGGGGCTCTAAAACCGGTTGAGGCAGTTCCACGAAGGCGAAATCCATCGGTAATCCGGTATAGTGTAGCAACTTTCCAGGTCAATGTAGATCCAAAATCATTATAATAGTTCTCATATCGGGCTGCAGCACCTAATGTCCATTTATCGGTTACATCAGTCTCTAAATCAAGATATAGTGAAAAATTTGGACGATCCCAAGAGTCGGCAAAGTCTGGGTTAAGACCCTGGTAACCATTTGATCCGACACTAAATCCTTGAGGACCATAATTCCCAACTCTATAGGAATCCAGATCTCCAGCTACCGTGGTAAATTTTTCTGTATGCCACTCTACTCCAAAGGCGATATTCAAGGGATTTGCAAAGGCACGGACATCAATAGGGTAATTACCTGAAGCAGAAACAGTCAATTCCTCCTGCTCATAGCCACGTGGCTTAAAGGATGTTGGAGTGTCAGGCCCCAATGATGCATTGACAGTATTGTAGATAAAATAGTCTATATCACTATTCCCATAGGCAAAGCTCAAGTCCCATCGGAACCCATCATCTGGACCTCCTCTAAGCCCAAAAGTACCACTTAAATCTTTTATATCTGCACCAAAGCGTGGAGTGAAACCACCAGGGAATAGCTCGTTAAATAAAAAGCACTTTCCTTTATTTTGAGTTATAAAAGCCATAACCTCAGAAAAACTAGCCTCAAGACTTGGAACGATGGCACCACAGTCTGTATCATCGCTCTGATCCAAATCCGCAACTGCCCTAGCATCATCACCAACTCTAAATACTCCAGCCCTGGCACTTCCTGTACCAGGCGCACGGAAATAAAATCCTCCTTCAGATTTTCTTGTACCATACCCCCCGAAGGCATAAAGATGTGTGTTTGCACCTAGGTCAATTCCTGCATTCAAAAAGCTAATCAACGAATTACTCACGTCGGGGCTACCCCATATTTGGGCAGGGTTGTTGAGAGGATATCCCCTACTAATCAATGTTCTCTCATCCCTGCGTAAACCACTTCTAATTGTGGGATTCGCATCTCGATATTCAAGACTTAAATTAACAAATCCGTTCTCTGTCAAAGGAAATCCTGCATTTACAGCAGCTAGAACATTCCGGCCAACTCCTGATACATCATGCTCTACCAATTTTCCATTGGATTCTGTTACACCTCTCAAAATTGCATCATTCCCACCATCGTATTGCCCACCTTGGAGACGAATTTGTATCCCTGAGGTATTATCTCGAAGTTGCATATTAAAAACACCTGCCACGGCATCTGCACCATATTGTGCTGCAGCACCATCACGAAGTACTTCAATTTGTTTCAATGCTATGCTAGGAATCATGTTGAGATCAGCACCCTGTGATCCCGTATTTAGTGAACTTCCAAGTAAGGCCATAGAAGCAGAACGATGACGTCTTTTGCCATTGACAAGCACCACGACATTATCCGGAGACAGTCCTCGAAGCGTTATTGGTCTAACCAAGGTGGCCTCATCGTCAATTCCATGACGTTGAACATTGAATGAGGGAATTTGGGTTCTCAATATCTCGTCAACATCCGTACTTGTTTGCGAAACGAGATCAGCCGGGCCAAATACATCCACTGGAACAGCAGAATCCCTAACAAGGCGAGGTAATCTTCGGGAACCAATAACCACAACATCTTCTAGTTGGGTAATATCTTGAGCCAAATTGATATTAAAAGTGGTTACCCCCTCAGAGAGGACAACCTCTTGTGAATTATAGCCAACAAAACGAAATTCTATTTTATTGCCCAAATCATCTACTGAAAGGGTATAATTACCATCAAAATCAGTAGTGGTTCCAGTTGATGTGCCTTGTACAAACACCTGGACACCCGGAATTGGTACGCCAGTATCAGCATCAACAACGGTACCAGAGATTACAGTAGGCTGTTGTGATGCATTTTGAACCTGACCGAATGAAAAATAAACCGAAAATAAACCGGTCAAAAGTAGGAGATGAAAATTTCTCATGAGTTGAAAATTTAAGCTGCAAATTTAAGGGCACAAAGGTAAACTACCCCCCCCCTTTTTACCAAATTTACAAAAAAAACTTATTTCCTATCAAACAAAAACACTCAAAATGGAGAGAAAATAACAAATTTCCTCAAAAATGTGACTTATTTCTATTCAAAGGGTAGTGAAGAGAAATAATAATCATGAATATTACTCTAGGCCGCCTGAGCTATAATCTATTCCTTTAACTTAATTACAATGAGGTTGTCAATTGCGTTTAATTCTAAACCAGATACATCAATAGATAATCCAGATTCATTTTTTTTGTAAGGAAGTTCTTGATTGTCATCGAAAAAAGATACAGATGATATCTCAACAGGAAAGTGTTCAATCTGTAGGAGTTGTGTCTCCGGATTCAAAAGGTGTACATATATCGTGCTGTCTTTTCTTGTTGTTACAAATTGATCGTTAGGTTGGGTTGGACCTTTTCTTGTACCATAAATTGATTCACCATAAGTAGCCAACCACTCACCAATTTCTTCGATGGATTTCACATGCCTTTCTTGAATTTCACCATTAGGCATCGGACCTACATTGAGGAGCATATTGCTTCCATATCCAGCAGATTTTACCAATAAATGTATGAGTTCCTTTTTTGATTTATGCTTTCTATCCTGTAGATTGAATCCCCACGAACCATTGATTGTTTCACATACTTCTAAAGGTAAATCCCCAATATCGTCTGGAGAAGTCCCCCAACCTGTGGTGTTGGAGCCAGGTAAATCTTTCTCAAACATCTGAAAATCTTCGCCATCAATGGGCGCAAGATGATGATTGTTCCCAATTAATGCATGTGGTTGAAGTTCATGAATCATAGGGTATATCTCATCGTAGTGCCAGTCAACATTCAAATCGCCATAGTTTTTGCCATCCCAATCAACCTGATCCCAATGTCCATCAAACCAAATTCCACCAATAGGGCCGTAATTGGTTAACAATTCCCTTAATTGGGTTTTCATGAATGCAATATAATCTTCCCATTTTCCTTCACCTCGACCTGGAATGCCATTGCCTATTCTGCCTCTTGGATAATAATCATCTCTTTTCCAGTCCAATAGGGAGTAGTAGAAAAAGAGTTTGATGCCTTGTTTGTGACATTCTTCTGCCAGCATCTTTAATATATCTTTCCCATAAGGTGATGCATCAACAATATTGTAATCTGATGCTTTAGTGTCAAACATGGAGAATCCATCATGGTGACGACTTGTGATGGTGATGTACTTCATCCCTCCATCTTTTACCATCTGAACCCACTTTTGTGGATCGAAATTAATGGGATTGAAAAAAGTTGGCAACTTAGCATATTCTTCAACAGAGATATTTTGGTTATGCATCACCCACTCTCCATCACCTAGTATACTGTAGACACCCCAGTGAACAAAAAGACCGTATTTGTTGTCTTGAAACCACTCCCGGGCTTTTAGATTTTCTTCACTAGGTTGGTATTGTTGTGCTGATAGTGTAAAAATTCCAAATAGGAATAACACGTAAACAATAAGGTATTTTTGATAGCATAGTTTTCTCATCATAATGATTTTAATTTCACACAAAAGCCAAATATAGAGGTAATTTAATAAACTTCTTGACGACTTTGAGGCCAATTTAAGTAATTCCTAAAATTTTATCAATACATTTTTTTAGTCCCTTAGAATCGAAGGCACGAGAGCCATGAGATAGAAAGAGTAATGAAGCAGGCAAAAGTTTATCGTATTTCTCTTTTTCCAGATGTTTTCTATTTTGGATGCTGGCTAAATTCGTTTCATTAGGTATGCCGGTATTGGATAAAACATACAATAAATAAGACCTCAAATCTGCTCTTGTGGTGTTTGATACTTCCAGAGCAAAATCTGAAATTCTCGAAGCATTGAATCCTTCTTTTCTTAGCAGAATAACTAAAGTATCGGTGATTTTGGTGCCCGCCCATGTAAAGACAACACAATTTTCACCATTTTGGATAATTCGCTCATCATTCAATTTAAGCCTCCGAAAATGCTTTACGCCTATTTTAAAAAGATCCATGGTCTTCTCCGAGATTCTAAATATAAAATTTGGGTTGGTTATTTTAGGTAGTTCCCCCAAACGGTATATTTCATACATTTCTTGAGCAACTCTTTGGTGCAGAAGCATTCCGTCTCCCAAAAATTGTGGTGGTTTCCCGCCTTTGAGGGGCTTTACCAGGATCGATCTCTTTTCTTCATCAATAGAGATGATTTTCCAATATTTTCCAGCAAAGATGATATTCTGCTCTTCCATTATTGTAAAACCTATGGGAATTGTTCCCAGTTGTCTTTTGTCCGATATGATTCGATACTCAATAGGTGTTGAAAACACGGAATAGAAATTGAAATGCCCCACAACAGCATTACCCTGAATACCCAGAACTAGTTCATTGGATTCTAGTTGCTGAATATATTTCTTTCGGCCTAGATGGACAAGCAGTTCCTTAAAATGGTCTATTTCTATTTTCTTAAATGGACCATTAATGCAGAGAAGGTAATAGAGTTGTTGTATGCGAATACTACCCCATTGAGCAAGAACAGCTAAAATTTGATGAACAAAGGTGGAAAAATGTTTGTTTGAACTATCAGGTGGCTCAATCCATCCATCACAAGAAATCAACTTGATTAAAGCAAGGGATTGGATGATATTTGGACATAGAAGGTCTACTATATTAGTGTTGTCGGCTGTGTAGGGTTTTTCTTGAATCAGCATTTTTAATACCGGACCCTTCTCTCTTCGTCCTGAACGTCCATATCTCTGTCTCAAGCTGGAAACCCTATTCGGAGGAGACAAAACTTGATACACAGTATCTACCTTACCAATATCAACTCCAAGTTCTAAAGTTGTTGTACACACAGCCGTAGTGGGAGGACCGCTAGAATTTTGAAGACGCTTTTCTAGATCTACACGAAGTTCAGTCGATAGTGATCCATGGTGGGGGAAAAACTCATTGGGGACTGAAAGCCTCTCACAATAATCTTTTAGTTTGGCAGAAATTTCCTCAACTCTACCTTTGGTATTTGGAAAAATTAAATTGGCACTTCCCCTACATTCAATAAATAACTCATTTGTCAAAGGATATGAATCCTCAGGGCTATCTTCATATTCTACATAACCATTCAATGTGATATAAGTCACCTTATCAGTCCGCTCCCCTTCAATAATTATGTATGGAAAATTGCCTTTTGGCCGTAATATAGTCGAAATTAAGTCCTTATCCTCACCGAAGGTGGCACTTAGTGCAATCCGTGGCACGGGTTGGCTCACCCTATTAACTAAATGTTCGAGACGTTCCAAGAGGGAGAGCAAATGATAACCCCGCTCGGTGCCTATAAAAGCATGAAACTCATCAATGCATAGATACTTTAAGGAAGACATTGATTGTTTCACCAATCTAGATTTATTGATCAATAACGATTCTAAAGATTCTGGCGTAACCAACAATATTCCTTGAGGATTATTGATGGACTTCATTTTTATTGATGGACTTATATCTCCATGCCAGGGGGTAACGGAGATATTCAATAGAGCCCCTAAATCTTCTAGTCTACGAAATTGATCATTGATAAGTGCTTTCAGAGGACTGATGTACAAAATACTATACCCCTTAGATTGTTCTGCCACTGCTGTACAAGCAGGAAGAAAAAAAGCTTCGGTTTTTCCTCCTGAGGTGGGAGCACTGATAATTACATCTGTATCCCCTTTTAATATCGGGGTGATGGCCTTGCGCTGAATAGAACGTAACCCATCCCAGCCCTGGTTGTTTATCCATTGTATTATTCGGGCGTCAAGCCTAATTATATCCTTTTGACTAACAGAAATAGTCTGGTTTATGTGTTGAAGAACCTGAGAGCTTAACTTCTTGATTTTTGGGCCCTCACTATTGAGGTGATCCACATTTATATTTTAAAATCTTTTAGATCATTAGACTTTCCGATTGAACTATTCTCAGTAATTGGAATCGACGGGGTATCAGAAGGAGCGTCTTCTAAGAATTCAATTTCTTCAATAAGATCCCCCCACCGCAACCTTGGATTTTGTTCTAATAGAGAAAGCAGGTCTAAAAATCCTTTAGTAATTGACCGAGTGGTCTTGTAGTACTCATCTCCAATGGTTTTATAGCAATGAGCCAAAAACGTTTCAAGGGCTTCATCGGGAACTAAATAATTATCAGGGTTCCCACTAGCGAAGACATGACGTAGGTTCTGAAGCAAAACATAAAGTTCCTCAGGAGTGAGTTTGGTCAAATGAAGGGTCGGAGAACTATAATCAACTAGGCCATGTTTCTTGGCTAGTTTATTTTCTTCGAGTCTTGATTGTAAAGCAGCATAACTATAGAGCCCTTTTCTGGGATCTATTAAAAATTCAGGAGTCCCCCCAAGTAAAAAACCAATATGCTCAGCTGAACTCTGAAGACAATCATTCAATATCCTCAAGATTTGTTCGTAGTTGGAAGTTCTTGCCCTAGTAGTGCTCAATTTGTATAGATTGACCATCTCATCAAGTTCAACTAGTAATCCTGAATAACCTGCTTGACGAACAAATAAACTCATCAGCTTCAGATGATCATAAACCGAATCATCTTTGATAATTGTTCGTACCCCCAAGTCTCTTCGGGCTTCTACTTTTGTTCTGTATTCTCCCCGCAACCATCGTATGGCATTTAATTTTAGGGTTTCGTCATCATTATCATATCCTCGCCAGTAGGCTTCGATTATAGAAGCAAAATCAAACCCGCCAACATATTCTGTAAAAGAATGCAGCTTCTTTTGGATGATGCTACTTACCGATGCTCCCGATTGAGTTGACTCTGAAATGGCATAAGTGATGAACTTTTCAACCACACTAGACAAGGCATTTCCATCTGGTTTTGCTCTGGTTGACATATTTTTGATCAATTCACTATACAAATTGATGGCATGACCGGTAGTAGAGTAAATTTTCCTTTCTGGTGATAAATCAGCATTGACGGTCACCAGTTTTTTTCAAAGCAATAAGGCGTATCAGATGCATGAAAAAGGTTTTCCCTGAACCATAGGCCCCGATGATTAACCTAAACCGAGCACCTCCATCAATGATGTGGTCTATGTCTTTGTTCAGTGCCTTGATTTCATTTAGGCGACCAACTTGGATGTGCTCTAAACCAATTTTTGGTGTTACCCCACCTTTCAAGGAATTAATGATGGAATCTCGTTGTTTTTGTCTGATTTTCATTGATATATGCTGTTACTTTTCTGTTTGCCATTTACTCTCAATCTCTGGTGCCAAATCCAGGTTCAAATCTATAAAATCTCCCTCTTGTTCTATCAATGGTTCATCCGTTAATTCAAAGGATTTGTCGTTTAGTGTTTCTAAAAAAGCGCCGACGAGTACGTTGTACTTTTTACATAATGTTTCCACTTCAGATAACTCCCACCTTTCCCTGGTGATTAGTTCTTTAAATAATGGATAATAATGATCACCAACGGATTGATTTTTATTAGAATGAGTTTCTTCTTCATCTTCCGGATCTTCAAATATTTTACCCAACAATTTTTGAGTTTGGGCAGTAATGGCTTTTTGCTTGTTCACATCTTTTTTTAGAAGTTTTACAGTTTTGGTACCACTACTTCTTTTGGCTGTTGATGTAAATCCAGATAACATTGATTTGTGCTCCAAAATGTCTGTCATCACCCTCTTTGGAGGTTGCCCCAGAATCTCATAAAATTTTTCTATCCGATTTAGGGACTTGCGATTGACACTTCCATTGACTAATCCTACAGAGATAAGGGATTGACATACCTGTATTTTTTGGTTTGGAGTCAAAATCTTAGCCTGATTGGATATACCAGCGATAGTTGAACGGGAAACAAGCCACAAGTAGGCATAAGCCCTCAAAACAGCTTTTTGATCGTCATTTAATCTTTTTTCATTTGTGATGATTGTATCCAAAATATCTTGGAAAGCCTTGAGGTTTTTCTCTGAAGCTGAATAATAACCCACCATGGCAACCATTTTAGCATGCAGAAATACTCGATTATATACTCTTCTAGTCTCAATAACAGATACATTATGGGGATATTTGATGATACAAAAAGTATTGCTTTCCTTGAATTTTGTCTTGTAAAATCGTGGATCAGGTGCAAAAACATAGCCTAGTTCATCAGTGACAATTCCAATTAAATCTGTCGGGGAATATTCGCCTCTAGATGGATCGCCTTGCACTACTTTTTCCAATAACTTACTTCCAATAACATATCCATGATGTTCTTCTACTATATGGTCTACCCAATCAGTAAAATTTTTGATTTTAGCCTTTTGCTCGTTGGTATAAAATGATTTCGGTAATAGACAGATGTAGCATAAATCTTCTTTTGTCGAATGACAATTACTCAGATATTTAGTTGCGTGGGCTAGGTCATATTTAGCCTTATAAAATAGGTCGCTCATGTCTCCAAAGGGGAGGTCATCAAGCTTGGTTTGCTGAAGGGATTTATCAGGCGTAAAATTAGCTCTCAACAAGCTTGGATTTATTGGCCAATAGGAAAAGGTAAAAGGACGGTCTTTTCTATGAAGATTGTGCATTTTTGGAAGATTTTTTTCTATTAGGATTGCAAACCATTTGTAGACATCATCTTCTACATCTAGCTGAATATCAGTCTCGGCATTGATGCTTTTAGCTGCTAACAAATATGCAATCCACGCAGTTAAAGGTTTCTTTTTCGAAGCCCAAAGGGATAATTGGTACTCCAGCCAAGGATTATGTGATTTTTGGGATATAGTAATCCTTTTTAAACTGACCATCCCTGGTCGTAAAATGGCCATGATTTCCAACAGATGCATAAGAAATTTATTAAGCTTGGGTTGCCATGGTCTAATCATATTGCTTAATCGTTCGATTTCATTAAAGATTTCCTGATACTCATCATCATCAACATCATCCCCCCCTTACGGAATCAATAATTATTCTGCGTTCTAGTCCGCCAATGTAAAGGATAAGATAATCCAACTTTATATCGGGATCTGATCTATCTGAACCTAGCCACCGGAGATATTTATCAGCCCAATCGTTTGGATAAAGATCATGCCAATGAGGACTTCTCTTGTAATTTGAGCTATAGTATAAGGAAGATAAACTATAGTTCAAACTTCGTTCAGAAATCAACGAAACATCTTGTTTAAATTGGTTATACGCAACCAATATATCACCATGATAGAAAAACCCTCCAGTAATTTCAATGTTTCTATGGACCACTTTTTGCCCAGGCCTAACCCAACTGGCAAAGGTTAATCCATCGGAAGGCGAACCAACCTTATCAACAGCTGAAGAAAATATAGATTTCCAGAGGCTGGGTTTGCTGGGAATAGTTTTTGGTATGGTCTTAAGAAATTGTTTTTCCATTTTAAACATTCGAAATAATTTTCTTAAAACATTCATTATGGAATAACCGATGTTACCTGATAATTCTGCCATTTCAATCAACAAACTCTTGATAGCCAATTGTAAAATGTCATCACAATTATCTAGAAAAGGATTATGTAATCTAGAAGAGCTAGGTGATGCTAGTTGCCATAGCAAAAAGGTGTTCAAAGACTTTTTTTCTAATTTGCTAAGAAAAATGTTATCCTCAATGATTCCTTCAATGAAATTGATTTGTTTGGTGGTCACTTCCTTATTACCTGTTCTAGCGATTAGAATACAACCATAGATGGTCACTTCCATGATTTGGTGTATGGAAGAAAGTTCCCAAGTCGCCATCTCTTCATCAAAAAATAACCCCACTTTACCATCAATTTTCAACTTTGAAGCATAATTAGAATGATGAGGAATGATTACTATGCCAGAATGGTATGAAAGTAGATGGAGATTCTTCTGTTCCCTTTTTAATAGCTTTTCGATGGGCTCTAGTCTAGTGAATCTCCATAATTCGCTAAAATCAGTTACAAAGGGCCCTTTTTCACGAAATTTTGCATTAGCCCAGCCATAAAAGTTTTTAATTATTTCAATTGCTTTTGGGTCATGCAAGCCTCTTGGCATCAAAAGAGTGGCGAGTGCATCAGATTTTAATGATGATTGTAGTTTCAGGTATTCGGCATAAGGCTCAACATCTTTTTTGCATTCTTCAATCATCTTATAATGATCATAGAAGCGATTTGAAAAGTCCTTTACTTTCCAGTCTTTGGCAGCATAGCCTGCCTTCGAGTTTTCTATCCCTTTGTTTAAGGGAGAATAATGACCAATCAAATTCCATCTGGCGGGTTTTAATTTCAGTCCATTTGGATGAAACTTTTTGAAGACTTGAATAAATCGTTGATGAATTTTATCCATACAACGATCAAATCTCGGGGGCAATGATTTAGTGTTGGTTGATACATAATGAGCAAGTGCTAATTCGGGAGTTAATGGAATGTTTTTTTTGTGCTCAACAGTTAGAATACAATTGACCAATATAGAATCGCTAGTAGGATGATTCAATAAATAATTTATTGGAAGCAGATTAGGCCTCAGAATGGCCATAACTTCCATGAGCATTTTTATGTGATTGAGCAGATAGGGATAGACATTATTATAGGCAGTTAACAATCGTTGTAATTCTTGAAACAATTCAACATACTCATCATCAGAAACTAACTCCAGTCTAGCATCCACAAGTATTCGACGCTCAATACCCATGAAATAGAATTCGATAAATGCATGATGTATATCCGTTTCGGTGCGATCAGAAGCCAACCATTTCAGATAATTACCCTTTTCAGTAAGGGTAAAATATTTATAGTTGATAATAGGATAATATCCATGATCCTTGAGGGAGCCCTTTTTCAAAAGACGAATTTTCAAATCTGGGTTGATAAGTGATGGATCTTGGTCAGTCAGAGTTAGGTTAAGCATTTTTGTCCCAAGATAAAAATACCCACCTGAGATTTCTAGATTGCCAATGGTGATTTTTTGACTTTTTTTAATCCAACGAGCATCATTTGGTTCTAGTAGTGCCTTGGATATTCGTATTTTCTGGAGGTAAGTATCATCAATGTTAAAATCTCCTTGGTATGTGTATCTCTGCTCATCCATAAAACATTTTTCTTAAGGCAAGGTTATAGTAGGATTAGTGGCTAATCTAATAAGTTTGTCTTTTCTAAGGTATGGCAACAAAGGACTTCTGCAGTCGAATGAATTCAGAGACACACACTGACTTGTAGTTCGTGAACCGCAAAACTACTCAACCGGCTCATATTTAATCTGATTATTACAAGTCCCAGGAAAGTATTCAAACGGAATGAAGACTGTATTTCAAAATTCTTTAAAAACTAAAATATCCACCTAGTTGGAATAGCACAATCTCTGGAGAGGCTTCACCCGAATAATTCATACTAAAAGCTTATAATTAGATTTATTTTATTATCTTACAGCCGTTTATATGCATTTAGACGCATTTTTTAATCCATAAAAATTATTGATTTATGAACTCTATATTTTATCAAGGGAATCGGGTTATTTCCGGTGATTTTAAAGGAGAAAGAACCACTTCGGATGGATCGGTTATCCTTCTTGAAAAGATCGAAAGAAATACTAAATGTATCCTTCGTTATTGTAATAGGCTTTTTGATAGACCTAAGCAGTGTTTGGTGAAGTATTCCATGTATACATTGTTGAAATATCGGGTTTATACTGTTTTGTTGGGCTATGAGG
>Ga0209754_1001074_pt1 | contig 30035 bp, 24 predicted proteins | sample MesohylBB_FD_187295 | JGI IMG/M metagenome (GOLD analysis project Ga0209754, IMG submission 187295) | Host-associated microbial community of the marine sponge Aplysina aerophoba from Gulf of Piran - sponge mesohyl, lysed by bead beating... | ecosystem: Host-associated > Porifera > Sponge >... | reverse complement strand
TTTCGGATCCGGATCGCTCTCTGGATGCTTACGGTGCTGAAATCGGCTCAGCGGAGACGTTCAAAAAAGCTATATATTTTGGCTAGTTAGCAAGTTCCAAAGCGCTTCCTACGACGTGCGTGTCGAGTACGATCATCGCGCGGCGTTTCAGTCGGCGGGATCGAGTGCAGGCAGGAAGGGGTCGTCATAGGCCAGCACGGAGCCCTTCAGGGCGCCGATGATCGAGCGATCCTCGCCCTCGAGCCGCACCGGAGTGAGCAGGGCGACGGGCCGGCCGCGATTGGTGATGGTCACAGGCTCGCCGTCCTCGCCCATCTCATTGATAAGACGGAGACATTTTGCCTGAAATTCGGCCGCCGCGATGGTTTTGCCCATGAATTCAGCCCGGCAATGGATACGTACATATACTATATACATGTAGTAGGCAGGCGTCAATCCGGCCAAGCCCGTCTCCTGTGGGAGGCCCTAGTCGCCGCTATCGTGCTCGTCGGCGCCGCTCATCAGATGGGAGAAACGCACCGGCAGGATCTCGTCGGTCTCGTAGCGCCCGCCCTCGTCCTTGGTGACCAGAAGCAGGCGCTGGTCGTCCTCCAGGCCGGCCGGGATCACCATGCGCCCGCCGGCCTTGAGCTGCTGCAGGAGCGCCGGCGGGATCAGGTCGGGCGCGGCGGTCGCGATGATGCGGTCATAGGGTGCGTGGTCGGGCCAGCCCAGGCTGCCGTCGCCGATGCGGAACTGGACGTTGCCGTAGCCCTGCTCGTCGAGCCGGCGGCGGCCGCTCTGGGCCAGCTCGTCGATCAGCTCGACCGTGTAGACCTCGGCCGCAAGCTCCGCCAGGAGCGCCGCCTGGTAGCCGAGCCCGGTGCCGATCTCGAGCACCCGGTGCTCCGCGCCGATCTCCAGCAGGTCGGTCATCAGCGCGACGATGAAGGGCTGCGAGATGGTCTTGCCGCAGCCGATGGGCAGGGGTGAGTCGAGGTAGGCGTAGAGTGTCATCTCGACCGGCACGAAGGCGTGACGCGGCACCCGCCCGATCGCCTCCATGACATCGCCCGCGATCGCGGCGCGGCCGGTCTTGCCGCCGACATGGTCGGCGTGGAGCGCCACCTGCTCGACCATGGTCCGGCGCAGGATCGCGAATTGGTCTTCGTTGGTGTTCGCCGCCGTCATGGTTCGTCACCACGCCCGTGCGCGAGCTGGCGGGCACCGCGCCCGCCCGTCACCCCGAAGTGGTACCCGCCAATGTCGCCCCAGAGGGGCGCCGGCCAGCGTCACCCCGATTGCTGCTATAAGTAACGCATCCACGCGACAGCTGCGAGCCTCGTTGACCCCATGCCGGTGACGACCCTCTGCCGCGACCGCCCCTGCGAGGAGACACCGCTGCGCTCCTGTGCAGCCCGCCCGGCCGGGCGTCGGGTGCGCGCATGACCGGCTCCCTCGCGCTGCCGCTCTGGATCCTTGCGGTGGTGGGCGCGCTCGCGCTCTGGGCCGCGCTGGACCGGATCCTGATGCCGAGCGCGCGCTGGTTCCTGCGCCGCCGCCTCAACCGCATGATCGAGGAGGTGAATACGCGGCTCGAGCTGCAGATTCCGGCGTTCCAGCAGACCAAGCGCCGGGTGCTCATCGACCAGCTCAGCTACGACCCGGAGGTGATGGAGGCGATCGACGCCGAGGCCGAGGCCACCGGCACCCCGCGCGAGGTGCTGAGCCGGCAGGTGGAGCGCTACGCCCGCGAGATCGTGCCCTCCTTCAACGCCTACGCTTACTTCCGCATCGGCTATCACGTGGCGCGACGGGCGGTGGAAAGCCTCTACCGCGTGCGCCTCGGCTACTCGGACGACGAGGCGCTCGGCCGCATCGAGCCCGGCGCCAGCGTCGTCTTCGTCATGAACCACCGCAGCAACATGGACTACGTGATCGTCGCCTATATGGCGGCGCATCGCTCCGCGCTCAGCTACGCCGTCGGCGAGTGGGCGCGGGTCTGGCCGCTCAAGATGCTGGTGCGCTCGCTCGGCGCCTATTTCGTGCGGCGCGGCTCGGGCAGCCGCCTCTACCGCCAGGTGCTGGCCCGCTACGTGCAGGCGGCGACCGCCGGCGGCGTGGTCCAGGCGGTCTACCCCGAGGGCGGCCTCAGCCGCGACGGCCGCCTGCGTAAGCCCAAGCTCGGGCTCATCAACTACATGGTCTCGTCCTTCGACCCGGAGGGAACGCGCGATCTGGTCTTCGTCCCCGTCGGGATCAACTACGACCGCGTGCTGGAGGACCGCATGCTGGTGCGCGCGCCGGGCCCCGGCGAGCCCCGGCGCAGCCGGGCGCGCGTGCTCGCGACCGCGTTCCGCTTCGTCGCTCACAACGTGAGCCTGATGATCCGGCGGCGCTGGTACCGCTTCGGCTACGCCTGCGTGAACTTCGCCGCGCCGATCTCCATGCGGGACTACGCGAAGGAACACACTGTCGATTTCCGCACGCTGGAGGCAGACGCCCGCCACGAGGCCGTCGAAAAACTCGGCGGCGAGCTGCTGGAGGCGATCGCCGCGGCGATCCCGGTGCTTCCGGTGTCCCTGGTGGCGACGGTGTTCGTCCGCACGGACGATGCGCTCGATTTGCTGGAGATCAAGGGCCGCACCCAGGCGCTGATCGACAGGCTGGAGCGCGAGGGCGTCTACGTGCACGTCCCGCGGGCGGACCGGGACTACGCCGTCACCGTGGGCCTGCGCATGCTGACGCTGCGCCACTTCGTGATCGAGGCGGACGGGCTCTACCGCGCGAACGAGGGCGAGCGCGACATGCTGCGCTACTACGCCAACGCGATCGAGCACTTCCTGCCCGACGCGCCGGACGAGTGACCGGAAGATAGGGGCGGCGCCGGCGACGGGGGCCGCCGGCGCGGTGAATTACTCGACGGCCTCGACGAAGTAGACGCTGCTGTTGGAGGCGCGGAAGCGCATCGGCAGCACCGCCTGGTACTCGGGGCAGTTGTACCACTCCTTCGCCTTTTCCATGCTCTCGAAGCGGATCATCACGATCCTGGGCGGCTTCGACATGCCGTCCATGTGGGCGACGTTGGTGGTGGCGGCAATCAGCTCACCGCCATAGGCCGCGACCGAGGGGCCGGCCTTCTGGGCGTATTCGTCCATGAGCTCTTGATCGAACACCTGCGATTCGGAGATGAGATAGGCGGCGGGCATGGTTGTGCTCCTTGGGTTTGGCTGTGCCGTTTCGGAAAGATCAGAGCTTGCGGGCCTGGCGGTGGCCTTCGTAGACCGCCTCGTAGGCCGAGCGGGGCGCAGTGGCGTCGCCGATGGTCTCGACCGAGACGCCTCGTGCGGCAACCGCATTGTGCAGTGCGTTCTCCGAGCGCCGGCCGGTCGCCATCACGATCCAGTCGGCCTCGATCGTGCGCTCCGCCTCGTCGTGGTGGACGTTGTAGAGCGTCACCTTGTCGCCTTCGATGCGGCGGACGAAGTGGTCGACGCAGACCGTCACCCCGCTCTGGTAGAGCTTGGGCAGAATCCAGTCGAGATAGACGTCCAGGATGGTCTCCATGCCCACCATGGGCCAGCGGGTGACCAGCGTCACCTCATCGGCGCCGGCGTCCTTGCAAGCGACGGCGGTGAGCGGCGCCGCCACGTCGCAGAGATCGTCCAGCACCATCACCTTGCCGCGCGGCCGGGCCTGGCCTAGCGCCACCGCGTCCCAGCCCACGCAATTGCCGGTCTCCCAGCCGGGCAGCGCCTCGCCGGTCCAGCCCTGGAAGCCGTCGACCGCGACGGTGGACCCCGTGGCCACCACCACGTGGTCGGGCTTCACCGCGTCCAGCGCCTGATCCAGATCTTCTTCCGTCACGGGCGCGCCGGTAACGATGCGGGTGCCGTTCTTCTCCGCCTGGGAGGTGAGCCAGCGGCCGATCTCACCGTACTCGGCCCGGCTCGGCAGCAGCGACTGAACCCGCACGTGGCCGCCGGTCTCGCCCTCGGCCTCGTAGAGCGTCACGTTGTGGCCGCGGGCCGAGGCGACGCGCGCGTACTCCAGCCCGGCCGGGCCGCCCCCGACGACGAGCACCGACTTGGGCTCCGCCACCTTGATCAGCGTGCCCTCGCCCCAGGCTTCCTCGCGGCCCACGGCGGGGTTGTAGATGCACTGCACCCGCCCGCCCCGGCTCACGCTCTTCCAGCAGAAGTTGGCGGCGACGCATGAGCGGATGTCGTCGGTGCGGCCTTCCTGCGCCTTCTTGGCCCAGTGAGGATCGGTGAAGAGCTGCCGCGCGAGGCAGATGGCATCGCCGTCTCCGGCTTCCAGCAGCCGCTCGGCGACATCCGGCGTGGTGATGCGGCCCACCAGCAGCACCGGTTTCGACGAGACCTCGCGGATCTTGCGGGCGTAGCCCCGCTCCCACCCGGCCTCGAACTCCATCGGCGTGTGGATGAAGGCGTGATGCACGCCGGCCGAGACGTCGACGTAGTCGATGTCCGCCCGCTTCTCGATTTCGACGACGATGTCGCGCACGTCGTCGATTTCGAGATCGCCCGGCCAGAATGAGGTCGAGTTGATGCGGTAGCCGACGAACCTGTCGTCGCCGGCGGCAGCCCGCATCCGATTCAATGCCTCGACCGGGAAGCGCAGGCGGTTCTCCTGCGAGCCGCCCCAGCGGTCGGTGCGCTTGTTGTAGAGCGGCGAAATGAACTGCCAGGGCAGGTAGCCGTGGCTGAGATGAAGCTCGACGCCGTCGAGCCCCGCCGCGAACGCGCGGGCGGCGGCGCTGCCGAAGGATTCCAACAGCTCCTCGATCTCGTCCTCGTCCAGCTCCTTGGGCGTGGACGCACCGGGAAACTCGCCCAAGGGCACCTGGCTCGGCGAGAGCGTGTACCAGGTCGCGTCGGGGTCGTAGGTGGCCTCCTGCTTGAAGGTGGGGAAGCCGCGCACGCCCGAGTGCCAGAGCTGAATCGCGAGCTTGCAGCCTTCGGCATGGACCGCGTCCGCGATCTTGGAGAGCGGCTCGATCTGCCGGTCGTCGAAGAGCTGCGGCATGAGCAGCGGCGCCATGATCGAGCTCGGGTGGACATGGGTCCCGCCGATGATGATGAGGCCGACGCCGCCCTCGGCGCGCTCCCGGTAGTAGTGCGTGGCCATGTCGATGAAGAGCCCGTTCCAGGGGTCGGAGACCCAGCTTGGGCAGGTTGGCGGAAACACCACGCGGTTCTTAATCGTGGTGTTGCGAATCTTCCATTCCGAGAAAAGCCGTGGATAGGCCGTCATGTCTCGCTCCCCCCTGATCGAGGGCGCCCCATCGCCCGGGCGCCCTGTGCATAACCGCCGCGCTCCATTACACTCGGCTTGGCGTGGGAATGCCAGTTTCGCGGCCTCGGGCCGGCTCAATCACGGGAGGGCGGCGATGTCCGACACCTATCGCGCGGTGATCCCCTACGAATCCCTCGATCCCCTGACCATCGGCTCGGCCGACGATCCGGCCATGGTCTATCGGGAGACGCTGACCCTCGACATCCCCGAGGCCAACCTGCTGGCGGCGCTCTTTCCGGACGAGCCCGCGCCCATCGCGAACCCCACCGAGGCCTGCGCTGCGGCGCTGGAGGCGCCGCATTCGGGGCCGGCGTTCTCGGAGATGATCGGGCCGGACAAGAGCCTCGCCATCATCATCGACAACCAGTTCCGCCCGACGCCCACCTCCAAGCTGCTGCCGGCGGTGCTCGATGCCATCGAGGCCCACGGCGTCAAGGACGCGCGCGTGGTCTGCGCCAACGGCAAGGTCTTCCCCATGTCGGAGCGCGACACCGAGCTCAAGCTGGGCCGGGAGAACCTCGCGCGCATGGAGCGGCTGGGCATCCCCTTCTTCCAGAACGAACCACGCGATCCCGATCAGTACGTCTTCATCGGCATGACCACGGGCGGCACGCCGGTCTGGCTGCACAAGGAGGTCGCGAAGTCCGACGTGAGCCTCTCCATGGGCCAGGCGCAGTCCAACCACTGGGGCGCCGGCGGGGGCGGCAAGCTGATCCTGCCGGGCGTGGTCTCGGACGAGACCATCGAATCGAACCACTGCGCCTTCGTGATGTCGCCCAAGACCCATTACGGCGCCATGGCCGGGCCGATGCGGACCGACATCGACGAGGCAGCCACCATGTGCGGCCTCTCGGCGACGCTCAACAGCGTGCTCGATACGCGGGGCAGCCTCTGCTTCATCAACTTCGGCGCGCATCCGGACGCGCACCGCGAGGCGATCCGCTTCTTCAACGGCATCTACGCCTACGACCGCCCCGCCGGTGGGCCGGCGGACATCGGCATCTGCGGAGTCTTCGCGCCGACCGACCACCTCTTCTTCCACACCGGTTGGGGCTGCATGTCTTCCGACCTGCTGGTGAAGGACGGCGGGACGCTGATCTATTGCAGCCCGTCGCCCGGCGTGAGCACGCATCTCGGCGACTTCCCGGGTCTCGCGCTCATGGACCTGATGAAGCCCTACATGCCGCCCTCGCCCGCAAACCTCGAGCGCGTCTACCGCGACATCCACACCCGCACCATCGAGATGTGGGCGGGCTGCATCTGGGTGCCGATCTACGAGGTCATGGTGCGCAAGCACCTCCACGTGGTGACGCTGGAAGAAAACCTCCAGATGGCGGCCGATATCGGGATGGAGGCCGGCACCTCGATCGAGGATGCCTTCGCCGCCGCGATGGCCCGCCACGGGCCGGACGCCAAGGTCGCGGTGCTGCCCTTCGCGCGCTACCAGCTGCCGCGCGATGCGATCCGCATGCCGGCGGAGGTCGAGCCGCTGGCGCACGCGGCGGAGTAGGGTCGGGCCGCATGTCTTCCCCGGGCGCCTCGGCCGCGCCGATCACGGGATCGACGACCGTGGTCGAGCTGCTGGAGCGCTTCCCAGGCGGCGAGGCGGCTGACTTGATGGCGAGGCTGGCCTGGCCCTGCGCCCACTGCTCGGGCGCACTGCACGAGCCCCTCAGCATGGCCGCCAAGCGCCACGCCAACCGCGCCGGCCCCGTGGTGCGCGCCTTCCAGGCGCTGGAGCGCGGTGGCCCGAGCGAGGCCGAGATCACAGAGGCCGCCGCCAGGCACGAGAAACGCCCCGACCCGGCGGCGCTCTGGACCCGCTACGCGCGCTAGCGCTCGGGCACCCGCCCCCTCGTCACCCCGTAAGCTTGCCTCCAGGACTTGCGCGGCCTGCGCCCCGCTGGCGAAGGCGCGTCCTAGATGCCGGGTCGACGACGGCGACGCCACCTTACCCTGCACGAGGCATGCGACCGTCGCCCCCAGGGGCCAAGCGTCGGCATCACAAGCCGCGCCCATCTTGCCGGTTATTCTCCGGTTGCAAGCGTATCGTATAACATCCCGCTATGCACAACATTAATGCTCCGATACACTAAACTAAACTAAACGGTGCGTGTAAATTAGATGAGGTGGAGAAACGGGTGAGACAATTCCCGACTCAGAAAGAGATTAGGGGGACGAATGAGCCAATTGGACGTGTTGTCCGCTTGCATATCGTGCGGATCTTTGGAGTGACATCGAATCGTATCCGCCGCGTGTAAACTGTTGCCAATAAGAGGGCGATGTCGCTTCAAGGCCATTCAATGCAGCATGGAGACGTTGGTAGACAAAGAATGGTACGGGTCTTTGGAGATCTCCATATTCGGGAAAAAGTACTCTCCAGACCTGGAGACCATACGCGGCCCCGCCGTGACGTGACGGCTGCCGCACGAGGGAGACCAGCACAAGCAGCGGCACCCTCACAGGCAGCGCTGGCGCTCCGCGATCTCGCTCGGGGCGCGCGGGCGTACTATCTCTGGTATCTGCTCGCCTGGCAGGACATTCGCCGCTTCTATCGACGGTCCATACTCGGGCCTTTCTGGCTTACCATCAGCATGGGCGCGCTGGTGGGCGTGCTGGGCACGCTCTACGGCATGCTGTTCGGGGTGGACAGCGCGGACTACGTGCCCTTCCTCGCGCTCGGCTTCATCGTGTGGACGCTGATCTCCGGCGTCATCACCGAGGGCTGCACGGCGTTCATCAACGCGGAAGGCATCATTCGGCACGTGGGCCTGCCGCTCTCGATCCACGTGTACCGTCTGCTCTGGCGCCACCTTCTCATCCTCGCTCACAACGCTGCGGTGTTCGTCGTGGTCGCCGCGCTCTTTGCGGTCTGGCCGGGCTGGACCGGGCTTCTCGCCCTGCCGGGTCTGGTACTCCTCTGCCTGAACGGCATCTGGGCGGGTTTGCTCCTCGCCATCGTTTCGGCCCGGTTCCGCGACGTGCCGCCGATCGTGACGAGCATCGTGCGGATCTGCTTCTTCGTGACCCCGATCATCTGGATGCCGGAGCTCTTGCCGGCCCGCCCCCTCGTGCTCGACGTCAACCCTTTCTTCCATCTGGTGGAGGTCGTGCGTGCACCGCTGCTGGGGCAGATGCCGGGCTTGGGCTCCTGGATCGCGGTGCTGGGCATGACGGCCGCGGGCTGGCTGGTGACCTTCGCGTTCTTTCGCCGCTACCGCCGGCGGATTGCCTATTGGGTCTGAGCGCCATGGTCAGCCTCACGCTGGAAGCGGTCACGGTCGACTTTCCCGTCTACAGCGCAGGCGCGCGTTCGCTGAAGAAGCGCTTGCTCCATCGCGGCAGGGGCGGACGCATAGCGCACGGGGCTGACAACCGGCTTCGGGTGCGGGCTCTGGAAGATGTGACACTCGCCATGAAGCACGGCGATCGGATCGGCCTTGTCGGCCCCAACGGCGCGGGCAAGACGACACTGCTGCGCGTGCTTGCGGGCGCTTACGAGCCCACGCAGGGTCGCGTGGAACGCCGTGGCCGAACGGCTTCTCTCCTCAACGTATCGCTCGGCATCGATTCCGAAGCGACCGGCTACGAGAACATCATGACCCGGGGGCTCCTCCTGGGTCTCCGGCCCGAGCAGGTGCGCGCGCGCATGGACGAGATCGCGGCCTTTACCGAGCTTGGGGATTATCTGGCGATGCCGGTGCACACCTACTCGGCCGGCATGCGGCTCAGGCTCGCCTTTGCGGTATGCACCTGCTTCGATCCCGAAATCCTGCTGATGGACGAATGGCTGGCTATGGGCGACCGCGCATTCGTCGAGAAGGCGCAGCGCCGGCTCCAGCACTTTGTGGAGCGCGCGGGCATATTGGTGCTCGCTTCGCAAAACATGTCCCTGCTCCAGCGTGTGTGCTTGACGGGTGTCTTGCTCGATCAGGGCAGGGTCAAGTGTTTCGGACCGATCGACGAAGTGCTGCAAAACAACCAATGATAACGTGGTCGCAACGCTTCATAACTTCAAGACATACTGAAACACATGGTGCGAAATTGTCAAATTAATGATTCTTGACTACGCGTACTTTAATCATAAATTAATCGCACTATCTGACTCTTAGAAGTTCTTGGGAATAACTCGCCCTCAGTCCGTTGAGAGCTCTAGAACCCAGCCTCGGCGAGCGTCGTTTCAGATCGGCGCTATTGGTGCTCGGCAAGCATCGATCCGGGACCAGTGCCCTGACCGGCGCCCTGGGGCTCAGCGGTGCGTGGGTGGGCGAGGCGTCGGAGCTGACGGAAGCGAACGCCGAGAATTCAAGGGGTTTCCGGGTACGTCGCGAATTGGGAGGAATTTGCAGTCGGCCGCTGCTGGCGGCAGGTGCGAATTGGCGGAAGGTCGCGTGCTTCGAGCCCCAAGCGATTTCACACGCTGTTCTGGAGGAGGAAGGGGCGAAACTTGCACAAATTGTCTCCGCTTTGGATAGGCGAGACGCGCGGGCCATTAAGGAGCCGATACGCTGTCATGTGCTGCCGATTCGACGTGACCTTATAACGAGTCACAATTGCATCTCTGTCGTTCGTAACCCACTTGAGGCAGCCCGGTTCTCGAAGCTGCGCAATGGCTTCGAAACTTCGGAGGGTATCGCACTGTGGGAGATCTACGATCGCCCCGCTCTGGACGCGTTCGCGAACCTGCCACGCGTTCTGGCTTCCCACGAGGCGCTCACGTTGCGTCCTGCGGAAACGCTGGCGGAGCTCATCGAGCGACTTGCCGAATTCGGCCCCACCGATCTGGAAACTCCAAGTGAGGATCGCCTCGGACAGTTGATCGAAGCATCCCTCTATTGCGGCATGGCCAGCGCGGAGGAGCTGTCCGACCTCCTCTCGCCTTCGCAGCTTGCTTTCTGGCATGCGATTCGAAGCGATGACGTCTTCAATCTAGAACACAGCGCCGCGGTATCCTGGCCGGCACGGTCACAGCTGATCAACCTGGAGGCGGCGCAGCTTTCCCACCAACGCCACAGCGACCGGACGCTTGAACTGAGCGGACCCCTCGCAACCGGCAACCGGACGATTGCCTACTTTCCCAGCCAAGCCGCGCTGACCGTCAAGCTGAACGAGAGGCAAGCGGCGACGCGTGTGCACGAAGCCACCATTGCGGATCACGAGGCCACGATTGCCGAGCTTCGGTGCCAGGCGGCCGCGCTGACCGCTGAGGTGAACGAGCGGCAAGCGACGACGAGAGGTCTCGAGGCGGTCATCGAGACCCGCGACGCAACCATAAGAGCCCGCGACGACACCATTCGCGAGCTCCTGAACTCCACCAGCTGGAAAGTCACCCAGCCTCTTCGTGTGATCGCGCGCGCCTCCAGGCGGAGTCTCCGTACTCTTCGGCGAGCGCTCAGGGTCGTACGTCTGTCGTGCACCGGCCGGACTGCTCACGTTGTCCAATCAGTTCGTTTCGCTCTTGCCCCACCCCGCGCGCGAGCTGCTTCAAGCAAGCCCCCCGCACTGATCGAAACACTGAGTAACACTTCCCGGCTCATCCGGGAGAGCAGGCTCCGACATTCCGGGAGAGCGCCAATTGATCCGGATACGCTCGCGGACAAAAAGCGACCCAAGGTGAGCGTTATCGCGTGGGACCTGGCACATAACCCTCTTGGACGCGCTTACTTGATCGCTGACGTCCTGCGGAACGATTACGACGTGGAGATCATCGGCAGCACCTTTCCCCGCTTTGGCAACGACATTTGGAAACCCTTACGCGATTGCAGCCGTGTTCCTATTCGATCATTTCCCGGAGACGACTTCCCCGCGCACTTCTCGAAGATGCAAGCACTAGCCGAACACATTGACGGTGACGTCATTTTCGTTTCAAAGCCGCGGCTGCCAAGTCTGGCGCTCGCTATTCTGGCCAAGATCAGACGAAATCGGCCGATCATACTGGACATCGATGACCATGAATTGAGCTTTTTCGAAAATCGAGAGCCTCTGTCCCTTGAGCAACTGAAAGCTAACAGAAGAACACTGGATGTCAACGTTCCGTATGGCGAGGCCTGGACTCGATACTGCGAAACGCTCATTTCGCACGTCGACCACATTACAGTCTCGAACAAGGAGCTGAGAAAGAAATATGACGGAACCATTCTCCCCCATATTCGGGACCAGCGCGATTTTGATCCCGCAGTTTATCCTCGCGATGCCATCCGGCGAGCACTCGGCTTCGCGTCCGAGGACAGGGTCATTCTGTTCGCCGGCACCCCACGCATGCACAAGGGTCTTTCTCGGCTCGCTAATGCGCTGAGTGAGCTGGATCGACCGAATTACAAGCTCCTGATTGTCGGCACGCCTGCCGATGGCGATGTTGCCGAGGTGCTGCGCCGCGTTGACCCAAGGCGCGTGACGATGCTCCCGGACGTTCCCTTCTCTGAGTTGCCTGGCTACCTCTGCACCGCCGACTTGATCGCTCTTCTTCAGGACGAGGAGGCCCCCCCTTCCGCCTTTCAAATTCCCGCCAAGTTCACAGACGCGCTGTCCATGCGAGTTCCTGTCCTGGCGAGCAACGCCCCACCGTTGGTGAACTTGGCAAACGCCGGCTTGGTGGAGTTGCTGGGAAACGCTTCTCTTGCCCAAAAGATCGACGAAATATTCCTAAACTACAAGGAGAGAAAGTCTCGCGCTATTGCAAATCGTTACACGTTTGAAAGAAAATATAGTTATGCGGCCAATCTACCCACGCTAGGAAACCTGATTCAACAGTGTTCCAGCCAACCGAAGGCGGTACCCCGCGTCTTCCGTGAGCTTGCCGAGTATCATCGAGGTACCTCCAGTGCGGCAGGTGGGCACTGCAGTACAGTTTCAAGGATCCATTTCTCCAAAGCAGAATCAGTCAATAATCAGCACGCGAGGCCACCTTCGACTCAGCACAGCGCCGTGCGGATGAGGCGACGTTCCGAGCGATGCTATGTGGACGATAAATTGGACATCGTTTTCTTCTGGAAGCAGAACGACAGTGGAATTTACGGCAGACGTCAGGATATGTTCGTCAAGTATCTGGCCCGGGACCCGAGGGTCAGTCGAATTTTTCACTTTGACGCTCCAGTGGGCCTGTTTCGATCTATCGGCAGCCTGTCCAGAGCGGCGCCGGCAAGACAATGGAGTCATGCGCGGGTAGTCAGCCGCCAGACGCTAAGACGCAGGCTGGGACTTGCCAATAGGGGCAAGGTCAAGTGCGACACCTTCATCTACGCCACGAGCGGCCGTATTCCCAAACCCCTAAGCTGCATGATCCCGACAGAGCGCAGTTACCTGGATTTTCTGGACCGACTCTTCAAGCGCCATGAAATCGGTAAGCGACGAACCATTCTCTGGACCTGCCCTGTAGACTTTCATTTCCCTGCAATTCAAGAGCGCCTCAGCGCAGACCTCTTGGTCGCCGACGTCATCGACGACGAGCGTCAGTGGCCGGTGTGTGACACGTATAGAGAGAAGCTGAGTCGCAACTATGAAGAGGTCTTGGGGCGGAGCGATCTCGTGCTGACAAACTGTGAAAGTGTTTACCAGAGTATGCGTACGCTCTCTCACAATATTCATTTGCTCCCGAATGCCGTGGAGTTACTGGAAAGGGAGGCTAGGACCTGGCGTAAGCCCCGAGAGCTCCGGCGTCTTACCGGCCCCGTCGTCGGTTACGCCGGCAATCTTCATATCGCACGAATTGATCTCGACTTGCTAAGAGCTGTGGTGAGACAGCGGCCGGATTGGAATTTCGTGTTTATCGGCTCCATGCATAAGGGTGACGAGATCAGGGCGTTGGAAGTATACAAGAACGTTCACTTCCTGGGGGTTCGCGTTTACGAAGATGCGTTGCGTTACATCCGTCACTTCGATGCCGCGATGATTCCTCATGTCGACAACAGTCTAACCCAAAGCATGAATCCGCTGAAGCTCTATGTTTATCACGCGCTATTTGTGCCTGTCATATCGACACCGATTGCAAACATCGGGGATTTTGAAAAATTTGTGCGAATCGGCCGGACCCCGCAAGAGTTCCTTCGCGCGATTGAAGACTGCCTTCGCAACAATCACCTTTCGAGCGACCTGCCACACTTGCGTGCATGGCTGAAGGAGAACTCGTGGCCGCAACGCGTCAAACGCGTGCTGGAGCTGATCGAGCTGGAGTTTGCCAAGACACAGGAAACGTTGTCGCCAGTAAATCAAATCAATCGCCGGGAAGCACAGGGCGGTCGGACCGTCAGGGGTGCTGAGCGCAGCCATCGCGCATCGTTTGGTCACGACAAAATCGCGACGTTGATGTGAAATGCCCGGCACGACCGAAACTGCGATCGGAAGAATTCGGAGTATGTTCACGTGTACATGTCCAATCTAACTCTCTGTGACGTAAAGGTGCTGAGCCCGAGAAAGCACGGAGACCGCCGGGGCCTCTTTTCTGAGGTGTACAACAAGAAAGCGTTTGCGCAGGCAGGATACGAAATCGAATTTGTGCAGGATAACCATTCCTTCTCGACGGAGAAGGGGACGGTTCGGGGATTGCATTTTCAGTCGCCGCCGGTTGCCCAGCACAAGCTGGTGCGTGTGGTACGGGGATCGGTGTTCGACGTTGCGGTCGATTTGCGGCGTCGTTCGACCACTTATGGCTTGCATACGAGTGTCGTTCTCTCCGCCGACGCATGGAATCAGGTCTTGATTCCAATCGGATTTGCCCATGGGCTCATGACGTTGGAACCAAACACCGAGGTTGTCTACAAGGTGAGCGATTACTATTCGCCGGAGCATGACAGGGGTCTGTTGTGGAGTGATCCTGAACTGGGCATTCAATGGCCGCTGCCCGTGGAAGACGCCGTTCTCTCCGACAAGGATCAACGACATCCAAGCCTCGCGGAACTCGAAAATCCGTTCCCCTAGGATGAACGAGCACTGCACGTACGCGGTGGAATCGGAGGCAGCGTGGAACGAATACTGGTGACCGGTGGCGCGGGCTTCATCGGCTCCTGCGTGGTGCGGCGGCTGGTGGGCGTCGGCAAAAGGGTCGAGACCCTGGACGCGCTGAGCTATGCGGGACACACCGAGTCCCTGGGATCCGCTCTGAGCGCGCCGAACCACCGCTTCGAGCACGCCGATATTCGCGACCGCAGAGCGCTGCGCCAGATCATTGCCCTTGGGCGGCCGGATGCGGTCATCCACCTCGCCGCCGAATCCCATGTCGACCGCTCGATCGAGAGCCCCATGGACTTCGTCGCCACCAACGTCGATGGGACGGTAACGATGCTCGAAGCGGCGACCGAATACTGGGAGAGCATGGAGCGGGCGGAGCGGGAGCGCTTTCGCTTCCTCCACGTTTCCACCGACGAGGTCTACGGCTCGCTCGGCGCCGAGGGCGCGTTCACCGAGACGTCGCCCTATCGGCCGAATTCGCCCTACGCGGCGAGCAAGGCAGCCTCCGACCATTTCGCAAGAGCGTGGCACCGCACCTATGGCCTGCCGGTGGTGATCAGTCACTGCTCCAACAATTACGGGCCCTATCAGATGCCCGAGAAGCTGATCCCCGTGGTCATTCTGGCCGCACTGGAAGGAAGACCCATCCTCGTCTACGGCGATGGCAGGCACGTGCGCGACTGGCTCTTCGTCGAAGACCACGTCCGTGCCCTGGAGCTGATCCTGGTGGGGGGAAAGCCCGGCGAGACTTACGACATCGGGGCCAACGCGGAGATGGCCAACATCGACCTGGTGCGGGCGATCTGCGGCCGGATGGACGAACTGGTGCCCGACAGCCCCTATCGTCCCCACGCGGACCTCATCGAGTTCGTTGCGGACCGCCCGGGGCACGACCGCCGTTACGCCATCGATTCCAGCCGCGTGCGCAGCGAGTTGGGCTGGCGGCCCACCGTCGATCTGCGGGCGGGCCTCGACCTCACCCTGCGCTGGTATCTCGAGAACCGCTGGTGGTGGCAGGAGGTCCGCGAAGGCGGCTTCGAAGACCGCCGGCGCCGGGGTGTGCGCTTCGGAATGGTCTGATGTCCTCGAAGGTAGTGCTCCTGGGCCCGCAGGGCCAGCTCGGATACGACGTTCGAACTGAGCACGCACGCCTGGGCGACCCCTTCGACCTCGTTTGCCTTCCACGCGAGTTGCTGGATCTGGCGGCACCTGGGGCGATCGAGCGTGTCCTCGGCGGCCCGCAATTCGACGCGCTGGTCAATTGCGCGGCCTACACCGGGGTGGAGAGGGCCGAGGACGACGCCAGCGGTGCGTTCGCGGTCAACGCGAGAGGGGTGCAGGCGCTTGCGCGGGTCTGCGCCGCCAGGCAGGCGCGGTTCTTCCACGTCAGCACCGACTACGTCTTCGGCGGCGACGCGGCGCGGCGGGAACCCTTTCGCGAGTTCGACGCGACCGCGCCGCTTAACGTCTACGGCGCCTCCAAGGCGATGGGCGAGACACGCGCGCGCCTCAAGTATGACGGTGTCGTCATCCTGCGCACGGCCTCGCTGTTTGGGGTGGCGGGCACTGGCGGCAGGGGCGACAACGTCGTCGAGGCCATGATTCGCAGGGCGCGGGAGACGGGTCGGATTCGGGCCGTGAACGATCAGGCGATGTCGCCCACCGCCTCGGCCGACGTCGCCCGCGTCGTCGTGCGCATGGTGAAGGACGGTTGCGCGCCCGGCATCTATCACGTGGTCAACGCCGGCTCGGCAACCTGGTTCGAGTTTGCGTGCGAAGTCGTACGCCGCGCCCGCGTGGCGGCAGACGTCGAGCCCTGCTCCGCCGAGGAATACCCGGCGCGCGCGCCGCGCCCGCGCTACAGCGTGCTCGACAACGCCAAGGTCTCGGCGGCGCTCGGCGCCATGCCGGCGTGGCAGGACGCACTGGAGCGTTACCTGCGCGCCAGTCAGCGGCTGGAGCGATGACGGCCTGAGGCCACGATCGGGGCTACCACGGGATGCGCAAGACCGAAGCGAGGGCGGCGGAGAACGCGATGAAGGGCATCATCCTCGCCGGGGGAGAGGGCACGCGGCTCCTCCCCCTCACGGGCGCGGTCAACAAGCAGCTCTTGCCCGTCTACGACAAGCCGATGATCTATTACCCCCTCAGCGTCCTGATGCTGGCGGGAATCCGCGACATTCTGATCATCACCGCGCCGCAGCAGGAGGAGAGCTTCGGGCGCCTGCTGGGCGACGGCAGCCAGTGGGGCCTCGCGCTGCGCCATGCCGTGCAACCGAGACCCGACGGGCTCGCTCAAGCCTTCCTCATCGGCAAGGCGTTCATCGGAGACGACGCATGCGCCCTCGCGCTCGGCGACAATATCTTCTACGGGCACGGATTGGACGCAACGCTGCGCCGCGCCGCCGCACGGCGGAGGGGCGCCACGGTCTTCGGGTATCGGGTCCCCGATCCCGAACGCTACGGTGTCGTCGCGTTCGACCGAAGCGGCCGCGCCCTCTCCATCGAGGAGAAGCCTGAGCGTCCACGCTCCCGTTGGGCGGTGACGGGGCTCTACTTCTACGACAACGACATCGCCCGCATTGCCGAGGAGATCGAGCCGAGCGCCCGCGGCGAGCTGGAGATCACCGACGTCAACCGGCGCTACCTCGAACGCGGTGATCTGGTGGTCGAACGGCTGGGCCCCGGGTTCACCTGGTTCGATACCGGGACGCACGACAGCCTGGCGGCGGCGGCACGCTTCGTTCACACCATCGAGACGTGCCAGAACCGGCGTTTCGGCGTGCCCGAGGAGATCGCCTTCCTCAACGGCTGGATCGACCGCGCGGAACTCGCCGCGCTCGGCCATCGCCTGCACAAGAGCAGCTACGGCGAATACTTGCTCAAGCTCGCGGGCGAGCGAGGCGAAAGCGACGCCGGCGCTCCCACGCGTCGCTGAGCCCCGTACATCGCTACGGCCGGGCAGGGCGCCACCACGACGCCATCGCCCGAATCCCGAAACGGGCAAGGCACCCGGCGGCGAGGGGACCCAGCAGCGCCAGCCAGGGGAGCGCGCGGTAGTGCAGCCCGAAGTACCGGAGCAGGCTCCGAGTCTTGTGCCATTCGACCAGGAGCGGGCGGGCGTGGCTGCTGCCCGCGTGGTGGACCGCCTGCACGTGGGGGGCGAAGTAGACCGGAGTCCCGGCCCGGTGCAGCCGCAGGCAAAGGTCGAGATCCTCGACGTGCAGGAAGTAGCCGTCGTCCATGCCGCCGGCGCTACGATAGGTCGCGGCCGGCAGCAGCATGCAGGCGCCGCTGACGGCGGGCACGCGTGCGATGCCCTTGGGCAGCGGGATATCGTGCTGGTTGAGCCGGTGCCGCCGAAGCAGCCGCGGCGAAAGCCGGTCGAGCCGGAACGCCTCGACCAGCGCCGTGACGGGGGTGAGCAAGGCCCGCCGCGAGCCGCGCTGATCGCTGCCGTCGGGGTTGCGGACGCGGCAGCCGAGCATCCAGTCGCCATCGAGCGCGGCGGCCTCGGCCAGCAGGGCAGGCACCGCGCCGGGGCCAAGGCAGCAGTCCGGGTTCAGCAGCAGCAGGTAGCGTCCCCGTGCCTCCCGCGCGCCCAAGTTGCAGGCGCGCGCATAACCCACGTTGCCGAGGCCGCTGACGAGGCGCAGGCGCGGCTCCGCCTCCGCCCGGCGCGCGAGCGCCGCCGTCACATCAAGCGGGTTGCCGTTGTCGACGAGGATCAGCTCGCCGACGCCCGCCTGGTCCGGCGCAAGCACCGCATCGATGGCCTGCGCGAGCACCGGCCCGGTCCGGTACGAGACCATGATGACGCTGACCTCGCCGGGCGGGTCGCCTTGGCAGTAGGCGGCGCCCTGCTCCCGAGCCGGCATCTCCTGGCCTGCGCGGCTCTCAGGCCCAGCCGCCGGCGAAGGGCATGACGTGGCCGGTGATGAAGTCGCTCTTGTCGGAGGCGTAGAAGGCCACGAGCGCCGCCACCTCTTCGGGCTTGCCGAGGCGCTTCAACGGAATGTTCCGGGTCATCTTGGCGAAGGTGTCGGGATCGCTGACCAGCTCGGGCGGGAAATAGGTCGGGCTCTCGACATAGTTGGGCGCGATCGCGTTGACCTGGATGTTGTCGCGGCCGAGCTCCTGGGCAAGCGATAGGGTGAGCGCGTTGGTGGCGCCGCGCGCGGTCACGTACATCGAGTAGTTCGCCAGCCCGCGCAGGGGCGTCGCCGAGGTAATGAAGAGAATCTTGCCGCGCTTCCGCTCCTTCATCTGCGGCACGACGGCACTGGCCATCTGGAAGGGAAAGACCACCATTTCCTCCAGCGCGGACCGCAAGTCGTCGACGCTCGCCCGCTCGATGGGCGCGCGGATCGCGGCGCCGGCGTCGTTGCAGATGACCACGTCGACGCGACCGCAGCGCTCGGTCGCGGCCGCCACGATCTCGACCGGCGTTTTCGCGCGGACCACGGCGAGCGCGGGATTGGCCGCAGCGAACTCTTCCGCCGCTCCGGCATCGGCGAAGCTCTCGTCGTGGCAGATCACCGTCGCACCCTGGGCGGCGAGCTCGGCCGCGACCGGCCGGCCCACGAAATGCTCCACGTTGGTAATCAGGACGATGCGGTCCTTCATCGAACTCCCTCTCGTTGCCCGCGCCAATCGAGCGGCCAGCCCTCCTGCCCGCGTTTCTTACCACGGGGAGAAATGGAGGTTAGCCTGCGTTGCGTTCGCGCCGGCGTGCTGACACCCTCGCGCCGGCGTGCACCACGGGAGACGAGCATGAAGGGTTACGACGGCTACACCACGATGACCTTTGCGCGCGAGCGCCGCGTGCTCACCGTGACGCTCAACCGGCCCGACGTGCTCAACGCCGTGAACGCGGCCATGCACGCCGAGATGGCACGGCTCTTCTACGACATCGCCGCCGACCGCGAGACCGACATTGTCGTGCTGACCGGCGCGGGCCGCGCCTTCTGCGCCGGCGGCGACATCGACTGGCTCCAGGGCGCGGTCGACGATCCGACGATCTTTGACGGGATCGCCGTCGAGGCTAAACAGATCGTGTTCGGCCTGCTCGACCTGGAGAAGCCCGTGATTTGCCGCCTGAACGGCGATGCGGTGGGGCTCGGGGCCACGGTCGCGCTCTTCTCCGACATCATCATCGCCGCCGAGGAGGCGCGGATCGGCGATCTGCACGTCAACATCGGGCTCTCGGCGGGCGACGGCGGGGCGATCATCTGGCCCCAGCTCATCGGCTACCCGCGCGCCAAGGAGTTCCTGATGACGGGCAAGTTGATCGGGGGCGCCGAGGCTGCGGCCCTTGGCCTCGTAAACGAAGCCGTGCCGGCGTGCGAGCTCGACGCCCGTGTCGAGCGCATGGTGGACAAGCTGGAGAGAGGCGCCACCCAGGCGATCCGGCTCACCAAAGTCTCGATCAACGTCGGCCTCAAGCAGCTTGCGCATGGGATGATGGACGCCTCCATCGCCTACGAGACGCTTACCAACGTCTCCGCCGATCACCGCGAAGGGCTCGCGGCCTTCCGCGAGCGCCGCAAGCCCACCTTCGACCAAAGCCGGTGACGCCGATGACGGAGCGGGCGACGCGAGTGCTGGACACCTCGGCGGAGGCGCACGACGGCGAGGAGCTGCCCGGGTGGGACCTCACCGACCTCTACCCTGCCCCTGACTCGGACGAGGTCAGGCGCGATCTGGATCAGGCGGCTGCGGCGGCCGAGGCGCTGCACGAGGAGTTTGCGGGCCGCGTCGCGAGCCTCGACGGCGAGGCCCTGGGCGGCCTGATCGCCCGTTACGAGGCGATCCAGGAGACGCTGGATCGGCTCACCAGCTACGCCTATCTCGTCTACTGCACGGCGATGGACGATGCCGAGACGGCGCAGTTTTTCCAGACCGTGCGGGAAGAGACCACCACGACCGGCAGCCGGCTGCTCTTCCTCACGCTCGAGCTCAACCGGATCGAGGACGACGCGCTCGCAGACGAGCTGCAGGCCCCCGCGCTCGCCCGCTACGCGCCCTGGGTGCGCGACGTGCGGGCGTTCCGTCCCTTCCAGCTGTCGGACGAGGTAGAGCGCCTCCTGCACGAGAAGCAGGTCGCCGGCCGCGCGGCCTGGATACGCCTCTTCGACGAGACCATGGCGGCGCTGCGCTTCCCCGTGAGGGGCGAGACGCTCACCAGCGCTGATGCGCTCAACCTGCTCTCGGACAAGGAGCGCGAGGTGCGCAAGGCGGCGGCGCAGGCTCTGGGCACCGTGCTCGGCGAGAACGTGCGCACCTTCGCGCTCATCACCAACACCCTCGCCAAGGACAAGGAGATTGAGGACCAGTGGCGCGGCTTCGAACGGCCGATTTCCGCCCGCAATCTCGGCAACCGGGTGGAAGACGAGGTTGTGGACGCGCTGATCGCGGCCGTCGAGGAGTCAGCGCCGCGCCTCGCCCATCGCTATTACGGGCTCAAGGCGCGCTGGATGGGCGTGGACCGCCTCGACTATTGGGACCGCACCGCGCCGTTGCCGGAGGATGACGATCGGCTTATCGGCTGGGACGAGGCGGCGGAGACCGTGCTGGCGGCTTACCGCGCCTTCTCGCCCGAGCTTGGAGGCATAGGCCGGCGCTTCTTCGAGAATGACTGGATCGACGCACCGGTCCGCAACGGCAAGTCGCCCGGCGCCTTCGCTCATCCCACCGTGCCGGGTGCGCACCCCTACCTGCTGCTCAACTACCAGGGCAAGACGCGCGACGTGATGATCCTGGCCCATGAGCTCGGCCACGGGGTGCATCAGGTGCTGGCGGGCGGGCAGGGCCTCTTGTTGGCGGAGACCCCGCTGACGCTGGCCGAGACCGCCTCCGTCTTCGGCGAGCAGCTCACCTTCCGCGCGCTCCTCGATCGCGAGAGCGCGCCTCAGCGCCGCCGGGTCATGCTCGCCGGCAAGGTCGAGGACATGCTGAACACCGTGGTGCGCCAGGTCGCCTTCTGCGCCTTCGAGCGCCGTGTGCACGAGGAGCGCCGCTCAGGCGAGCTCACGCCCGACCGCCTCTCCGAGCACTGGCTCGCGGTGCAGGGCGAGAGCCTGGGCCCGGCGCTCCGTTTCCACGACGAGTACCGGCACTACTGGACCTACATCCCCCACTTCATCCACGCGCCCTTCTACGCCTACGCCTACGCCTTCGGCGAGTGCCTGGTGAATGCGCTCTACGGGGTCTATCGCGCGGAACCTGCGGGCTTCGAGCAGAAGTATCTCGACATGCTGCGGGCCGGCGGCAGCCTTCGCCACCGGGAGCTGTTGGCCCCCTTCGGCCTCGATGCGTCCGACCCCGGGTTCTGGTCCCTGGGCCTCGACGTGATCGCGGGCTTCGTCGACGAGCTGGAGGCGTCGTTCTAGCCTGCCCTTTATTGTATCTCGTCCTTTTGCCGATGGCGTTATTCTGACGGCGCTGGATGCAGGAGCGAGACATATGAGACGAGGCAGGAGCCGGGAGAGAAGAGCTGCCAGCCAGGGAGCCGTTGCGCAGCTGCCCTTCGGCCAGGTTCGCAACCCCTACCCCCCGATGAAGATGCTCTCCGACGACCAGCTGGAGGCGCTTCACGACGCCTCGCTGCGGGTCCTGCGCGACAACGGGATGGAATTTCAGCTGCCGCGCGCGGTGGAAATCCTGCGCCAGGCGGGTGCTGCGGTCGGCGAAGACGGCAAACGGGTCCGCTTCGACCCCGAATTCATTGAGGAAAAGCTGAAGACCGTGCCCTCCAGCTTTACCCTGCACGGTCGATCGAGCCATCGGAATGTGGAATTCGGCGGCAACATGTCGATCTGGGGCACCGTTGGGTCCGCCCCCAACGTCTCGGATCGCGAGCGAGGACGGGTCACCGGCAATTTCGAGGACTACAAGAACCTTGTCCGGCTCTCCCATGCGCTGAATGGAGTGCACACGCTGGCAGGTTATCCGGTGGAACCCAGCGATCTTCCGGTGCGGACTCGTCATTTGCACGCGCTGTCCGAGGCGGTTCGCCTCACGGACAAACCGCAATACGGATACGCAATCGGCGGCCCGCGCATGGCGGACGCTATCGAGATCGTCCGCATTGCTCGGGGAATCAGCCGTGAGGAACTGCTTCGCCAACCCTCTCTCCATACCGTCGTCAACTCCAACTCGCCCTTGATCTATGACGGAGGCCTGTTGGAAGGCGCCATCGTGATGGCCGAGCTGAACCAGCCCGTCATTTTCACCCCTTTCACGCTGTCGGGCGCCATGGCGCCGGTCAGCGTTGCCGGTGCGCTGGTTCTGCAGAATGCCGAAGCGCTGGCCGGAATCGCGTTCTCGCAATGCGTCAATCCTGGTGCGCCCGCGGTCTATGGCAGCTTCACCTCGAATGTGGACATGAAGAGCGGCGCGCCCGCCTTCGGTACGCCGGAATACGCCAAGGCGACCATCGCCAGCGGCCAGCTTGCGCGGCGCTACAACCTCCCCTGGCGCTCCTCCAGCGCCACGGCGTCGAATGCCGCCGACGCCCAGGCCGCCTACGAGGCGCAGATGTCCTTGTGGCCGGTTGTCCTGAGCCACGCCCACTTCATCGTCCATGGCTTCGGCTGGCTCGAAGGAGGACTCTGCGCCTCCTACGAGAAGTTCATCCTCGATGCCGAGATGGTCCAGATGATGCAGGAATTCCTGAAGCCGCTGGACACGGCGGAGGCGGAGCTGGGCCTGGACGCCATAGCCGAGGTGGGCCCCGGCGGCCATTTCTTCGGCTGCAACCACACGATGGCGCGCTACGAGACCGCCTTCTATCGGCCGATGCTGTCGGACTGGCGCAACTTCGAAACCTGGCAGGACAGCGGCGCGGTGGAAGCCTCCGATCGGGCGACGAAGATCTGGAAGCAACTTCTCGCCGACTACGAGGCTCCGCCGCTCGACCCCGCGATCAGCGAGGAGCTCGACGCGTTCGTCGCGCGGCGCATTGCGGAGGGTGGCGCCCCGGAGCGCTGATCAAACGAGGACCCGGTGCTCAAGATCCGGCGAGTGGTTATGCCAATTCTGCAGGTGCCATAACCAAGAAGTTATGGCAAGTTGCAGAACCCTTGGGAAGCGAGTGCACCGGGTTGACCAGACCCACCCTCCGCCACATCGCCGAGCAGCTCGGCGTCTCCACGGCCACCGTGTCGCTCGCCATGCGCGACAACGAGAGAATCTCTCAAGGCACGCGGGATCGGGTGAAGGCCGCACTGGCAGAGCATGGGTACGTCTACGCCCGTAGCGCGGCGAGCCTGCGCACGTCCAAGACCCACACCGTCGGCGTTATCCTCAACAACGTCTTGGACCCCTTCTTCAGCGCTCTGCTCGCATCGCTGGAGGACGCTTTGGCGAAGACGGGGCGGACAGTATTCCTCTGCAACACCAACGAATCGCGCGAGCGGCAGGCCGACTTCATCAGGACCATGGCGGAGTACAACGCCGACGGCATCATCGTGAGCCCGGCCATCGGTTCCACGGTGGAGGATTTTTCTCCGCAGAACGTACCCGTGCCGCCCCTCGTGTTCGTGTCCCGGGCCATGTTCGATTCGGCATTCGACCATGTCGTGAACGACGACCATGAATCGGGTCGGCTGGCGACGGAGCGCTTGCTGACCCTGGGGCACCGCTGCATTGCGATGGTTGGCGGCGATCCCAGCACAAGTCCCTTCGTCGAACGTTTGCGCGGTCATCGGGCGGCCCTAGAGCGGGCGCATGTCGCATTCGACAGCTCGCTCGTCCGGACCTCCGTTCCAACACGCATCGAAGGCTTCGGAGCGGCGCGCTGGATTGCAGGGCTCGAGCCCCGGCCGACGGCCGCGATTTGCTACAACGATTCGATCGCGCTCGGGCTGTTCCATGGCTTGGCGCGGGAAGGCCTCCACTCCGGGAAGAACTTTGCGCTTATCGGCCATGAAGATGTGGAGGAGGCGAGCCTCGTCAGCCCGTCGCTGAGTGTCACGAAGGTGTCGCGCGACGAGATGGGCGGGCAGGCCGCCGCAGCGCTGCTGGAGCGGATCGACAATCCCGGCGCCCCGCCCCGGCGCATCGTCCTGAAGACGGAGCTCATCGTCAGGGAAACCTGCGGGGCCGTGCCGCCGGCATCCTGACGAGCCGAGTGGAGACGCCGAATCCTGGCGCCCCTTCCCAATTGTTCGTTTTCGCCGATTGCACCGGCGGAACGCACGTCAGCGCCGCTTCGGATTCTCCGTGACGCCGAGCGACGCGTCCGGCCTTAGAGCGTATCCGTTTCACGCGGAGACGCTCTGATTCTTTGTCGCTCACGGCAGCCGGCCAGCTGCCGGCGCCTGCGCGGGCGCGCCGCACTCGCGGCGGGCCGCGGTCGCGGCCTGTCGCGCGTCCGTCAAAGACGGACGCGCTCTAGAGAAAGACCGTGCCGCCGTCCACCATCAGGGTCTGGCCCGTGACCAGCTTGCTCGCGTCGGACGCGAGGTAGAGCACGGTGCCGACCAGATCATCGGTCTCGAGGTTCTTCTGCAGGCTCTGGCCGGTGGCGACGGCCTGGAGCAGCTTGTCCTTCTTGGCCCCGAAGAACTCGTCGGTCCCCTCGGTCAGCACTGCGCTCGGCGCGATGGCGTTGACCCTGATCCAGTCGCGCCCGAGCTCGCGGGCAAGCGCGCGGGTCATGCCGATGACCGCCGCCTTCGAGGTCGCGTAGTGGAGCCCGAAGGGCATGCCGTAGACCGCGGCGAGCGAGGCGATGTTGACGATGGAGCCGCCGCCCGCCTCGCGCATGGCCGGCACGCACGCCTTGGTGCATTGCCAGACGCCGCGCACGTTGACGGCCATGGTCTTGTCCCACTCGTCCTGCGCAATCTTGTCGAAGCGCCCGCCCTGGATGTCGCCATAGAGCGCGGCGTTGTTGATAAGCACGTCGATACGCCCGAACTCGTTGACCGCGTGCTTGGCCATGGTCTCGCAGCTCGCCATGTCTGCAGCATCGAGGGCGACGCCGGTGACGCGACCGTTGGTCTTGCCGATGGCCTCCACCGTCTCGGCCGTGTCGCGGATGTCGGCGGCCACCACCGCCGCGCCCTCGCGCGCCAGCGCCTCGCAATAGGCGCGGCCCAAGCCCCGCCCGCCGCCGGTGACGACGGCGACCCTCCCTTCTAGCTGTGCCATGGGATCTCCCGCTTCTTCTCGGATGTACGCGCGCCAGCCCGGCCGCGACGGCGCCGGCGGGCAACGAATTAGGCCACAACGGTCGTCGCCGCAAGCAGCCCGTTCCGCTGCGTTCGTTTCCCGCTGCGGAGTGCTAGTATGCCGCCCGCAAGCCCGAGAGCTGGAGGGAATGATGGCGACCGAGATCGTGGAACTGCCCGAGGGAATCGCGCGCACGCTGCGCCGCAAGGACGACGACGGCGTGACGACGCTCACGCTGAACCGGCCCAAGTCGGGCAACAGCCTCTCCCACCAGCTGGTGCACGAGCTGCAGGACACCCTCGACGAGATCAGGGACGACCGCTCGGTGCGGGTGGTGATCCTGGCGGCGGCCGGGCGGCTCTTCTGCACCGGCCACGACCTCAACGAATCGGTCGAGGCCATGAAAGCTCCGGAGACCAAGCGCGAAGCCACCGCGACCTGCTCGCGCATGATGCAGAGCCTGATCGGCCTGCCCCAGCCGGTGATCGCCAAGGTCCACAGCATCGCCACCGCCGCCGGCTGCGAGCTGGTCGCGAGCTGTGATCTGGTCTACGCCTCGTCGGAGGCCAAGTTCGCCACCCCCGGCGTGAACATCGGCTTCTGGTGCCACTCGCCCCAGGTGGCGGTGAGCCGCGCCGTCGCGCCCAAGCACGCGATGCAGATGCTGCTCACCGGCAAGCTGATGGATGCCGAGACCGCGTTCCGCATGGGGCTGGTCAGCGAGGTCGTTCCTCACGACAAGCTTAACGAGCGGGTGGACGAAGTGGCGCGGCATATCGCGTCGAAGTCGGCCTACGCCATCGCCCAGGGCAAGCGGTCCTTCTACCGTCAGCTGGAGATGGACCGGGGCGACGCCTACGACTATGTCGGCGAGGTGATCTACCGCACCATCCAGGCCGACGACGCCCGGGAAGGCATCACCGCCTTCCTGGAGAAGCGGGACCCGTCCTGGCAGGACAGCTGACGCCGCATTCCCTCAATCATTTTGGTCCCGCGCCGGATACCAGTAGATCGGGTCCGGACGCTGGTAGCCGTCGGGGCGGTAGATCAGCTCCAGGGTGGTCTTGAGCGCGTCCTCGGTCTGGAAGTAGCAGAAGCGCACGCCGCGCCAGCCGCCGCTCATCACCCGGGCGAAGCCGCGCGCCTCCATGTCGGCGATGCAGCCCTCCCAATCGAGGCCCGTATCCTGCAACAGGAAGCCCACGTGTTGCAGCCCCTCGCCGTGCTCGTCGAGGAACTCGTGGTAAATGCTGGGCCCCTCCAGCGGCTCGATCACCTCCCAGTTGAGATCGCCGGTCCAGGCCAGCGCGAGGCGCATGGAGAACTGGCCGGGGCCGCCGCGAAAGTGCCTCTCGGTCAGGTCCGGCGGCGCGTACTCCTGCACCCACCAGGGGCCGACCCCCATGCGATCCGCATAGTTGCGGATGCAGGCGTCGAGATCGCGGGTGACGATGCAGATCTGCCGGCTCTGGCCGATGAGGCTGTTGGGCAGGTCGGTGAAGACGTGGTCGGGCGAGACGGCCATCGGAATTCCTCGTATCGCGGTAGAATTTAGGTGCCGGGCGGCTAACGGCCGCCCGGAGCGCGCGACTGCGCGCCGCGCCGAAGGCGCGTAGCCAAGCGAGCGGAGCGAGCGCCCGGCGCCTGAGGGATCAAGATTAAACCCCTACGAGGGCGCGCCAGACGCGCTCCGGGGTGAGCGGCATGTCGATATCGCTGACGCCGCGCTCCTTGAGCGCATCGAGCACGGCGTTCACCACGGCCGCAGGCGCCGGGATCGACCCCGCCTCGCCGCAGCCCTTGATGCCGAGCGGGTTCTGGCTGGTCGGCACGCCGTTGGCGGCGAGCGCGAAGGGCGGCATGTCGTCCGCGCGCGGCATGCAGTAGTCCATGAAGGAGCCGGAGAGCAGCTGGCCGGATGCCTCGTCGTAGACGCAGTTCTCGTACACCGCCTGACCCAGCCCCTGCGCCACGCCGCCATGCACCTGGCCGTCGACCAGGACGGGATTGACGATGCGCCCGAAATCGTTGACCGCGGCGTAGTTGACCAGATCCAGTGCGCCGGTCTCGGGGTCGACCTCGACCTCGCAGATATGACAGCCGTTGGGGAAGGTGCCCTCAAGCGTCTCCGTCTCGCCGTTCGCATCCAGCCCCGGCTCCATGCCCTCCGGCAGATTGGCCGAATCCTTCGCCTGCGCCGCCAGAGTCATGATGTCGATGGCGCGGTCGGTGCCGGCGATGGAGAAGTCGCCGTCGGCGAAGCGGATATCCGCCGGAGCCACCTCCAGGATGTTGGCGGCGATCCGGGTGCCCTTGTCGATCACCTTGGCGGCGCCGTCATCGATCGCGAGCGCCACCATGTAGGTGGAGCGCGAGCCGCCGCTGCCGCCGCCGCCAGGGAGGTCGTCGCTGTCCCCCTCGATGAGATCGATGGCCTCGAAGGGGATGCCCAGGCTCTCGCTGAGCAGCTGGGCATAGGTGGTGACGTGGCCCTGACCGGACGCGCGGGTGCCGGCGCTCAGGCTGACCCCGCCGTCGTCACGGAAGCGGATGGCGATGTGCTCGGCGGGATCGCCCACGGTCGATTCGACATAGACCGCGATGCCGATGCCGCGCAGCTTGCCCCGCGCCGCCGCCTCCGCGCGCCGTCCGGCGAAGCCCGACCAGCCGGCGAGCGCCAGGCTGTCGTCGAGGATGCGGGCGTAATCGCCCGAGTCATAGGTGATGTCGAGCGGCACCTGATAGGGCATCGCCGCCGCCGGGATCAGGTTGCGCCGGCGGATTTCGTCAGGCGCGAGGCCGAGCGTGACCGCGGCCTTGTCCACCAGGCGCTCGACCACGTAGTTCGATTCCGGAATGCCGGCGCCGCGGTAAGCATCGGTGAAGACGGTGTTGGTGAGCACACCTTCGACCTCGGCATGGATCGCGGGCGTGCGGTAAGCGTTCGCGAGCATGCGCGTGTAGAGCAGGGTCGGCGAGATCGGCCCGAGATTGGAGACGTAGGCGCCGAGGTTGGCCAGCGTGCGGACACGCAGGCCCAGGAACTGCCCGTCGGCATCGAGCGCCAGCGCCGCCCGCGTGATGTGGTCGCGCGCCTGGGTGTCGCTCTGGAACCCCTCGATCCGCCCGCTCAGCCAGCGCACCGGCCGCCCCAGCTTGCGTGCGGCCCAGCCCACGAGCACGTGCTCGGGATAGGTGAAGTACTTCATGCCGAAGCCGCCGCCGAGGTCGTGTGAAAGGATACGCAGGCGGTCTTCCTCGATACCCAGGATGCCGGCGATGACGGCGCGCGCGCCGTGCACGTGCTGACTGTTGATGTGGAGGGTGTAGCGCTCGCTTGCCGGGTCGTAGACGCCGAGCGCGCCGCGCGGCTCGATGGTGTTCACCACCACGCGGTTGTTGATCAGCTCGATTTCCACGCTGTGGGCCGCGGCCTCGAAGGCGGCCTCGGTGGCGGCGGCATCGCCCTGCGCCCAGACGCAGGAGAGGTTGCCCGGCGCCTCCGCCCAGAGCTGCGGCGCGTCCGCCTCGCGCGCTTTCGCGGCGTCCACCACTGCAGGCAGCGGATCGTACTCAACGCTCACGAGCTCTGCCGCATCCTGTGCAGCGGCAAGGGTCTCGGCCACGACCATGACCACAGCCTCGCCGACGTGGCGCACGCGGTCCTCCGGCAGCATCGCGTTGGGCGGATAGCAGGCGGGGCTGCCGTCCGGCAGCGTGAGCGGCACGAAGGCATCGGCGATGCAGGGCAGCGTGCCGAGGCCGGCTGCCGTCACGTCCGCGCCGGTATAGACGGCGAGCACACCCTCTGCGGCCGTGGCCGCTCCTGTGTCGACCGCCCTTATGTCGGCATGGGCAAGGGGCGAGCGCACGAAGCAGGCATGCACCTCGCCCTCGAGCGAAACGTCGTCCTGGAACCGCCCGAGGCCTTTGAGCAGTACGTCGTCTTCCTTGCGCGGTGCCGATTGGCCGACCCCGAACCGTGCCATCGCTCCCTCCTACTAACTCGTGCGGGCATGATAGGGAACAACGCGACAGGCGTCATCCGGGGCGGCTCCGCCAGCGCAGGGAAGCCCCCGGCCTCTGCCCGAATCGGGCGCCTTTGTGCTACCTAGCCGGCAGAGTCGGGGCGCCGGTGCGGGCGCCCGCGAGCGAGCGAGAGGAGGAAGCGATGACGTTTGAGGAGAAGGTCGAGCGGCTCAACGCGATCGAGGACATCAAGCAGCTCAAGGCGCGCTACTGCCAGCTCTGCGACGCCGGCTACGACCCCGACGGCATCGCGGCGATGTTCGTGGAAGACGGCGTGTGGGACGGGGGCGAGAACTTCGGCTGCCATGTCGGGCGCGAGGCGATCCATGGCTTCTTCTCAGGCATCTCCAACGACATCGTCTTCGCCGCCCACCTCGTGCTCAACCCGATCATCACGGTTGATGGGGATGCCGCCAACGGCAAGTGGTGGCTGATCATGCCCTGCACCACGGAGCTCGGCGGCGGGCCCAAGGAGGCGCGCTGGCTGCTCGCGGAATACGACGACGACTACGTCCGGGTCGACGGCACCTGGTACTACAAGCACCTGCGCATCGACCTGAAGTTCTTCACCCCGCACAAGGACGGCT
>Ga0209754_1001059_pt1 | contig 30314 bp, 27 predicted proteins | sample MesohylBB_FD_187295 | JGI IMG/M metagenome (GOLD analysis project Ga0209754, IMG submission 187295) | Host-associated microbial community of the marine sponge Aplysina aerophoba from Gulf of Piran - sponge mesohyl, lysed by bead beating... | ecosystem: Host-associated > Porifera > Sponge >... | reverse complement strand
TTCCGGGAGCAGGGCTTCGTCAACGTCGAGACGCCGATGCTCACCCGTTCGACCCCGGAAGGGGCCCGCGACTACCTGGTCCCGAGCCGCCTGAACCACGGCAACTTCTACGCCCTGCCGCAGTCTCCGCAGTTGTTCAAGCAGATCCTGATGGTCAGCGGTTTGGAGCGCTACGTCCAGTTCGCCCGCTGCTTCCGCGACGAGGACCTGCGTGCCGACCGTCAGCCCGAGTTCACGCAGATCGACGTGGAGATGTCCTTCGTGGACGAGGAGGATGTCTACAGCCTCGTCGAGGGCCTGTTCTCGCGTGTGTTTCCGCTCGCCGGGATCACGCCGCCGGCCTCGTACCCGCGCCTCTCGTACGATGACGCGATGTCGCGCTACGGCTCGGACCGTCCCGACCTGCGGGTCGACCTCGAGATCGCGGACGTGACGGACTGTCTGCGGGAGACGGAGTTCCGCGCCTTTCAGGCGGCGATCGGCGCCGGCGGAGTCGTCCGTGGCGTTCACATACCGGGGGCCGCCGGGTCGAGCCGGCGGCAGGTCGACGAGTACGCCGACATCGCCCGCCGCCACGGCGCCCAGGGCGTACTTTGGGTCAAGCGCGAGAACGGCGTGCCGTCGTTCCTGGTCAAGAACGCGCTGACTCCGGCGCAGGTCGAGACGCTCGCCGACCGGCTGGGCGTCGAGGAGGGCGGGATGGGCCTCCTGGTCGCCGGCCCGGCGCCGACCGCGGCCGCCGCGCTCGGCGCGTTGCGGGAAGAAGTGGGCCGGCGCTTCGGCCACATGCGCGAGGATGCTCACGAGTTCCTGTGGGTGCACGACTTTCCCCTGGTCGACTGGAACGGCGACGAGGGGCGCTGGAACGCGACCCATCATCCGTTCACGTCGCCGCGCATGTCCGACCTGGACCGTCTGGAGAGTGATCCGGGCTCGGTTCGCTCGCGCGCCTACGATGTCGTGCTCAACGGCAATGAGATCGGGGGCGGCTCGATCCGGATTCACGAGCGGGAACTGCAGAAGCGGGTGCTCGCGCTGCTCGGGATCGACGCCGAGGAGGCACAGCGGCGTTTCGGGTTCCTGTTCGAGGCGCTCAGCTACGGAGCGCCGCCGCACGGCGGCATCGCCCTCGGCGTCGACCGGATCGTCATGCTGATGGCCGGGGCCGGTTCGCTACGCGACGTGATCGCCTTCCCGAAAACGGCGTCGGCGTTGTGCCTGATGACCGAGGCGCCTTCGACGGTTGACCAGGAGCAGTTGCTCGACCTGGGGTTGCGCATGCGGCCGCGGGCCGGAGGGTGAGGCAGCCGTGGCGGGGCACGGCGCGGACGAGCCGTACCGCCTGACTCTCGCCCATCCGCGGGGCGTGAGCGAGATTCTCGTCGGCCCGGGTCTTCTGGCCGCGGGCGCTCAGGGCGCGCTTGGTGGCGTGGCGGCGTGGTGCCGGGGCCGGGTCGTGTTCCTGCTTACGAGCGAGGTGCCCGACCGTCACTGCGGCGCCGCGGCGCGGCAGTTGCTCGAGAGCGCGGGCGCGGCCCGGATCGAGACGATCGAGGTGCCCGACGGCGAGGCGGCGAAGACGGTCGAGTCCGCCGCATCGGTCTGGCGGGAGATGCTCGAGCGTGGCGGCAAGCGGGACAGTCGGCTGGTCACGCTCGGTGGCGGTTCGGTGGGCGATATGGGAGGCTTCGTCGCCGCCTGCTTCCTGCGCGGCATCGACTACATCCAGATTCCGACCACGCTGCTGGCCCAGGTCGACGCCTCGGTCGGCGGCAAGACCGGGGTCGACCTGCCCGGCGGCAAGAACACGGTGGGCGCCTTCCACCATCCGCGCTTTGTGCTTGCCGACATCGACAGCTTGAGCACGCTGCCGGTCGGCGAACGGAGGGCCGGGCTGTTCGAGGTGGTCAAGATGGCGGCGTTGCTTGATCTCGAGCTGTTGGATCGGGCGGAGGAGTCGCTCGAGCGGCTGCTCGCGGGCGACGCGGACGCGCTGACGCCCGTCGTCGCGGCGTCGATCCAGGCCAAGCTGGACGTCGTCGAAGCGGACCTGGAAGAGGGCGACCGCCGCCGGCTGCTCAACTTCGGCCACACCCTGGGGCACGCGATCGAAGCGGAGTTCGGTTATCGGGGGCTGCGTCACGGCGACGCCGTGGCGCACGGCATGAGGTTCGTGTTGCGCCTGGCGCTCGAACGAGGACTGGATCCGGAGTTCGCGGAACGCTTCAGTCGGTTGATCGATCGGATGGGGCCGCCCGATCTAGCCGCCGTGGAGCGCGACATGGGTGTTCACCTTGAAGTCGACCGCCTGTTTGCCGCGATGGGGCGGGACAAGAAGGCGCGAGAGAGCGGGCTGGTCTGGATTCTCCCGGCGGCGCCGGGCCGGGGCGAGATCGTCGCCGACCTCGATCCTGCGGTCGTGCGGACGGAACTCCGGGCCTTTCTCGAAGACTCCCGTGCCGCGTCGTCCGGGGGCGCGCGGTGAGCCTGGAAGCCGGAGGCATCGGCACGGCCGCGCCGGTCGTCGAGGACGAGTCGCGCGGGTCGCGGGAGTCGGGAAGAGGTGGCTTGTTGAACCGACTGCGGCGGGGTCTGGGCCGCACCCGGAAGGGACTGGTCGGCCGGATCAGCGCCGCACTCGGAGGCGCCGCGCGGATCGATGAAGACGTGCTGGAGCGGCTCGAGGAGACCCTGATCGAATCGGACCTGGGCGTCGAGACCTCGCTCGAACTCGTCGAGCGGTTGCGTCAGGCGGGAGATTCGGGGCCGATCGCCGCCGGCGACGAGTTCGCCTTGCGGCAACTGCTGGTCGATGAGGTGGCCGTGCTGCTGCTCGACGCGCCGCCCGCGGTGCTGCCGGCGACGCCGCGCATCACGCTGATGGTGGGCGTCAACGGCTCGGGTAAGACGACCTCCGCCGCCAAGCTGGCGCGGGCATCCCTGTCCCGGGGCGAGAAGGTCCTCTTCGGGGCCGGCGACACGTTTCGCGCCGCCGCCGCGGAACAGCTCGAAGTGTGGGGCGAGCGGCTGGGGATCGAGGTCGTCCGGCGCCCGTCGGGCGGCGACCCGGCGGCGCTCGTGTTCGACGCTGTGAAGGCGGCGGAAGCGCGCGGCACGGATCACCTGATCGTCGACACGGCGGGTCGCCTCCACACCCGCGGTCAACTGATGGACGAGCTGTCGAAGGTCCATCGTGTTGCACGGCGCGCGGCCGGCGACACCTGGAACCTCTTTACCCTCCTCGTGGTCGATGCCGGCAACGGCCACAACGCGCTGGTGCAGGCGCGCGAGTTCGGGGCGACGGTCCCGATCGACGCCGTCTTCCTGGCCAAGCTCGACGGCACGGCCAAGGGCGGCATGGCGGTGGCGATCGCCCGCGATCTGCGCCTGCCGGTCGCCTACCTGGGCGTTGGCGAGGGAGCGGAGGACCTCCTCGACTACAAGCCGCGCCCCTTCGCGGCCGCCCTGTTCGGGTGAGCGCTATGGCCGATGGAGCCGCCGGGGCGGTCGATCGTTTCGACGAGGCGGATCGAACGGCGATGGCCCGTGCGCTGGCCCTGGCGAGCCGCGGCCGCTTCACCACGGCACCGAACCCCATGGTCGGTGCGGTGGTTGTGCGTGACGGCGAGATCGTCGGGTCGGGCTGGCACCGCCGTGCCGGCGGCGAGCATGCCGAGGCGATCGCGCTGTCCGCGGCGGGCGACCTGGCGGTCGGCGCCACTGTCTACGTGACGCTAGAGCCCTGCAACCATCACGGCCGCACGCCGCCCTGCGCGCGGAGCATCCTGGAGGCCGGGGTGGAGCGTGTCGTCTTCGCGCACCGCGATCCAAACCCGGAGGTGACCGGAGGCGGCGCCGACCGCTTGCGGGCCGCCGGCCTCCGCGTCGAGAGCGGGCTCCTGGCGGAGGAGGCGATCGAGATGAACGTGCCCTTCCTTACCGGTCTCCTGCATCGCCGCCCGGCCGTGACGCTGAAGTGGGCGATGAGCCTGGACGGCCGGATCGCGACGGCAAGCGGCGACAGCCAGTGGATCTCCTCGCCGCGCGGCCGGCATTGGGCCGTGGGACTGCGCGAAGAGCATCAGGCGATCGTGGTCGGCAGCGGCACCGCCCTGGCCGACGATCCGCGTCTCAACCGCAGGCTCGACCGGGCGGAGGGGCCGATCGTGCGCGTGGTGCTCGATCGGCGGTTGCGGCTGTCGCCACGGGCGCGGATGTTCGAAGTCGAGGGGCCGGTCGTCGTCTATACGGAGAAGCCGCGGGGCGCCCAGACGGATGCGGCGTCGAAATGGGTCGATCGACGTGACCGTCTGCGCGAGGCGGGCGCCGAGGTCGTCGTGCTCGAGGTCGTGGAGCCGGCGGCGGTGCTGGAAGACCTGGCGGGCCGAGGAGTGGCGAATGTTCTCGTCGAGGGAGGCGCCGAGGTGCTGGAGGCGTTCGCGTCCTCCGGCGTCTGGGATCGTGCCGCCGTATGCTGCGCGCCGATCCTGATCGGCGGTGCGGAGGCCCCGGGTCCGCTCGGCGGGGCCGGCGCGGAGAAGCTGGCGGATGGATGGCGCCTTGACCGGCTGCGCGTGCGCCGGCGCGGACCGGATGTGATTCTCGTAGGCTACAGGCAGGGATGTTTACCGGAATTGTCCAAGAGCGTGGCCGGGTAGTCGAGGGCCCCGGAGCTTCGCGAAGTCACGGTGCCCGCGTGGTGATCGGGCACTCGGAGGAGCTCGGGTCGCGACTCGGTTCGGGCGCCAGCCTCTCGGTTGCCGGCGTTTGCCTGACCGTGGTGGGGCAGGGCGGTGCGAGCGGCGATTCGGGTATCGGCGCGGACAGCGCGTTTCCGGCCTGGTCGGGCTTCGACCTGTCTCCGGAAACCCTGAGCCGAACGACGCTGGGCGCGCTTCAGGCCGGCGACCGGGTCAACCTGGAGCCGCCGCTGGCCGCCGGCGACCCTCTTGGCGGTCACCTCGTCCAGGGGCACGTCGACACGACGACCCGGGTGGCGAAGGTCGAGGAACTGGGAGAGAACCGGGTCATCACGTTCGAGGTGCCTCGGGAACTCGCGTCGGGGATGGTCGAGAAGGGCAGCGTGACGATCGATGGCGTCAGCCTGACGATCTCGGCTCTGGACGAAGGAACCTTCGATGTGGCTCTCATTCCGCACACGCTCGAGGTCACCACCCTCTCGGAGTTGAAGCCCGGCGACGAGGTCAACGTCGAGGGCGACGTTCTCGCCAGGTACGTCCAGAAGTCGGTCGAAGCGGCCGTCACCGCCGCGCTCAAGTCGGGCGGGCGTTGACGCCGCCGCCCTGGGAGCGCGGGCATCTTGCTCGCATCCGGTTGAGGATCGTCGCGCCGTGACTCCACTCACGTTCCGGGTGCACGTCGCCGAACCGGCGAATCTCTGGATCCGTCACAGCTTCCCGCGATGGCCTGTGAGCGGCGGCGACGACCTCTGGTGCGATCTCGGTACCGGCGGCCTGCCGCCGTCGACCGCTGGTTCGTTGCCGGCCGCCGCCAATGCCGCCGAAGGGGTGCGTTCGGTGACCGATGTCGTCTACGTTCCGCCGCTGCCGGCGGAGTGTATGCATCTCTTCAGGAGCATCGGCGAAGCGGCCGCCGAAGCCGGAGTGCCGCTCCTGATTCAGATTGTGGGGACCATCCGGGATGGCGGGTCGAGCCTCCGCGAGTTGGCCGCACCCGGGCTCGCCGACCTGCCCTCAAACCAGGTTGTCGCAGTCGATCTCCTGGACACCCTGGTCCGCCACGCGGCCGCCCTGCGTGAAGAGCTCAGGGAGCGCAGGCAGCCGAGCCTGCCCTTCGAGCCGGCGCCACTACAAGGCGTGACCGTTGTCTGGCCACTCGTCTCCGACTGGACCGACGAGCCGGGTTTGCTGGAGCCGGCAATGGCCCGACTCGCTGCCGCCGGGGCCCGCCGCGTCGTGCCCCGCGCCATGCAGCTCGATGCCCGGGAACGGCGGCTGCTCTCCGAACGCCTGCAGTCCTCCTGGCCCGAGGCCTTCGACGCGCTGTTTCACGGCGACGACTCGCGCCCGGACCACGCTGCCTTCCGGCGCGCTGCCGAGGCAGCCGGCCTCGAGCATCGCCTGCCCAGGCCCCTGCCGGCCCTACCCCTGCCGCCCAGGCTCCGACGCTCCCGCGAACTCGCCGGCCACCTGATCGAACTCGGCGATGCCGCCGCCACCCACGGTGACGCCTACTACCGCGCCGCCCGTTTTCTCGACCGCAACGAGGTCGACATCGACGCCGCCGCCCGGGAAGGCAACCTCGGCGTCCTGCCCTGGCTGGAGGACCCGGCCAGAGTGGGGGTGGAGGCATGGCTGGCCAGGCACGGAGGTGGCTGACATCTTGGCCTGCGCCGTCTCTACCGCGGCCGCAGCAGCGGGAACAGGATCACGTCCCGGATCGAAGACGCATCGGTCAGGAGCATGACCAACCGGTCGATGCCGAGGCCGAGGCCGCCGGCGGGGGGCATGCCGTACTGGAGGGCCTCGACGTAGTCGCGGTCGAAGCGGTGAGCCTCGTCGTCGCCGCCTTCGCGGGCGCGGAGCTGCTGGCGGAAGCGGTCGGCCTGGGCGTCGGGGTCGTTCAGTTCGGTGAAGGCGTTGGCGATCTCCATGCCGCCGATGAAGAGTTCGAAGCGCTCGGTGAAGCGGGGGTCGTCGGGTGACAGCTTGGCGAAGGGAGAGACTTCGATCGGGTAGCTGTGGATGAAGGTCGGCTGGATGAGCTTCGGTTCGACGAGCAGGTCGAAGAGTTCCATGAGCAGGTTGCCGTAGGCGGGGTTGCGGGGCTCCGCCTGGTCGTGCTTCAGGAGTTCGGCGGCGAGGGCGGCTTCGTCGTCCACTGTGGCGGCGTCGAGGCCGCCGATCTCGATCAGGGAATCCCGCACGCTGTAGCGGGGCCAGGTCGGCGCCAGGTCGATCTCGTGACCGCGGAAGCTGCAGGTCGTCTTCCCGTCGTTCGCTTCCGCGGTCACGGCCGCGAGCATCTGTTCGGTGACGTCCATCAGGTGCTCGTAGTCGGAGTAGGCCCAGTAGAACTCGAGCATCGTGAACTCGGGGTTGTGCTGGGTCGAGATGCCTTCGTTGCGGAAGTTGCGGTTGATCTCGAATACCCGGTGCATTCCGCCGACGAGCAAGCGCTTGAGGTACAGCTCCGGCGCGATGCGCAGGTAGAGGTCCATGTCGAGGGCGTTGTGATGGGTCACGAAGGGGCGGGCCACAGCACCGCCGGGGATCGCCTGCATCATCGGCGTTTCGACTTCGAGGAAGTTCAGGTCGAGCAGGAAGCGGCGAAGGGCGGCGATCGCGCGCGAGCGGACGACGAACCGCCGCCGGGACTCTGGCGAGTTCAACAGGTCGAGGTAGCGCCGGCGGTACCGCTCCTCGCGGTCGGCGAGGCCGTGCCACTTCTCGGGCAGGGGCCGCGTCGCCTTGGCGAGGAGGTCCAGGCGGTCGGCCATCACGGTCAGTTCGCCGGTGCGGGTGCGGATCAGGGTGCCTTCGGCAAGCACGTAGTCGCCGATATCGAGCTGGGAGAGCAGCCACCAGATGTCCTCGCCGACCTGATTGCGTCGCAGGAGGACCTGGACCTTGATTCCAGCCTGGTCGGAGATATCGAGAAAGGCCGCCTTGCCGTGCGTCCGGTGGGCGCGAACGCGCCCGGGAACCCGGAGGGGGATCGCGGCCTCGTCGAGCTGCTCGGCGGTCCGGTCGCCGTAGCGCTCGCAGACCGTGCCCGGTTCGAGGTCATAGGCGGCGCGCGTCGGGTAGGGATCGACGCCCCGCTCGCGCAGGCGGTCACGCTTCGCGCGCCGGTTCTCGATCTGTGCTTCGAGTTCGGACACGGTTCAGTTTGACGTAGCGCGCCAGAGAACGCCATCGGCGATCAGATCGGAGGTCAGGCGTGCGACGTCGGCCGCCGCGCTGCTGCCGACGCGGAGCACGTCCTCGTGATCGACGGGTCCGTCCACGAGGCCGACGCCCATGTTCGTGACCAGGGAGAAACCGAGCACGCGCAGGCCCATGTGGCTGGCGGCGATGACTTCCAGCACCGTCGACATGCCGACCAGGTCGACGCCGAGCGTCTGGTAGGCCCGGATCTCGGCCGGTGTCTCGTAGGAGGGCCCGAGAAGGCCCAGATAGACCCCGTCACCCACGGGAATCCCGGCATCGTGGCCGAGTTCGACGAATCGGCGGCGGAGGGCGGGGTCGTAGGCGTCGGCCAGGTCCGGGAACCGCGGCCCCCAGCTTGCCGGCAGACGGCCGCGAAGGGGGTTCAGACCGGTCAGGTTCACATGATCGGAGAGGACCACGATCGATCCCGGCGGCGAATCCCGTCGCAGCGAGCCGGCCGCGTTCGTAATCACGAGCGAACCGGCGCCGAGAAGGGCCGCGAGGCGCACCAGGTACACGACCTGCGCCGGCGTGTAGCCCTGGTAGGCGTGGAGCCGGCCGCGGCAGTAGAGCAGGAATCGGCCGTCAGGCGTTTCGACGAGTTCGATCGTCGCCTCGTGCCCTTCGACCGCCTCGACATCGAACGGAAGCAGATCCTCGAAAGGCCATGGGCCGGCCGCCGGCGCGCCAAGGTCGAGGCTCAGCCCGGAACCGGTGACGAGGAGAGCTTCGGGCCGGGGCCGGCCGGCGTCGAGCCAGCGTTTTCGGCTCTCCTCGAGCTCGTCGGCGAGACCCGTGTCCGGCCCTGTATTCTTGCGCAGATTCACTCCCTCTATCCCCCCGCGGAGTGGGGTGGACGATACACGACCGGAGCGTTGCCAGGCGCCGGTGCTCGAGGTGACCATGACCGAGAACGGAAAGCCCAGGGAGCTCATTTCGACCGAGACGCTGCAGCGCCGGATCGACGAACTCGCGGCCGAGATCGAGCGCGACTACGCCGACAGCAGGGACCTCCTCTGTGTGGGCGTGCTCAAGGGCTCCGTCTTCTTCCTCGCCGATCTGGTGCAGCGCCTGTCGCGGCCCCTGGTCGTCGATTTCTTTCAGACCTCGAGCTATCGCGGCGAGACAACCACACCCGGCGAGGTGCGAATCCGGCGCGACCTGGACCACTCCCTGGCCGGGCGCGACGTGCTGCTGATCGAGGACATCGTCGACACGGGTTACACGATGCGCACGATCATGGCGCTGATGGGGTTCCGCGGCGCCCGTTCGGTGCGCCTCTGCGTGCTGCTCGACAAGGCGTGCAAGCGGGAGACGGCTGTCGATATCCACTACCGCGGCTTCGAGGTGGACGACGTCTTCGTTGTCGGCTACGGCCTCGACTACAACGATCAGTACCGCAACCTGCCCTACGTCGGCGTGCTGGACGAAGCGGAGGTGGAGGAGGAGTAGCGCCGCTCGGTCGGCCCGGCGACCGTCCCGGGCTTCAGGGGCATTGGGTTCAGGTCTAGTGCTGCGGATAGCCTCTCGTGCCGTGGGTTTCGTCTGGCATGTCGCGCTGAGGTACTTCCGTTCGACCCGCGCGGATGCGCACATCCGTGTGCTGTCATCGCTGACCGCCGGCGGTCTGGCAGTCGGCACGGCGGCCCTGGTCCTCGCCCTGGCGGCGCTCTCGGGCTTCCAGAACCACCTGCTCCGGGATCTCGCGCAGCACACGCCGACCCTGCAGGTGGAACTGGGAGGTCGAGTGGACTCCGCGACCGGGTCGGCCGCCTCGATCGTCGACCGTGTGAGGGCTACACAAGGCGTGTTGACGGCCCAGGAGTTGCTCTACGCCCGCGGTTGGCTGGTCGACAGGAGGGGTGTGGTGGCGGTCGAGGTGGTGGGCTACGAGAAGGCGCCGCCCGCGTGGATTCCGGTGGAGGCCGCGGCGGCTCCAGGTCTGATCGTGCCGCTTCAGGTTGCCCTGCGGATGGGGCTGACGGTCGGCGGTTCGGCTCGGGTGGCGTCCCCCCGGTCTTCGCTGACTCCGGTCGGCCCCCGGCCCCGCGTTCGGACCCTCCCGGTAGCCGCGATCTACGACGCCGAACGTGCGGGGTACGAGGACCTGCCGGTGCTGCTGCCGCTGGAGCAGGCGGCCGCGCTCTTCGCGGGCGGTGACCGGCGGCTTGATCTCACCCTGGCCCCGGCCGCCGACCCCGAAGAGGTGGCCGCCGACCTGCGCGCGGCGATCGCTCCGGCCGAGGGCTCGGTGGCGACCTGGCGGCAGGCCAATCGGGCGTTGCTGTTCGTCCTGCGGCTGGAAAAGGGCCTCGTGTTTTCGGCGGTGGCGCTGATCGTCGCGGTGGCGGCCTTTGCGCTGCTCGCTTCTCTGTCCCTGGTGCTGTCCAGCAAGCGTTCCGAAGTTGGCGTGCTCGCGGCGATGGGCGTGCCTCCCGCGCGCTTGCGGGGCATCTTCCTGACACTCGGCGTGCTGCTCTCGGTCGGCGGCGCGGGAGTCGGCGTCCTGGTCGGGGCCGGCGTCGCGTTGTTCCTGGACTCCTTCCGCGTACTCTCGCTGCCGTCGGACGTGTACATCGTCGACTACGTGCCGTTTCTGGTCAGGGAAGAGGACCTGTTCGTCGTGGCTTTCTCCACGATCCTGTTCACGGGCGCGGCCTCGCTGCTGAGCGCGCGCAAGGCGAGCCGGCTGGACCCGGTCGAGGCGATGCGGAGCGCCCGCACGTGATCTTCGTCGCCGGAGTGACCAAGGCCTACCGGGACGGTGAGGCCCGGCGTGAGGTGCTGCGCGGTGTCGACCTCGAGGTCGGCCGCGGCGAGACGGTCGCCATCGTCGGCCCCTCGGGTTCGGGGAAGTCGACATTGCTGAACATCCTCGGGGCGCTCGACACCCCGGATGCAGGTACCGTGCGAATAGACGGGGTCGAGCTCTCGGCCTCGAGACCAGCGGCGCTGGCCGCGTTTCGCAACCGCTCCCTCGGCTTCGTGTTTCAGTTTCACCAGTTGCTGCCGGACTTCACCGCGCTTGAGAACGTGATCATGCCGGGGCGGATTGCGGGTCGCTCGGGAGCGTCGCTGGAGACCGAGGGGCTGGAGCTGCTCGAGCAGGTCGGGCTCAGGGACCGTGCGGGCGACTTTCCCCAGCAGCTCTCCGGCGGCGAGCGGCAGCGCGTGGCGATCTGCCGGGCGCTGGTGCTGGAACCGCCGGTTCTGCTCGCCGACGAACCGACCGGCAACCTGGACGCGACCAGCGGAGCGCGGGTGCTGGAGCTGTTGAACGACCTCAGGCAGCGGCGGGCAACGACGCTGGTGCTGGTCACGCACAACCCGGAGGTGGCGAGTCGATGCGGCAGGACCCTGCTGCTCGACGGAGGGCGGCTGGCGCGCCACTGAGTGCCGGGGCGCCCGCTGAACCGGCAGCGTCGATAGACTGCGGCCCGAGCGGGCGCGTAGCGCCGAAAGCAGGTAACTCCGTGTTCGAGAAGTACAACGAAAAGGCGCGTCGTGCGCTGTTCTTCGCCCGCTACGAGGCGAGCAAGCTGGGTAGCCGCGTCATCGAGTCGGAGCACATCCTGCTCGGCATCCTGCGGGAAGGGGAGGACTCGATCGTCGAACTGCTCCAGCGGCTCGAGGTCAAGCCGGAGGACCTGCGGCGCGAGATCGAGGGCGAACGGGTGTTCGTCGAGCGTATCTCGTCCACCGCTGAGCTGCCGCTCTCCGAGGAGTCGAAGAAGATCCTCGCGTACGCCTCGCACGAGGCGGAGAGCATGGTCCACTCCTCGGTCGGTTCGGAGCACCTGCTGATCGGCGTGCTTCGGGTCGAGGGCTGCCTGGCGCAGCGGATTCTGGTGCAGTACGGGTTCGAGGTCGCGAGCGTGCGCGAAGAGGTCGCGCAAGTCGCGCGGGAGCGCGCCAACCGGCGCGAGAAGCAGGAACTCCCCTTTCTGAGCGAGTTCGGCCGCGATCTGACCGCGCTCGCCCGGCAGGATCAGTTCGATCCGCTCATCGGGCGCGAGGATGAGGTCGGCAGGATCGTCCAGATTCTTGCCCGGCGCACGAAGAACAACCCGATCCTCCTCGGCGAGCCGGGGGTAGGGAAGACGGCGATCGTGGAAGGGCTGGCTCAGAGGGTGGTGCTGGGCCGGGTGCCGCGGTTCCTGGCGGACAAGCGCATCATCGCCCTCGACCTGTCGCTGATCGTCGCGGGGACGAAGTACCGGGGGCAGTTCGAAGAACGCCTGAAGGGCATCCTCAAGGAACTGGAGGAGGGCGAGGACGTGCTCGTCTTCATCGACGAGATCCACGCATTGGTCGGGGCGGGCTCGGCCGAGGGCTCGCTCGACGCGGCGAACATCCTCAAACCGGCCCTGTCGAGGGGCGACATCGCCTGCATCGGCGCCACGACGGGCCGCGAGTACCGGCGGTACATCGAAAAGGACCGCTCGCTGCTGCGGCGGTTCCAGGCGGTCCAGGTCGATCCGCCGACCGCCGACGAGACGTACGACATCCTGGTGGGCCTCAGAGAGCGTTACCAGGGCTTCCACAAGGTGGCGTACGAGGATGGGGCCCTCCGGGCCGCGGTGGCCGGGTCGAACCGCTACATCCCCGACCGCTTCCAGCCGGACAAGTCGATCGACGTGATGGACGAGGCGGGCGCCAGGGTCAAGCTTCGCCGGGTGAGAGACACCACGCAGACGCGCCGGATCGAGACCGAGGTCCGGCAGGTTGTCGCCGAGATGAAGGCGGCGATTTCCGACAAGGACTTCGACTGCGCGGTCCGCTACCGGGAGCGGGAAATCGAATTGCGGGAAGATCTGGAGAGCATGGAGCGGTTACACGACGGAGGCCTTGGAGATCAAGTCGTGACTGCCCAGGATGTGGAGGAGGTGATTGCCTCCTGGACCGGCGTGCCCGTGGCCGCTTTGCGCGGTGACGAGGCACGGCGGCTGATGAACATGGAGGACGTGCTGCGGCAGCGGGTTGTGGGCCAGGATCGGGCCATCCGCGCGATCAGCCGCGCGATCCGCAGGTCCCGGCTCGGCGTCTCCGATCCCCGGCGGCCGGTGGGCTCCTTCATCTTCCTGGGGCCGAGCGGTGTCGGCAAGACGGAGGTGGCGCGGCGACTCGCCGAGTTCCTCTTCGGTAGCCAGAACGCCCTGCTGCGATTCGACATGAGCGAGTACATGGAGAAGTATGCGGCCTCCAAGCTGATCGGTTCTCCGCCGGGCTACGTCGGCTACGAGGAGGGCGGTCAGCTCACAGAGCGGGTGCGGCGCCAGCCGTACTCGCTGATCCTCTTCGACGAGATCGAGAAGGCGCATCCGGACATATCAAGCCTGTTGTTGCAGATCCTGGAAGAGGGGACCCTGACGGACGCCTACGGAAACCATGTCGACTTCCGCCACTCCATCGTGCTCCTGACGTCGAACCTGGGCAGCCAACTCGTCCTCAAGGGGGGGCGGATGGGTTTCGGCGGCGCCTCCTCGGATGACGACTTCGCCCGGGTACGGGAGGAGACCCTTGCCGAACTCCGGCGTTCCTTCAGCCCCGAGTTCATCAACCGGATCGACGAGACGATCGTGTTCAATCCGCTGGGTCGGGCGGAGTTGCGGGCGATCGTCGATCTGCTGCTGTCGGACGTGAACGAGACGCTCGCCGACCGTGGTCTGGCGGTGGACGTGACTCCCGCCGCACGGGAATGGCTGCTCGAGCAGGCGGGGATCGACCCGTCGACCGGCGCCCGGCCGCTCCGCCGGACGATTCAGCGCCACGTTCAGGATGCGGTGTCCGACCTGCTGATCCAGCGCACCGGCGCGGAGATCCGCCGGATCCAGGTCGACCTGGGGCCGACCCGGCGGCGTGACGTGGACGGCGACGGCTCGCCGGAAGGCAGCGATCTGGTCCTGGACGTGGCCCCGGCCAGCGAAGAACAACCCCCGGCGGGCGAACCAGCAGCGCATGAGGAGGAACCTGCTCTTGCGGAAACCTGATCAAATTTTGCGGAAACCCGAGCCGGTCTCGCGGAATTCCGATCGATTCGTGCGGAAACCGGAGTTACGCCGTCTCTCCCTCGCGGTGCGGACGATGGGTGCTCTGCTGACCGTGCTTCTGGTCGCGTCCCCCGCGGCGGCGCAGCTCCTGGTCGGTCGGCCGATCGTGTCGGTCGAGTACACCGGCGTGGAGACGCTGAGCGAAGAGAGCCTGAGCTACTACCTCGATCTCGAGCCGGGAAAGCCCTGGGATCCGGGCCGTCTGAACGACCGGATCAAGGATCTCTGGGAGCGTGAACTGATCGACGACATCCAGGTCGAGTCCGAGGCGGCGGGCGAGGGCGTGGGGGTGACGGTGACGATCACCGAGCGGCCCCTTCTGACCTCGCTCGAATACGACGGGCTGAAGAAGCTCAAGCGCAGCGACATCGGCGACATGACGGATCGGGAGCGCATCTCGGTGTACGAGGATCTGCCGCTCGACCTCGGCGAACTGGCTCGCCTCGAGCAGGCGATCAGGAAGCTCTACGAAGAACGGGGCTTCCGCTTCGCCGGAGTACATGTCGAGGTGCAGGACGCGGGCCTGGGCGAGAAGCGCGTTCTCATCACCGTCGACGAGGGCGGCCGGGTCAAGATCGGCCAGGTCGACTTCGAAGGCAACGAGGTCTTCTCCGCCGGGAAGCTGCGCCGCCAGATGGAGAAGACGAAGAAGTCGAACCTGCTGACCCGGATTCGCAAGCGCGATGTCTTCAACTCGGCCACTGTCGAGGAGGACCTCGACAAGGTCAAGGACATCTATCGCCGCTTCGGCTACAAGGATGTCGAGGTCGGCGAGCCGGAGCTCGACGTGATCGAACGCAAGCCGAACGCGGACCGGCTCGAGGACCGCAAGAGGCAGCTCGGCCTGGTCGTGCCGATCGAGGAAGGGCCGCGCTGGAAGCTCGGCGAGATCGAGATCGAAGGTGCCGAGGTGTTGCCGGAAGGGCTGTTGCGCCAGATGTTCAAGGATCCCCAGGGCGGCTGGCTGCGCTCGGACGTGATCGACGAGGGGGTCGAGCAGATCGGCGAGCTCTACCGCAACAGCGGCTACATCTTCGCGGACGTGAAGATGGAGATCATCGAACGCGACGATCTGGTCGCGGACCTGCTGGTGACGGTCGAGGAGAACGATCAGTTCCGGGTGGGTCGACTCGAGTTCACCGGCAACGACCGCACGCGGGATCGCGTGCTCCGGCGCCAGATGCTGCTGAAGGAGGGCGATGTCTTCAACTCGGGCATGCTCCGCACCAGCTTGCTGCGCCTCAGTCAGCTCGAGTACTACGTGGTGAACGACGACGATCCGGTCGAGGTGAACTACGACACCGACGACCAGCAGGTCGATCTGGTCGTCAAGGGCACGGAGACGGGGCAGACCGAGGTCCAGTTCGGCGGCGGCTACAGCGAACTGGACGGCTTCTTCGTCCAGTCGGCTCTGCGCACGCGCAACTTCCTCGGCCGCGGCGAGACCGTCGGCGTGTCGATCCAGACCGGTCGCTACCGCGACATCTTCGACGTCTCCTACTACATGCCCTGGGTCAAGGACCGGCCGCAGAACATCGGCATCCAGTTGTTCAACCGCGACACTGACTTCGACCTGCTCGTCGACCAGCGCTATCGCAGCAAGGAGGCGGGCGGTGTCGTCTCCTTCGGCCGGTCGTTCCGGCGATGGGAACTCGTCCAGTTGGCGTACAGCAACATGGACATCGAGAGTTTCCAGTCGCAGACGTTCTTCTTCTTCGAGGACCCGGTGGAACGGGACGAAACGATGAGCGACACGATCGAGCAGGCGTTTCAGTTCAACCGGCGATCGGTCACCGCGACATACCAGTACGACAGCCACGACCACCGACTCGAACCGACCCGTGGCCGACGCCTGATCGCTTCGCTCGAGTACGCGGGCGGACCCTTGGGCGGCGAGTCGTTCTTCATCAGGCCGTCGCTGACGGCGGCCTTTACAACGCCGCTTACGCGGGGGGCCTGGCGCACGGTAGGCCGGGCCAACATCCAGCTCGGCTACATCAAGCCGTTCGGTACGGACGGTGCGGGCGACCTCCGTCAGTTGTTCTTCCTCGACCGGTACCTGCTCGGCGGGGAGAACAGCCTTCGGGGCTACGCCTTCAGGTCGATCTGGGTGCGTGATCCGGAAACCGGGCGGACGCTGCTCGACCAGAACGGCTTCCCCCAGGGCGGCAACAAGAGCGTCGTGATCAACCTCGAGCACCACACCCTGGTCAATGGCCCCTTCCGGGTGGTCGCCTTCCTCGACGCCGGCAACGTGTACGGCGACGATCAGGACGTCGACTTCAACCACATGAGGATGTCCGCCGGAATCGAGCTGCGGGTGAACGTGCCGATTCTTGGCGCGCCGCTCCGGTTCATCTACGCTACGAACCTGAATCCCCTCGACGACCTCGGCGGTTTCGACCGCGAGCGCTTCGACAGCTTCGACTTCAGCATCGGGACCAGCTTCTAGGGTCCCCAAGTTTCATCAGAGACACCGCCTTAACGGAGAACACCGCATGAAAGCCAAGACACCCAGTACTCGCGCCGCATTCGTCGCGGGGGCCGTCCTCCTGGGGGCTCTGGCCTCGGGACCGGTCCTCGCCCAGAGCAAGATCGCGGTGATCGAGGTCGAGCGACTGCTGCAGGAGTCGGGCCGTGGCCAGATCGCGGTCCAGGAACTGACCAGGCTCAGAGACCAGAAGCAGACGGAACTCCAGGGTCGGCAGGAACAGTTGGCGGCGCTGCAGAAGCAGTACAACGACGGCCGGCTGACCCTGGCGGAGGATCGCCTGGCGGAGATGGAGAAGCAGCTCGAGGACATGACGATCGCGCTCCAACGTTCCCAGGACGACGCGAACCGCGAGATGCAGAAGATGCAGGCGGAGAGATTCGGCGAGATCGAACAGGCCATCCTGCCGATCATCGCCCAGGTGGGCCGCGAGTTCGGCTACACGGCGATCTTCAACAAGTTCCAGGGGGGATTGCTGTACTCGGCCGATGCCGCCGACATCACGAACCTGATCATCGAGCGCTACAACGCGGCCCATCCGGCGACGCCCGGCGAGTAGCTCTAGCGAGGCTTCGCCTCACATCGACGAGCGTGCAGGCCGGAGCGGATGCCGGCCAGAAGGCCGGCGCACCCAGTGGGCGGAACTTGCCTCAACTCTAGAGGTCAGGCCTGTTCAAGAGTCTAGTCAGCGTTCCTGATGCTGTAGAGCTTCGACCGGGTGCGGATCAGCAACCGGTCGCCCGCGACCGCGGGAGACGCCATGGCCATCTCGTCGAGGCTGTTCATGTGCAGCACCTCGTACTCGGCGCCGGCCCGGATGACGTAGGTGTCGCCCTGCTCGCTCAGCGCGAACACGCGGTCGTTGTAGGCCCACGGCGATGAGGTGAAGCTGGCGCCGCCGCGAGGAGCGACCCGCTTGCGACCGTACACAGGCTCACCCGTCAACGCGTCGTACGCTTCGAAGAAGCCACGGTCCAGCAGGCTGTAGTAGACGCCCTTGTAGACCAGCGGCGACGTGTTGTAGTTGCCGGCCTTGGGCTGGTGCCAGGCGACGAACTCGCTCTCGGTCGCGTCCCCCTCGAGGGTGATGTCGCCCAGGGCGCCCGGCCGGATGGCGAACACCGGCCGGCGCTGGTCCTGGAAGTAGCCGGAGTTCACGTAGACCATGTCGTGGGCGGCAAAGGGAGTCGCGATCGCTGCCCACGACATGCGGCCGTCCATCTCCCACAGCAGTTCGCCGTCGAGACTGTACGAGCGGATCCGGTTCTTGCCGTTGGTCACGATCTCGGTGCGTGCCTCGTTGGTCCACACCAGCGGCGTGGCCCAGCTCGAGACCTCTTCGCGGTCGGTGCGCCAGCGCTGTTCGCCGGTGACCTTGTCGAGAGCGGCGATCCAGGACTCCTCCTCGTTGTCGTAGAGGATGATCACCTGATCGTCGTGCACGACCGGCGAGGAGGCGGAACCGTAGTCCCACATCGTCTCCCTGTACGGCGTGTCGAAACTCCACACCGGGGTCCCGTCCATCGTGAAGGCGTAGACGCCGAGGTCGCCGAAGCGGACGTAGACCCGCTCGCCGTCGGTGGCGGGCGTCTCCGAGGCGTAGGTCTGCTTCTGGTGACGCGGAAACTCGGGAAGCCCCGTCTTGACGGAGCGGTGCCAGACGATCTCACCCGTCGCAAGGTCCAGGCAGTAGACCCGCCAGTCGTGGGCGGCCTCCGGCGGTTCGCTGCGCCCGCGAGCAGCGTAGAGCCCGGCCTGCGGACGCTCGAAGTCGCCTTCGGCGACGGCCGCGGTGAGGAACACGCGGTTGCCCCAGACGATCGGACTCGACCAGCCGAGACCCGGGATCTCGGTCACCCATTCGACGTTCTCCGTCTGGCTCCAGCGGTCCGGCAGGTTCGGATTGTCGTCGACCGCCGGGTTCGCGCCGGGGCCGCGGAACTGGGGCCAGTTGTCCGAGGCCTGGGCCGGTGCGGCGACGCCGAGAGCGACGCACGCGAGGACCGCGAGAGCGCTCGCTGCACGGCAGGTTGGTGAGGCGTGGATCTCGCGAAGGGGGCGAGAGGTGGTCTGTGCATCCATTGAAGGAACCTCCAGAGTCGTCGAAGGGAGTCCGGGCATCGTATCGCCGACCGGCTCCGGGAGGCACCGGCGATTCCGGTAGGCTCGCTGCGTGACCCACCGTCTGGCCGATCTCGCCGCGATGGTCGGCGCCGAGCTTGTGGGCGATCCGGATCGGCTCATCGACGGCGTCGCGACGCTGGAGGCCGCCGGTGAGCGGGATCTCTCCTTTCTGACGAACACCCGGTACCGGGAGCAGGCGCGGTCTTCGGAGGCCGGCGCGATCCTGGTATCCAGGGCCATCTCGCCCGACACGCTGGGTGGCCTGGGCGTCGATCTGGTGGTCTGCGACGATGCCTATCGTGCTCTGGCCGACCTGGTGACGGCGTTGTTCCCGGTGCCCGAGGTCGAGTCGGGAGTCCACGAGACGGCGTGCGTCGATGCGACGGCCCAGGTCCATCCGGGTGCCCGGATCGATGCGTTCGCCGTTGTCGGCGCCGGGTCGACGGTCGCGCCGGGAGCGATTGTCGGCGCCCACAGCGTGGTCGGCCGCGGATGCCGGGTCGGCGCCGGTACGGTGCTTCATCCGCACGTCGTGGTCTATGACGGCAGCCGGATCGGCGATCGGGTGATCATCCATTCGGGCGTCGTGCTCGGAGCGGACGGATTCGGTTTCGCCGAAGGGGCGGCGGCGGCGTCGCAGGTCAAGCTGCCCCAGGTCGGGGTCGTCGTGATCGAGGACGATGTCGAGATCGGTGCGAACTCGGCCGTCGATCGGGCGACGTTCGACACGACCCGCGTAGGCCGCGGCACGAAGATCGACAACCTGGTGCAGGTCGGTCACAACGCGCAGATCGGCCAGGGATGCATCCTCTGCGGTCAGGCAGGGGTGTCCGGCAGCAGTCGCATCGGTGACCGCGTCCTGCTTGCAGGCCAGGCTGGCGTGGCGGGCCATTTCGAGATCGGAAACGGCGTTCAGGTCGCGGCGAAGTCGGCCGTGTTCCAGGAGGTGCCTCCGGGGCAGCAGGTTGCCGGGATTCCGGCGACGCCGATCGCCGCCTGGCGGCGCCGGATCGCGTTACAGTCTCGCCTGCCGGCGATGCGCAGGGCCCTGCGCGGGCTTGAACGCCGCGTGCAGGAGCTGGAAGCGGCGGGCATCGAGTCGGCGGCAGGATCGGCTGCGGCATTGGAGCCGGAGACGGACGCGGGAGACGAGAAGTGAGCGAAGAGCAGAGCGGGAACGGCGCGCCCCTGGGCCCCTTCGACTCGCGCTGGATCGCGGCTGTGCTGCCGCACCGCTATCCCTTGCTGCTGGTCGATCGGGTGCTGGAGCTGGTACCGGGCCAGCGGGTTGTGGCGGTCAAGAACGTGACCCGGAACGAGCCCTTCTTCGACGGTCACTTTCCGGGCAATCCGATCATGCCCGGAGTCCTGGTGATCGAGGCGATGGCGCAGACGGCGGCGCTGCTCCTGTTGCACGAAATGGAGGACCGGGATCAGAAGGTGCTCTTCTTCTCCGGCATCGAGAGGGCTCGCTTTCGCAGGCCCGTTCTTCCCGGCGATCAACTGCGGATGGAGGTGGAGTCGCTGCGTCTGCGGACCTATCATTCCCGCTTCCGGGGCGTGGCGACCGTTGACGGCGAACTGGCGGTAGAGGCGATCTGCACGTCCGCGATGGTCACGGCGTGAGCGATCGGCGGTTGCTGTCGCAGCGGCACGGACGATGACGGTCGATCTCCATCCGACGGCCATCGTCGACCAGGGCGCCGAGTTGGGCGACGACGTCGTCGTAGGTCCCTATGCGGTGATCGGCGCCGGTGTCCGGGTCGGTGACGGCACGAAGGTCGGCTCCCATGCGACGATTCACGGCGAAACTGTCCTTGGTCGGGAGAACAGGATCTTTCCCCATGCCGCGATCGGCTTCGACCCGCAGGACCTCAAGTACAAGGGGGAGAACAGCCGGCTGGTGATCGGCGCCCGGAACCAGTTCCGGGAGTTCTGCACGATCAACCGGGGGACGGAGTTCGGCGGTGGCGAAACCCGGATCGACGACGACAACCTGTTCATGACCCAGAGCCACGTCGGCCACGACAGCCGGGTCGGCAGCCGCACCGTGTTTACCAACGCCGCCACCCTGGCCGGGCACGTGGTGGTCGAGGACGACGCGACGATCGGCGCCTTCTCAGCCGTTCATCAGTTCTGCCGGGTGGGGAGGCACGCATACATCGGCGGCTACTCCGTGATCACGATGGACGCGCTGCCGTTCTGCACGACCGTCGGGATCAAGCCGGCCTGCATCGGCGTCAACCGGATCGGCCTGGAACGCAAGGGGAAGTCGCCGGAGGACATCCGGGCAGTCGAGCGTGCGGTGAGAGTGCTCACGCGTTCGCGACGGAACAAGACCCAGGCCCTGGAGGAACTCGACGCCGGGCATGCCGGACACGCCGACGTGGACGCGCTGATCGACTTCATCCGCAGTTCCGCCAGAGGCTTCATCCGCTCGGCTCGCCGCGGTTCGCGGGGCGCCGGCGCCTGAGGGCGCGCCGATGAGGAGAGGACCTCGTGCCGGCGTGATCGGCGCCGGCGTGATGGGGCGCCATCACGTCCGCCTGCTCACGGATTTGCTGGGCCCCGGGTCGGTGTTCGTGATCGATGCGGACCCGGCTGTAGCCGGAAGCGTGGCCGCCGAGCACGGTGCCGCGGTGGTCGGCGGCCTCGCAGAGATGTCACGGACCGTCGATGCTGCCGTGGTCGCCGTGCCGACGGTCGACCACCTCGATGTGGCGGCGCACCTGCTCGAGGCCGGCGTTCACGTCCTGGTGGAGAAGCCGATCGCGGTCGACCTTCTGGAGGCCGACGCGTTGATTGCGGACGCGGCGGTGCGGAGTGTGGTTCTGGCGGTGGGCCATGTCGAGTTCTACAATCCTGCCGTTCAGAAACTCCTGGCCTCGGGTCATGGGCCGCGCTTCGTCGAGGTCGAACGGCTGTCGCCCTTCAGTCCTCGCAGCCTGGATGTGGACGTGGTGCTGGACCTGATGATTCACGACCTGCAGATCCTTCATGCCCTCGATCCGAGTCCGGTCCGTGAAGTGCGGGCGGTCGGGATCGACGTCTTGTCGGACCGTGTGGACATCGCGGACGCCCGGATCGAACTCGAGTCGGGCTGTGTCGCGAACCTGACCGCGTCGCGCGTGTCCGCGGAGCGGGTGAGGCAGTTGCGGGTGTTCTTCGAGGACCGGTACCACTCGCTTGACTACCAGGAGCAGACCGTGCGGGGATTCCGCAGAGTGCGGGGCGACAGCGCCGGTACGGGAGCCGTGGCCTCCCCGGCGTCGGCCGGCGGACCGGCCGGGCGCATCGTGCCGGCGGATCTCGAGGTGGAAAGCGGCGAGCCGCTGCGCCTGGAGCTGGAAGCGTTTCTCAACCGTTGCGCCGGCCGACCGGTGCCGCTCGTCGACGGCGAGGCGGGCCGGCGGGCGCTCGAGACGGCGCTGCGGGTCAACTCGGCGATCTCCGGAAGGAAAAAATGAGCGGGGATGCGTACACGGTAGGCATTGTCGGCGGTTCGGGCCTCTACGGCATGCCGGAGCTTGAGGTGCACGAGGAACGCGCGATCTCAACACCGTTCGGCAGCCCCTCCGAGGTCTTCTTGCTGGGCGAGTTGAGTGGGCGTCGGGTCGCTTTTCTGGCCCGCCACGGGCGCGGCCACCGGATCCTGCCCAGCGAGTTGAACTTTCGCGCGAACATCTATGCCTTCAAGACCCTGGGCGCGGAGAGGTTGATTTCGCTGTCGGCCGTCGGCTCGCTCCGGCGCCGCTACCGGCCGACGGACATCGTCGTGCCGGATCAGTTCATCGACCGGACGCGGCACCGGCCGGACACCTTCTTCGGCAACGGGCTGGCGGCCCACGTGGCGTTCGGCGACCCGATCTGTCCGGCGCTGATGAAGATCTGCGCCGAGCAGTCCGCCGCGGCCGGGGCCGTGGTCCATCGCGGCGGCACCTACGTGTGCATGGAGGGCCCCCAGTTCTCGACCCGCGCCGAGTCGTTCATGCACCGCGGCTGGGACGCGGACGTGATCGGCATGACGAACCTCCAGGAGGCCAAGCTCGCACGCGAAGCGGAGATCTGTTACTCCACACTTGCCCTGATCACGGACTACGACTGCTGGCACGAGGAGGAAGAGGACGTCACGGTGGACGCCGTCCTCGCCGTGCTGCAACAGAACGCGCGCACGGCGCAGGCCGCGGTGGCCCGGATCGTCGCGGCGCTGCCGGAGGAACGGCAGGGGGGAGCGTGTCCGTGCGCCAATGCGTTGGAACACGCGATCATCACCGAACCGTCGGCGATTCCGGCCTCGGTTTTGCGCGACCTGGAACCGATCGTCGGCCGGGTCCTGCGCCGAGGCGACAACACTTGACCGGCAAGGAGCGGGACCCGAAGTGACGCGACTGCTGCTGACGAACGACGACGGTGTGGGCGCCGCGGGACTGACCTGTCTGGCGGCGGCGCTCGACAGGGCTGCGACGACAATCGACTACCAGGTCGTGGCACCCCTGCATGAACAGAGCGGATGCGGACAAGCCCTGACGCTGTTCCGGCCGCTGCGCGCCAGGACGGTTCGGGAAGGCTGGTTCTCGGTCGACGGTACGCCGTCCGACTGCGTCAACGTCGGCGTCCACGCGCTGCTTGACCGGCCCCCCGATCTGCTCGTCTCGGGCATCAACTACGGCGTCAACCTTGGCGACGACGTGACCCACAGCGGCACGGTCGGCGCCGCCCTCGAGGGCAGGCTGCTCGGCATACCGGCGATCGCTTTCTCGCAGGAGTACCGCAAGGCCCAACCCGCGGACATGGAACGCGCCGCGGAACTGGCGGCGCGCGCGATCGTGTCCCTGCTCGAACAGGGGATCCCGGACCGGATGCTCCTCAACGTGAACTTTCCGTTCGATCCTCCGCGCGGCGTCAGGATCGCGAGGCTCGGCCGCCGTCCGTATCGCAACTCGGTGGTGCAGCAGGACGATCCCCGCGGCGGATCGATGTACTGGCTGGTCGGGAAGCCGGAACCGGAACGCCATGACGACACGGACGCCGCGGCGGTTCGCGACGGGTACATCTCGATCACACCGCTCAGCGCCGACCTGACCGACCGGGAGGCGATCACGGAGGGGGACGGCGTCTTGCCGGGTCTGCTCGGAGCGCTTCGTTGAAGACGGCCGGGGGGAGGGCGGACGGCGCCTACCGCTTTCCTCGCGGGCGTATGGTGACGAAGCTCGTCAAGGAGTACGGCCTGCGGGATGAGCGGGTGCTCGCGGCTCTGGAACGGGTGCCGAGGCACCTGTTCGTGCCGGAGCACCTGGTCAACGACGCCTACAGCGACCGGGCGCTGCCGATCGGTTGCGAGCAGACGATTTCCCAGCCCTACATCGTTGCGCGGATGACGGCGGAGCTCGATGTGAGGGACGAGGATTCGGTCCTCGAGATCGGCACCGGATCGGGCTACCAGACGGCGATCCTGGCGACGTTGGCGCGTCGCGTCTACAGCATCGAGAGGGTGGGCCAGTTGGCCCGGCAGGCGATCGGCCGAATCCAGGCGCTTGGGCTTCCCAACGTGAAGATCCAGGTCTTCGACGGCACGGTCGGCTGGAGCAGCGCCGCGCCGTTCGATCGCATCCTGGTTGCCGCGGCGGCGCCCCGGGTTCCGGACGCGCTTCTCGATCAACTGTCGCCGGGTGGCCGTTTGGTCATTCCGGAGGGAGACCAGCACGAGCAACGGCTGATCGCCTACCGGAAGCACCAGAACGGTGTCGTCACGCGCCACATCGGCGAAGCGGTGCGTTTCGTGCCCCTGATTGGCCGGCACGGCTGGAAGACGAAGGAGGCTACGCCCTGACCTGGAGAAGGCTGCGATGGAGTCAGACGCGATGAAACCAGGCAGCGGGAACCGACTGAAGAACTGGATTCGGGAAGTGCCCGATTTCCCGAAGCCGGGCATCCTGTTCAAGGACATCACGACGCTGCTCAAGGAGCCGGCCGCATTGCGCGAGGCGGCCGACCTTCTCGCCGCGCGGTTTGCCGACCGGCGCGTCGACCAGGTCGTCGGCATCGAAGCGCGGGGCTTCATCTTCGCGCCGCTCGTCGCGTATCGACTGAACGTCGGCTTCGTGCCGGTGAGGAAGCCCGGAAAGCTGCCCGCAGCGACGGCGGCTCGTAGCTACGAACTCGAGTACGGCAGCGACGCGCTCGAGATGCACGTGGACGGTCTCGGCTCCGGCGACCGGGTGGTCCTGGTCGACGATCTGCTGGCTACCGGAGGCACGGCGAGAGCGGCCGCCGACCTGGTCGAGTCGGTTGGCGCCCAAGTCGAGGCCGTCGGATTCGTCGTCGAACTGACCTACCTCGAAGGCAGGCGGCGCCTCGAAGGCTACGACGTGGTTGAATCGCTGGTCCGTTACTGAGATCCTTGGCGGCCGGCCGCCGGGCCGGCCTGACGGGTCAGCGCCTGTAGCTCAGCGGGATAGAGCGGTGGATTCCTAATCCACAGGTCGGGGGTTCGAGTCCCTCCAGGCGCACCACCCCTTAAGTCTAGACTCCTTGAACAGGGCTGACCCTTACAGCTGAGGCAAGTTCCACCCACTGGGTGCGCCGGCCTTCTGGCCGGCATCTGCTCCGGCCTGAACGCTCGTCGGTCTGAGGCGAAGCCTCGTTAGTCCTCGATCTCGCGCTTCGGCTTGTCCTCGGCCTCGTCTTCGCCGGGCTCGTTCAGGCCGCGCTTGAAGTTCCGGATACCAGCGCCGAGGCCTCCCGCCAGCTTGGGAATGCGGCTGGCTCCGAAGATCAGGACGATGATCGCGAAGACGATCAGCAGTTCGCCAATTCCCAGGGTCGGCATCTTGGGTGCTCCAGGTGGTTGAGTGGCGTTGCCGGATGACCGGGTCCTCCAGCGAGAGCGCCTGAGTTCAAGTCTGCCACAGCGGCGCACTTTGCGCCCGTTTCCCGGTTTGCGGGGAGTCAAGGGCTGCTAAGGTTTGCGCCGCCTGAGGAGGGTCTTGCAATGAGCCGTCTGACACGAGAGGAGATTCGGCGCGACGAGGTGCGCGAAGCGGTTTTCTCGGCTTCCGCGTGGTTCGCCGAGCACGTTCGGCAGATTCTGATCGGGATCGCAGCAGTGATCGCCGTTGTCCTGGGCGTCGTGCTGTTCTTCAATTATCAGGATCGCCGGGAGGCCGACGCGAGCTTCCAGCTCAGTGAAGCCCTCAAGGTCTACCGGGCAGAGATCGACGAGCCGGAGACGGACGCGATCGACGATCTCTTCGGTACGCCGCCGGACAGCGCGCCGGGCGAGGAACAGGACGAGAGCGCCGAGGCGGAACCGGAGGAACCCGTTGCGCAAGAGGATGGCGACGACGACGTCCTCAGCTTTGCTTCCGAGGCGGAGCGGCGGGTCGCGGCGCGCGCCGCGCTCGAGGCGGTGCGGGAAAGCTACGGTTCAACCGCTTCCGGTCGACTGGCTTCCGTCTATCTGGGCCAGATCGCCGCGGACGAGGGCGACACCGCGACGGCGCGTGAGCTCTGGGCCGGCTATCTCGAGACGAGCGGCGGAGACCATGCGCTGGCCGTGAGCCTGCAGTTGAACCTGTACAGCCTCGACCGCGCCGAGGGTCGGGGAGAGGAACTTGCGGCCGAGCTCCGTGGCGCGGTGGCGACGGAAACGTCCAACCTGCCGAAGGATGTACTTCTGTTCGAGCTCGCCTCGACCCTGGAGCAGCTCGGGGACGAGGAGGGCGCTCGGGAGACCTTCCGTCGCATCCTCGACGAGTATCCGGACAGCGGCTACGCGATCAGGGCCCGGCAGCAGCTCGGGCCGGAACCCGCCGCCGCGAGTCCGTTCAGTTTCGGCGGCTAGCAGCGTGCGCGGCAGGAAGACGGCGGGCCCAATGTTCCACGGCGCACGCTGACAGGGCGCGGCCGGTATCCCGCCCCATGGCTACGCCCTACGGCATTCTGAACCGGATGCGTCAGGGGCGGAAACTGACCCACGACGAGGTGTGGTCCGTCGTCGCGGGAGCGGCCGACGGGAGCTGGACGGACGTGCACCTTGCCGCTTTCCTGATGGCCGCCGCGATGCGGGGTCTCGATCCCGACGAGACGCGGGAGTTGACCCTGGCGATGCTCGAGTCCGGCGACCGGTGGGCGCTCGCCGCGGAGTTCGGCCCGCTCGTCGACAAGCACTCGACCGGCGGAGTCGGCGACACGGTCAGCCTGATCGTTCTGCCCGTGCTCGCCTCGTTTGGCGTGCCCGCCGCCAAGCTCACCGGCCGTTCCCTGGGCCACAGCGGCGGCACCGCCGACAAGCTGGAGAGCATCCCCGGCCTGCGGCTGGAACTGGAGCGGGCCAGGACTCTCGGCCTGCTCGAGCGTTTCGGCATGGCGATCGGCATCGCCACCGCGGGCATCGCGCCGGCCGACAAACGCCTGTACGGCCTGAGGGACCGGACCTCGACCGTGAGCTCCATTCCGCTCGTCGTCGGCAGCATCCTCTCGAAGAAGCTCGCCCTGGGCGCGTCCGGCATCGTGTTCGACGTGAAGACCGGTAACGGGGGCTTCTTTCCCGACGCCGAAGACACCCGCACGCTCGCGTCCGGCCTGGTTTCGATCAGCGTCGCCTGCGGCACGCCGGCCGACTGTGTCCTGAGCGACATGAGTCAGCCTCTCGGACGCTGGGTCGGCCACGCCGCCGAAGTGCGGGAGGCACTGGATTTCCTCGGCGGGGACGGCGACCCGCGATTGTTCGAAGTGGTGGTAGCGGTCTGCAGGAAAGCAGCCCGCCTGGGCGGCAAGGAGATGTCTCGGATGGACGTCGAGGCCGTGATCGCCTCCGGCGCCGCCCACCAGAAGCTCGTCGACTGGGCCGACGCCCAGGGCGCCGAGCCCGGTTGGCTTGACGCCCTCGACCTCGCGCCGGTCGAAGCCGTGGTCACCGCCGCCGAGTCGGGTTTCCTGGAGGCCGTCGACTGCCGTCGCATCGGCAACGCCTTCGCCGACGCCTGCCGCCCCGACCGCGACCCGAACAGGATCGACCACGCTGTGGCCCTTCGGTACGACGTCCGCCTCGGCCAGAAGGTCGAACGAGGCCAGGAACTCGCACGGTTGTACGTCCGGGGCGACCCGGAAGTCCTGCAACGCGAGGTCGCGGCCGCGCTCGTGATCGGGAAGCAGACCGAGGCTCCTCCGGCCGTGGCGGAGTAGACCGTCCGAGGATGCACGCCTCGCTACACTGCGGCCGGTGAAGGCTTCGATTCTCGCGGTGGGCGGCGAGCTGCTCGGCACGGACCGGCTCGACACGAACTCTCTGGTGCTGACGGAGGTGCTGAGACGGCGGGGAGTGGACCTGGTTTCGAAGGCGGTCGTCGCGGACGACGTCGCCTCGATCGCGGAGACACTCGATGCGCTTCGGGAGCGCGCGGAGTTGCTGCTGGTGACCGGCGGGTTGGGCCCGACGCGGGACGATCTGACGCGGGAGGGCCTGGCTCGGCTGCTGGGGCGGTCGGTCGCGGTGGACGAGGCGTTGTGGGACCAGATCGAACGCGGGTTTCGCAAGCTCGGGCGGCGCATTCCGCGGGTCAACCGCAAGCAGGCGGAGCGGGTCGACGGAGCGGAGATGCTGCCGAACCGGGCCGGTGTGGCGCCCGGCCAGCGGATCGAGGATGCCGCGCCCTCGCCTCGAGGCACGACGTACTTTCTGTTTCCCGGCGTGCCGCGGGAGCTCAAGGCTCTTGTGGACGACGCTCTGGATCCATGGCTGGCGGCGCGGTCCGAGGACGGCGCGGGGTTCGATCAGGTCGAGGTGCGCGTGGCCTGCCTGCCCGAGTCGGTGGTCGAGGAGCGGATCGCGCCGGTCTACGAGCGTTTCGGTGACGAGGACGTGTCCGTGCTGGCGCGACCGGGTGAGATCCGGCTGCGGTTGCGGGCCGGAGGGTCGGTGGCGGGAAGGGCGCCGCGTCTCGCGGAGATGGAAGCAGCGGTCCGGAAGGCGTTGGGCGAGGCGGTCTTCTACGTCGGCGCGATCGAGGACGGCATCGAGTTCGAGGCCGCGGTCGGCGACCTGCTGGCGGGCCGCGGCGAGACGGTGGCGGTCGCCGAGTCCTGTACGGGCGGCCTGCTCGGCCAGCGGTTCACGGCCACTGCGGGCAGCAGCGCCTACTTCGTGGGTGGCCTTCTGACCTACTCGAACAAACTGAAGATGCGCCTTCTCGGCGTGCCGCGCGAAGCCCTGGTGGAACACGGCGCGGTGTCGAAGCCGACGGCCCTGGCGATGGCCGCGGGAGCCCGGGAACGCTGCGGCAGCGACTATGGCATCGGGATCACGGGCGTTGCGGGCCCCGGCGGCGGCACCGAGAAGCTGCCCGTGGGGACCGTACACATCGCGGTCGCCGGACCGGCTGCCGCTCGTTCGCACTTCGAGGCGCGATTCCCGGGTGACCGGGCGCGGGTGCGGCAACTCTCGACCCAGTTCGCCCTCGAGCTGCTGCGGCGGATGCTGCTGCCGCGTGAGGCTGGAAGGGACCTGTTGCCCTGGGCAGCGCCGCGCGGAGAGGGGGCCGCGTGACCTCGACCGGTCCCATCGCTGTCCTGGTGGCGTACCTCCTGGGGTCCATCCCGTTCAGCTATCTGATCGTGCGGATCCACCGGGGAATCGACGTGCGTACGATCGGCAGCCGAAGCGCCGGCGCGACGAATGTACTGCGCGCGTCGGGCAAGTGGGCGGCCCTGCTCGCTCTGCTGCTCGATGTGGCGAAGGGCGCGGCGGCGGTCGTCCTGGCGGGAACGCTCGAAGTCGGCAGCTGGTGGCTCGCGGCGGCCGCGGTCGCGGCGGTGGCGGGGCATGTGTTTCCCCTGTTCCTCGTCTTTCGCGGCGGCAAGGGCGTGGCCACGGCCGCGGGTGTGCTGGCGGTGCTGGTGCCCTGGGCCGGTCTCGGCGCGCTGGCGGTGTTCATCCTGCTCGTGGCCTGGAAGCGCTATGTCTCGCTTGGCTCGATTTCGGCGGCGGCTTCGCTGCCGGTTCTGGTCGGCGGCCGTTGGTGGAGCGGCGCCTTCAGGGATGCGGACGGCCTGGACTACGGACCGGCACTGCTGGCTGCCGTGTCCGCGATCGCGGTCCTGGTGATCGTCAAGCACCGGGCGAACCTGGTTCGGTTGCTTGCGGGCGCGGAGTCCCGGCTGGGGCAGAAGCGGCCGGCGTCCGAGGCTGCCGAGTGACGAACGTGGCCGCAGGCAGCGGCGTCGCCGTGCTGGGTGCGGGCGCCTGGGGCACGGCGCTCGCGGTCCATGCCGCCCGGGCGGGTTCACCGGTCACCCTCTGGGCCCGTTCTCCGGAGTACGGCGCGGTTCTGGCGGAGGAGCGGGTGAACGAGCGTTACCTGCCGGGCGTCGAGTTGCCGGCGGAGCTTCGCGTGACCTGGGACCTGCGGCAGGCCGCGGTGTGCGACCCTGTCCTCGTCGTTGTGCCGTCGCACGGCTTCCGTGCCGTCGTGCGGTCGTTTCTCGAGGCGCGGAACGGTCTCGGCGACGGTGCTCCGTTGCCGGAGCGGGTGACCTTCGTTTCCGGTGCGAAGGGCATCGAGTCCGACCATCGCGGTGGCTTCCGTTGCATGAGCGACATCTGCCGGGAAGAGGCGGTCTCGGCCGGCACGGACGCCCTGTTCGCCACGATCAGCGGACCCTCGTTCGCCGCCGAACTCGCCGCCGAGCTGCCGACGGCCTGCGTCGTCGCGTCGGAGTCCGAGGCGGTGGCCGAGC
>Ga0209754_1001056_pt1 | contig 30326 bp, 22 predicted proteins | sample MesohylBB_FD_187295 | JGI IMG/M metagenome (GOLD analysis project Ga0209754, IMG submission 187295) | Host-associated microbial community of the marine sponge Aplysina aerophoba from Gulf of Piran - sponge mesohyl, lysed by bead beating... | ecosystem: Host-associated > Porifera > Sponge >... | reverse complement strand
AGTACGAGTCAGCGCTTGGCTTCAGCCTTTGTCCTTTAGACAGTCCGTCCATTCAGAGACGACTCAGGTCGCCCGAGGGCCGTCTAGACAGCCCGTGGTGCACTCAAGGCTACACCCGCCGCCGACTGGAATGACGATCCGGTTCTTCAAGCTTCTCGCGCAGGTGGAACTGCAGCGAACGCGGGGCAGCCGCCCAGCGGATTCCGTTCACGGGATCCCGCCGTGGCCCGGCGCCCGCGCAACCGGAAGCGTCCCACCCGATTCAACCGACGGCGCACTAGCCGTCACCCGGAGATTTTGTGACCCGAAGAATGCTCATCAACGCGCAGAGCTCGACCGAGCTCCGCATCGCCATCGCCAACGACTCGGTACTCGAAGACCTGAAGGTCGATATCGCCGAGCGTGGTCTGACCCGCGGCAACATCTACTACGGTAAAATCGCGAACATCGAGCCGAGCCTGAACGCCGCGTTCATCGACTACGGCGCTCCGAAGCACGGCTTCCTGGCCATTCAGGACGTGGTGCCCGACGCCTACTACCAGGCGGTCTCCAAGTCGAAGCGGCCGAAGATCGAGGACGTGCTCGTCCGCGGCCGTCCGATCGTCGTTCAGATCACCCGCGAGCCCGAGGGCAACAAGGGCGCCGCCCTGACGACCAACCTGAGTCTGGCGGGTCGCTACCTCGTTCTCTCTCCCTTCGACAAGACCTGCGGCGTCTCCCGCAAGGTCGACACGGAGGACGTCCGCCTCAAGCTGAAGGCGTTGGCGGAGTCCTTGCCGGTACCGGACGGCGGTGGCGTGATCGTGCGGACCAACGCCCTGGGCCAAACGAAGACGGCGCTCAGCCGGGACATGAACGCACTGCTGCGCCTGTGGAAGCGCATTTCCCGCGATGCCCGCGACTCGAAGGGCACGAAGCTCCTCTACAGCGACCAGGACATCGTGCTCCAGGGGCTCCGGGACTACCTGGACAGCTCGATCCAGGAGGTCTGGGTCGATGAGGACACCGCCTACGGCCGCGCCGAGCAATACATGCGGGCCTTCATGCCGCGCAGCAAGACGTCTCTCAACCGCTACACCGGCCGCCGGCCGCTCTTCTCGGTCTACGACCTGGAACCCCAGATCGAGAACATCTTCGAACGACGAGCCGAGCTGCCCTCGGGCGGTTCGATCGTGATCGACCCGACGGAGGCACTGACCGCGATCGACGTGAACTCGGGCCGCTCCAAGAAGGGGTCGAGCCAGGAAGAAACCGCGGTGAACACGAACGTCGAGGCCGCGGCGGAGGTCGGCCGGCAACTCCGGCTGCGCGATATCGGCGGCCTGCTCGTCGTCGATTTCATCGACATGCGCAGCCCCCGCAACCGGCGCAAGGTCGAGAAGGCGATGAAGGACGCGATGAAGGCGGACAAGGCGCGCTTCAGCGTCGGTCGGATCAGCGCCAACGGACTGCTCGAAATCAACCGCCAGCGCATCCACCAGGCGCTCCAGTTGCGGACCCACGGCGATTGCCCCAACTGCGCCGGCACCGGCCGCGTCGCCAGTCCGGACCTCGTCGCCCTGCGTCTGCTGCGGAACATCGAGTCCCACGGCGCCGGCGGCTACATGCGCGGCGTGCAGATTGCCGCGCAACCTGAGCTGGCCGACTTCTTCCAGAACCGGCACCGGGAGGCTCTCGTCAACCTGGCCAGGGAGTTCGATCTCGAGATCGAGATCTCGGGGCAGCCGCATCTGGACGGCCGCGAGCCGGACATCAGTTGGATCGCGCGCGACCTGGCCGACGTGAAGAAGAGGGAGAAGGAAGAGGCCAAGGAGAAGAGGCTCGAGCAGGAAATGCTGGCCACACCCTCGATTGGCGACACCGACGACGAAACCGTCGAACCCGAGGCCGAAGCCGAGGCCGAAGCCGAGGCCGAAGCCGAGGACCGTGCCGCCGAAGCCGAGGACCGTGCCGGCGAAACCGGCGAGAGCGCGACGGAGAGTGCGCCGAAGCGACGGCGCCGGCGCGGCGGACGGAGGCGGCGATCCACAGCCGCTCGCAAGGCGAAGACGAAGGAAGAGGCGCCCGGGGAGAAGGCCCCCAAGGAGGACCGCGCCGCCAAACAGGACGGCGCCGGAAGGGCGAAGAAGAGCACGAGGAAACCCGCCGCCAGGACGAAGAAGACGGCCGGAACGGAAGCGATCAAGGTGCCAGGCATCGACACTCCCGCGGCCGACGCCGCGGACGGAAGCGGCAAGGACAGCGAGTCGGCCGCGGCAGGCGGCAACGGAGCGCCGCGCCCAACCAAGCGCCGCAGGCGAAGGCGGAGGCGGCCCCGCCGGTCGCCGAGTTCCGCGGCAAGCGGCGACTCGTCACCGGCCGAGACGAGCCCCTGACGCGTCGGTCTCGCCTGGCCCAAGCTCCTAACCCCTTGCGAACATGGAGGTTTGACAAGGACGGGGCGAATCCATAACTATCCCTTCGTAGTCGTTCCGCTCGCGTCGCGAGGCGTCGGCGGCGGTCCCGGGGTCATTCGGGGCGATTCCGTGACCGGGTGGGGTGGGACCCACCACTTTGTGGATGTGCCCGGAAAGGAGGTGGTCTAGTGGAGTACTGCAGTAGCGGCTTGATGGAGGTGGCGGCTCCCTAGGAAACCCCTACCAGGCGTAGGACATCTCCTTCGGGAAACGATCCCACGCCATCCCATCGGCCAAGACACGCTCGGCCGAGCCGCGCAACCCGCGGTCCAAGAGCGTCGACGGAGCCCCGAGGCGGATACGCCTCGGGGCTCTTTTTCTTCCCGCCACGGAGCCGCACTTCCCTTACGACCCCGGTTCCGTACAATCGCCCCCCACAATCCTGACCAACGGACTCACCGTCCACCGGCGGCGACAGCACGGAGACAACTCATGGCGGCGATCGGCACACCCACGAAACTGCTTGAAGGCGAACCCAAGGTCAAGGGATCGCTGCGCTTCTGCGGCGACCTCGAACGGCCGGGGCTACTTCACGCCCGCCTGGTCACCAGCCCGCATGCCCACGCCAAAGTGCTGAGCATCGACACCGCCGCCGCGGAGGCGCTCCCGGGGGTCGCCGCCGTGATCACCGCCGCCGACCTGCCGGAGCTGCCCGCCCAGAACCGGCCGACGCTCCTTCTGGCGCGCGAGCGGGTCATCTTCGTCGGTCACCCGGTCGCCCTCGTTCTCGGCGAGAACGAAGCGGCTGCGGCAGACGGCGCCGAGGCCGTCCTCGTCGACTACGAGCCGCTCGAGGCGGTCGTGACGATCGAGCAGGCCGAGGCCGCCTCTGCCCCCGCCGTCTGGCCCGACGGTCTTCCCGGCCAGTCCGAGGAGGCAGCCGCGCACGGGGCCGGCGACGTGTCGGAGGAGGACGAGCCGGCGTCCTCGTCGCCCAACGTGACGAACAGCATGCGCTTCGAGCGCGGCGATCTCGACCGCGGCTTCGCCGAGGCGGACGCGGTCGTCGAAAGGGTCTTCCACACGGCGTCCGTCCATCAGTCCTACATCGAGCCCCACGCCGCCCTGATCGACCCGGACCCGATGGGCAACGGGATGACCGTCTACAGCTCGACCCAGGCGCCTTTCTTCGTTCGCGACGCGGTTGCCGGAATGGTCGGCCTGTCCCAGGACCAGGTCAAGGTGATCGGCACTCCGGTCGGCGGCGGCTTCGGCGCCAAGTTCGTGCTGTACGAGCCTCTCCTCGCGCTCGCTTCCGTACAGCATCAGCAACCCGTCCGCCTCGTGATGACCCGGACCGAAGAGATGCTCGCGGCGACACCCGCGCCTTCGACCCGGATCACGATTCGGGCCGGAGCGAAGCGCAGTGGAGAGCTCACCGCTCTCGAGGCCGACCTGGCGATCGACTGCGGCTGTTTTCCCTCGTCGATGACCGCCCTGGCCGGAACCCTGCTGGGAAGCTCCTACCAGACCCCGAACCAGGCGGTAGGCGGCTTCGAGGTCACGACGAACAAGCCGTCGGTCGGCGCCTACCGCGCGCCGCTCGCGCCCCAGGCGGCCTTCGTCGTCGAAACGGTTCTCGACCAGCTCGCTCGCGAACTCGACCTCGACCCGGTCGAGTTCCGACTGCAGAACGCCTCGGAGAAGGGCAACCCGATGGCGTCCGGCATGCCCTGGGCCGGGATGGGCCAGCAACAGGTCCTCGAAGCTCTTCGCGATCACCCGGCCTGGCGGAACCGCGAGCAGGCACGCGCCGAGGGACGAGGCGTCGGTATCGCGCTCGGCGCCTGGCCCGGCGGCACGGAGCCCGCTTCCGCGGCCTGCGCGCTGCAGACGGACGGCACGCTGAAGGTCCACATCAGCACGGCCGACATCAACGGAACGAACACGAGCATGGCCCTGATGGCGGCCGAGGCGTTCGGACTCGATCCGGACAAGGTCACCGTCGCAACGGGAGACACGTCGTCGGGTCCGTACGCCGGCGCTTCGGGTGGCAGCAAGACGATCTACACGGTCGGCCCGCCCGTCATTCAGGCGGCCAGGGAGGCACGCCGCCAGACGCTGGAACTCGCGGCCGAGACGTTCGAAGCGGACCCCGAGGATCTCGAGATCAAGGACGGCACGGTTCAGGTCAAGGGCTCGCCCGACAAGGCGATTCCACTGCGCAAGATCGCCCAGCGGACGATGCGCTTCGGCGGGCGGCAGGCTCCGGTCTTCGGTCACGGACGGCACGCCCAGACGAGTCAGGCGCCAGGCTTCTGCGCCCAGCTTGCCGAGGTGCGGGTCGACCGGGAGACGGGACGAGTCGACGTCGACCGGGTTGTCGTCATCCAGGACTGCGGCCGGGCGATCAATCCGGCCGCCGTCGAGGGCCAGATGATGGGCGGCGCCCTGCAGGGCGTCGGCTGGGCGCTCTACGAGGAAATGTCGTACAGCGAAGACGGCCAGTTGTTGACCGCGACATTGAACGACTACGCTCTGCCCGATTTCGCCCAGGGTCCAGCCGAACTCGAGACGGTTCTGGTCGAGGTGCCGTCGGACCATGGCCCCTTCGGCGCTCGCGGCGTCGGGGAACCGCCGGTCGTCCCCACCGCGGCCGCGATCGCCAATGCGATCGCCGACGCCTGCGGCGCGCGACCGGCTGAGCTGCCGATGACGCCGCCCAGGGTCCTCGCCGCGCTGAACGGAGCCTGAACCACAGCCTTCCGGCGCGGCTACACTGCGGACGAAGATGGTCCGCGGCCGAATCGAAACCTGGGCGCTGGCGGCTGCCGGGCTGCTCGCCGCGGCGGCGCTCGGCGCGCCGCTCCTCGGCGTCGACGGATGGCAGCCCCTTGTCGTGGGCGCCGCCGTGGCGCTCGGTCTCCTCTATGTGGTCCGTCGCGTTCTGGCGCTGGAATCGCTCCTCGAGCGCTCCGCCGCATTGAAGCGACCCGCGCTCGTCTTCCTGCTCCTGCCATTCGCCTTCTACCTGGCGCTGATTCCCTGGTCGATCGGGGAACGGGCGCCGGACGGCGACGAGCCCTGGTTTCTCCTCGTCACCCACAGCATCGCCTACGACTTCGACCGCGACCTCGCGAACAATTACCGCAACGAGGACGCGCTCGCCTTCATGCCGCGAGCGATCGAGCCGCAGCCCGGAGACCCCGAAGGGCCCGACGGCGCCGTCTACTCGCGGCACGGCGTCGTCCTGCAGACCGTCATGGCCCCGGCCTACCGGCTCGGCGGCCGAGCCGGAGCGATGGTCGTGATCGCGGCCCTGGCCGCCCTTGCCGCCTGGCTCTTCCTCGATCTGACCGTCTTCAGCCCGGACGCCCGCGCACGGCTGATCGCCTACCTCGCGTTCGGCTTCGCCGCGCCCTTCCTGATCTACAGCCAGCAGATCTGGGCCGAAGTCGCGGCCGTTCTCCTCGCGGTCGCAGCGCTGCGCTGGATCAACCGGCTTACTCGCGACCGGAACGACCCGGCGGCGGAACCCGGCCGCGACGACCGGATCGTCTGGCTCCTGCTCGCCCTGGCGCTGGCCTTGATGCCCGCGCTCAAGCTCCGTCTCGTTCTGGTCAGCGCGGCCCTCGCCCTGATCTGTGTCCTGCGTCTCCCACCCGGTCTCCGCCGGCGCGGCGCGCTGGTCCTGCCGGCGGTCCTTGCTCCGACCGGGGCCCTGGTCCTGTGGCTGAACCGCGCCACATTCGGCACCGTGCTCGGCATGCACTCCTGGAGCGAGCTGGAGCTCTACCGGGAATCCGCCATGTCGATGGCGCTTGGCCTGAACGGACTGTTCTTCGATCTCGCCTACGGCCTGGTCGCCTGCGCACCGATCTGGCTGCTCCTGTTCCCCGCCGCCGTCGTGGCCTGGAGGCACCACCGCCGCCTCCTGGGCGAAGTCGCGCTGATCGCCGCACCAACCCTGTTGCTGGTCGCCTCCCGTTCCGAGTGGTACGGCGGCTGGTCGCCGCCCTTCCGCTACGGCCTCGTCCTGCTGCCCTTCCTCGCCCTGCTGCTGGTACCGCTGTTCGAGCGGCGATTCGATTCGGGCGGCACCGCCCCGGTCCGCGGCGCCGCGGCCGGAGCACTCCCGGCAGGCGTTTCGACCCTGGCGCTGGTCCTGGCTCTGCTGAGCGGAGCGCTGGCCGTCCTCTATGTCGTGGAACCGGGCTGGACCTACAACCTGGCGGACGGCCGCCACCACCTGGTCCACTACCTGGAGGCGCGAAGCGGCGTCGACTTCGCGCGCTTTCTGCCCTCAGCCACCCGGCCCCGGGGTGCGACCTGGCTCGTCCCGCTCGCGGCCATCTGCCTGGCGCTGGCTGCCGGACGGGTCAGGCACAAGACGCTCGCGGCGACGCTGGCCGCCGTGCCCGTGCTCGCCATCGCCGGCCTCCCAATCCTCGCCGGCTCCCTGCCCACGCGGCACGTGGAGATGGAGAGCGCCGCGGTCGACCGGACCGGCGGCAATCTGGAACCCGAACGATGGACGATGGACCGCACCCGCTACCCGGAAGCCTGGGTGCTCCCTGAGGGCGTCCGGGCCGAAGCCACCGTCATTCCCGGCGGCAACGAGGTCGAACTGACCGTGACCCTCCGGCCGGTGCGAAACCGTCCAGCGCCTCTCACGCTGATCGCCCGCTCCGGCCCCCGCGAGATCGGTCGTCTGTCGTTTCCCGGCGACAACGGCGAAGCGGCAGGCTGGCAGACGCGCAGGCTCCCGACCGCGACGTGGACTTCAGGCGCTCCGCTCGTCCTCGAAGTCCCCTACGGTGACGGCGAAGCCCTGCCGCCGAATGGCGTCGCGATCGACCGGGTCGACCTGCGCTGGCGCTGACGCCGTTGGCCTGTTCAGGCGCGGTCCACATTGTCGCGGCGCCCTGCGCGCGCCGCTCATCGCGCCGACTCGACGCCCCGACTCCTCGCACGCTGGTGCCTACCTGGCCCGAACTCCGGAATCCCCTTCCGCGAATCGCCTCGGTGCGACTTTGAATCCAACGCCGTGTTGACGTAACGTCCAGCCATGGTGGCCGCCCGGCCACGCCATCCGATTGCTCCGGAATCCTCGATCACAACCACGCCCGCAACGACATGAGCGAAGCACACCTCATCCGGCTTCGACGTATCGAGATCGACGGTCTCTTCGGTATCTACGACCACCGGATCGATCTGGACCGGGAGGACCGCGTCACCATCCTGCACGGCCCGAACGGTGTCGGGAAGACCCACACACTCGGAATGGCCAATGCACTTCTCACCGGCGACATTGGGTACTTCCGACGGGTCCCCTGCAGAGAATGCAGGCTGACCTTCGCGAACGGCGCCGTGACGTTATCCATCGAACCTGACCGCAAACGCGGCCAGCTCGCGCTGGCGCACGAAGGCAAGTCCCACCGGAAGGAGATTCCTCTGCGTACCGAGAGCAAGGATCGCCCGCGGGGTTTGACGAGTCCGCCCCATGTCTTGTCGCCCACGCCCTCCTTTGAGGAACTCCGCGAAGGCGGGTCTTCGCGCAGGCGCCAGCTCGGGCACCTTCTTGCGGCGAATCTGAAACTCCCCCCGTGGTTTCAGTCGTTTCTCGAGGACGTCAGAATTCACTTCATCGAGACGCATCGTCTGGCGCTCTCCGGAGCGGATCGAGATGCCTGGTCCGGACCGTGGTCAAGAGCATGGCTGGATCCGCCAGCCAACCGTGAGTCCCCTCTGCCAACAGTGGTCGAGAGGAGCCGAGAGTTCACCGAGCTGTTTCGCGAGACCATGGCGAACTACGGTCACCAGGCTCAGAGGCTCGATCAGACCTTCCCGCAGCGACTTGTCGAAGCCAAGGCCGACAACGACAACGAGGAGATTCGACGGCGCATGGCCGCATTGAAGAGCGAGACCGATCAACTCAAGTGCCTCGGAATCCTCGACGAAACCAGTGACCAGCCGAGTCATCCGCTGGATGAGCAGACCGAATTCGACGACACCGAGGCGCGGGTAATGGCCCTCTACGTCGATGACACCGAGCGGAAGCTCAGTGCACTTGCCGACCTGGCGGAACGGGTTCGAAGTCTCCTGGACAGCTTGAATGGAAAGTACCGGCACAAGCGTCTACGAGTTGATCGAGACGATGGCTTGGTCGCGGAAACCGACTCCGGCCAGAGAGTCCCACTCGATTCGCTTTCGTCCGGCGAACAGCATGAGTTGGTGCTGCACTACGATCTTCTCTTCAGAGTACGGGAGAACACGATCGTCCTGATCGACGAGCCGGAACTGTCTCTCCACGTAGCGTGGCAGAAGCGCTTTCTTCCCGATCTTCTGCACTTCGCCAAGCTGTCCTCCTTCGACGCCGTCGTCGCGACCCACTCGCCCTACATCATCGGCGAGCGGGACGACCTGATGGTAGGGCTGTGTGATCACCTCTGACAGCCCGCGACAATAGCCAACTGCTGCTCCGACCGGCCAATGACGACTACGGCCGTCGTCCTGTCGGATGACGACCGCAATGCCGTTGGGCCACAAGACGCCGGAGATTCTGGCAAATGAAATCGAGATGCACCGTCTGGTGCATCCCGGAGCGTTTCTCGTCCTCGAAGGCAAGGACGACCTCCGCTTCTGGCGTGCTCGACATCATGAGCGCTGCGCGCTTGTGGATGGTGAGGGGAAGCAGAACGTGGTTGGGGCAGTGCGCCGTTTGGATTCGCACGGGCTCAAGGGGGCTCTCGGCCTGGTCGACAGCGACTACGACACCTTCAGGTCCCGCGAACCGCTCTCGGCGAACGTCGTGACGACCGATGCTCACGATCTGGAATGCGTTCTCTGTCGCTCCAAGGCACTTGATCTCGTTTTGGCGGAGCACGGCCACGAGTCCAAGATCAAGCGATTCGAAGACAAAGTCGGCACCGATGTCCGCCAAGCTCTCCTGGATCGTGCGCTCGTCTTCGGCCGTGTCAGATTGGCGGCCATTCTCTGGCATGAGAAGAAAGCCCTGCACCAAGTCCGCGTCCAGCGATTCGTGGACGAGAAGAGCTGGCGCGTGGACAGGGACGACCTCTTGAAGACTGTGGTCAAGGAGTCCTCCCGTGAACGAGAGGCCTGGGAGGACCGCACCGACCAACTCCTCCATGAAGACCCCTGGTTCGTCGCGCGGGGGCACGACATGCTGGAGATCTTGGGCATCGGACTACGGCGCGTCCTTGGCGACCTGCCGGCGAGCAAAGGGGTGCAGGCCATTGCCAGCGGGCTGCGGCTGGCGATGGAGCGGGATTGTCTGGAAGCCACAGGACTATGGAAGGGGATCCGGGCGTGGGGAGTCCGGAACCCCGCGTTCTCTGTCCTTCCTCATTGACGAGTGAACCGGTCACATGACCCGAGAAGCGACCTTTTGTGGTATCAGTTGCGGCGCTCGGCCATCAGACGCTCAAAGTCCTCTTGTGCCTGCCGATGTTCCTCGACCTTCTGTTCGAAGTCGGCTTCGATGCGCGCACATATCAACTCTTGATTCCTGGCGGCTTCGCGGAAGGCTCGGGAATTTGCGAACAACTCCGCAAAGTTCCAGTCGACCTCGGCGGCTTCGCGGCACATCGCGAGGTTGGTGGAGGCGAGGTCCCGGAACAGCAGCGTGAAGTTTCTGTGGTGCGTGAAGTAGTCACGGGCGACCATCTGCTGCAACTCCGCCACTTCCGCCTCTAAGGCTGCGATCCTCTCCATCGGATCGGACGACTGTACGGGCAGTGCGGGAAAGAGCGCGACAGCGGTAAGCAGCACGCCGATCCCGACTGCGAAGCCCTTGAGTCTCTTCATCGATCTTTCCTTGTCCTAGGGACGGACTTCGTAGTAGAGGTTCGCAGGATCCTCGAAGTCGTGCATCTGGAAGCGGGTGAAGCCGCCTTCCCGCACCATCCGCTCGGCGACCACCGGGTTGAAGCCCAGGGTTCCGAGCCCGAGGCCGTCGGGCTCGGACAGGGCGGACGACATGCAGGCCGAAACGGAGAACCCGTAGAGCAGGGCGAGCACCGGGTTGCGCAGGTTGTCCTCGAACCGGGGGCTGCTCCGGATGTCCTTGATCAGCCAGGTGCCCTCGTCCCTGATGGCGCCGCGGATGGCCGCGATCACGAGATCCGGCCGCGTCATGTCGTGGACGCAATCGAAGGTCACGACCAGATCGAACGTCGGCTCGGCCGGCAGATCCTCGCCGCGCGCGACCCGCCACTCGGCGTTCTCGACGCCGGCTTCCGCGGTCCGCTCGCGGGCGATCTCGATCGCATACTCGGAAGGGTCGATCCCTACAAAGCGCGAAGCCGGAAAGGCGCGGGCCAGCGAGAGAAGGGCCACTCCACCGCCGCAGCCGACGTCGACGACGTCGATGCCCGCACGCAGGCGCTCCCCGACACCGTCAAGCGCCGGAATGATCCGCGGCACCAGCGCCTGGCGGGTCCACGGCCCGAGCATCCGCTCGGTGCGATGGGCGGCACAGGGTCCGAGCCGCTGATAGGAGAGGCCGACACCGGTCTCGAACGCTTCCGCCAGACCGTCGATGACGTCGTGGCTGGGCGGATAACCGAAGGCACCGCCCGCGAAAGCAACCGAGCCCTCCTCGTCGGCCAGGACCGCGGCCCCCACATCGCTGAGCTCGAAGCGCGGCTCACCGCCGTTCTCCTCGCCGTGGTACTCGATCAGCCCGGCCGCGGTCTGGCCGCGCAACCACTCAAGCAACCAGCGTTCCTTGAGCCCGCTCGCTTCGGCCAGCTCGGCAACGGTTACCGGTCCCCGGCCCTGCAGGGTACGGTAGATCCCCAGGCGGTCGCCGAGGTGGATCATCAGGGAAACCAGTTCGCCCTGCTTGTACTGCCACACCTTCAGGCCGAAGGCGCCGACCTGTTCCGGGTCGAGCCGGCCGTAGAGGCTCTGCGTGCCGCTGTCGTCGTCCGTCATTCTCGTTACCTCCTTAGCGTGGCGGGCAGATCGGGCGCCGGACCGATGGCCGGAAACGCGCTGCACGGTATCATCCGCGATTCGCGCCAACGGCAGCCCGACAGCACCGTTTCGCGACATCTTGGACGACAACAGGAGGGAGCTTGTCGATGCGAGCCACGCCGCTTCAAGGAACAGCGGATGCCGGGAATGTGAAGATTCGGACAGGAACTCGGCGATGGCGCCCCGCGACCTGCGCGATGGCCATCCTCGCCGCTCTGGCGATCCCGCTCGCTGCCCAGGAGGAAGGCGTGGCCGCGCCACCCCAGAACCACTGGCCGGCGGCGACCGAGGTGGGCGACGGTGCGGGACCCGTCGAGCAGGCACTTCTCGAAGAGGCGCCGACCCGGGAGTCCTGGCTCCACTACGGCGGCAACTACGCGAGCTGGCGCCACTCTCCGATCACCGAGCTGACGCCGGAGAGCGTCTCCAACCTCCGTCTCGCCTGGATCGCCCAGACCGGCGTCGCCGGCCAGCTCGAATCCTCCCCCGTGGTCTACGACGGGGTCCTCTACCTGACGTCGTCGATGAACCGCCTGCTCGCCTACGACGCGGGAGACGGGAGCCTGCTCTGGCGCTACGACCACGAGAACCCCTCCGACCTGCGGATCTGCTGCGGGCCGGTGAACCGCGGCGTCGGCATCTCCGGCGACCTCGTCGTGATGGGCACCCTGGACGCCCGTCTGCTGGCCTTCAACCGCAAGACAGGCGAACTCGCCTGGGACATCGAGGTCATTCCCTACGCCAAGGGCTTCTCCATCACGTCGGCCCCGCTCATCGCGGAGGGCGTCGTGGTCATCGGCATCGGCGGCGGCGAGTACGGCGTCCGAGGCTTCTTCGACGGCTACGACCTTGAAACCGGCGAGCTCCTCTGGCGCCACTACACGGTGCCGGACACGGGCGAGGCCGGAGTCGAGACCTGGGCCGGCGAGTCGTACAAGACGGGCGGCGCCGCCACCTGGGCGACCGGCAGCTACGACCCGGCGACGAAGACCCTGTTCTGGACCACCGGCAACCCGTCTCCCGACTGGAGCGGCGACACGCGGGCCGGCGACAACCTCTACAGCGACAGCGTCCTGGCGGTCGACATCGAGACCGGAGAGCGCAAGTGGTACTTCCAGTTCACGCCCCACGACGTCTGGGACTACGACGGCAACTCCGAGGTCTGGCTGGTCGACGCCCAGGTCAACGAACAGACCGTTCCCGCCCTCGTTCAGGCGAATCGCAACGGCTACTTCTACGTGCTCGACCGCCGCGACGGCAGCTTCCTGCATGCCAGCCAGTACGTCCACCAGTTGAACTGGGCGACGCTGGACGAGAACGGCCGCCCGGTCGTCAACCCCGCGATGAAGCCGACCGAGGAGCCAACCCAGCGCGTCTGCCCCGGCCTCGCCGGCGGCAACAACGCCGCCTACGCGGGCGCCTACAACCCGGACACAGGTCTCGCCTACGTGCCGACGATCGAGAGCTGCATGATGTTCCGCAAGGGCGTTGTCGTCTTCGTCGAGGGGATTCCCTTCTTCGGCGGCGAGCCGATCCCGAGCGACACCGCGGAGGGCAAGTCCTACGGCCACCTGTCGGCCATCGACGTGAGCACCGGAGAGACAAGGTGGACGTACCGGGATCCGGTGCCGATGCTCGCCGGCGTGCTGAGCACCGCGGGCGGCCTGGTCGTCACGGGCAACGCGAGCGGCCACCTCCTCGGCTTCAACGCCGAGACCGGCGAGGAGGTGTGGCGCTACCAGACCGGCTCCGGCATCCGCAGCCATCCGATCGCCTACGAGTACGAAGGCCGGACCTTTCTCGCCGTCGGCTCCGGCGGCGGCGGCATCGTCCAGACCACGGTCGGCACGGCGCCGTCCCTGCCGGAAGGCAGCGTCCTGCTGGTCTTCGAACTCGCGCAGTGACACGAATGGCGCCGCCGGCCGGCGTACTCTCGATCCTCCTCTGGGCGGCCGTCCCCGTCCAGGCGGAGGACCTCCGCGTGTGCCTGCTCAAGGACGATCTGCCGCGGGCTCACCGCGCAAACGCCTCCGGCTTCGACCACGACCTCTTCCGTGAGGCGGCAAACCGCCTTGGGCGCGACTTCGTGCCGGTATGGCGTCCGAACGCACCGCCCTACTCCGAGATCGACGATACGGACCTGCCCTTCGACGAACTCCTGGACGGCGTTTGCGACCTCGTGCCCTCCGTGCCGGGTGAGCTCGCGCTGGGGCGGCTGGCCGCGGCAATCGACCTCAGCCCGCCGTACTACGCGGCCGCTTTCGAAATCTACATGCCGCCGGCCGACCGCCTCGAATGGACCGCTCTGCCTGAGGTCGCAGCCGGTCGCAGGGTAGCGGTGCGCCTGCAGTCGCTCGGGCACTTCGCGGCCGAATGGGCAGGGCTCGACTGGACCTCACTGCCCACCGCAGCGGACGTGGCCGCGGCCGTGGATGACGGCCGGGCAACCGCCGCACTCATCTGGGGACCAGCGCTGGGGCGACTGCAGAAAGAGCCCGTGCGCGTCTTCGAGCCGCCTCCCGGGCTCCGTTTCAACGAGCACGCCGCGATGCGCTCCGGCGACAGCCTTGCTCCCGAGATCGAGCAGATGCTCGAGGAGCTGCGTCGCGACGGCACGCTGAAACGTCTGGCCGAGCGCTACGGCATCTTCCGAACCGAACCCTTCCCCACCGTGTCCTCGCCGGCCGCGATTCGCGCGCTCGGCGTGGGCGCGCGGTAGCAGCCCCAGGGAGCCGACACCTTGTTCACAACCACCCAATCACGTCTTGAGCCGAGCCGCTTCGCCAGGCACGCGACGATCGCGCTGCCACTTCTGCTGGCCGCCTGTGCCACCGGCGGCGGACCGCCTCCCGGGCAGCCCGAGACTCCGGCCCCCGCGCAGGTGCAGGCCCCAGCCGCGGCGCAGCCGGCAACCGTCGACGAAGCGCCGCCTGCCGAACCTGCCGCGAGTCCTTCTCCCGTCGCCGCCTATCTCGACGATCCCGCGGCGATCACCGCCGGCCGGCGCATGTTCCGGGCCGTCTGCACCGGCTACTGCCACTCGACCACGCCGGGCGTCACGAAGGACGCGCCGAATCTCTTCGACTGCAACTGGGACCACGGCAACACGGACGCCGATCTCTACCGCGTGATCACCCAGGGCGTGCCCGACACGGAGATGCTGCCGTTCGACGGCAAGATCCCGGAAGACACGATCTGGCAGGTGATCGCGTACGTGCGCTCGAACAGCATGGACTGCGGCTAGGCGCCGCCACAAGCAGGGCGGCTCAGAGGTGCTTCGGAATAAACTGGACCAAATCGGTCCTTGACAAATGGGACCAAGCTATCTCAAGTTCGCCGCCATGTCCCACGTCAAGCCAACCGCCGACCGTCTCCACACTCTCCGCGCCTCGACCGCGGTCCTCCTGGGAATCGCCATGACACCGATCGCCGTTGCTCAGAACGTGGACTCCCCCAACCGCGCTCCCAACCAGGCCGTCCCCGATCTGCCGCTTGCCATCTCGAGCTTCGGCGCGGCTCTGGAGGGTGACTCGCTCTACGTCTACGGCGGTCACATCGGCACGCAGCACGTTCACTCGTTCGAGAACCTGAGTCAGCTCTTCCTGCGGTATCCGCTCGAGTCCACCGCTGGAAGCTCTTCGCCCGGATGGCTCGCCCTGCCGCCGGGTCCGCCGCTCCAGGGCACCGCCCTGGTCGAGCACGACGGCGCCATCTACCGGGTCGGTGGAATGCGCGCGAACAACCCGAGGCGCGAGCCCGGCGAACTCCATTCCGTGAAGAGCGCGGCCCGCTTCCTGCCGGAAGAGAACCGCTGGCAGCGGCTGATGGCCCTGCCGTCCGGCCGCTCCTCGCACGATCTCGCCGTGGTCAACGATCTCCTCGTCGTCGCGGGCGGCTGGGAGCTGCGCGGCTCCGCCTCCGATCCCCTTTGGGAACGAACGGTCTTCGCGCTTGATCTGATGACGCTCGATGACGATTCCATCGGCGAGTGGCGCGTACTGACGGAGACCCCGGTCGGCGTCCGTGCCAACACCGCGGTGGGACTCGACGGCAAGCTCTGGGTGCTGGGCGGGATCGACGACAACGGCGACACGACCAGGCGAGTTGACATCTACGATCCGGCCACCGGCACCTGGACGTCCGGCCCGGCCCTGCCGGCGTCCGGCAGCCTGAACGGCTTCGGCGCCGATGCGGTCACGGTGAACGGGGTTCTCCTCGTGAGCCAGGCCGACGGCCGCATCTACAGCATCCGCAACGGCGACGAGTCCTGGAACCACGCCGGGGACCTCCACGAGCGACGCTTCTTTCACCGCCTGGTGAGCGACGGCGAATCGCTGCTGGCGATAGCCGGTGCGAACCGCACCGGGCACCTGAGCTCAGTCGAGCGACACGCCCTCTCCGATCTCCGGATAGATGACCGGTCGCGTCACGTGGCCCCGACGCCGTCGTCCGATCAGGAAACCGAGTGGGCCACCTTCCGCGACGGCGGCGCCAGCATCGCCGAAGGCTCCGGCCTGCCGCTGGCATGGACCCAACCGGCCTGGACCGCCGAGCTACCGTCCTTCGGCCACTCGAGCCCTGTCGTCCGGAACGGTGTTGCCTACGTGACCTCGGTGGCCGCCGATGGCGAGGACGCCAAGGACACGCTCTGGCTCACCGCGATTCGGGTCACGGACGGCGAGGAACTCTGGCGCCAAAGCTGGCCGGCCTCCGAGCGCCTGCCCTACAACCAGTACACGGCCCGTGCCGCCCCGACCCCTGCGATCGACGCCGACCGGATCACGCTCTTCTTCGGCACCGGCGACCTGTTCGCCACGAACCACGACGGGAACCGCCTCTGGCACCGGAACCTCTCCGACGACCACGGCAGCTTCGCCGGCAACCACGGCGTCGGCGGCTCGGTGCTGCTGACGGATGACCACGCCGTGGTCCTGTTGGCCCGCAAGACGTACTCCTATCTTCTCGCCGTGGACCGAGCCACAGGCGAAGACCGGTGGAAGGCGGAGCGGGAACCGGGCGTCTCCTGGACCACGCCGACCCTGTCGCCCGATCGTCGGGAGATCGTCGTCAGCTCGAACGGTTCGGTCGAGGGCTACGACGCGGCCACCGGCGAGAAGCTCTGGTGGATACCGGGCGTGAAGTCGAACACGACCCAGTCGCCCCTGATCACGGACGAGGTGGTCGTCATCTCCGGATCGGAGCGGCCGGCCAACTTCGCCGTTCGGCGCGGCGCCCGGGGAGAACTCGGCGAGGAGGACATCGTCTGGCGATCGGAATCGACAGGCCACTTCGCCTCTCCGGTTCTGGCCGGCGAGTGCATCTACTGGGCCAACGCCGCCGGCGTCGCGCAGTGCATCGACCCTGAGAACGGCAAGTCCCACTGGCAGCAGAGGCTCTCGCAGCCGGCCTGGGTGACTCCCATCGCCGCCGGCGACCGGATCTTCTTCTTCGGCGAGAAGGGCGCGACCGATGTCCTGAGCGCCGGCCCCGGGGGCGGCGAGGTCCTGGCAAAGAGCCACGTCGAGGTAGACGAGCACCTCACCGGCGTTGTCCCCGCCGGCGACGCGTTCCTGCTCCGCACCGGCAAGCTGCTGCACGCGGTACGCGGTGAGCCGGCGCCCGGAGAATGAGCCCACACACGTCGAACGGAAGCATTCGAGTCCGGGCCGGAACGTGGTCGCTTCGCTGACCTACAACTGGTAGGAGCGGCCGGTCGTTCGGATCGCGAACGCCGGGCTGCTGGCGGCCCGGCGGCGCCCAGTCGAAGGCTCGCTGCTACCGTAGTCCGCGCCGATGAAGAAAGGCCGGACAACGGCGACGCAGCTCACGCGGCGGCAGATGGTTGCGGCGGCCGGTGCGGCAGCGTCGCTGCCCGTCGCCGCCTCCCCCGTGCTCGCTACCCAGCCGTCTGGAGCGGCCGAACGGTCACTGCGCGTCGAGGAGATGTCGCTCACCTCCGTGCGCGTGAGCGAACGCACGGCCTGGATGTTCGTCCATCTGCGCACGAACCTCGGCCTCTCCGGTCTCGGCGAGTGCTCGCTCGGCAACCGCCGCGAGCTACCGGCTCTGAACGACGCGTTTGAGGCCGCGCGCGGCCGATCGCCCTTCGACATCGAGGCCTATCGTGCCGCCGGGCGCGAACGCGCCGCGGCCGGGGCCATCTTCGAAGCGACCGCCTTCTCCGCAATCGAGCAGGCGCTCTGGGACCTGGTCGGCAAGGCGGTGGGCGCGCCCGTCCACCAGTTGACCGGCGGCCGGCTGCGCCAGAGTCTGCCCTCCTACGCGAACATCAACCGCGCCACGCGGGAACGCACCCCAGCTGCCTTCGCCGCCAATGCCCGCGCCGCGGTCGAAGAAGGCTTCACGGCGATCAAGGCCGCTCCGTTCGACGGCTTCCCCGCACTCGACGCTCCCGCGTCCGAAGTCGCCGCGGCCGCCGACCTCGGCGTCGCCTGCGTCGAGGCGATCCGGGCCGCAATCGGGCCGGATGTCGACATCCTGATCGACTGCCACAGCTTCTTCGACGTCGATCTCGCGATCGAGATCGCCGGTCGACTCGAGCCCCAGGACCTCGCCTGGTACGAGGAGCCGGTCGCCCCGACCGATGTCGCCGCGACGAAGGCAATCGAACGCGGCATCGAACAGCGGATGGCCGGCGGCGAGTTCCTGTTCGGGATCGAGGGATTCGGTCCGCTGTGCCGGGAACAGGCCGTTGACGTGATCATGCCCGACGTAAAGCACTGCGGCGGGCTCCACGAAGCGCGCAAGATCGCCGCCGTCGCTGAGCTCGACGGCGTTGCCGTCTCGCCCCACAACCCGAGCGGCCCCGTCGCCACGGCGGCCTCCGCCCAACTCTGCGCCGGCCTGCCGAACTTCGAGATCCTCGAGATGCAGTGGGGCGAAGCCGCCTGGCGCGGCGACCTCGTCGAGCCGCCCGAGCGCTTCGAGAACGGTTCGATCGCGGTACCGGAAGGTCCCGGCCTCGGCGTCGCGCTGAACGACGCCGTGGTGCGGCAGTACGCCTGAGCCGTGGATATAGTGCCGTCAGCCTCCACCACGTCAAACGCCCCGCAGATGAGTGGAACGACTCCCGGAGAAGCCCGTGCTTGAGATCCAGACGATCCCCGTCCTGAGCGACAACTACTCCTATCTGCTCCACGAGACCGGGAGCGGCAAGACGGCGGTCGTCGACCCGCCGGAGACGGGGCCGATCGAGGCGGCGCTCGCGGCGCGCGGCTTCGGGATCGACTGGATCGTCATTACCCACCACCACATGGACCACATCGCCGCCGTGCCGGACCTGAAGGCGAAGTACGGCTGCCAGGTTGTGGGGCCCGCCGCCGACGAGCACCGTATTCCTGGGCTCGATCTGACCGTCGCGGAAGGCGACCGCTTCCAGTTCGGCGAGGCCGAGGCGGAGGTGATCGACACGCCCGGGCACACCACGGGGCACATCACCTACTGGTTCGAGAAGGACCGCGCCCTCTTCTGCGCCGACACGCTGTTCGCCCTGGGCTGCGGCCGGGTCTTCGAGGGCACGATGGAGCAGATGTGGGATTCCCTGGCCAAGCTCCGCGCCCTGCCCAACGACGCGATCGTCCACTGCGGCCACGAGTACACGCTCTCGAACGCCCATTTCGCGGTCACGGTCGACCCGGACAACGAGGAACTGATGGAGCGGGTCGCGGAGATCGAGGAGCTGCGGCGGGACGGCAAGCCGACGGTGCCCTCGAACCTCGGGGTCGAGAAGCGAACCAACCCCTTCCTGCGGCCCGACGACGCGGGCATCCGCGCGCTGCTGGGCATGGCGGGCGCCTCCGACGCCGAGGTCTTCGGCGAGATCCGAACCCGCAAGGACAACTCCTGACGCCGCCGCGCGTCGTATGGGCCAACGAACACGACCCGTCTTCGTCAAGACAGGAATCACGCGCATGAACGAACAGGAAGCTGCCTGGCTGGCCCGAACGCAGGAAGAGCCGATCGACCCGGACCGGGAGATCTGCGACCCCCATCACCACCTTTGGGACTACCGCGAATCCCGGTACATGCTGGAGGAGCTCCACGGCGACACGGGTGCCGGCCACAACGTGACCTCGACCGTGTTCGTCGAGTGCGCGTCCGGCTACCGGGAGGACGGTCCCGAGGAGATGCGGGTCGTCGGCGAAACGGAGTTCGTGCTGGAGGTCGCCGAACGAAGCGACGCCGCCGGCGCGTCGATCGCCGGCATCGTCAGCCACGCGAACATGCTGCTCGAAGATCGCGCCAAGGGCGTCCTGGAAGCGCACATCGAGGCGGGCGGCGGACGCTTCCGCGGCATCCGGCACTCCGCCGCCTACGACCCCAGTCCCGATATCCGGGTCTCCCACTCGAAGCCGCCGCCGAGCATGTTGCTGCGCTCCGACTTCCGCCGCGGGTTCGCCTGTCTCGGCCCGCTCGACCTGAGCTTCGACGCCTGGCTCTACCACCCCCAGATCGACGAACTGACCGATCTGGCGCACGCCTTCCCGGACACCCGGATCATCCTCGATCACGTCGGCGGCCCGCTCGGTATCGGCCCCTACAAAGGCCGGCGCCGCGAAGTCGAGGCGGATTGGCGCAAGTCGATTACCGAGCTCGCTCGCTGCGACAACGTGGTGGTCAAGCTCGGCGGTCTGCCAATGAAGATCTGCGGGTTCGGCTGGCACAAACAGGACGAACCGCCGTCCTCGGCCGACACCGCCGAAGCCCACCGGCCCTACTACCTCCACTGCATCGACCGCTTCGGTGTCGACCGCTGCATGTTCGAGTCGAACTTTCCGGTCGACCGGGCAGGCGGCTCGTACACCCTGCTCTGGAACTCCTTCCAGCGCATCGTTGCGGATTTCTCCGAGGACGAAAAGACGGCGCTCTTCCGCGACACAGCTCGTCGCGTCTACCGGCTGGGAGACTGAGCCCGAGTCCGCTCCAGCATGTCGCGACTCGAGAAGACGCTCGACGAGGTCCGCGACCTGCTCGCGGAAGACGGGGTCACGTCCGAACTCCACGGAGACGGCAGGTTCCTGTGTTGCTCGGTCGCCTCCCTGGAGCAGGCCGGCCCCGACCAGTTGGCCTTCGCCAAGGATGAGCGGACGCTGCGGGCCACGGACACGCGGGCCGGCCGCGCTGTTCGTACCCTTGGCGACAACCAGTCTTTCGGCTCACCAGATCGTCGTCGAGGATCCGTTCGCCGCCTTCGTCGTCGTGCTCCGCCACATCGACCTCGAGCGCCGGCGCGAAGCGGCGGGAGTTCATCCGACCGCCGTTGTCTCCGCAAGCGCCGCGATAGGCGCCGGCGTGGTCATCGGTCCAGGCGTCACGGTGCGCGACGAGGCCGAGATCGGTGACCGCTCCGTGCTCCACGCGAACTCCTGCGTCGGCCGGCGCAGCCGGATCGGCCCCGACTGCATCCTGTTTCCCGGCGTCGTCCTGATGGAGGACGTGACGGTCGGTGCGCGCGTTACGGTCCACGGCGGCACCGTGATCGGCTGCGACGGCTACGGGTATCTGCAGCGTGGCGGCCGCCACGTGAAGATCCCCCAGGTCGGTACGGTCGAGATCGGCGACGACGTGGAGATCGGCTCCCAGGTCACGATCGACCGTGCCGCTCTCGACGCGACGGTGATCGGCCGCGGCTGCAAGATCGGCGACCTCGTTCACATCGCCCACAACGTGACGATCGGCGAGCACACCCTGGTCGTGCCCACGGCGAGGATTGCCGGCCGAGCGAAAATCGGCAGCGGCGTCGTGCTAGCCGGCGCCGCCGGCGTCGCGGACGGCATCGTAATCGGCGACGGCGCGGTACTCGGCGGCACGACGGTGGCCTACCGCGACGTGCCGGAGGGCGCAGTACTCTTCGGCGACCCGGCTCGGCCGAAGACGCAGCAGTTGCGTATTCAGGCGGTGCTCAACCGCCTGCCCCGGATGGAGCGCGACCTGCGCAAGCTGCTGCGCCGGGCGGCGAGCCGCGACGACGAAGACTGAGCGCGGGACGATGACCTGGAAGCCCGAGATCGAGGAACTCGAACGCCGGCGGGCGCTCGCCCGGGAGATGGGAGGCCCCGAGAAGATCGAGCGCCAGCACCATTTCGGCAAGCTGACCGTGCGCGAGCGGATCGACGCGATGACGGATGCGGACAGCTTCCACGAAGTGGGCGAGATCGCGGGACGCTCCGAGTACACCGAGGACGGCGAGCTCGTAGCCTTCCGCCCCTCGAACTTCGTCTTCGGGATGGGCGAAATCGACGGCCGTCCCGCGATCGTCTCCGGCGACGATTTCACCGTGCGCGGCGGATCGGCCGACGCCTCGATCCCGGCCAAGCGCAGCCACGCCGAGGGTCTGGCGCTGGAGATGAAACTCCCCCACGTGCGCCTCGTCGACGGCATGGGCGGCGGCGGCTCGGTCAAGACGATCGAGATGGCGGGCCGCACCTACATCCCCCAACTTCGCGGCTGGGAAGTCGTCGTCCAGCACCTCGCGGTCGCCCCGTCCGTGTCTCTCGCGCTCGGCTCGGTGGCCGGCATCGGAGCGGCCCGCGTGTGCACCGCCCACTACTCGGTCATCGTCCGCGACACCGCCCAGATGATGATCGCCGGGCCGGCCCTGGTCGAGTGGGCCGGCGGCGGCGTGGTGCCGAAGGAGGAACTGGGCCACGCCCGCATCCACACCTCGAACGGGGCGATCGACGATGCCGTGGACTCGGAGGAGGAGGCGTTCGAGCGCGCCCGGCGTTTCCTCTCCTACCTGCCGACGAACGTGGACGAGTTGCCGCCGCGTCTTCCCGAATCAGAGCGCTCCGACGACCCGAAGCGACGCGACCCGGAGCTGCTCGACATCGTGCCCCGCGATCCGAAGCGGACGTACAGGATGCGCGAGGTGATGGGACGTATCGTCGACCACGACTCCTTCTTCGAGATCGGCCGCGACTGGGGGAAGTCGATCATCACCGGACTCGCGCGCCTCGACGGCTGGCCGATCGCGATCTTCGCCGAAGACGTGAACGTCTACGGCGGCGGCTGGGACGCCGACTCCTGCCGCAAGCTCTCCCGGCTGATCGACCTGGCCGCCACCTTCCACCTGCCGCTGCTGCACCTCGAGGACTGCCCGGGCTTCCTGATCGGGCGCGAGTCGGAGCACACCGCCACGATCCGCTTCGGCTCCCAGGTCCTGGCCGCGCTGGGCCAGTGCACGACGCCGTTCTGCTGCGTCGTGATCCGCAAGGCCTTCGGCGTCGCCGGCGGCGCGAACCACAAGCCCGGCAGCTACCACTTCCGCTACGCCTGGCCCTCGGGCGACTGGGGCTCGCTGCCGATCGAGGGCGGCATCGAGGTGGCCTACAAGGCGGAACTCGCCGAAGCGGACGACTACGACGCGCACCTCGCCAGGATCAAGGAGCGCCTGAACCGGGTCCGCTCGCCGTTCCGCTCCGCCGAGTACTTCGAGATCGAGGAGATCATCGACCCGCGCGACACGCGGCCGATCCTCTGCCGCTGGGCCAAACTGGCCGCCGGATCACTGACCACCGGACGCCAGGCATTCACCTACAGGCCGTGATGCAGGCGTAGACTAGGGACACTGCGCGGCAGAGGCTGGGTGCGCCGGCCCTCTGGCCGGCATCCGGACCTTCCGCCGCGCCAGGACACCTCAAGCCCCGGGGCGACTCACCGTGCGCAGCAAAGTCCTTACGAAAGCCCTACCGATCGCGGCCGCGATACTCCTGCTGGCCGCCGGCGCCGCATCGGCCGCCAAGAAGAAGCGCCCGCCCTGCAACGACGGCCGCCAGCCGGATCCGGCCACCCTGCCCGACCACCACTGGCAGTGGGTCGAGGAGGTCCTGCTGCTGCTCACGGACGACGAGATCCAGTCGTTCCTCTGCCTGTCCCAGGACTACCAGCGGGATGCCTTCATCGAGGAGTTCTGGAAGGCGCGCGACCCCTACCCCGATACCGCGCGCAACGAGTTCCGGGAGCACTGGGACGAGAGGCTCTCCATGGTCCGCCAGTTGTTCGACAGCACGGACGACGAAAGGGCGCGCTACTACCTCCTGAACGGACCGCCCGACATCCACGTCGACATCTGTCCCCAGCGTTCCGCCACGAAGATCGAAGCCTGGTTCTACGGCTTCCAGGACATGAGCCAGGTGATCGGCGCGCTCTACAGCCGCCGCCTGCGGCCCGACCAGTACGCGGTCATCTTCTACCGGCGCCTGGGGGTCGGCGCCTGGCGCGCCTGGGTACCGAGCGAGTCCCTCAGCATCAGCCTGCTCCAGCCGGGTGGCCGGACCGATCTGCCCGGCGCCGGGATCGGCGGCCTCGGCCGGGAGGACCTCGGCGCCGGCTGCAAGGAGGAGGAACTCGGCTACGCGCTGGGCATCATCAAGATCCTGAACGACTGGGGCGGCGCGCTCGGCTTCTTCTACGAGCGGATGATCGGCGAGAAGCTCGAACCGATCGAGGCGCCCTCGAACGAGTGGTTGCGCACCTTCGAGTCCTACTCCACCGACCTCCCCTCCGGCGCGCCCCAACTCGAGGCTTCGCTCGACGTGACCTTCCCGGGCCGAAAGGAGAGCCGCACCGTGGTCCAGACCCTGGTCCAGGTCGAGGCGGCGAGCGCGACACTCGCCGACCTCGCCGGCGCGCGTTCCTACGGCTTCGAACTGATCGGCGAGATCCTGAGGGCGGACGCGGACACCGGCGACGACCGGCTGTTCGAGAGCTTCCGCTACCGCTTCGAGTTCCCGGTCGAGGAGACCGACGGCGATGCACTGCCCGCCATGCCCCTCGTCGCCCAGCGGTACCTCAGGCCCGGCGAGTTCAAGCTGATCCTCCGGGTCGACGATCTGAACGGGAACGCCGTCTGGCGCCACGCCCAGCCGCTCGAAGTGCCCCGGATCGACGAGGCCGCCGCCTATACGGACGCCGATCTCGAGCCGATCTTCGCCGAGGCGAACCGGGCGCTCGTCGCCGGCGAACCGTCGATTCGCATCATCGCGCCCGGAGGCGATCTCGTCTCGGGGTACCTGCGCTTCGACACGGCGGTCACCGGACCCGTCGACAAGGTGCGGTTCACGCTCAACGACAAGGACCTCTTCACCACCAAGCGGGCGCCCTACAGCGCTGACGTGCGGCTGGGCGAACTGCCCCGCAGCCAGATGCTGCGCGCCATCGCGTACGACGCGAACGGCGACCAGATCGCCAGCGATTCCTACCTAATCAACGGCTCGCCCCACCGCTTCGACGTGCGGATCATCGAACCGATCCCCGGCAACCGGCACAACGACAGCGTCCGCATGCGGGCGCAGGTGACTGTCCCCGAGGGACGGAGCCTCAAAGAACTCCAGGTGTTCCGCAACGACGACCAGGTCGCGACGCTCTACGAGGAGCCGTTCACCGTCCCGATCGAACTGCCCGACGGACCGGCGCTGACCATCGTCCGCATCGTCGGCAAGCTAGCGGACGCCGAGGGGCCCGCGGCCTTCGTCGAGGACACCGCGATCATCAACGGACCGGCGACGCTGGAGGAAGTCCAGGTCGACTTCGTCGAGCTCTACACGACCGTCGACGACCGCGATCGCCGGCCCCTGCTCGACCTCGGAGAGAGCGCCTTCCAGGTGCTCGAGGACGGCGTCGCGCAGGAGATCGTCCGCTTCGAGCGGGTCGACGACACGCCGCTCATCGGCACGATCCTGCTCGACGTGTCGGCGTCGATGGAGGAACGCCTGCAGCAGTCCGTCCAGGCCGCGGCCGACTTCTTCCAGCAGGTGATCACCGAGCGCGACGAACTCTCGATCGTCACCTTCAACGATCGGCCGCACCTGGCGGCGCCCTTCACCCGAGACCGGATCGACTTCGCCAAGGGCCTGATGGGCCTGCGCGCCGAGCGCGGCACCGCGCTCTACGACAGCCTGATCTTCACCCTGTACCACCTGAACGGACTGCCCGGACAGCGCGCCGTGCTGCTGCTCTCCGACGGTGTCGACGAACACAGCCGCTACGACCTCGACGACGCCCTGGAGTACGCCCGCCGCTCCGAGGCCGCGATTTACGCGATCGGGCTGGCGCTGCCTCGCAAGTCGAAGGAGAGCCCGAAGAAGGTGCTCGAGCAACTGGCGACCGAGACCGGTGGCCGCGCGTTCTTCGTCGACGACGCGAGCCAGCTTGGCGCCGTCTACGACCAGATCGCTGTCGAACTCCGGTCGAAGTACTTCCTCGCCTACCAGTCCTCCAGTACCCAGCCGTCCGACGCCTTCCGCCGCGTGGAGGTCGTGGTCGACGCCAAGGGCGCCAAGGCCCGGACGATCCGCGGCTACTACCCGTAGCTGCCGGACCGGCTCGCGGAACGAAGACAGGAATGACCCGGACACGCTGCGGCTGGGTCAACGACGATCCTCTGTACCTCGCCTACCACGACGAGGAATGGGGCGTGCCCGTCCGGGACGACCGCCGGCTCTTCGAGATGCTGGTGCTCGAGGGCGCCCAGGCCGGTCTGAGCTGGTACACGATCCTCAGGAAGCGTGAGACCTACCGGCTCGCATTCGACGCCTTCGATCCGGAACGCATCGCCCGGTACGACGAGCAGAAGGTCACGTCGCTCCTTGAGGACCCGGGGATCGTCCGCAACCGCCTCAAGGTGCGTGCCGCGATCGGCAACGCCCGTGCGTGGCTGGACCTCCGCGAGTCGGGAGCGGGTTTCTCGGACTTCCTGTGGGAGTTCACCGGCGGCGCGCCCGTCGTCAACGCCTGGCGCCGGCTCGAAGACATCCCCGCCGCGACCCCGGCCTCCGAGGCAATGAGCAAGGCGCTCAAGGCGCGCGGCTTCCGCTTCGTCGGGCCCACGATCTGCTACGCCTTCATGCAGGCGGTCGGGATGGTGAACGATCATGTGACGTCGTGCTTCCGGTGGAAGGAATGCAGGAGCCTGGTGGAGTGCGCGCGCTGAAGCTGCCGGCGAACGTGGCCCTGGCCCTCTGCGCTGCGACGGCCCTTCACGCTGGCGACTGGCCGCAGTTCCGGGGGCCGACCGGGCAGGGCCACGCGCCCGACGAGACGGTTCCGCTCACGTGGAGCGAGACGGAGAACGTGGCCTGGAAGTCGGCGGTTCCAGGCCGGGGCTGGTCGTCGCCGGTGATCGCCGGCGGACTCGCGTGGCTGACGACCGCGGTGACCGACCGGGTATCCGGAACCTCGCTGCGACTACTGGCCTACGACGTGACCACCGGCGGCGTGGCCGTGGACGTCGAGGTCTTCGCCGTCTCCGACACGACGCTCCTGAACCAGAAGAACAGCTTCGCCTCGCCGACTCCGGTCATCGATCCGGACGGCGAGCGGGTCTACGTCCATTTCGGCGCCCAGGGCACGGCCGCGGTCGCCGCGGGCGGCGACTCCTCGGGCGACGCCCCGGCGGGCGGCGCCTCCCCCGGCGGCGCCCAGGCGGGCGGCGCCTCCCCCGGCGAGGTTCTCTGGCGAACCCGCTTCCCCTACACCTCGCAGCACGGGAACGGCGGCTCGCCGATCTTCCACGACGGGCTCCTGATCGTGAGCATCGACGGCTACGACACCGCTTTCCTGGTCGCCGTGGACGCCGGGACCGGCGAGGAGCGTTGGCGGTCGGTGCGGCCGAAGCCGATCTCGCAGGCCTACTCCACTCCGCTGGCCATTCGCGTTGGCGACGCCGAGCAGATCATAGGCGTCAGCGCGTTCCGGACCACGGCGCACGAACCGGCCACAGGCCGCGAGATCTGGCGGGTCGAGTATCCCGGCGGCTTCTCCAACGTCTCACGGCCCGTCTACGGCCACGGACTCGTCTATCTCTCGACCGGATTCAACGAGCCGGTCCTGCTCGCCGTCCGGCCAACCGGCGAAGGCAACGTGTCGGAATCGGAGATCGCCTGGCGGCTCCGCCGCGGCGCGCCGCTCACGGTGTCGCCGATCCTGGTCGGCAACGAGCTTTACACCGTCACCGACGCCGGTATCGCCACCTGCATCGATGCCCTGACCGGCGCGATCCACTGGCAGCAGCGTCTCGGCGGCAACCACTCCGCTTCGCCGGTCCATGCCGGAGGCCGGATCTACTTCCAGAACGAAGAGGGAGTCACGACCGTCATCGCGCCGGGCAGGGAGTTCGAACAACTGGCCCGCAACGAACTCGACGGCACTACACTCGCCTCGATCGCCGTAGTCGACGGCGCCTTCTTCGTCCGCACCGGGACACATCTCTACCGAATCGAGGAGGCCCCCAGCGGAACCCTGGAGAGCCAGTCTTCGTCTTTCCAGTAGCGCAGCCTCAGGCCGTCTCTTCCAACTCCGGACAAGGAACCCCCCATGCCCCCTGCGTCCAACCCTCATCTCCTGCACGCCGCGGCGGTTGCGGCCTCGGTCGCGCTTTCGGTACTGACGACCCCATTGGGCGCCCAGGTCCAGAACGCCAGCGGCCACTGGGAAGGCTCGATCGAGGCGCCGGGCCAGCCCCTCGTCGTCATGGTTGATCTGGAGCAAAATGACGGTGCCTGGTCCGGGACGATCGACATTCCCGCCCGGGGCGCCGACGACCTGCCACTGTTGGACGTCAGCGTGGACGTGGACAGCGGTGCGGTGCGCTTCACGATCGGCGCCGGCACCGGCGAACCGACCTTCGAGGGCACGCTGTCAGGCGGCGAGATCACCGGCGAGTTCACGCAGGGAACGGCCCGGCTCCCGTTCAGGCTCGGCCGAGAAGCGGTCGAGGTCGAGGCGCCGTCGCGTCCGCAGGAGCCGAAGCCGCCATTTCCGTATGGCGAGGAGGACGCCCTGTACGCGAACGGCGACGTGACGATCGCCGGCACCCTGACCCTTCCGCCAGTTGAAGGAAGGGTCCCTGCCGCCCTTCTGATCAGCGGCAGCGGCGCGCTGAACCGCGATCTCGAACTCGCCGGCCACAAGCCCTTCCTCGTGCTGGCCGACCACCTGACCCGGCTCGGCGTTGCCGTGCTTCGGGTAGACGATCGCGGCGTCGGCGGGGCGACCGGCAGCACGTCGCAGTCGACATCCAGGGCCAAGGCCGCCGACGTTCTGGCCGGCGTACGCTTCCTGCGCGCACACGATCGGATCGATGCGGAACGGATCGGCCTGATCGGCATCTCCGAGGGCGGCCTGGTGGCCCCGCTGGCGCTCAATCGGGTTTCCCCCGGCACCGTCGCGTTCGCGGTGCTGCTCGCCGGCCCGGGCGTCCCGGGCAGCGATCTGCTCCGCCAGCAACTGCGGCGCATCGCCGCCGCGAACGGTGCCCCGGCGGAGATGATCGAGGAACTCGCCGCGCTGCAGGACCGGGCGCTCGAGATCGTCGGCTCCGAGATGCCCCCCGCGGAAGCGGAAGCCGCACTGCGCGAGGTCGGCGCCGAGCAGTTGGCCGCCTCGCCCGAGATGGCTCAACTCAGCGACGAGGACCTGGAATCCGCCCTGTCGGCCGCAGTCGAATCGAACCTCAGTCCGTGGTTCCGCTTCTTCATCCGCTACGACCCGCGGCCCGCGCTCGGTGGCCTCGCCGTCCCGACCCTAGCCCTGTTCGGCGGCAAAGACACCCAGGTCGACGCGGACCAGAACCAGTCCGCGATGGAGGCCGCATTTGCCGGCTCGAGCAACACGGACATCACGGTGCGGCGCTTCCCCCAGATGAACCACCTGTTCCAGACCGCCGACACCGGATCGCCCGCCGAGTACGCCCAGATCGAGGAGACGATGGCACCCGAAGTGCTCGACACGATCAGCGGCTGGATCCTGGAGCGTTTCGGCAACTGAACGCCGAGCCGGTCGACTAGACTCCGTCCGCGGCGGCGAAGGTCAGCTTTGGCCGAACGACGACAGATTGGGGCCAGATGCCCAAAGATCACCTGCCTGGACTCAGGGAACCGGCCGCTTGCCGTGACGAAGGAGGAGAAGACCATGCTGACACGAGAAGAAATGTCGAGCGCGTTCGCGAAATGGGGGGCTGCCTGGAACGAGCACGACCTCGACGGGGTGATGGATCTGTTTCACGACGAAATCTACTTCGAGAACTGGACCGGAGGCTGGGTCAGGGGCAAGGAAAAGCTGCGTCAGGCCTGGGCACCCTGGTTTGCCAATCATGGAGACTTCAAGTTCACGGACGAAGAGACCTTCATCGACGAGATCGAACAGAAGATGCTCTACCGCTGGCAGCTCGACTCGCCCTCGTTCGAGAAGGGCCAGGAGGAGAGACACGAAGCCCGGCGCGGCCTCGATGTCCTGCACTTCCAGGACGGCAAGATCATTCAGAAGCTCACCTACTCCAAGACCACACTCGAACTGGACGGGGAACGGGTGCGTCTGACGACGCCGTGAGGCCTACGGTCCGAATGCCCAGGATCACCTACATCGCCCAGGACGGCAGCTCGCGCGTGGTCGAGGCGCCGGTGGGACACACCGTGATGGAAGGCGCGCTGGACAATGACGTGGACGGCATCGTCGCCGCCTGCGGCGGCTCCTGCTCCTGCAGCACCTGCCACGTCTACGTAGACGAAGCCTGGATCGAAGCCGTCGGCCCGCGCCACGCCGAAGAGGACTTCGTTCTCGAGCAGGGCATCGACGTCCGGCCCAACAGCCGCCTGAGCTGCCAGATCGACGTGACCCAGGCCCTCGACGGCCTCGTCGTCCACTTGCCCGCCGAACAGGCCGAGTAACCAACCCCGGCTCGCCCATCGACCCGATCCGAAGGAGACAGCACGCCATGGCCCTCGACCTCACCTTTCTCGGTCACTCCGGTTTCCTGATGAGCGACGGTGATCACACCCTGGCGGTCGACCCCTTCCTGACCGGCAACCCGGTGGCGACGATCGGCGCCGGAGACGTCGAGTGTGGGTCCATCGCCCTCACACACGGCCACTCGGATCATTTCGGCGACACGCTGGCCATCGCCCAGGC
>Ga0209754_1001049_pt1 | contig 30540 bp, 23 predicted proteins | sample MesohylBB_FD_187295 | JGI IMG/M metagenome (GOLD analysis project Ga0209754, IMG submission 187295) | Host-associated microbial community of the marine sponge Aplysina aerophoba from Gulf of Piran - sponge mesohyl, lysed by bead beating... | ecosystem: Host-associated > Porifera > Sponge >... | reverse complement strand
TGGCGGCCTGCTGCCCCAGGGCGCCTCTGCCGGATCAGCGGCGGACCTGTCGGCATCGCTGCCAGCAGACCGGTCGGGATCCCTGCCGGCGGATGCCTCGGCACGCTCGCCGCAGGACTTCGGACTCGCCCGCTGGCACGGCCATCCAGGCATCGGTGCCCACACCGCAATGTCGCGATGGCGGGGCGAACGCCCCCGACTGGGGCTGGACTCTGGCGTGTCTCTGGCAGGAAGGGGGTGACGCCGGACACGTGGCTGACCTGGCGGAAGCGCGCTGATCGGAGCGAAAGCGCCCGTCTCGCTGGGAGGAGCAACCCCCGCCGAGCTAGAACGGCGAGTCCATCTCGGGCAGCAGGTCGTCCGCGCCTTCCTCCCGCACCAGGGTCAGGATGGCAGCCTGCGGCACGACGAGATACACCTTGCCCTCGAAGCTGATCTCGACCGCGGCCTTGCGGAAGAAGATTGCGAAGTCGCCGACGCGAGCCTGCACGGGCAGGTAGCGTGCCTCCCCCGAACCGATCTTCCAGGGTTCCTCGTCCAGCTCCGTGGGTGCACCGATCGGCGTCCCGGGTCCGGTGGCCAGAACCCGCCCCCCCTGAACGGACTGCTTGTCAACCGCCGACGCGGGCAGGTACAGGCCCACCTTCGTGCGCTCCTCGCCCTCCTCCGGTTCGATGAGAACCCGGTCTCCGACGACAACGAGACGCTTTCCGCTCTGTCCGTCCACCGCTGCTCCTCCGGCGCATGCCGGCCGGTCCGATCTTGCGTCCTCCGGTCCGGGCAGGCCCCGCCTTTTCAGGTTCTGGGACGCTCGTCCTTGACGATTTCGCCGCTCTTCATCACGAAGTCAACCTCTTCCGGTTCGGTTCGGGCTCATCGACTGCCGACTCCAGAGACCGCGCGACGTAGCGGATCTCCGCGTCGGTCAACTCCGGGTAGATGGGCAGCGCGAGGGCGGACCTGGCTGCCTCCTCGCTGCGAGGCAACTCCCCGGTCCGATAGTCAAGGCTGGAGAAGCAGTCCTGCCTGTGCAAGGGAACCGGGTAGTAGATGGCGGTTCCGATACCGGCGGTCGCGAGACGTTCCTTCACCGTGTTGCGGTTCGCCACGCGAACCACGTACTGGTTGAAGACGTGCCGGTCGGTGACCGTGCGGGGCAGGCGGAGCCGGGAGGGATGCTCGGCCTCGATCTTGCCGAGAAGGCTGGCGTAGAGCGACGCGTTCGCCTGCCGGGCTTCGGTCCAGGCATCGAGGTGAGACAGCTTGGCGAGGACCACCGAGGCCTGCAGCGCATCCAGCCGGAAGTTGCCGCCGACGACACGGTGGTGATACCGGACCGTCTCGCCGTGGACGCGAAGGGCGCGCAGTTTGTCGGCCCTTGCCCTGTCGTCGGTGACCACCATGCCGCCGTCGCCGTACGCGCCCAGGTTCTTGGTGGGGAAGAAGGAAAAGCACCCGTAGTGTCCGATGGATCCGGCCCGGCGGCCCTGATCCTCCGCGCCGATCGCCTGGGCGGCGTCCTCGATCACGATGATGTCGCGGCGGGCGGCGATCTCCATGATCGGGGCCATATCGGCCAACTGGCCAAAGATGTGGACGGGAATGATCGCGCGGGTGCGCGTGGAGATTCTGTCTTCGATCAGGCCGGGGTCGATGTTGAGGGTGATCGGATCGACGTCGACGAAGACCGGCGTGGCGCCGGTGCGCGCGATGACCCCCGCCGTCGCGAAGAAGGAGTAGGGGGTGGTGATGACTTCGTCCCCCGGGCCGATGTCCTCGGCCATCAGGGTGACGAGCAGCGCGTCGGTGCCGGACGAGACGCCGACCCCGTAGCGACTCCCCGTGTATGCCGCCACCGCCTGCTCGCACGCCTCCACCGCCGCACCGAGGATGAAATGCTGGGAAGTGACGACCGCAGCCATCGCGGCGTCGATTTCGTCCCTGATCGACGCGTACTGCGCCGTAAGGTCCAGGAGAGGTACTTTCATGGGTCCCACAAACTACACCGTCGAGCGGTTCGCGCCATTGCCGCGCCGTGGTGACGTCGCTTCGTCACGCGACCACTGGTGCTTCACGGCAACGGACCGCCCGTCCGGCTATTGTACCGCACCGCGATCGTCCGTAACCGCCGATGACGCTATTGCACCGCACCGCGATCGTCCGTAACCGCCCATGACGCTATTGCACCGCACCGCGATCGTCCGTAACCGCCCATGACGCTATTGCACCGCACCGCGATCGGGAGCTGTGCCGCGCTCATCGCTCTGGTCCTCGCCGGGACGCTGCTCCTGCGCGGTGGGGAACCCGGCCCGTTCCACCGCATCGACACCGCCGTGACCCCAACGGTGGCGATCGCAGGGCTCCCGGACCCGGACTCCCCTGCCGGCGCGTCCGAGCTTGCCGACCTGGACCAGCTTGCCGGCACGACCCTCGTTCTCATCCTCCTGGCCGCCATGACGGCGCTGGTGAGTCTGCTCGGCGTGATCGGCTCGGAGAACCTCGCCCTGCAGGCGCGGCGTGTGATCGAGGTCATGCTGGGTGCACCTCCGCGCAGGCTGGTCGGCGGCGCGGCGAGGCTGTGGGGGAATCGCATGCTGCTGGCGGCGGCTCTCGGAGGCGTGGTCACGGTGGCGGCCGTTGCGCCGATGGCCGAACTCGCCCCACCCGGAATCACCTTCGGCCGCCCCGCGCCCTGGGCCGGCGCGGTGGGGTTGCTCATCGTCGCCGCGGTCGTCGCCCTGTCGGCGGTCCTGCCCGTCCAGGGTCTCTACCGCGCCCGCAGACCCCTGTTGCAGGAATCCGAAAGCCGGCAGCTCACCGACCCCAGGCCGCGCCAGTTCAACCGTGTGCTCCTTGTCACCCTCCAGCTCGCGTCGGCGGCCGCGATCCTGGCCGGCTCGGGGCTCTTCCTGCTGTCGGGCGGCGGCACCGGCAACCGTGCCGCGAGCGACACCCCGGCGGACACGGGAGTGGACCAGGCCGTCGTCGGCCTCCTGGTGCCGACGGGCCAGGCCGCCACCGACCCCGACACACGCGCGGCGGTCTTCGAATCGGCCTGGTCGGCGCTCCGGGACGCGCCCGAACTGGCCGCCGAATCGCTCGCCACGCCGGGCGCCTGGATCGGTCTCGGTGCGGCGGTGATCGCCACGAACGAATGTGGCCGCTGCTCGACGGGAGGGATGCCGCATCCGATCCACACGGCCAGGGTCAGGCACCACGCCGTCATGCCCGGATTCTTCGCCGGGCGCGGACTGCGCATCGTGGAGGGGCGTGACTTGCGCGCGCCCGGCCCCCGGGACGGTGATGTCCCGGAGGTCGTCATCAATCAGGCCTACGCGTACGCTCACTTTCAGGATCCGCCCGTCATCGGCAAGAGGGTCGCCCTGGGGGGACTCGACGGCGAGTGGCATGTCGTCGTGGGCATCGTCGAGGATGTCGGCGCTCCGGGTCTGGGTGCTTCCGGCCCGCGATACGCCGTCTACTACTCCGCCATCGAGCATCCGCCCGCCGCGGTCGAGCTGGTCGCGTCGGTCACCGTCGGATCCCGCGGTGACGAAGACTACCTCCGGGTCGTCCGGGAGTCTCTTGCCTCGGCCTCTGGAGCCGGCCTGGAAATGACCGCGCTCGAACCGGCCGCCGATGAACTGGATCGGGTGTACGGCACCGCGGCATGGTTGGGTGGAGGGTCCCGCCTGGCCGGGATCGTGGCGGCTCTCGTGTCGGTCCTCGGCATGGTGGGTGCCATCACGGTTCACGTCGCGTCCCGTCGCCGCGAGATGGGGATCCGGGGTGCGTTGGGCGCGCAACCCGTGGCACTCAGGCGCATGATCCTCGCGGAAGCGCTCAGGATCGGTGCCGTGGGCGTGGGGCTGGGGCTCTGGGGCGCCATGCTGGTGGTGGGCGTGATGGGTCCGCCCGGCGTTGACGTCTTCAACGCGCCCCTCTTTCTGGCGGTCGGGGTGTTGTTCCTGGGGTCGGCGGTCGGTGCGGCGTGGCCCGGGGCTCGGCTGGCGGCTACGGCTGAGCCGAACTCCGTCATCGACGGCTAGCCTGGCTTGGCCAAGCCAGGGCTCCGGTGTCTTGTCCGCCATATTCGGGCCCAAGTGGCGGACAAACGGGTGCACGGTGTGAGCGCGCGGCAAACCGTCAGAAGAGAACGCCCTGCACCTCACCCGCTTCAAGGTCGAGGAGGCGCCGCTTGCGACGAATCCCGCCGCCGTATCCACCGAGGTCCCCGTTGGCGCGGATCACGCGGTGACACGGCACGACGATTGCGATACGGTTGTTGCCGTTCGCGCCTCCCGCTGCGCGTGACCCCCCGGGCGACCCGGCTCTCCCGGCAAGATCGTCGTAGCTGATGGTTCGTCCGTAGGGGACTTCCAGCAAGCAGCGCCAGACTCGTTCCTGAAAGGCGGTGCCGGCCAGCACGAGGGGGATGTCGAAGTCCTTCCTCTCGCCGGCGAAGTAGCCGGCCAACTGCTCCTCGAGGGTCACGAGATAGCGATGATCACCCGGCGTGGGCTTCCTTCCCAGCTGTGCCTCCACGCGCTGCAACTGGGTCGGCAGCAACGGCCGGTCGGCGAATTCCAGCAGGCAGACACCTTGATCGGTCGCTCCGGCCACCATGGTGCCCAGAGGGGTTTCAAGGTGGACCGTGCAGACGGTGAGGGGCTGGGCGCTCACTGCTCCTTCGCTTCGTCGCACAGCCTGTAGAGGACGTAGGTTGCGACCGACCTGAGCGGCCGCCACGGCTCTGCCCGCGCAAGCACGTCCCCAGGCGCGGGCCGTTCCTCCAACCCGTCCAGAATGCGCAACCCTTCCTGGACTCCCAGATCGCCGGCCGGCATCACGTCGAGGCGGCCGAGCCGAAAAATCAGAAACATCTGCGCGGTCCATTCCCCGATCCCCCACACCGAGGACAGCATCTTGACGACCTCGTCATCGGTCATGCGGGACACGCTGCGAAGCCGCACCGAGCCTGCCTTGCACTTCCCGGCCAGGTCCTTCACCGCTCGCGTCTTTGCGGCCGAGAACCCGGCCCCGCGGAAGCGCTCGTCCGAAAGCTCCAGGCACTCCTCCACGGTCGGGAATCCGGGCCCCGGTGTGAGCGCGCACACCCGGCCGTAGATGGTGGTCGCGGCCGCTCCGGCCAGTTGCTGATAGGCGATGGAGCGTGCGATCGCCTGGAAGTGGGATCCCCGTGCGCCGATTCCGGCCGGAAAGCCCGGGAAGGGGGGGAGGCGGTCCATCGCGGCACCCAGCGCGGGGTCGCGCGACGCCAGTTCGCGCAGTTGTTCGGCGGTCGGTTTCATGTCGGTGTGCGCTCAGCCGTCGACCAATGCCGGGATCTCGACCATGGTGTCCACGTCGGCGTCGTAGTCCACGCCCGGGACCTCGAAGCCGAACAGTCGGAGAAAGTCCGACCTGTATCCGTCGAAGTCGGAACAGGCGTGCAAGGTCTCGGTCGAGATCGAGTCCCATGCCCGCATCACCGCGGCCTGGGTTTCGGGTTTCATCTCCAGGTCGTCAAGGCGGATGAAGCGGTTCTCGTCGGCCTGGATGCCGCCGGGGCCGTACACCTTCGTCCCGTACAGCCGCTGCGCCTGCTCCATGGGTCCCTCGTGGTCGCCCTTCTCCTTCATGATCTTGAAGAGAATGGACACGTACAGCGGCACCACCGGGATCGCCGCGCTGGCCTGGGTCACTACCGCCTTCATGATCGCGATGTGCGCCCCGCCACCCGACCGCGACAGCACGGCGTGAAGCTCGTCGGCGGTACGGTGCAGATCGGCCTTGGCCTGCCCGATGGCGCCGTCCCGGTAGATGGGCCAGGTCAGCTCGGGTCCGATGTAGCTGTAGGCGAAGGTGCGGCAGTGGGGCGCCAATACGCCGCCGTCGCCGAGCGCGTCCATCCACATGCGCCAATCCTCGCCGCCCATGACGGCGACGGTCGATTCGACCTCGTCCTGCGTCGCCGCGTCGAGCTGCACGTCGGTAACCCTGGCCCGGTCCGTGTTCAGCGTCCTGGAGTGATACGCTTCGCCGATCGGCTTCAGCACCGAGGTGAAGCGCCGACCCGTGTCGGGGTGCGTGCGCCTGGGGGCGGCCAGCGAGTTGACGACGCAATCGACGGGAGGGAAATCCTTCAAAGCCGCAATGACACGTTCCTTGGCCTCGTGGGAGAAAGCGTCGCCGTTGAAGCACGCGGAACGGAGCCCCGCCCTTGCCGCGGCCTCCTCGAAGGCGGCGGTGTTGTACCACCCCGCCGTCGCGGGTCGCCGGGCCCTGGGCGGCCGGTCGAAGAAGACGCCGAAGGTCGCCGCTCTGCCGCCGAAGGCGAGCGCGATTCGCGACCCCAGCCCGTAGCTCGTCGAGGCACCCAGGACGAGGACCGAGCGGGGCGGGCTGGCGATGGGGTTGGCCTCCGCGTGGGCGATCTGGGCCTCGACGTTGCGGGTGCAACCGGTGGGGTGCGTGGTGACGCAGACGAAGCCCCGTACTCTGGGACGAATGATCATGATGTGCGATTCCGTGTGAGTCTATCCGACCTCCCCAGGCCGGTCGCGATGGCCGTCACGATGATGGCAAGCAGCGCCCACGAGTAGGGATTGGCAAGGCCAGCGTCAAGGGCGGTCACCCGGGGTACGCCGAAGGGCTCGCCTGAAGCGGTGGCCGACGATGCAAGGATGGTCGGGATGAAGAAGGGCAGGAGGAAGGGATAGGTACAGACCGTCATGTCAAGGAGGTTGGCCCGGCGGAAACGTCCGATCCCCGCGCGGCGACCCGTCCTTCGCACCAGGTCGCCCACCGCCAGGATCGCCATCACGGAGTGCGTGGTCACGATCACGGCCACACTCGTCACGGCGAAGATGCGCGTCTCGGCGCGGCGAGCGGAGATTTCGGCCCCCGCCGCCCGGTCTCCCGCGAGCCGGTCCACCATGCCCGCTTCCTGTGCGGCTCCCACGATGCCCATGAGCAGGATGGTGAAGACGACAATCCCGACCGCGCCCTCCATCCCGTCGAGGATCAGGCCCTGGGCGCGGAACGCGCCGGGCGAGATATGGAGTAGATCATGTACAGACACAAGATTCATTCCCAGTGCGACCACCACCGCCGCTCCCACGCCCGCGAACAGGCTCTCCACCAGCCCTTTTCCCCTCCATAGCATGAGAAAGGCGGCCAGCGGGGCCAGGAGCATGGGGAACGCGGCCGGATCTCCGGCGAGGCTCTCGGCCTGGTCTCCTGCCCCGATCCCACCCGCCGCCGGGTCGAACGGCGTGTCTGCCCCCCCGATCATGACCAGGATCAGCGCGGCGGCGAGTGCTGCCGGGAGAGCATAGCGCAGCCGGCTGCGCACTACGCCCCCCATCGGCGCTCGCTGGGTGCTGGCCGATGCAATGGTTGTATCGGACACGGGCGAGACGTTGTCGCCGAAGGTCGCACCGGCGAGGATCGCGCCGATCAGAGCGACCGGGTTGGCCTGAAGGACCCCGGCGGCGGGGTAGAGGAGCGGGGCGCAGATCAGGATCGTGCCGAGGCTCGTGCCGGTCACGGTCGAGAACATGACCGCGATCAGGAAGGCCAGGAGCACGAAGCCGCCGCCGCTTACGCCCAACTCTCCACCCGCCCACACCAGAGCGTGTACCAGGCCCGCTTCCCTGAGCAGCACCGAGAACACGCCCGCAAGGAGCCACGCCGCGACCATGAGCATGACGATGGGGCGCGACATCCCGCGAATCACCGCCGCGCTGTAGTCGGAGGCGCGCCTGGCGAGCACCAGCCCTGTGCCCAGCGCCACGATCAGGATGGGCCAGAGGCCGCGTTCATCGGGTGCTCCCGAAAAGCCGAGCCACGCGGCCCCGCCCGCGAAGACCAGTATGGGCATTGCGGCGCCCGCGAGGCCGAAGTGGAAGTGCAGGGTCGGGGGCGGGTCCGCAGCCGGTCCGGAGGACTGGAGCGGTCCGTGTTCGAGGCTCACGTTGGCGGCCAGGCGATTGGGGTCGGGGGTGCGCGGCAGGCGGCGGGATGGTGTATGATCGGGAGTCGGGGCCGTGTGGTCCAGACCAGGAAGCCTAACGCATGAGCGAAGACATGGACGATTCACACCGGAGCGACTCGGACGCTTTCGAACTTTACGATCTGCGCGTCGAGGTGGTCGCCGGCGAGCGCGAGATGGTCTGCAATCACCGCGCCGGGGACTATTTCGAACTGAGCGGCGAAGACCTGTCCCTTCCCCCCGGGCAGAGCTTCCCGATCTATCCCCTGGCCGCCCTTCTGCCCCTCCTCCCGGCCAAGCAGCGCACCACCCATCCCCACGACTGGATGACGACGGACGCCGAGGTGGCCTGCCCGGACCCCCATTGCGGCGCCCGCTTCCGCATCGTCCGCACCGGAACCACCACCTTTCGTCACGGCGAGGTCACGCGCGTTCCCCTGGAACCGGGCCGGGACGCGTCGGTGTGAACCCTCGGTGGCACCCCCCCGTGTCCGGTGTGATCCGGGGCTGTTGGCAGCTTTCCCGCGGTCACGGCCCAGGTTGGGACCGCGCGACCGCCTTCGCGGCCCTCGACAGGGCCGCCGGGGCGCCCGGCCCCCTGGTGCTCGACTGCGCGGACATCTACACGGGCGTCGAGCGGCTCGTCGGCGACTGGCTGGCTGCGCGGGACGCGACAGCGCGGGACGTAGTCGTCCACACGAAGTTCGTACCGGACCTCGCCGTGCTACCCGGCATCGACCGCGGCTACACCCGCCGCATCGTCCTGCGGTCGTGGGAACGGCTCGGCGTCGAGGCGCTGGAACTCGTGCAGTTCCACTGGTGGGACTTCTCGATATCCGGCTGGGTGAGGACGGCCGAGTGGCTCGCGGAACTCCGCGAGGAGGGCGTCATCCGCAACATCGGTGTCACCAACTTCGACCGGCAGGCCCTGGGCACGCTGCTGGACGCAGGCATCCCCGTCGTGTCGAACCAGGTCCAGTTCTCCCTGCTCGACCGGCGGCCGCGCATGGGCCTCACCGACCTTTGCCGGGAGCGGGGGGTGACGCTCCTCTGCTACGGCACGCTGGCGGGAGGTCTGCTTACCGAGGGCGCGGGCGATTCCCGCTCAATGACCAAGTACCGCCTGATCGTCGATGAGGTCGGCGGCTCCGGGGTGCTCGAACGGTGCCGCGCGGTGCTCTCCGATATCGCGGGGCGACAGGGCGCGTCGACGGCTGAAGCGGCCGTTGCCTACGTGCTCGCGCAACCGGCCGTCGGTGCCGCCATTGTCGGTCTCAGCCGCCGGGCGCTGGGGGTCGATGGCCAGCGGGTGCGCCTTGGGCGGTCCGACATCGAGCGTCTGGAGGCGGCGGTGCCGAATACCGTACCGGGCGCCGTGTACGAGGTTGAGCGCGACCGGCGGAGACCGCACGCGCGGATCATGCGATACGACCTGAACAGGGGGGACCTCCCCGAGAGCGGCCACCACGATGCCTGAGCTCCCCGAAGTCACTCTGTACCTGCACGCTCTCGGGCCGCGGGTGCTCGGAGAACGGATCGAGAAGCTGCGCGTTCGGTCGCCCTCGCTTCTCAAGACCTTCGATCCGGCCCCGTCCGCGATTCACGGGAAGGCAGTCGAGACGCTGTCACGCCTCGGCAAACGGATTGTGATGGGGCTGGAGGACGACCTCTTCGTCGTCATACACCTGATGATCGCGGGCCGCTTTCAGTGGAGAAACGCCGGCGCGGTGATTCCCCGAAAGCGGGGCCACGCGGCCTTCGATTTCCCCCGTGGCAGCCTGCTTCTCACCGAGGCCAGCAGCCACAAGCGAGCGTCGCTGCATATCGTCCGGGGAGAACCGGCCCTGCACCAGCACGACCCCGGGGGAATCGAGCCGCTGGAGGCGACCGGGGAGGCATTCGCGGCCGCCCTGAGGCGCGAGAACCGAACCCTGAAGCGTGCTCTCACCGACCCGCGCATCGTGTCCGGGATCGGGAACGCGCATTCTGACGAGATTCTGCTGCGCGCCCGGCTTTCACCCGTGCGCCTTACCTCGCAGCTCGGTGACCACGAGGTCGAGCGGCTCCGCTCGGCGATGCGTTCATCGCTCCGGGAGTGGTCCGCGCGGCTGATCGAGGAAGCCGGCGACGGCTTTCCGGCGAAAGTGACCGCCTTTCACCCGGCCATGGCAGCCCACGGGAAGTACGGGGAGCCGTGCGATCAGTGCGGCACCCCCATCCAGCGGATCGTGTATGCCACGCGCGAGACGAACTACTGTCCCCGGTGTCAGACCGGGGGACGCCTCCTGGCCGACCGGGCGCTTTCGCGGCTGCTCCGCAGGGATTGGCCGAGAAAGCTGGAGGATCTCGAGACGCTCAAGCGGCGCCCCCGGCCGGATTGAAAGCGCGCCGGTCGGGGCGGGGGTCGGGCTCGCCGGGTCAGGCGATGCCCGTCGGGGGGGTCAGGCTCCGAGCTTGTGAATCACGACCGGTGGGCGTGGCGGCCGGCAGATTTTGCCGCCACCGCTCCCCAACGGGACTCCGAGACGCCTCCACCAGCTGTCTTCCTCGTCGCCGTCATCTTCGGCGTGGTCGTGGCCGGCATGGGGATCCACGGCTTCGATCGGCTGGTTGGCACCCGCCACCGAGCGTTGAGCGACGAACTGGGGCTTCATGGAGAGAGCGATGCGGGCTTCACGGCCCAGCTTGACGAGTTCTGTCGCAACCGAACTCGCCGAGGGAGCACCTGCTCCAGACGCTGCCTCGGCCGCGGAAGCGGGGGCAGCCTGCGACAATTCTCCGGCGGCCGGCGTCGGCTGTGGCTCGGGAGTCGGCGTGGCCACGACGGCGCGGGCATTGTCGATGATGGGCTCCACCTCGACCGGCTCGGGGATCTCCTCGATCTCGATCAACTCGAGGAAGGCGGTCTCGAAGGGCGCTTCCACCTCGGGTTGGCCGAACTTGCCGACCTCGCCCGATTGGTCCGGCACATGGAACGTCATCCCTCCGAGCACGACCGCGTGAATGGCCAACGATACAACGAGGCCTATCCCCACGAGCTGCCTGTGTTGTCTGTCTCTGGCGACGCGCGTGCTCACAAAGTCCTCCTTGGCCAGCCTGGAACCATACAGCAAAGTATACAACGAAGCCGTTCCGGTGTTCCACGCGTCAGAAATCGAAGTCGGCCACCACCGGCGCATGGTCCGATGGTATGTCCGTCTTCCTTCCCTTCCGCTGGTTGCGATCCACCCAGGCACCCGTTGACGTTTCGGCTACCGGCAGGGTGGCGAATACATGGTCGATCCGCAAGCCGTCGTTGCGCGGGAAAGCGAGTCGCCGATAGTCCCACCAGCTGTACAGGTGTCCCTGCGGGTTGTGTTTGCGGACCACGTCCACCAGACCCCACTCCCGAATGCGCTCGAGCGCCTGCCGCCCATCGGCGTGACACAGTACGCTCGCTGCCCACTGCTCCGGGTTTGCCGCGTCCTGGTCGTCGGGCGCGACGTTGAAGTCCCCGGCAAGCACCACGGGGTCGCCCGGGTCGTGGCGGGTTTCCAGCAACTCGAGCAACCGTCCCATCCACGCCAGCTTGTAGCCGTAGGACTCCGAACCGACCGATCGCCCGTTGGGGAAGTATGCGGAGTAGACGGTGACCCCGTTCACGGTGCCGCCGATCAGCCGTGCCTGCGGGTCGTCGTCCCCGGTTCCGCGGCGCACGTCGGTGATCGAATGCGGACTGATGAGAGCCACGCCGTTGTAGGCACGCTGTCCGTAGACCGCGGAGGTGAACCCCACGTTCCGGACCGCCTCGACGGGGTAGGCTTCGTCGGTGGTCTTGAGTTCCTGCAGGCACAGGGCGTCGGGGCGATGGTCGCGGAGCCACTGGACCAGTCGTGCCTGCCGCGCCTTGACCGAGTTCACGTTCCAGGTGGCGATTCGCATGGTGGGTAACGATAGGCCGGGCGGGAACCGGATGGTAGGGCTCAGGGTGTGAATGAAGGTCCTTCATGTCCCCGCAGTGGAGGATGTCTGGCCGCTTCGAGTGGCCAGACAACGTTCGAGAAGTGTAAAGTCCAATTTACATGAGGTAATGTAGGGATTACATTTTGGGGCAATGAGTGGGGTTTCGATCCTGTTACAGGCTTGACTGGGGTCGTAGATCGGGACGACATTCCTTGCCCCGCCGGAAGGAGGACCAGCATGGGACACGAGGAATTCAAGGGCCAAGGCGCGGATCGTGGGGAGTCGCGAATGGATTCGGAGCCCGTGGTCCGCCCTCCGGCCGGATTTGATCCGCATTGGCGCGAGAAGGTCGAACTGGCGAAGCGCGAGCGCGAGCAGGCCAAGAGGGCGCGCAAGGGCCAACCGCCATTTTATACGTGGCCCACGGTGCTCCGCAGGCGCTAGGATAATCCGGCCGGTCGATTTCGTTGTCTGAGCGGACCCCGTTATACGAGGCGGAAAACGCACCGCGCTATGATCGGCAGCAGTTGATCCGACGGTACCAGGAAGACTACCAATGCAGGCTGGTCGTCCTGAAGGGTCCTCTGTTCCCTGACAGCGTCACGCCATTTGAGGAGACGCTGTTCGACGCCGATCCTGGCGAAGATCTCCATGTGATGTTGTCTACCCCGGGAGGCGATGGAGAAACCGCGATACGGCTTGTCCGCCAGGCCCAGTCGCGGTGCAACAAGCTCACGGTGATCGTTCCCGATCGAGCAAAGAGTGCGGGGACGTTGTTCGTGCTCGGTGCCGATCAGATCTACATGGGTCCGACAAGCGACCTGGGTCCGGTCGACCCACAGATCCCTCTTCGAGATGGGACATGGGCGCCTGCCAAAGCGATTGTGGCGGCGGTAGGGGACGCGGAAGACCGCATCAGGAACAATCCTGCGACGTATCCGCTCCACGCGGCCCTTCTCTCCGACATTACCGGGGTCCTTGTTCAGTTGGCCCGAGATGCGCTTGGGCGGACCGACGACCAGTTGAGAGAGGCATTGGCCGTCCCGGGTCGTGATCCGGATGAGGTGGACGAACTCGCTCAAGCACTTCAGGACCCCTTGATCGGGGAGACGAAAAGCCACGACGCCACAGTTTCTGCGCGAGATGCGGAGAGCTATGGTCTGCCTGTACGGGAAGCTGATCCGCGATCCGAACAATGGCGTGGAATATGGCGTCTCTGGACGAGATACGCCGTGTTGAACGTGGCTCAAATTTATGAGGGGGTACGTGCATCGTACGTCGTACCGCACGCAACCCCCGGATAGACCATCGCCCCACTTCGGAGCCACCATGCGCCACACCCCCGCCCCCATCCTCCTCGCCCTCGCTCTCGCCACCCTGCCCGCCGCCACCGCCGCCCAGACCTACGATGTCCTCATCACGGGCGGCACGGTGGTCGACGGCACCGGAGCCGATCGCTTCGCCGCCGATGTCGCGATCGTCGACGGCCGCATCGCGCTGGTGTCCCGCGAGCCCGTCGACCCGTCCCTGGCCGCGACGGTGATCGACGCGCGGGGACAGGTTGTCACGCCCGGCTTCATCGACAACCACTCGCACGTCCAGCAGACCATCGAGGACTACCCGCTTGCCGAGAACTTCCTCCGCCAGGGGATCACCTCGCTGGTCGTGTCGCTGCACTCGGGAGACCAGCCCTGGCCGCTGGAGGAGTTCGCCTCCGGCCTGGTGATGGCACCCAACGTGGGCTTCTTCGCGGGACACACCTGGACGCGCAAGCAGGTCCTGGGCATGGAGAACCGCGCGCCCACCCCCGAGGAGCTCGAAGAGATGAAGGCGCTGGTCGACCAGTCCATGCGCGAAGGGGCGCTCGGTCTTTCGACGGGGCTGCTGTACGTGCCGGCCAACTTCGCCGAGACCGAGGAGGTGGTCGAGCTCGCCAAGGTCGCGTCCGCCCACGGCGGCATCTACGTAAGCCACATGCGAAACGAGGGCAGCGGGCTTCTGGAGTCGGTCGCCGAAGTCATCCGCATCGCCGACGAGGCGGACATCCCGGCCCAGATCAACCACCACAAGGCGTCCGGCGCCGGGCAGTGGGGGTGGAGTGAGCAGAGCCTGGCGCTGATCGATTCGGCCAACGCCGCCGGACTGATCGTCACTCACGACCTCTACCCCTACGCGGCATCGAGCACGAGTTCGGCGATTCTGTTCCCGCAGTGGGCGCTGGCAGGTGGCGCGGAGGAGTTCGCGGCGCGGGTCGCGGATCCCGGCATTCGCGCGCGCATGGAAGCGGACATGCGCACCATCTTCATGACCGACCGGGTCGGGGCCGACATGTCACGCATCCAGTTCCGGGTGCTGGGCTCCGACGAGTCGTGGAACGGGAAGACGCTGGCCGACTACGCTGCCGACCGCGGCTTGCCCAACGACCTCGAGACCGGGATCGCGCTGGCCATCGAGTTGCAGCTGCAGGGCGGGTTCAGCGCCATCTATCACGCCATGGACGAGGGGGACGTGATCCGGATCATGCAGCATCCGCTGGCGATGATCGAGACCGACGGGGACGCGGTCGGGTATGGGGTGGGCTACCCGCACCCGCGCAGCTACGGCGCGTTTCCGCGCGTCCTGGCGCGTTACGTGCGCGAGTTGGGCGTCATCACTCTCGAGGAGGCCGTGAAGAAGATGACCTCGATGCCCGCGAGGTGGATCGGCCGCGACGACATGGGCGTGATCGGCGAAGGGATGCGTGCCGACATCGCGGTGTTCGACCCCGACGTGATCGCCGACCGGGCTACCTTCTCGGACCCGCACCAGTACAGCGTGGGGATTACCGACCTCCTGGTGAACGGGGTGCCCGTCATCCGCGACGGGGGGCTGACGGGCGAGAAGCCCGGTCGGTGGCTTCGAGGACCGGTGCGGCGGCCGGTGAGCTAGATTGGGGGGCGACCACAGAGGAGTCGGCTATGCCAAGGACCTGGACAGGCGCCTCCCCCTGCAGGAGGGACTGTTCCTTCTGGGTTTGCGGTCGGACAAGGGCAGCGTGGTCGCGGGGTGGTCACCATACATCCTTGGCGGGGCCCTGCTGGCCGAGCTCGTGCTGCGCGGGCGGGTAGAGATCGAGAAGACCCGGTGGAAGACGCGGGTCATGGTGCTCGATGCCAGGACGCCCACGCGGGATCGGATGTTGAACGAGTGCCTGACGCGGCTCCGGGACGACCCGAAGCCCCGTTCCCCGGGGGTGTGGATCGGGCGCTTCACGCGGATCAAGGACCTCAGGCACCGGGTGGCCGGACGACTGTGCCAGCGTGGTATCTTGCGAGCCGTCCGTCGGCCGGTTTTCCTGGTCTTCAGGGTGCGCGTCTACCCGGAAACGGATGCTCGCTGGAAAGAGGATATCGCCCTGCGGCTGCGTTGCCTGATCCTGTCGGGCGACGTGGACGCCGCGGGCGGTGACGCACCGAGTGCGCGCACCATGATGCTCCTTTCGCTGGCGGAGGGCGGAGGGCTGCTGCGCCATGTCCTCAGCCGGAAGGAGAGGAAGAGCGTCAGGCGCCGCGTCAAGGAGCTGGTGAAGGACGAGCCGGTGGGCAGGGCGGTGAAGCAGCTGGTCCAGCAAGCTGCGGCGGCTGCCAGCGCGAGTGTGTGAAACTCGGGCAGGGGCCCCTTCGCGTCACCGATCCGCTGTTGGCCGTGGCCCCCTCAGGTACTTCTCGAACCACGTCACGATCCGCTCCGACACGTCCATGAGGAACTTGGGCTCGGTCGGTCCGTGGGGCGTCCGCGGATAGACGATCATTTCCGTATCCACGCCGAGCCGCACGAGCGAGTTGTAGAACTCCTGGCCCTGGGTGAAGGGAACCCTGAGATCCAGGGCGCCGTGAATCACCTGGGTCGGGGTCGTGACGTTCTTGATCTGGTAGATCGCGGAGTGCTTCTCGTAGGTCTCGTAGTCGTTGAAGTACTCGTCGCCAAGGTGGCCCACCAGGTAGTCGCCGATGTCCGTCGTCGTCACCATGCTGACGAGGTTGGGCAAGCCGGCCCCCATCGAAGCCGCGCGAAAGCGGTCGGTCTGGGTGACGGCGAAGGACGTCATGTAGCCGCCGTAGCTCCACCCCATGAGCAGGAGGCTGTCGGGGTGCGCCACCCCCATGTCGATGACCTCATCCACGCCGGACATCAGATCCGAGAGGTCGCCGAAGCCCCAGTCCATGAAGTTGGCGTAGCGAAACTCCTTGCCGTATCCGGTGCTGCCCCTCGGGTTGGGGCGCAGGACCGCCAGGCCTTCCTGGGCGAAGTACTGGATCATGTAGATGCTCGGCGACCCCGTGAAGGACTGGGTGAAGACGCCCGCGGGTCCGCCGTGCACGTTGAGGACGAGAGGAACGCGCGTCCCGTCCTCGTAGTCCACGGGGTAGGTCAGCAGGCCCTCCACGGGGGTGCCGTCAGGGGCTTCCCACGACAGCAGCTCGGTGCGGCCCATCGGGGGTCGCGGAGCGTCGGCGGTCACCCGGCTCAGCTGCGAGGGCGCGAATTCGTCCAGCCCGGTCACGTAGACCTCGGCGGGCTTGTCCGTGGTCTGCCAGGTCACCGCCAGGGTCCCGGCCGCCGCCGCCATTGCGGCCGCGCCGACGACGCCCGCGCCTTCGGTCACCTGTCGGATCGATCCGTCGGCCACCGGAACGGCGATCACATGACGAGTCGTGCCCAGGACCTCGTTCAGGAAGACCTCCTCGGAATCGGCGGACCACCCGAGAATGGACACGCTGCGGTTGGGAGTCTCCTGAAGCATCCGTGATTCCCCGGTCTCGGGGTTCACGACGTAGAGGTCGCCCAGACCGACCGGCTCGGGCTGGTCCCCGGTCGACGCATAGGCGATCAGCGAACCGTCGGGGGACCAGCGGGGCGAGGACTCGACACCCTGTCCGGTTACCAGTTGGGTCACGTCGCCGCCGGCCGAGGAGACGAGCGCGACGTCGCCGGAAAGCCGTCCCGTGTTGATCCGGGGGTCGGCCTGGTGCGCGAAGACCAGTTGCGACCCGTCCGGCGACCAGTCGAAGCCGGTCACGTGGAAGTCGCCCTCGGTGACGCGCGTGGCCTCGGCGACCTCGGTCGCGGCCGGATCGAAGGTGGCCGTGTAGACGTGACCGAACTTGAAGTTCCGGTCCACCAGGATCACATCGCGCTTCTCCCTGGTGGCCTTTTCCTCCTCATCGGTTTGCGGGTCCCTCATGACGAAGGCGAATGCATCGCCCGCCGGTGACCAGCGGAACTGGGCCACACCGGCCTTGGCGTCCGTGACCTGCCGGGCCTCGCCGCCGGCCATCGGGATCACCCAGATCTGATTCTTGCCCGAACGCGCGGTCGAGAACGCAAGCCATTGACCGTTCGGGGAGAATGCGGGGCTGCCGGCCGAATGCTCGCCTCTTGTGAACCGGACGTTGCGACTCCCGTCCGCGGCCGCGACCCAGACGTGGCTCAGGTACTCCGACTTCTCGCCCTCCATGAGCGGCTCGCGGACCACGTATGCGACGTGGGCGCCATCGGGCGAAATCGCCAATCCGGCGACCTGGTGATAGCGCATGCTGAGCGCCGGGGTCCAGCGGTCGTCGGCGGGGGCCTCGGCCGTGTCGGCCTCCTGGGCGTGCCCGGGAGCGGGCGCCAGGGCCAGGGTGATGGCCGAGGCGAAAACGAGGGCGAGGGACGGGAAGTTTGCGCGTGACGTCGTCATGGAGAGGTCCTTCGTTGGTGTATGGATGGCCGCTAGTGTGGCATAATGGGTGTTGGAGCCAGTCGCAACAAGGCGTGTGGAAGGATGCCCATGAACGAGAACCGTACCAGCGAGGGTTCGCTGCTCAGAGCGGTGCGGCTGGGCCATCCTCCGGCCAGCCGGCGGGACACCTTCCCCTTTTCCATACCGGCGCTCAAGGGACTCGGTGAGATCGCCTTCCCTGGACCGGTGACGATCCTTGCCGGAGAGAACGGATCGGGGAAGTCCACGCTGCTCGAAGCGCTGGCGATCGTCGCGAATCTCCCCACGGTGGGCGGCGCGGAGGCAAGGCTGGATGATTCGCTGGCCGGTCCGCGAGGGCTGGCACGGGCGATCACCCCCGTCTGGGGACGACGGACCCACCGCGGCTTCTTTCTGCGCGCGGAGGACTTCTTCGGCTTCATCCGGCGGCTCGGAGTGCTGCAGACCGAGATGGAGGCGCGGCTCGAAGAGGTGGATCGCGAATACCGGGGGCGCTCCGAGTTGGCCAGAAAGCTCGCGCGAGGCCCGGCGGCGGGGTCGTTGGCGGACATGCGGTCGCGCTACGGGGACGACCTGGACGCCAACTCGCACGGCGAGAGCTTCCTGAAGCTGTTCCGCGCTCGTTTTGTCCCGGAGGGCCTCTATCTGCTCGACGAGCCGGAAGCCGCCCTCTCTCCGCAGAGCCAGCTCGGCTTCGTCTCCATGATGAGCGACATGGTGAACGAGGGCGGCCAGTTCATCGTCGCCACCCACTCGCCCGTGCTGATGGCGGTGCCGGGCGCGACGATCTACTCGTTCGACTCATCTCCGCTCCAGGCGGTCGCCTACGACGCGCTCGAGGGCGTCGAACTGCTCAAGGGCTTTCTGCAGGCCCCCGAGCGGTACATGCGGCACATCTGGCGGCCCCGGGCGTGAACTGACTCGGGAATGACGGAGTTGCAGACTACCCCTCGGCGGTCTCTTCCTGCGCGGATCTGGCGGCCTTGGCCGCGCGCCGCCGCTCCCGGGCCGCGTCCCACGCGGCGTCCATGTCCTTCACCGCGCGGTCGAGCACGCCCTTCATGTCGCTGAAGAGCTGCTCGTCGTCGATCCAGCTGACCGCCCCCTGAAACGTGGTGCGCGCCAGGCGGGAGAACTTGCGGGACAGCTCCGACATGTCCCTGCCGAAGATGCGGTCGCTGAACTTCGACACGCGCTCGAAGATGTGTTCCACATGTTCACGGTTCTCTTCCAGGTATCCCCGTCCGCTCTCGGTGATCGAATAGATCTTCCGGCCAGCCTGGTCCCTGGCGGTCGCATGCCCCTGGTCTTCCAGCAGCTGCAAGGTTGGATAGACCGATCCCGGGCTAGCCCTGTAGCACCCTGCCGACTCGGCCTCCAGGGCCTGCATGACCTCATAGCCGTGCATGGGCTTCTCCTCGATGAGTGCGAGGATGGCGAACTTGAGGTCGCCCCGCTCGAACCATTTCCAGCGACTCCGGCGGTAGCGTTGGCCGCGCTTCCGGCGGGTGGAGGAAGAGCCGAAGGGCCAGGGAAGGGAGTCGAAGTCCAGGTAGTCGTCGAATCGCATTGTGCTCTCCGTTTTCGTTGAATGGTCCTGGCGCCGTGGGACGGCGTCCGTGCGTCTTGTCAGCACATACCGTAGTAATGCGATATATCTTCAACCTACTGCTACATATCGACGCAGTAAAGCGACATATCTCGACATGTCATTGGACGAGCCCTCGCGGGTCGGGGTTTCACGCCCCATCTTGCACTACCCCACCTCGCAGCCCCGGAAGGACGTTGGCAATGGCACGGATATCCATGCTCTCCCGCCGCCTCTCACTGGCCACCCTCGCCGTGCTCGCTCTCCTGCCGGGTGCTGGCATCCGCGCCCAGACCGCGATGCGGATCGAGGCCGACCCGCCCAGCCTGGTCATCCAGCGCGGACAGAGTGCCACCCTCTCCGTACGGGTGCTCGACGACCTGGGGCGAGCCGTGGACGAAGCGGTGCGTATGGTCGGGGCGCGGAGAGCCTTGAGTCTTGACGACAATACAATCATTGGTCTAGAAGTGGGCGAATGGGAGGTCATCGTCACGACCGTGCGTCCGGGTCCGAGCGGTGAGCCGCTCCGCCTTGTGGTGCCGGTCGTGGTGGAGTGGCCGCCCGTCGTACGCGTCGAGGTGACAAGTCCGGGACCGGTTTACGAGGGCAGCACGGTGACCCATCGGGCCATTGCGCTGCATGCCGATGGCACGGAACGCCCCGGCGTGGAGTTCGTGTGGCGCACCAGCGATCCCGCACGCGCCGAGGTGGATGCGTTCGGCCATGTGCGTGGGACGGCGGCCGGTCCGGTCCAGGTCGAGGCCGCGTTCGAGGGCGTCACGGGGCGGATCGAACACACGGTGCGTGAGTTTGTGGGAACGAGGCTCGAAATTGTCGGTGGCGGGGAGGGCGTGGTGCGGACCGGCGACGTGCAGACCTTCGCTGCCGTGGTGCTGGACGCGGCCGGGAACGAAGTGCCCAACGCGCCCGTCGAGTGGAGCCACGCTTACGTTCCGGCCCAGCGGGTCATGGCGCCGCCCGCGCCGGGACAGATGGAGGATGGGCGCATCGTGGCCGACGTCCCGGGCGAGTTCACCGTGGTGGCCCGGTCGGGGGGGTTGAGGGCCACCCGCACCTTCGAGGCGGTGCAGCGCGAGGTGGTCCGTTCGGTGGAGATCGTGGGGCGGGGTCGTCAGGAGCGTGTCTACAGCACCGACTTCTGGGTCTTCGAAGGGGTCGACGGCCGTGACTACGCCCTCGTGGGCGCCAAGCAGTCCGACGGCCACGCGTTCGTCTTCGACGTGACGGACCCGGAGAACGTCGTCAAGACGGACTCCGTCCAGGTCGACGCCCGCTCTGTCAACGACGTGAAGGTCTCGCCCGACGGGCGCTACGCGTCGCTTACGCGCGAGGGTGCCTCCAACCGTCGCAACGGCGTGGTAATCCTTGACCTGGCCGATCCCGCGCATCCGGTCATCGCGTCCGAGTACACCGACGGGCTGACCGGCGGCGTACACAATGCGTTTCCCACCAACGACCATCTCTTCGCCCTCTCCAACGGCGACAAGTACGTGATCCTCGATGTGAGCGACATCTACAACCCGCGGTACGTCTCCGAGTACGACCACCCGAACAGCCGCGTGCACGACGTGTGGGTCCATGACGGGATCGCATACTCGGCCGAGTGGGGAACGGGGCTTGTGGCGGTGGACGTGGGCAACGGACGCTGGGGCGGAACGATCGAAGAGCCGGTCTTCGTGACGAACTACCCGGTGCCGACCGGAGCCACGCACGCAGTCTTCCCGTACTACTCCGAGTCGGCCGGCAAGTTCTACGTCTTCATCGGCGACGAGATCCTGACGCGCGAGGGGATGGCGTGGGAGGGGGTGGGGCCGGACTTCCGCCAGAAGTACGATCCCGAGACGGGGCGGGGCGGGTACCCGAGGGCGAGTTGGGGATATATCCAGGTCATCGACTTCGACGATCCGGAGAGCCCGAAGATGGTGGCCCGCTACGAGGTCTCCGAGTTCGGGACCCACAACATCTGGGTGGCCAACGACATCCTCTACCAGGCGTACTACGAGGGGGGGATGAGGCTCGTGGACGTGTCGGGGGAATTGATGGGCAACCTGTACACGCAGGGCCGTGAGGTCTCGGTCTACAAGGCCTTCGACCCGGTGGGCTTCATTCCCAACTCCCCGGGTGCGTGGAGCGTCATGCCGCACCGGGATCTCGTCTGGTTCGCGGACATCAATTCGGGGCTGTGGGCGCTGAGATTGGCCGAGTCGCCGTAGCAGCCGTGGGGCAAACGCCCGCCGAGGCGGAAGCGCTCGCCGCCGTCGACGAATCGTGGCTGCTCGATGTCCTGGCGGGCCTGGTGGCGATACCCAGCTGGCAGGGCCGGGAGCGTGCCGCGCAGGAGTACGTGGCCGCGGTGATGGACGGCCTGGGAATGGAACTGGACGTCTGGGAGATCGACGAGGCCGAGTTGCGCCGCCACCCCGACTACGCCACCGAGATCGTCAGGAAGGACCCGTTGGGGGTGGTGGGCCGGGTGGACTGGATGGCGAGAAGGTCCTCGGGCCATGACGGGTCTGAACGATCCGATCCGGACGTCGAGAAAGCCGCCGGGCGAGGGCCCACCCTCGTGCTTAACGGCCATGTCGATGTCGTGCCGCCGGGCGATGAGGCGCGTTGGACGACGCCGCCGTTCGAGATGGACGTCAGGGGCGGGCGAGCCTACGGTCGCGGGGTGCTGGACATGAAGGGGCCGCTGGTCGCCGGGCTGGCCGGGGTGAAGGCGGTGCTGGATTGCGGCGCCGCGCTGCACGGTTCGCTGCTGTTCCAGAGCGTCGTGGGCGAAGAGGACGGCGGATTGGGAGCGCTGGGCGCGGTGATGCGCGGCCACACCGGCGACGGCGCCGTCGTCCTGGAACCGACCCGTCTCGCGGTCGCCACCGCCCAGGCTGGAGCGCTGAACTTCCGTCTGACGGTTCCGGGGAGCGCCGCGCATGGGGCCCTGCGGCACGAAGGCGTGAGCGCGCTGGAGAAGTTCATGGTGGTTTACCGCCATCTGATGGACTTTGAGCTTGAACGCAACAGCGGGGTGACCGATCCGCGCTTCCGTGCCTGTTCGGTCCCCCATCCGATCTGCGTGGGAACCATGCGGGGAGGCGAGTGGGCGTCGTCGGTTCCCGAGATCGTCCAGGCGGAAGGGCGGTTCGGGGTCGGGGTGGGGGAAGACGTGGCCGCCGCGCGCCGCGCTTTCGAAGCACGTGTGGCCGCGTGCTGCGAAGGGGACGACTTCCTGCGCGATCATCCGGTCCGGGTCGAGTGGTGGGGCGGCCAGTTCGCGCCGTGCGAGACCCCTGCCGACACAGCGATCGTCCAGACGGCGCGGAGTGTGGTTCGCGATCTCGGGTTGGGGGACGGCGAGGTCACGGGCGTCCCGTACGGCTCCGACCTGCGCCACCTGGTGAACGCGGGCCGCACTCCCGGAATCCTCTTCGGCCCGGGCGACGTCGCCGGCTCCCACCGCGAGAACGAGTCCATCGGGGTCGGTGAACTGGTCGACGGGGCGCGGGCGGTGGCGCTCACCGTGATGCGTTTTCCGGCGTAGCAGTCCGTGGCGAAGGCCTGGCGCCTCGCCTGGCCTGTTCATCAAGTCCCGGTTCGAGGGGCCGGGCTGACGCCGGCCGGCACTGGCGGGTCCTACCAGTATTTCAACGTTGCTCGGATTGCTGTCGGCGAGAACAATCGCCTGCGGGTGATCTTCGACCAGGGTTAGTGACCCTTACGTTACGTCAGGGTTAGCGGAACCCGAATCCTGGCAGGAAATCGGCCAAATTCAAACGGGACAACGGTTAACACCCACCTCGTGCATCTTGCGTTTGTCGGTCGCGAAATAATCACACATAATGATAATGCGCGATTATTTTGGCGCACAACTGATACGAAACGAGCCGGCAGCACCTGGCCGGGGCCAAGACGGCGGCTGTCGGCTCAGGCCATCTTCACCTCAACCACGAGACCAAACATGACCGATGAGACCCACGTTCACGGCGTCCGGCACCCGGATTCTCCTCCGAATCCGGTCCCGGACGCCGAATCGCGCGGCGAAGACGCAGCTCTGCCGCCCAGGATCCTGGTGGTCTCGGACGATGGCGCGGACGCTGCGGATCTGATCGTCCGGCTGAGCGAGGGAGGTTACACGGGGCGGGCCAAGTCCCTATCCGGGTTGCGCGAGGGCGTGGAGAATGCCGGGGAGTCTGCCGATCTCGCGCTCGTGGATCTGGACCGCACGGGCATCGACGCGGCGGAGCGCCTGCGGACCCAAAGCGGTGTGGCCGTTGTGTACCTCGTCGACGGTGCCGACCCGGAGATGTTGCGGCGTGCCCGGGAGACGCGGCCGTTCGGCTATCTCTCCAGGCCCGTGGGAACGGCACAGTTGCACCTGAGCGTCGAATCCGCCCTTTCGCTGCACCGGCGGGAGCGGGGGCGGGCGGAGGCCGAACGCCGGTTGGAGCTGACAATCGAGCAGTTGCGATCCCGACAGAGTCTGATGTCGACGATCCTGAACCACATTGACGATGGCGTCGTCGCCGCCGACGGGAACGGCGACTACATCTTCGCCAATGAGAGCGTAAGACGGACCCTGGGCGGAGGCATTCCGGACATCGACATGGAGCTGCAGACCGCGGCATTCGGCCTCTTCCGGTCGGACGGGAAGACGCCGCTGGCCATCACGGAGCAGCCGATACCTCGCGCCCTCCGGGGCGAGGAGACGGACTGCGAGATCTTCGTGCAAAACCGCTGGGTACCGGAAGGGATGCACTTGAGCCTCTCCGGCAGACCGGCCGAGTTCGGTGACGGCTCCGCGGGAGCGGTTGTGATCTATCGCGACATCACACGCAGCAAGGAATCCGAAACGAAGCTCCGGGAGACGACTCGTGCGCTGGAGGACCAGACCAGGCTCCTCAGCACGATCCTGGACAGCATGTCGGAAGGCGTGGTCGTCATCAACAGGGAGGGCCGGCTGCTCCATATCAACAAGAGCGGCGAGGAGATCGTGGGCAAGCACATCCTGGACGCAGGGCCCACGGAGTGGTTCGGGACGCAGGGCGTGTTCCATGTCGACGGACAGACCCCGGTCAAACAGGAGGAGCTGCCGATCGTCCGCGCGCTACTTGGCGAATCGACCAACGACGAGCAGTACTTGCTCCGCGACGAGCAGCGACCGGATGGCATGTACATCAGCGTGTCCGCAACGCCGCTGTCGCTCGGTACCGACGACAAGGTCTCCGGGGCCGTGGCAATCATCCGCGACATCACGAAACGAACGGAGTCGGATCTGAAGCTGCGGCAGACGCTTCGCGAGACCAAGGAACACGATGAGTTGATGCGGACCGTGTTCGCATCCATGAGCGATGGCGTCGTCGCCGCCGACGCAGCGGGTCAATTCACTCTGTTCAACCCCGCGGCGGAGCGGATCGTGGGAATCGGGATGCTGGATGCCGCTCCCGACCAGTGGGCTGGCCGGTACGGACTCTTCGAAACGGACGCGAAGACTCGTCTCCCGACCGAGGACGTACCGCTCGTCAGAGCCATCGCAGGGAAGCGAACGGTGGGAAAGGAGATGTTCGTCCGCAACGAGAAGCGGCAGGACGGCATCTACATCGTGGTAAACGGCGAGCCCATGCCGGGACAGGGCGGCGGTGTCGTCGTGTTTCGCGACGTGACCACACAGAGGGAATCCGAACAGGCGCGCGAGCGCGCATTGAGGAAGCTGCAAGAACAGACCTCATTGATGGACGCCGTGTTCGACAGCATCACCGAGGGGATCGTGGTCCTGGACCGCAAGGGCGAGGCGGCCCTGGTCAATCGCGCCGGGACCCTGATCACGAGGATGGAAAAGAGGGGTCTGCCGATCCAAAGGTGGTCCGAGAAATTCCGACTCTATAATCCGGATGGCTCTACGCCCCTGGATTACAGGGATCTCCCGATTTTCCGCGCCGCGTTCAAGGATGAGATCGTCACCGAGGAAGACTACCTCCTGACAAACAACGGTCGCGACGAAGGAATCATCATCCGCATCAACGCGCGGTCCCTGATGGGTCCGGATGGGTCAACGCGGGGAGGGGTCTCGGTGTTCCGCGACGTCACCGATGCGCGGCGTGCGGAGGAGGCGTTGGCGGAAGCGTTCGCACAGGGAAAAATCGAGATCATCGATACCATTCTCCACAACATCGGCAACGCGCTTAACAGCGTCGCCACGGGAATCAACACCATCGGCCGCCACCTGAGGGACGACACCCTCAAGCGGCGGCTGCAATCGCTCGTGGACGCGCTCGAGGAGCACCGGGAAGACTGGGTCGACTACATCGAGAACGATCCGCGAGGCCGGTTGGCTCTGCCGCTGATGATCGCGCTGGGGAAGGATCTCATTGAAAGGGACGCCAGGATGCGCAACGCGGCCGGCCGGGCCGAGAAGCGCGTCGAACACATTGCGGACATCATCAGGACCCAGGGAGCGTTCAAGAACAGGCACACGATGAAGAAGGAAATCGACCTCCGCGACAGCCTGAAGAACGCGGTCGGCCTCCTGGAAGACGGCATCCGGGCCGCGGGCGTGCAGGTCGACGTTGAATGCGAGGGCACGCCGGAGACCATCAATACGGACGAGAGCGGTTTTCAGCAGATGCTGGTGAATCTGGTGGGCAATGCGGTTGATGCCGTCAGGGAACGCGCCGAGGCAGCGGAGCGCGACTGGACACCACGGATCCGGATCCGATCCTGTGTCCGTGGGAAAAGCCTGGTGATCGATGTGGAGGACAACGGAATCGGGATTCCGCGGGAAAAGCTCAGGGCCATTTTCGCCGCCGGCTTCACGACCAAGACGGGTGGCACGGGATTGGGGCTCCACTCCGCGGCCACCTTCCTCGGAAGATCGGGTGGGCGTATCCGGGCGATGAGCGAGGGCGCAGGGCGCGGGACCAGGGTTCGCGTGAGAATGCAGCTGTCGGCGCTCGGCGTTGCGGAAGACCCGACCGCGGAGGCAACCCAGCCCAGCCGCATTCCGCAAGGACGCGGGCCCGTCGAGGAATTGCCGGGAGCTGACGGATGAGTACGCACGGTTCTTCAGCGAGCGCCGAGCCGATCCCGTGGCGGCACTGGAACAGGCGAATCCTCATCGTTGACGACCAGCCGGAGCTTCACGAAGACCTTGTGGAGATGTTGATGCCCGTTACCGGGAAGCGGATTTCCGACGCGTTGGCGGCGGCCTTCGGCACCCCGGAGGGAGAACCGGACTCCGCAGGATCCGACGAGGCCGTACTGCCGGAATTCGAACTCTCGCACGCCCACAACGGACTCAAGGCATGCGAGCGAGTCGAGGAGGCGCATCGAGCGGGCAAGCCGTTCGCGCTGGCCTTCGTCGATCTGCGGATGCCTCCCGGCATGGATGGAATCGAAGCCATCCAGAGGATACGGCGCACCGATCGAGACATTGAGATCGTCATCATGACCGCCTACAGCGACCGGACTCTGGGGGACATCGTTCGCCGTACCGAGCTGTTGCACAAGATGCTCTACGTGAGGAAACCGTTCACCCGGGAGGAGATCCAACAGACCGCGATGTGCCTGGTGGGCAAGTGGAACGTCGAGCAGGAACTGGGCATCAGGTCACAGGAGATCGCTGCCAGCAATCGGGCGCTGGAGGCCGTGCTCGACGCGACCGAGGACGCGATGGTGATGTTCGACGAGACGGGTCGGTTTGTGCTCGCGAATCGCAAGTTCGAACAGGTCTTCGGTGTTGTGCAGGGGGAGCTGGGCGCGATGTCCAGAAAGGAGCTGGGAGACAGGCTCAAGCACCGGTTCAAGGAGCCGCGCGCCGCTGACGTCCAGGCGGGATTCGTCGTGGATGGAGCAGGCGCCCTGGTCGAACACACGGAGTCGGCCGGACTCGGACGCTTGTTCTATCGGTCGAAAGCACCGGTCAAGGACGGAGGCGGCGCCGTCATGGGACGCCTCGAAGTGTATCGGGATGTGGCGAAGGACATCGAGGTGCAGAAAATGAAGAGCGAGGTGATGCGCCTGCGCGGTGAGCTGGAGGCGACGCACTCGTTCGGTGAGATGGTCGGGGGCAGTCGCAAGATCCGGGAGCTGTACGGGTTCATTCGGCAGGGGGCGGCCAGCGACGTGACCGTGCTGATTCGCGGCGAGACCGGTACGGGCAAGGAGCTGGTGGCCAAGTCCTTCCACATGAACAGCGCGCGCAGGGACGGCCCCTTCCTCGCGGTCAACTGCGCCGGGATTCCCGAGGGCCTGGTGGAGAGTGAGCTCTTCGGTCACGAGCGGGGAGCCTTTACCGATGCCCAGGAGACGAGAAGAGGCGCTTTCGAACGCGCCAGGGGCGGAACCCTGTTCCTCGATGAGATCGGGGACATGCACGCGTCCGCACAGGCGAAGCTCCTTCGGGTGCTCCAGGAGCGGGAGTTTCAGCGTGTGGGCGGGTCCAGGGTGAGGAAAGCCGACGTGCGCGTTCTCGCCGCCACGAACCGGGACCTGGAGCGCGACGTCGAGGCGGGCTTGTTCAGGAAGGATCTGTTCTACCGCCTTTCCGTGTTCCCTGTGACCATACCGCCCCTCCGGCAGCGCCGGGAGGACATTCCCCTGCTCGCGGGTCATTTCCTCAGGACGCAAGCCCAGCGGGCCGGTAAGTCCATCGACGGCGTGTCCACGGCCACGATGCGGATGTTGCTCCAGTACGATTGGCCGGGGAACGTCCGCGAGTTGGCGAACGTCCTTGAGCGCGCGGTGCTGCTGGAGATGGAGAGCGTCATCCAGCCCGGCAGTCTTCCGGGGCGGTTGAGCGAGACCCGGGAACCCGCGACCCGGGGGGACCGCGAGGCGGTTCCCGCGTCTCGAACCCTCGCCGCCATCGAACGTGAGGCGCTCGCCGATGCGCTGGCCATCTCGGGGAGCAATGTGACCGAGGCGGCGCGCAATCTCGGGATCAATCGATCGACGCTCTATCGGAAGCTCAGGAAGCACGGCCTGCGGCCCCGCGAATAAGCCCGAACTTCGGCGCGGGCCGGCGCGCGTAACCAACGCTCGCCCTGATCTCGCCAGGAAGTCCGCTCTGACGGGGTTCGAGCCGCACCGGCATTGCTAATGCCTCATCGAGGGGCGTGCCGGCACTGTACCGTATGGCAACGGTGTCGCAATACGCGCCACTCTCGTCTTGATGGCATTCCAAATCATTGTGTGGCAAGCACTTCCAATCCCTCCACACTGTCCGCACCCCAGCTGGGAATCGTGCGCCCTGGAGGCAGGCAAATGGTTGTGTTGATGTGACATAGGCTGGCTTTGAGGTAGTCGGCCTCGCGCATGTTGCCGTCGCATTTGGACACATTTGTGCCCAAACCCCGTCTCGTTATGTAAGTCATTGTCAATAAACAAGTTATCCGGTCGTCAATCATTGGCATCGTTCGTGCAACAAAGGCGTGTGTTGTGCCCGTCCAAATCACGTCTCTGACGCTCGCGCTGGACACCAGGCCAGAGCGGGGCTCGCCAAGGCAAACAGCCAATGACCACAAGAAACGCGACCGGTTCCAGGGTACTCCTGGGCGTTCTCCTCATCGCCATCCTGCCATCACAGGTTTACGCCAGAAACGGGTTTGCGGCCTCCATGTCGGCCTTCGAGGCCGCACCCCGGGCCGACACGGCGGTGGTGACGATTGTTGGCGCTGCGACCGACGAAGGCGACGCGACCGTGTTCACGGTGCCGTTGGACAGGGCGGTGGAGCGCGGCCTGGCGGTGACGCCGGGCTTCAACGATGGCAACGCCCCCACCAGGGCTGCGCCTGCGATCAGTTCGGTGGCGATCACTTCGACGCCGTCATTTGATGCGGACGGCGACGGGACGGCGGAGACCTACCTCCGGCGGGAGAGCATCGAGGTCACGGTGACGTACGCGGAGGCCGTGGTCTGGGACGTGTCGGCCTCGGGTGCGGAGCTACGGCTGCGGCTGGACGTGGAGGGGCAGTCGAACACCACGAAGATCGCGCATCTGGTGACGGGCGGTGCGACAAGCGGCACGGCGCGGTCGCTGGCTTTCCGCTACGTGGTCGGGACGAGGGACCGGGACACCGACGGCGTCTTCCCCAAGCCGGCGGGGAACGGCAACATCGTGCACCTGGTGGGCGGCGCCACGCTGAAGGACTCCCATGGCCAGCACGTGCCGCGCGCCCATGGCGGGCTGACGGCGGATGCGAACCACCAGGTGAACGGCACGGCGGTGGTGACGATTGCCGACGCTGCGGCCGACGAAGGCGACGACATCACCTTCACGGTGACGCTGGACAATGCGGTGGCCGGCGGGTTCACCGTGACGCCGAGCTTCACGGACGGGACGGCGACCGAGGGCAACGACTACACGGAGAACACGGCCGGGATCAGCTTCGCGGGCACGAAGGGCGAGACGCAGACGTTCACGGTCGCGACGACGGAAGACGCCGACGAGGAGTCCGACGAGACGTTCACCGTCGCCCTGGCTGTTTCCGGGACCACGGAGACGGTGACCGCGACGGACACGGCCACTGGCACCATCCGCAACGACGATGAGACCCCGGAGCCCCCCGCGCTCCGCTCGGTTGCGATCACTTCGACGCCGTCATTTGATGCGGATGGCGACGGGACGGCGGAGACCTACCTCCGGCGGGAGAGCATCGAGGTCACGGTGACCTGGTCGGAAGACGTGGTCTGGGACGTGTCGGCCTCGGGTGCGGAGCTACGGCTGCGGCTGGACGTGGAGGGGCAGTCGAACACCACGAAGATCGCGCGTCTGGTGACGGGCGGTGCGACAAGCGGCACGGCGCGGTCGCTGGCATTCCGCTACCCGGTGGGGGCGAGGGACCGGGACACCGACGGCGTCTTCCCGAAACCGGCGGGGAACGGCTACATCGTGCAACTGGTGGGCGGCGCCACGCTGAAGGACTCCCATGGCCAGCACGTGCCGCGCGCCCACGCCGGGCTGACGGCGGATGCGAACCACCAGGTGAACGGCAGCCCGAACGCGACTGCCCCGGCGGTGGTGACGATTGCCGACGCTGCGGCCGACGAAGGCGACGACATCACCTTCACGGTGACGCTGGACAATGCGGTGGCCGGCGGGTTCACTGTGACGCCGAGCTTCACGGACGGGACGGCGACCGAGGGCGAGGACTACACGGAGAACACGGCCGGGATCTCGTTCGCCGGGACGAAGGGCGAGACGCAGACGTTCACGGTCGCGACGACGGAAGACGCCGACGAGGAGTCCGATGAGACGTT